>Ga0207747_1001021_pt1 | contig 23199 bp, 24 predicted proteins | sample HigsolmetaGSP11D_FD_184839 | JGI IMG/M metagenome (GOLD analysis project Ga0207747, IMG submission 184839) | High solid enriched microbial communities from the Joint BioEnergy Institute, USA - SP1-1-D (SPAdes) | ecosystem: Engineered > Bioreactor > SSF (Solid state fermentation) > Aerobic >...
GAGCGGGTCGGCGGCCGCCTCGGCCGAAAGGCGCAGGCGGGGCAGCGTCACCTCCAGCAGGCGCCGCTGCCGCGCCCGCAGCGGATGGCCGCGGCGCCGGCCGTAGAGGCGGTTCGGGATGCCCTCCGGCATCGGAGCGGCAGGATCTGGTTCGGTCATGGCGATCACCGGAAACGACAAGGGGCGGCGCCGCAGCGCCGCCCCCCGGCCACATGGCCCCTGGCGGGCTCAGCGGTGGAAGGCGCGCCGCAGCTCCTCGGCCAGGTCGGTCTTCTCCCAGGTGAAGGTGCCCTTCTCCAGGTCCGGCACCCGGCCGAAATGGCCGTAGGCAGAGGTGACGGCGTAGATCGGCCGGTTCAGGTGCAGATGCTCCCGAATGCCACGCGGGGAGAGGTTCACCATCTCGTTCACCACCCGCGCCAGCTTGGTCTCGTCCACGTCCCGCCCGGTCCCGTGCAGGTCGAAATAGATCGAGAGCGGCTTGGACACGCCGATGGCATAGGAGACCTGAATGGTGCAGCGGTCCGCCAGCCCGGCGGCCACCACGTTCTTCGCCAGGTAGCGGCAGGCATAGGCGGCGGAGCGGTCCACCTTGGTCGGGTCCTTGCCCGAGAAGGCGCCACCGCCATGTGGGGCCGCGCCGCCATAGGTGTCCACGATGATCTTGCGCCCGGTCAGGCCGCAGTCGCCATCCGGCCCGCCGATGACGAATTTGCCCGTCGGGTTCACATAGAACTCGTCATCGGGGCACATCCAGCCCTTCGGCAGGGTGCTCTCCACGATCGGGCGCAGCATGCGCTTGATCTGGGCCTGATCCAGATCCTCGACATGCTGGGTCGAGACGACGACGGAGGTGGCGCCGACCGGCTTGCCGTCCACATAGCGCAGGGTGACCTGGGACTTGGCGTCAGGCAGCAGGCCCTCCACCGACTTGTCCTTCACCCGGCGCAGCTCGCTGATCCGGCGCAGGATCTCATGCGCGTAGTAGATCGGCGCCGGCATCAGCTCCGGCGTCTCGCGGCAGGCATAGCCGAACATGATGCCCTGGTCGCCGGCGCCCTCGTCCTTGTTGCCGGCGGCGTCCACGCCCATGGCGATATGCGCGGACTGGGCGTGCAGGTGGCATTCCACCTTGGCATTCTTCCAGGAAAAGCCTTCCTGGTCATAGCCGATGTCATGCACCGCCATGCGGGCGAGATGCGCCAGCAGTTCCGGCGTCACCGTGTCCGGGCCGCGGGTCTCGCCGGCCAGGACGATGCGGTTGGTGGTGACCAGCGTCTCACAGGCCACGCGCGAATAGGGATCGGCGGCGAGATAGGCATCAAGGACCGTATCGGAGATCCGGTCTGCCACCTTGTCGGGATGACCTTCGGAGACGCTCTCCGAAGTGAACAGGTACTCACCCTTGTCGCGCATGGCGTCGTTCGTCCTCTTGTCGCGTGGGGAGCGGGCAGCGCCCCGGAAATCCTGATGCCGTTACGGATCGCGCCGGCAGGGTCGGTTGCCTCGTCGCGGGTATCCGGCTGGGGCCGCGCTGTTTCGCAGGCGGGGGTCTGGGGGTCAAGGCCGGTCGGGTCGGTCGGGCCGCTCAGGCCATGCCCAGCACATGGCGCATGTCATATAGGCCCGGTGCGCGGCTTTTCAGCCACAGCGCCGCCCGCACCGCGCCGGTGGCATAGACCCGCCGGTCGAAGCTGCGATGCGTCAGCACGATCTGTTCCGAAGCGGCAGCGAAGATCAGGCTGTGCTCGCCCACCACCTGCCCGCCGCGCAGCGCGGCGAAGCCGATGGTGCCGGTCCTGCGGGGGCCGGTATGGCCATCCCGCCCGCTTTCCGTTCCCGCCTCCTCCAGCGTGGTGCCGCGGCCGCGCGCCACCGCCCGGCCGAGCGCGATGGCGGTGCCGGAGGGCGCATCCACCTTCTGCCGGTGGTGCATCTCCACGATCTCAGCATCGTAGCGGTCAGCGGGCAGGGCGGCGGCCATGCGCTCGGCAATGGCGAGCACCAGGTTCACGCCGGGGGCGAAATTGGCGGCATAGACGATGGGCACGCGCCGCGCCGCCTCCGCCACCGCCGCCTCATCCGCGACCGAGAGGCCGGAACTGCCGAGCACCAGCGCCTTGCCCGCCTGTGCCGCCGCGGCCGCATGGCCAGCGGCGGCCGAGGCATGGGTGAAGTCGATCACCACATCGCTGGCGGCGAACAAGGCCGCGGCATCAGGCAGCACCGGCCCCGGCACCTCCCGCGGCGCGGAGCCGGGGCGCAGCGTGCCGCCGGCCAGGCTGGCGCCGGCGGCCAGCACCTCCTCGGCGAGGAGCCGGCCCATGCGGCCGGCGATGCCGGCGATGCCGATCCGGATAGTCATGTCTCGCGATCCCCCAATTCCGCTCCGCCCGGAGGGTCGGATGCGGGCCGCCGGGGGTCAAGCGGCCACGACCATGAAGCCCTTGCCTCATGGCCTTGCACGCACGCGATGTGGGAGGGGGGGCGGGCGACGATGCGGGTGGGACCGCTTCCGCATCGCCGCCTGCCAAGCCGTCGCTGGGGGGATGCGACGGTTGCGGGGAGAACGTGGCCGAGCGCGGGTGGTTCCCGGGGCAATCCCTGCTCCGCCGCCCCCCCCTCTCTGGGTTGGGGAGGCGCAGGGTCGCCCGGCCGACCTCCTGGCCGCGGTGGGCGCGCTGGCTCACTGCTTTGCCACGCAGCATTCGGAAGCCGTCCGGGAAAGAGTCATCCGCGGTGAAGGCGCCGAGCCGTGTCTCCGGGTGCAATGCCCGCTCAAGCCCTGGCGCCCGGCTGCCCGCCGCCCTTACCGGCCTAGCCCGTCCCAGAACTCCTTCACCTTGGCGAAGAAGCCCTCGCTCTCGGGGCTGGAGCGGCCGTCCTTGACGGCCTCGGCCTCGAATTCCTCCAGCAGTTCGCGCTGGCGCTTGCTCAGGTTCTGCGGGGTCTCCACCGCCACCTGAACATACATGTCGCCGCGCGCGGCGCTGCGCAGGATGGAGAAACCCTTGCCGCGCAACCGGAACTGGTCACCCGACTGCGTCCCGCTGGGAATGGTGACGCGGGCGCGGCCGCCATCCACCGTCGGCACCTCGATCTGCCCGCCGAGCGCCGCCTGCGTCATCCGCAGCGGCACACGGACAAAGATGTTGGCGCCGTCGCGCTGGAACAGCGGATGCGGGCGGATGCCGACATCCACATAGAGGTCGCCCGCCGGGGCGCCGCGCAACCCGGCCTCTCCCTCCCCGGTCAGGCGGATGCGGGTGCCGTCCTCCACCCCCGCCGGGATGCTGACATTCAGGGTGCGCTCGCGCTGCACGCGGCCGGAGCCCTGGCAGACCCTGCAGGGGTTCTTGATGGTCCGCCCGCTGCCGCCGCAGGTCGGGCAGGTGCGCTCGATCAGGAAGAAGCCCTGCTGCGCCCGCACCTTCCCCGCGCCCTGGCAGGTCGGACAGATGGTGGCGGCGGTGGAGCCGCCCTCCGCGCCCGTGCCGCTGCACGCCTCGCAGGAGACGTAGGTGGGCACCTTCACTGTCTTCTTGGTGCCGGCGAAGGCTTCCTCCAGCCCGATCTCGACATGGGTGCGCAGATCGGCGCCACGGCCGGAGGGCTGGCGCCGCCGCCCGCCGCCGGCGCCGAAGCGGCCGAACATCTCCTCGAAGATGTCCTCGAAACCGCCACCGAAGGGGTTGCCGCCGAAGCCACCGCCGAAACCGCCATTCCCGGCCCCGCCCTGCTCGAAGGCGGCATGGCCGTAGCGGTCGTAGGCGGCGCGCTTCTCGGCATCCTTCAGGGCGTCATAGGCCTCGTTCACCTCCTTGAACTTCGCCTCGGCTTCCTTGTCGCCGGGGTTCCGGTCAGGGTGGTACTTCATCGCCAAGCGGCGATAGGCCTTCTTCAGGTCCTCCTCGGTGGCGTCCCTGTGGACACCGAGGATGTCATAGTAGTCACGCTTGGCCATTGCCCAGCCCGCTGCCCTTCAGGGTCGTGTCATCCAACGATATCCCGACAGGCGAGCGCCCGGCCCCTCTCGGGAACCGGGCGCCGCAGCTCATGTCGGGACGCGACCGCTTCCCGAGATCAGCCCGACTTCTTCTTGTTCGGGTCCACTTCCTCGAATTCCGCGTCCACCACCTTCTCGGACTTGCCGCCGGCCTCGCCGCCCGCGGATTCGCCGCCGGGCTGCGCGCCCGCCTGCTGCTCCGTGGCCGCCTGGGCCTTGTAGAGCGCCTCGCCCATCTTCATCGCCGCCTGGGACAGACGGTCCCCGGCCTGGCGCAGGGTGTCGGCGTCCTGGCTCTCCAGCGCGCTGCGGGCGGCGGCGAGGGCGGATTCGACCTCCGACTTCTCGGCGGCCGGGACCTTGTCGCCATTCTCCTTCAGCGTCTTGTCGGTGCTGTGGATCAGCGCGTCGAGCTGGTTGCGCGCCTCCACCGCCTCGCGGCGCTTCCGGTCGGCCTCGGCATTCGCCTCCGCCTCCTTCACCATCCGCTCGATATCGGCCTCCGACAGGCCGGACTTGGCCTGGATGCGGATCTGCTGCTCCTTGCCGGTGGCCTTGTCCTTGGCGCTGACGGAGACGATGCCGTTCGCGTCGATGTCGAAGGTCACCTCGATCTGCGGTACGCCGCGCGGTGCGGGCGGGATGCCGGTCAGGTCGAAATTGCCCAGCAGCTTGTTGTCCGCCGCCATCTCGCGCTCACCCTGGTAGACCTTGATGGTGACCGCGGTCTGGTTGTCATCGGCCGTGCTGAAGACCTGGCTCTTCTTGGTCGGGATCGTGGTGTTGCGGTCGATCAGCCGGGTGAAGACGCCGCCCAGCGTCTCGATGCCGAGGGAGAGCGGGGTCACGTCCAGCAGCAGGACGTCCTTCACCTCGCCCTTCAGCACGCCGCCCTGGATCGCGGCGCCGATGGCGACGACCTCGTCCGGGTTGACGTTGCGCGCGGGCTCCTTGCCGAAGAACTGCCGCACCGTCTCGATGACCTTGGGCATGCGGGTCTGGCCGCCGACCAGGATCACCTCGTCGATCTCGTTGGCAGCGAGGCCGGCATCCTTCAGCGCCTGCTTGCAGGGCTCCATGGTGCGCTGGATCAGGTCGTCCACCAGCGCCTCCAGCTTCGCCCGGGTCAGCTTCATGACCAGGTGCTTCGGCCCGCTGGCATCGGCGGTGATAAAGGGCAGGTTGATCTCGGTCTCCTTGCTCGAAGACAGCTCGATCTTCGCCTTCTCGGCGGCCTCCTTCAGCCGCTGCAGCGCCAGCTTGTCGCCGCGCAGGTCGATGCCCTGCTCCTTCTTGAACTCGTCAGCCAGGTAGTCGATGATTCGCTGGTCGAAGTCCTCGCCGCCCAGGAAGGTGTCGCCGTTGGTGGACTTCACCTCGAAGACGCCGTCGCCGATCTCCAGGATGGAGATGTCGAAGGTGCCGCCGCCGAGGTCATAGACCGCGATGGTGCCGGAATGCTTCTTGTCCTCGCCATAGGCGAGCGCGGCCGCGGTCGGCTCGTTGATGATGCGCAGGACTTCGAGGCCCGCGATCTGGCCGGCCTCCTTGGTGGCCTGGCGCTGGGCGTCGTTGAAGTAGGCGGGGACGGTGATGACGGCCTGCGTCACCTTCTCGCCGAGATAGGCCTCGGCCGTCTCCTTCATCTTGGTCAGGACATAGGCGCTGATCTGCTGCGGCGCGTATTTCTGCCCCTCGACCTCCACCCAGGCATCGCCGTTGTCGGCCCGCACGATCTTGTAGGGGACGAGGCCGATGTCCTTCTTGACCATCGGGTCGTCGAAGCGGCGGCCGATCAGGCGCTTGACGGCGTAGAGGGTGTTGGCGGGGTTGGTCACGGCCTGGCGCTTGGCGCTCTGGCCGACCAGACGCTCGCCACTCTTGGCGAAGGCCACCATGGAGGGGGTAGTGCGGGCACCCTCGGCGTTCTCGATGACCTTGACGTCCTTGCCTTCCATGATGGCGACGCAGGAGTTGGTCGTGCCGAGGTCGATGCCGATGACTTTGCTCATCCGTACTGCTCCTTTGCGGCGGGCGGGGGCGGCCCGGTCTCAGGCACCGCACCCGTCCCCTGTTAATTCGGATGGATAGGCTGGCCCGCAGGATCGGGAGCGGGCCGCTACCCAGCATTTATTCAGGCCCCGGCGGCGGAACAAGGTCTCCGTGGCGCCGGGTGGCGAAAATCTAGGCGCCCCCGCCCTCCGCGGCGACCACCACCATGGCCGGCTTCAGCAGGCGCCCGTTCAGGGTCCAGGCGGGGGTCCATTGCTGGATGACGGTGCCGGGGGCCACGCCCTCCGGCGCCGGCTGCTGGGCCATGGCCTGGTGCAGCTCGTGGTCGAAGGGCTGGCCCTGGGCATCCTTCCGCTCGATCCCGTTCCGCTCCAGGACGGAGAGGAAGCTGCGCTCTACCCCCTCGAAGCCGTCGCGCAGCTTGGTCAGCAGCTCCGGCTCCCCTTCGCTGGCAGGGGGCAGGGCGTCCAGGCCGCGGCGCAGGTTCTCCGCCGCCTCCACCACGTCGCGGGCGAATTTCTGGATGGCGTAGTTGCGGGCATCCGCCACCTGCCGCTCGGCGCGGGCGCGGAGGTTCTGGTTCTCGGCCTCGGCCCGCAGCCAGCGGTCGCGGAGCTGCGCCACCTCCTGCTCCAGGGCGGCGATCCGCTCCTCGGGAGTCGGCTCGGGCTGCGCGGTCTCAGGCTGCGCAGCCTCGGGCTGCGCGTTCGTCTGTTCCGCCGGCGGGGAAGCCGGTGGCATTTCGGCTGGGTCGCTCATATCCGCCATGGTCTGTTCAGGGAGGGCCCCGCGCGTCGGGGCTGGTCGTATCGTCAGGTAGTCGCTGCCGCCCCCCAGGGCAACCACTCCGCATCCGGTCCCGACCAGGATGGCGCGGAGTGACCTTCCCCTGAATTCCAGGGGCCGTCTGCCCATATGGGGAACATGCCTGCCTCCTTTCCGGATGCGGCCCCGGCGCCCGGTCCCGCCTGGCTACCCCTGCTGGCCGATGCCCTGCACCGCCGCCGCGCCGTGCAGATCCTCTATGACGGCGCCTGGCGGGTGGTGCATCCGCATGCAATCGGCCGCACCGCCAAGGGGAAGCTCGCCCTGCTTGCCTGGCAGACCGCCGGGATCGGCCGCTCAGCGGAGCCGGAGGGCTGGCGCCTCTTCGACCTCGGCCAAGTCTCGGCGATGGAGGTCCTGCAGGCCAGATTCGGCCCGCGCCCGCAGCCGCCCTCCGGCCACTGGACGGCCGGGATCCGGGAGACGATCGCGGCGCTTTGAGGAGCCGCCTACCGGCCGAGAATCTCCGGATAGAGGCCGCGCCAGAAGGCGCAGTGATGCGCCGCCCCGGCATCGAAGGGCCCAAGCCTGCCGGGCTCCAGCCGCATCACCGCCTTGGCCGAGCGGAACCGCTCCCAGGCCGGGGCGCCGGGGGCCCGGGGCAGGCCGTTCCGGGCGAAGCTGGTCCAGTAGGCCAGCATCTGCCGGGCGAGTTCCTGCGAGCGCGGCTTCAGGTCCGGCGCATCCATCCGGCTGGTGTTGGAGAAGTGCGGGAAGAGGTAGTTCAGATCCGAGGAATGCACCGCACCCAGCTCGAAGCCCGGATCGGGGGTGGCCGGCAGGGAGACACCCAGGGCCGGGGCGTCCCGGTCCGCGAATTCGAATTGGTAGACTGGGGCGTATTTCGAGGCCAGCTCAGCGGTCCGCAGATACATGCAGTTGTTGATGCCGACATCTGGCCGGAAGTCCGACATCACCGTGCCGAGGGCAGCGGGGGCGGAGGAATACTCGCCCACCGGGTACTGCCGCTGCACCGCCTCCGCATGCGCGCCATAGATGGCCTTCAGGGCGTCGGCATAGGTCTCATTCGTGATCCTGGCCCCGGCCTGGACGTCATAGGCGACGTAAAGGCGCAGCCCGTCCCGCGTGCCGCCATTGAGGATGGGGACCCGGACGAAATTGCCCGAGGCCAGAGCCTCGGCACCCTGGCGCGGCAGGGTCCGGCTGCCGACGCTCGGCGCATAGGCCAGGAGGTCGGCGCCGGCGGCTTCGGCGCCCGCCTCCAGCAACTCCTTCACCGGCTTGGCACGCAGGCAGGCCAGCGCCGTGGCGGCATCGCCGCAGCCGACCCGCTCCGCCACCTTCTGGCCGAGCCTGGCGCTCTCCTCCACGCGGCGCAGCGGGAAGATGCAGCCGGCGCTGGTGATGATGGCCTTGTGGAAGAGGCCGGCGGTCTGCTCCGGCGTGATCAGGTGCATGCAGACCGAGGCGCCGCCCGCGGACTCGCCGGCCAGGGTGATGTTGTCCGGGTCGCCGCCGAAGGCCGCGATGTTCTGCTTCACCCAGCGCATCGCCAGCCGCTGGTCCTTCAGCGCGTAGCCGCCATTGTGCTCGGCCTCGAAAGCCGGGTGCGGCATGAAGCCGAAGACGCCAAGCCGGTAATTGATGGAGACGACCACGACATCGCCGGCCCGGACGATCTCATCCAGGCGGTAGAGCGAGGCCGAGCCACCGACGAAGGCGCCGCCATGGATCCAGAGGATCACCGGACGTTTCTTCGCCTTCCCGCGCGTGAGGGGGGCCGAGATGTTGAGGTGGAGAGAGTCCTCCTCCTCGCTGGCCTCGGTCAGGCCGTAACGGGCGGTCTGCGGGCAGGCGGCGCGGAACTTCGCCGCATCCAGCGTGCCCTCCCAGGCTGCCGCGGGCTGCGGCGGCGCCCAGCGCAGCGCCCCGACCGGCGGCGCGGCATAGGGGATGCCCCGGAATTCCAGCACGCCGTTGCGGACGACCCCGCGGACCGCTCCCTACGCCGTCCGCACCACCGTTGGATCCGGCGCGCCCGCGCCCTGCCGCGCCTCGGTATGGCCGGCCAGTAGGCAGGCGGACAGGCCGATGGCCTGGAGGAGGAGCTTCAGCCGCGGCATCGGCCTTGTCACCGTTTTGACCGGGTTACGGACCCTAAGCGCACCCGGTGGGGGCAACAAGCGCCGAATTCAACCCTCAGGCGGGTTCAGGTCGCCCGCGCAGCGCGGAGCCACGTCATGGACTTCGCGCCGGGGGTCCGGCCGCCGCGCATGTAGTGCAGTTCCGGCCGGTAGCCGCCACCCAGGATCCGGGCACGCAGGCTGTGCAGGAGGGTGGCGGACTTGCCGCGCCAGGTGGAGGCCAAGGCAAGGCCGCGTGGCAGGCGGAGGATCGTGTCGGAAAGGGCGGATGAAAGGGCCATGCCTGACCTCACGTTTCCGACAGTATTCAATAAACAATTAGTGAGGTCAGTCAAGCTCCCAGTTCTGTGCAAGGGCCCGTCTGCCGTCTCCCAGGCGGGCCCGCACTCCAGTTCAGGCGCCCGGCACCGGGGCCGGCTGGATCAGCCGCGGCTCGCCGGAGGGGTCGAGGGCGAAGATCGCCAGCCCCCGCTGCGCCTGCCCGTCCGGCAGCAGCCGGATCGGCCCGTCGGCGCCCATCAGCGCCTCCCCTACCGGCACGCTGCCGCTGCGCACCGTACGGCTGGCCAGGGCCGCGGCGTCATAGGCGATGCCGGCTAGGCGCGGCGGCCGCTCCCCGAAGGCGGATATGTAGCGCGATTCGAAATTCGCCCTCGCCGAGGGGTCCGGGCCGGGGAACCAGGCGCCGGCCAGCGCCGGCTCCTGGGCCAGCCCGGGATCCTGCGCCCAATGGGCCGGGCCGAGGAAGCGCGGCTGGCTGGGTAGCGCCGCGGCCAGGGTGGCGGCGGCGGTGCGGGCGGCGGCGCCGCTCTCGGCCAGCAGCACAGCGTCCAGCCCCTCCGGCCCGGCCTGGCTGGCAAGCTGCTGCGCCGCCTGGGCCACATCGCCGCGGACCGGATGCAGCACCACCACCGGCTCCGGCAGGCCGAGTTCCGGCAGGCGCCGGCGCAGGGCGTTGGCGAGGCGGCGGCCGAATTCATCCGCCGGCGCCAGCACGCCGAAGCGCCGCGCCCCGATGCTGGCAGCAGCCGTGGCGAGGCGGTCCGCCTGCTCGGTCGGGGTCATGCCGAGCACCCAGACGCCGGACCCCGCCTGGGCGGCATCATTGGTGAAGGCGAAGAGCGGCGCGCCGGCGGCCCGTGCCGGGGCGGCGGCGGCGCCGGTCTCGCCCAGGGTCGGCGGCCCGGCCAGCGCCCGCGCCCCGTCCGCCAGGGCGGCACGCGCCGCCTCCGCCGCGCCGGCGGCGGTGCTGCGGGTGTCGCGCGGCAGGAGTTCGACCCGCGGGTCGCCCTGGTCGAACAGCGCCAGTTGCGCCGCGTTCAGCATGGCCTGGCCGAGCATCCGGTTGCTGCCGGAGAGCGGCAGCAGCAGCCCTACTTTTTCCGGCGCCGTCCGCGGCAGGACCGGCGGCTGCTGGAACCGGGGATAGGGCGAGGGCGCGGCATAGGGCGGCGGCACTTGCGGGGCACAGGCGGCAAAGGGCAAGAGCAGCAGAGCCGCCGCCATGAGCCGCCGGAGCATGCCGGCCTCCCTGGCATGGATGGGCATGGGCGGCCTGGAGCATGACGGACCTGGCAAGCGAACCTCCCGAACCTGATGCGCCCTCAGCGACGCCCGCGGGGCTGACGCTGGTGGCGACGCCGATCGGCAATCTCGGCGACCTCTCGCCCCGGGCCCTCGCCACCCTGCGCGGCGCGGATGCCGTGCTGTGCGAGGATACCAGAGTAACCGGCGCCATGCTGGCGCGGCAGGGCGTTTCGGTGCCGCTGCTTCCTCTGCACGAGCACAACGAGGATGACCAGACCCCCCGCATCCTCGCCCGGCTGCGGGCGGGGGAGCGGATCGCCCTGGTCTCCGATGCCGGGACGCCGCTGGTCTCGGACCCCGGCTACCGGCTGGTGCGCGCCGCCATTGCCGAGGGGCTGCCGATCAGCGCCATCCCCGGCCCGAATGCGGCGGTGATGGCGCTGACCCTGTCCGGCCTGCCGCCGCACCCCTTCCTGTTCCTGGGCTTCCTGCCGGCCAAGGCGGGGGCGCGGACGGCGGAGCTGGCGCGGCTGCGGGCCGCGGAGCAAGCCGGGCTTTCGGCCACGCTGATCCTGTACGAGGCGCCGCACCGCCTGGCCGAGAGCCTGGCCGCCCTGGCCGGGTCGCTGGGCGGCGACCGCCCGGCCGCGGTGGCGCGGGAACTGACGAAGCGCTTCGAAGAGGTGCGGCGCGGCAGCCTGGCGGAACTTGCCGCGCATTACGCGGCAGCGCCGCCGCGCGGCGAGGTGGTGCTGGTCATCGGCCCGGCGCCGGAGGATCAGGCCGGCGAGGCCGAACTGGATCAGCGCCTGCACGATGCCCTGGCGGCGGGAATGAGCGTGCGCGATGCCGCCGCCGCGGTGGCGGCGGCCACCGGCCTGCCGCGCAAGCAGGTCTATGCCAGGGCGCTGGAGATCGGACGAGGGTGAGCGAGGCCGCGGAGGAATATGCGAAGCGGCGGGTGCTGTGGATGAACCTGCTCTTCGCCGCCGGGCTAGCCCTGGCGCTGCCCTGGTTCGCCGCCGGCGTCATTGCGCATCGCTGGGGGCCGGCGCGGGGGACGCTCTGGGCCTCGCACCACACCTATGGCGTGCGGACCTTCTGGTTTGGCCTGCTCGGGATGCTGGCGCCGCTGCTGGCGCCGCAGGTCGGGCTGCCGCTGCTGGCCCTGGTCTGGCTGTGGTGCGCGGCACGGCTGGTCCGCGCCTTCCTGGCCTGGGACCGTGAGGAGTGGATCACCGATCCGGGGCGATTCCTGTAGCCCTGCCCGCCTCAAGCCTTTGTGCGTTCACGCCAGCGCCGACGGGCCTGAAATGGCGGGAACCGGGGATCCTCCCCAATGACGCGACCGGAGACGCGCTACGCCCGCAGCGGCGATGTGCATGTGGCCTACCAGGTCCACGGCACCGGCAAGCTCGATCTGGTTTTCGTCCCCGGCTACATCTCGAATCTCGAGGCGCAGTGGGAGGAGCCGGGTTTCGCCCATCTGCTCTGGCGGCTCGGCAGCTTCACCCGGCTGATCTTCTTCGACAAGCGCGGCACCGGCCTCTCCGACCCGGTGGACCGGTTGCCGAACCTGGAGACGCGCATGGACGACGTGCGCGCGGTGATGGACGCGGCGGGGGTGGAGCGCGCGGCGCTGCTCGGCGCCTCCGAGGGCGGGCCGATGTCCATCCTCTTCGCCGCCACCTATCCCGAGCGGACGCGCGCCCTGGTGCTCTACGGCTCCTATGCGAATTTCCACGATGCCGTGCTGCCGCCGGAACGGCTGGATGGATTCATCGCCGGCATCGAACGGGACTGGGGCAGTGGCGCATCGCTGCGCTTCTTCGCGCCGGGGCGGCTCGACGACCGCGACTTCGCCGCCTGGTGGGCGCGGTTCGAGCGTCTGGGCGCCAGCCCGTGCGCCGCGGTGGCCCTGGCGCGGATGAATGCGCAGATCGATGTGCGGCACGTGCTGCCGGTGGTGCGCGTGCCGACGCTCGTGATCCACCGCAGCGGCGATGTGCGGGTGAAGGTCGCGGCGGGACGGGAACTCGCCGCGCGCATCCCCGGCGCGCGCTGGGTGGAGCTGCCGGGCAGCGACCATCCGATCTGGACCGGCGAGACCGACCGGGTGGTGGACGAAATCGAGGAATTCCTGACCGGAACACGGTCCTCCGCCGCGGCCGGCAGCGTGCTCGGCACCGTGCTGGCTGCGGAACTGGCCGAGGCGGAGCGCGGCGTCGCGGCCTGCGGCGGTAACTGGGCCGCCAGGCTGGCGCAGTGGCGCGCAGGGGTGGCGGAGATCGCGGCGCGTTACCGTGCGCGACCACTCGGGCCGGTGCAGGCGGATGGCGGCTGGATCGCGGTGTTCGACGGCCCGGCCCGCGCGGCGCGCTGCGCCGCCGCCCTGCGCGATGCGGCGCCGGAGCTGCTCGGTTGCGCGCTCCGCTGCGGGTTGCATAGCGGGGAGCTGCCGGCGGGCCTCGACGGCGCAGCCGAACCCACCGGGCTTGCCCTGCACATCGCCGGGCGCATCGCCGGCCTGGCGCGGCCGGGGGAGGTGCTGGTCTCCGGCACGGTGCGCGACCTGGTGGCGGGTTCCGGCCTGCGCTTCCGGGAACGCGAGACCCGCCTGGTCCTGCCGCCGGAGGCCGGCGGAAGGCTACCGTTGCTGGCCCTGGCCGGCGACGCGCATGGCGGCGCGGCGGCGCCCGCGGGCGCGCCCGTGCTGCCGGGGCTGAGCGAGCGGGAAAGGCAGGTGCTGCGGCTGGTGGTGCGCGGGTTGAGCAATCCCGAGATCGCCGCCGAACTCGGCCTGTCCGAGCACACGGCAAAGCGGCATGTGACGAACATCCTGGCGAAGCTCGGCCTGCCCGGCCGCGCCGCCGCTGCCGCCTTCGCCGCCCGCGCCGGCCTCGGCTGACGGCGGCCCCTGCCCGGTCGGGCCACGCCACGGCTGCCCGGCCGGGCGATGCGCCCCGCAACCGGGCGGGGCAGCATCCGTACCACACCGCGGGATCCGCGCAGGGAGGCGCATATGGACAGGATGCAGGGCACGGCACCGGATGCCGCGAAGCTCGAAGTTTTTCTTGGCCGGGTACTGACCGATATCGGCGCGGCGATGGGCGGCAGCCTGGTGCTGCTCGGCGACCGCCTCGGCCTCTGGCGCGCCATGGCGGAAGGCGGGCCGATGGAGAGCGCGGAACTCGCCCGCCGCACCGGCACGACGGAACGCTATATGCGCGAATGGCTCGCCGCCCAGGCGGCCGCGGGCTATCTGGACTACGATCCGGGCACGCGCCGCTACAGCCTGCCGCCCGAGCAGGCCGCGGTCTTCGCGGATGAGGAGAGCCCGGTCTTCATGGCGGGGATCTATGACGTCATTGCCTCCGCCTGGCGCGACGAGCCGAAGATCACCGACGCCTTCCGCAGCGGCCATGGCCTCGGCTGGCATGAGCGGCACCGCTGCCTGTTCTGCGGCACGGAGCGCTTCTTCCGCACCGCCTATCTGCACAACCTGGTGCAGTCCTGGCTGCCGGCCCTGGACGGCGTGATGGAGAAGCTGCAGCGCGGCGCGACGGTGGCGGATGTGGGCTGCGGCCATGGCGCCTCCACCATCCTTATGGCGCGGGCCTTCCCGAACAGCCGCTTCACCGGCTTCGACTACCACACGCCCTCGGTGGCCGCGGCGAAGGAGGCGGCGCATCGCGCCGGCCTCGATGACCGCATCGGCTTCGAGGTGGCCGCGGCGAAGGAGGTTCCGGCGCGTGGCTTCGACCTGATCTGCATGTTCGACTGCCTGCACGACATGGGCGACCCGGAAGGCGCGGCGCGGCATCTGCGTTCCGCCATGGCGCCGGACGGCACGCTGATGGTGGTGGAGCCCTTCGCGCGCGACCGGGTGGAGGACAACCTGAACCCGGTCGGGCGGGTCTATTACGCCGCCTCCACCATGATCTGCACGCCGGCCTCCCTGGCGCAGGAGGGGCAGGCCGGGCTGGGCGCGCAGGCCGGGCCGAAGCGGCTTCTGGACCTGCTGCACAGGGCCGGCCTCGCCAGCGCGCGGGTCGCGACGGAGACTCCCTTCAACATGGTTCTGGAAGCACGGCCCTAGGAGGAAACCGATGCCAGGCTTCGATTTCAGCCGCATGAATCAGGCCATGGAGCGGAGCGACGCGGCCGCGCTGATTGACCTGTACGGCGACCAGGCCGAACTGACCGTGGTGGACCGCGACCGCCCGCCGAGCGCGCCTATGCGCCTGACGGGCAAGGAGGCGATCGCCGGTTTCTGGCGCGATGTCTGCGGCCGCGCGATGACGCATCGCATCGGCCATGAGGTGATCGGCGACGACCGCGTGGCGCTGGTGGAAGAATGCGCCTATCCGGATGGCTGCCGGGTCACCGCCGCGATGACGCTGGACCTGCAGGACGGGCGGATCAGGCGGCATCTGGTGGTGCAGGCCTGGGACGACACCAGCCGCGCCACCGCGGGCTGATCAGCGCAGCAGCGCCTGCAGCAGGGCGTCGAGCCGCAACCGGCCCTCCCCGGTCGCGGCCAGGCGCCCGGCGCGCCATTCGAGATAGCCTTCCTCCAGGCAGGCAGCGAGGATGGCCGGATCAACCGCCTGGGCGAAGGGGATGCCGCTGCGCGCCTCGATGCGCGCCGGGTCAATGCCTTCCGAGAGGCGCAGGCCCATCAGCAGCGCCTCCCGCGCCCGGTCCTCGGGGGCCAGGGACTCTTCCGCGGTGATGGCATGGCCGTCGCGCTCCACCCGGGCCAGCCACTCCTCCGGTGCGCGGTGACGGCGGGCGGCAAGCAGCGCCTCGCCCTGGGTCAGCCGCTGATGCGCGCCGGGGCCGATTCCGAGGTAATCGCCATAGCGCCAGTAGACGAGGTTGTGCCGGCTCTCCGCGCCGGGCTTCGCATAGTTGGAGACTTCGTAGGGCAACAGGCCGAAGCGCGCCGCCTCCTCCGCCGTCGCCGCATAGAGCCGCGCGGCGGCATCCGGGTCCGGCAGGGCGAAGGCGCCGCGGGCATATTCGGTGGCGAAGCGCGTGCCCGGCTCAATCGTGAGCTGATAGAGCGAGAGATGGTCGGCGGCCAGCGCCAGGGCCTGCCGCAATTCGGCGCGCCAGGCGGCCTCCGTCTGGTTCGGGCGGGCATAGATCAGGTCGAAGGAGATGCGGGGAAAGAGGCTGCGCCCGATCTCCAGCGCCGCCACGGCCTGCGCCGCGTCGTGCTGCCGGCCGAGGAAGCGCAGCGCCTCCGCTTCCAGCGACTGCACGCCGAGGGAGATGCGATTCACCCCGGCGGCGCGGAAGCCGGCGAGCTTGCCGGCCTCCACGCTGGTCGGGTTGGCTTCCAGGGTGATCTCCAGCTCCGCGGGCGCATCGAACAAGGTTCGGGCGTCCTCGATCAGGGCGGCGGCGGTCTCCGGCTCCATGAGGCTCGGGGTTCCGCCACCGAAGAAGATGGAGGCGAGCGGGCGGCGGCCGGCGCGCTCCGCCTCCCAGGCCAGTTCGCGCCGCAGCCCGGCGCGGAAGCGGGCCTGGTCGATGCGCTCCCGCACATGGCTGTTGAAGTCGCAATAAGGGCACTTGGCGAGGCAGAAGGGCCAGTGGATGTAGAGGGCAATGGATTCCATCAGGCGGGGGATATGGTCTTGAGCGGGTCTTCTGTCGAACGGGTCCGGGCCGCCCTGCTGGCCGCCGGCCATCCGGACAGCATCCGGGCCTTCCCGGAGGGCACCCGCAGCGCCGCCGAGGCGGCCGCGGCGGTGGGCTGCGAGGTGGCGCAGATCGCCAAGTCGATCGTCTTCCGGGCCGGATCCCGCCCCATCCTGGCCATCGCCAGCGGCGCCAACCGGGTGGACATGGCGAAGCTCGCGGCGGCGACGGGGCTTGCGGTCAAGCGGGCCGATGGGGGCTGGGTGCGGGACGTGACCGGCTTCGCCATCGGGGGCGTCGCGCCGCTCGGTCATCTGACGCCGCCGCTCGTGCTGGTGGATCAGGATCTGGCGGAATTCGACCGGGTCTGGGCCGCGGCCGGTTCCCCGATGCATGTCTTCGAGACGACGCCGGCGGAATTGCTGCGCATCAGCGGCGGCCGGCTGGCCGATATCCGGGAAGCCTAGCCCATGGCTTCACAGCGGCACGGGTTCCGCTAGCCTCTGGGTGCCACGACAGGAAGGGAGGACCAAGGCAATGGCGAGTTCGGTGAAGGAGATGCTGGCCGAGGCCAATGCCGCCGTGCCGCGGATCAGCCCGGAGGAGGCGAAGGCACTGGTCGGGCACGACGACGTGCTCTTCGTCGATGTGCGTGACTCGGCCGAATTGCAGGCGGGCAAGGTGAAGGGCGCGGTGCATGTCTCGCGCGGGCTGCTGGAATTCAAGGCCGATCCCGAAGCGCCCACCCATGACAAGGCCTTCGACCGCAACAAGACCATCATCACCTATTGCGCCTCCGGCGGCCGCTCGGCTCTGGCGGGCAAGACCCTGAAGGATCTGGGCTACACCAAGGTCCGCAACCTCGGCGGCTTCAAGGATTGGGTGGAGGCCGGCGGCGCGGTGGAGAAGGGCTGAAACCCGCCGGCATCCGGCTATTGCGGCTGGATGCCGGCCTTGCGCGCCGCCTCGCCCCATTTCTCCATCTCGGCCTGGCAGAGGCGGCGCATTTCCTCGGGCGTGCTGATGGTGATCTCGGCGCCGAGGGTGCGGTGCTTCTCCACCACCTCCGGCCGACGCAGCGCGGCGACGCAATCGGCGTTCAGCTTGCGCAGCAGCGCCTCCGGCACGCCAGCGGGGGCGATGACCATGCCCCAGGTGGAGGCCTCGAAGCCCGGCATGAAGGCTTCGCCGATCGTCGGCACATCGGGAAGCTGCGGCGCACGCTTTGCCCCGGTGGTGGCCAGGGCCTTCAGCGCGCCGGACTGGATGTGCGGCAGCGCGGCGGGGACGGTGTCGAACATGATGTCCACGCGGCCGGCGATCAGATCCGGATGCGCCTGGGTGCTGCCGCGATAGGGCACATAGGTCAGCTCCACCCCGGCACGCTGGGCAAACAGCACGGGGGCAAGCCGCACCACGCCGCTGGTGCCGGCGAAGGTGACGCCGGAATGCCTCCGCGCATGCTCCACCAGCTCCGCCGGGGTGGAGGCCGGGAAATTGCGGGCGGCGCAGAGCACCAGCGGGGTGGAGGTGGTCTGGGTGACGAAGCTGAAATCCCGGATCGGGTCATAGGGCAGCCGGTAGAAGGCGGCATTCACCGGATGCCCGACGGAGACGAGGGCCAGGGTGTGGCCATCCGGCGCGCTGCGCGCCAGCGCCTCGGTCCCGATCACGCCATCGGCGCCGGGGCGGTTCTCCACCGGCACGGGCTGGCCCCAGGCGGCGGAGAGCGGCTCGGCCATCAGCCGCGCGGTGATGTCGGACACGCCGCCCGGCGTGTAGGGGACGATGATGCGGACGGCGCGGTTCGGGAAAGCGGCCTGGGCGCGGGCACTGCCGGCGATGAGAGGCGCGGCGAGGCTGGCGGTTGCGAGCGCGCGGCGGGTGATGGCCATTTGCGTCCTCCCTTAGGGCATCCCCGCGCACAGTCTGTCGCGGTGCCGCGCCGGCACCAAGCCCGAAACGGCATGCCCCTGGGGCGGCATCCCGTGCGTTGCTTCCGGCGGAGCCGCCCGTACCCTATGCGGCAGGCAACAGGATCGCGCATTGATGGCCAGCAACACCGCCCAGAAAGCTTCCCCCAGCTACCGCCTCGCCGTAGAGGACCGGGATTTCCTGCTACGGGACGAGATGCGCGCGCTCCGCTTCGCCATGGAATATGGCAAGGCCGAACTGGCCCTGCGCGACTGGGGCGTACGCTCCACGGTGGTGGTGTTCGGCAGCGCCCGCATCCCGCCGCCGGAGCAGGCCGAGGCTCTGGTCGCCGCGGCGCCGCCCGAACGGCGCGCCAGGGCGGAAGCGCTGGCGCGGCTCTCCCCCTGGTATGCGAAGGCACGGGAATTCGCCCGCATCGTCTCGCTGCGCGGCGGCGCGTTGTCGCACAACGGCAAGATGCGCGACAACGTCATCGCCACGGGCGGCGGGCCCGGCATCATGGAGGCAGCGAATCGCGGCGCGGCGGATGTCGGCGCGCCCTCCATCGGCTTCAACATCACCCTGCCGCACGAGCAGGAGCCGAATGCCTTCTCCACGCCGGAGCTGACCTTCCGCTTCCACTACTTCGCCATGCGCAAGATGCATCTGGCGATGCGGGCCAATGCGCTGGCGATCTTCCCCGGCGGCTTCGGCACCTTCGACGAGATGTTCGAGATCCTGACGCTGCTGCAGACCGGCAAGGCGCCGCCCATCGCCGTGGTGCTGTTCGACACCGACTACTGGCGGCGCGTGGTGAATTTCGAAGCGCTGGTCGAATACGGCATGGTGGACGCGCGCGACCTGTCGCTCTTCCGCCTGGTGGACGAGCCGGAGGAGGCCTGGGAATGGCTCGCCACCCACGGCCTCATGGCGCATACGCCGGAGGAGGAGGCGGTCGGGACCTGAGGCCTGCCGACGAAGGGGCATCGGGTCGGCCCGGCGAGTCCTTTCCGTCCTGGCATCCTGCTGAAGGCGTGCTTCTCACATGACGGGAAAGCCGGCCGGCGAACCACATCGGCCGCGCTTGCCCTTCCGGCCAGAACGAGAAGTCCCTCGCCGGCTCCCGGTCTTACGCCCCCGCAGGCAGGCCTAGCCGCGAACCGCCGGCAGGCAATGCTCCGCCAGCAGGGCGAAGGCGCGGGCGCGGTGGCTGATGCGGTGCTTCAGCGCCGGGTCCATCTCGCCAAATGTCTGCGCGTGGCCCTCGGGGATGAACATCGGATCGTAGCCGAAGCCCTTGTCGCCGCGCGGCGGGTGGATCCAGTTCCCCTCCACCTTGCCCTCGAAGCCCTCGGTGTGGCCGTCCGGCCAGGCAAGGACGAGAGCGCAGGTGAACCAGGCGCTGCGATCCGGGGATGCGCCGGCCAGTTTCGCCACCTTCGCCATGGCGGCGGCATAGTCGCGCGTGCCGTCCGGCTGCGTCGCCCAGTCCGCGGTGCGCACGCCGGGATCGCCGCCCAGCGCCGCAACCGAGAAGCCGCTGTCATCCGCCAGCGCCGGCAGGCCCGAGGCACGGGCCGCGGCCAGCGCCTTGATCCGGGCATTGCCGAGGAAGCTGTCCTCGGTCTCCGCCGGCACCGGCAGGCCGAGGTCCTTCACCGAAACCACCTCGAGCCCATAGGGCGCGAGCAGCGTCGCCACCTCCCGCACCTTGCCGGCATTGTGGCTGGCCAGGACCAGGCGCCCCGCCTGGAGCCGCCGCGCAGTGCGGCCCTCTGCCTGCATCACGCGATCCCCACCGTGGCGCGCTGCTTGCGGAACAGCTCCGCCGTGCCCAGCCGCGCCAGCCGCAGCAGGTCAAGCAGTTGCGCCTCGGTGAAGGGCGCGCCTTCCGCGGTGCCTTGCACCTCGACCAGGCTGCCCTGGCCGGTCAGCACGAAATTGGCATCCGCCTGCGCCTTGCTGTCCTCCTCATAGTCGAGGTCCAGCACCGGCATTCCCTGCCACAGCCCGCAGGACACCGCCGCCACCTGGTCCTTCAGCGGCATGGTGGCGATGACATTCATCTTCAGGCAGTGGCGGAAGGCGAGGTGCAGCGCCACCCAGGCGCCGGTGATGGCGGCGCAGCGGGTGCCGCCATCGGCATTGATGACATCGCAATCCAGCGTGATCGTCATCTCCCCCATCAGGCTGCGGTCGGTGACGGCACGCAGGCTGCGGCCGATCAGGCGCTGGATCTCCTGCGTCCGGCCGGACTGCTTGCCGCGTGCCGCCTCCCGGTCCGTGCGCGTATGGGTGGAACGGGGCAGCATCCCGTATTCCGCCGTGACCCAGCCCTGGCCCGAATTGCGCAGGAAGGGCGGCACCCGGCCCTCGACGCTGGCGGCGCAGAGCACCTCGGTATTGCCCATGCGGATCAGGCAGGAGCCCTCGGCGTGGCGGGCCACGCCGGGTTCCAGCACAATGTTGCGAAGGGCATCTGCTGCGCGGCCGGAAGGACGCATTGGAAATCTCCCGAAAAGGACGGCACCATACGCCCGGAGAGGCCGCAGTCCAGCCCCGGCGGGTTGACGCGGGGCCACCCGGTTCCTAGCTTTTCCGAAGGATTACAGGAGGTTGTGCGCAAGATGTCCCAGCAGGCCGTGAAGCTGCCGCGGGGTCTGGCCGCCGCCTCGCTCTCCGGGCTTGACAGCCGCAGTGCCCAGGTTCTGCGGGAACTGGTGGAACTTTACGTCCAGACGGGAGAGCCGGTGGGGTCCCGCACCCTGTCGCGCCGGCTGCCGCTCGGTCTGTCCCCTGCCTCGATCCGCAATGTCATGGCGGATCTGGAGGAGGCGGGGCTTCTCTACGCGCCGCACACCAGCGCCGGCCGCCTGCCGACCGACCGGGGCCTGCGCCTCTTCGTGGACGGGCTGCTGGAATTCGGCGACCTGGCGGAGGAGGAGCGGGACGCCATCGCCGCCCGCTGCAGCGCCAGCGGCCGTTCCCTGCACGAAACGCTGGCGGAGGCCGGACAGATGCTCTCCGGCCTGGCCGGCGCCGCCGGGCTGGTGGTGGCCCCGAAGACGGACGCGCCGGTGCGGCATATCGAATTCGTTGCCCTCGGCCCCGGCCGCGCCCTGGTGGTGCTGGTGACCGGCAATGGACAGGTGGAGAACCGGGTCATCGAGGTGCCGCCCGGCCTGCCGCCCTCCGCCCTGGTCCAGGCGAGCAATTACCTGAACGCCCGCCTCGCCGGCCGGACGCTGGAGGAGACGCGCGCCGGGGTCGAGGCGGAGATCGCGGCCAACCGGACCGCGCTCGATGCCTTGACGAACCAGGTGATCGAGGCCGGGCTCGCGACCTGGTCCGGCGGCAGCGGCGGCTCGCTGATCGTCCGTGGCCAGGCGCGGCTGCTGGAAAATCTGGACCAGCTCGCCCGCGTGCAGGAGATCCAGGCGCTGTTCGAGCGGCTGGAGGCGCAGGAAACCGTGCTCCGCCTGATCGAGCTGGCGCAGCGGGGCGAGGGCGTGCAGATCTTCATCGGCGCGGAGAGCGGGCTTTTCGACACCGCCGGGCTCTCGATGGTGGTGGCGCCCTTCCGCGACGGGCAGGAGCGGATCGTCGGCGCGCTCGGGGTGATCGGGCCGACCCGGATCAATTACGGCCGGGTGATCCCGGTGGTGGACTATACCGCGCGGGTGATCGGGCGGCTGCTGGGGTAAGGGGGAGCCGGCCGGCGAGGGCGCTATGCCGGCCCGTCAAGTGCCAGGGCCGGCTCCGGCAGGCCGAGCCGGGCGGCAGTGACCCCGGCCACTGGCGGCGCCAGCAGATCCGCCAGCGTCTTGCCGTCCAGCACCGCCATGAAGGCGCCCAAGGCCTCGGCCAAGGCCGAGCGCAGGCGGCAGGCGCCGGCGATGATGCAGCCGCCCTCCTCCAGCCCCTCGCCACGCGGCTTCCCGTCCGGGCCGAAGCAGACGAGCAGCGCGAGGTCATCCTCGGTGCAGCGCACCACCTCACCCAGGCGAATTTCATACGGCGCCCGGGCCAGGCGGATGCCGCCGCCGCGGCCGCGCAGGGTCTCGATGAAGCCGGCACGGCCGAGCCGGTGCACCACCTTGGTCAGGTGGTTCTCGGAGATGCGGTAGGCCGCCGCGATCTCGGGGACCGAGGCGAGGCGGCCCGGGCGCAGGCCGAGAAACATCAATGTCCGCAACGCATAGTCGGCATGCAGGGTGAGGCGCATACGGGAAGATGTATGGACTTTGCAGCTTCGCGCCAAGCCTTTATGGAAGCTGCATTTTCGATATAACTTCAGGAGTTTCGTTTTGCCCTCCCCTCTCAGCGACCGGACCATTGCCCTGGTGAAGGCGACCGCCCCCGCGCTCGAGACACATGGCCTGGCCATCACCCGCCGGATGTATGATTTGATGTTCCGCAACACGGCCATCCGCGACCTGTTCAACCAGTCGCATCATGGCGAGGCGGGCTCCCAGCCACGGGCCTTGGCCGGGGCGATCCTGGCCTATGCGCAGAATATCGACCGGCTGGAGGTGCTCGCCCCGTTGGTGGAGCGGATCGCGCAGAAGCATGCCGGGCTTAACATCCTGCCCGAGCATTACCCGCATGTCGCCGAGGCGCTGCTCGGCGCCGTCGGCGATGTGCTGGGCGAGGCGGCGACGCCCGAGATCCTGGCCGCCTGGGGCGAGGCGTACTGGTTCCTCGCCGAACTGCTGATCGGCCGCGAGGCGCAGATCTACCGCGAGATGGCCGCCGCCCGCGGCGGCTGGAACGGCTGGCGCGACTTCCGGGTGGAGGAGCGCGTGCGGGAGAGCGAGATCATCAGCTCCTTCATCCTGCGCCCGGCGGATGGCGGCCCGGTGATGCGCCACCGTCCCGGCCAGTACCTGACCTTCTGGCTCGAACTGCCCGGCCAGCACCCGCTGAAGCGCAATTACAGCATCTCCTCGGCGCCGGATGACGCGGCCTATCGCATCTCGGTCAAGCGGGAGCCGCGCGGGGCCGCCTCCAACTGGCTGCATGACCAGGCCGGGCCCGGCACGGTGCTGAAGGTGGCGCCGCCGGCCGGCGACTTCACCCTGCCCGAGCGGCCGGAGCGCCCGGTGGTGCTGCTCAGCGGCGGCGTCGGCCTGACGCCGACGGTGAGCATGCTGGAGA
>Ga0207747_1001022_pt1 | contig 23116 bp, 26 predicted proteins | sample HigsolmetaGSP11D_FD_184839 | JGI IMG/M metagenome (GOLD analysis project Ga0207747, IMG submission 184839) | High solid enriched microbial communities from the Joint BioEnergy Institute, USA - SP1-1-D (SPAdes) | ecosystem: Engineered > Bioreactor > SSF (Solid state fermentation) > Aerobic >...
TCAAAAATCCGATGAAACCCGTCACCCCGGTGCACTGTCTCCCATAGATGGCTCATATACACAGCAGCGAATTGCCTTAGAAACCAAGAGCTGATTCCCTTTGATTCGCCAAAGCCTCCGCTTTAGGCTCAACCTGTGTACGTTCTTCGTATTAAGAACATTCAGATGTTTTGCGGAAAAGGAATTCGTCATCGAGGTCCTGTTTTAACGCTCGATTAGTTCCAGTACCAGACAGAGATAAAGGGAGTTTGGAATGGGAAGAGTATTTGTTTACGGATGACGCCGTATTCATGCGGATGCAATTGAGAGACATGATTACAAAAGCCGTGTATGAAGTAAAAAACGAACAGACTGCGGTTGAAAAGTATGCGAAGCTGAATCCGGACCTTGTTACGATGGCGGGGGATTCCCTTATTCATTGCAGCGGCATCCAGCCTGTTTTTCGCTTAATCAATGATTTTACAGACGGAAAAATGGGCATCAGCCAACTTCTTTCAAAACTATTTGACCTTCTGCTTGGAAATATAGAAAGTTCTTGGTTATGCGGGGAAAATCGAAGATGAAGCGTATCAAATCCAAAAAACGAATATGCCTGCGCTGCTGGGAGAAACATTTTATATCGGCGAAGGTATTTTGGGGCAGGCGATGGCTTTGGAGAAAGAAACGGTTTGGCAGCATATCCGGATTTCCGTTAACGCCGAGGGAAAAAGATGTGCTTTATTTGGTGCTTGAACGCTGCAATAACCAGGAAGTTGGGGATTATTTGAATATCAGCGTCAATACGGTGAAGAACCACATCCCAAACATTTACAGAAAATCGGACCGCGTCCAGGCGATTGCGAAAGTCTACCGGACAAAGTACGGGCAGGTAGCTATAAAAACTGCGGGAGTATGCCAACAGCATGATCCCCGCCGCTTTTTTTGTTTTGATGGTATTTAGAAAAAGTGGTCGACTAAAAAGCTGATGGACAAAAGCAGCCCGAAAATGGTATTCGTTTGTGCCGTCGCTTTCATGGCAGGCAACATTTGGATCGGTTCGCTTTTTCCGATAAATCCTTTAATGGCACGGACCGGTTTCGGCGCGCTGACAAGCACGAGCAGCACCCACGGGGTCACAACGCCGAATAAGACGAGCCCGACCATCCACAGGTAGGAAAGGGCAAACATCACGGCTAAAAGGATGATGGCGCCTTTCCGCCCGAGCAGGATCGCAATCGTTTTTCTGCCGTTTGCTTTGTCGCCGTCCAAATCGCGGATGTTATTGGACAGCATGATCGCACCGATTAGAATCATAATCGGAATCGAGACAAATACAATCGGCCATGTAATCGTTTTTGTCTGAATAAAAAATGATAGTAATATAATAATGACACCCATGAAAAAGCCTGAAATCAGTTCACCGAGCGGGGTGGATGAAATCGGGAAAGGCCCTGCCGTATAAAGATACGCAACAAGCATGCAGACAGACCCGATAAGTGCAATCCACCAGGAGCTTTCTGCGCAAATATAGGCGCCGAACAAAATGGCCGCGCCAAAAAACGCAAGTGCTAAATGCAGCACGGTTTTTGGCTTTACGCCGTTTCTGACGATCGCCCCACCGATCCCGACGGAATGCTCATTGTCGAGACCACGCTTAAAATCGTAATATTCATTAAACATATTGGCCGCAGCCTGAATTAAAAGTGTTGCCACCATCATAGCCGCAAACAGCATCAGATCTATGCGGGTTTTGCCCAAAGCCAGCACTGTACCAAGGATCACGGGCACAAATCCGGCCGTTAATGTATGGGGACGCGTCAATTGCCACCAAATTCGCCAGCCTTTATCAGGGTGGATTGCCGGAGAAGATTGCGCATTCATCATCTTTCTCTCCTTTATCTTTCTATCAAAAAATATATGACAAAATTAGTACATTTAAAGTTTAGGTAAATAATCATAAAGTGTCAATGTATTTGTAACAGAATCTTATTTTAAGCCGTTTTGCTGAATTCGGTTGACGGATTCTATATAATAGAGAAGGATATGTTCACAAAAATGTAATGTTTCTGCTCCGGAATACTGGAATAGATGGATTGGCCTTAAGTATGATTTTGTTTGGAGGAGATCTTTTGGCTAAAAATAACTCATATATATTAAAGGAGAAAAATCCGCCGGTCCAAAAACTGTACAGCAAGGTGGTGAACTGCCAAGCGGTGCCCGGACCATTTCAATTATTTAATGCGGGCGCTCATCTCTTTTACGGAAACCGGTTTTATTGGCAGGATCCACAGCGTGAAATTGTATTTATCGGATTCGGCGATGTGCGCACCTTTCGCGTCACGGAAGCGGACGGTTTTGCGCAGATTGAAAAAGAATGGAATGAACTGGCGGGACGGATGGAAATTGATCAGGAAATCCAGGAAATGGGGACAGGCCCGCTTCTTTTCGGCGGTTTTGCGTTTGATCAGACGCTCGGAAAACGGGAATGGGCAGCATTCGGGCAGGGGATATTCCGCATTCCGCAAATTCTTTTTACCTTTAAAAAAGATGCGGTCTACCTCACCGTAAATGCAATTTCAAATGGACAGGACCTGCCAGGCGGCATGCGGGGAGCGGAAGAAACCGCACGCAGGCTTTTAACAAAAAGTCCTCGTGATCCGGCTCTTCCGAAAGTAAAATATGTGCGGGAAATCAGCGCGGCAAAATGGAAAGAAAGTGTCGCGAATGCGGTAAGACTCATTCAAAAAGGTGAAATGGATAAAGTCGTGCTCGCAAGAAAAATGGAGATGGCTTATGACGGTGCCGTGAACCCTGATGCTGTGCTTTTAGCTTTGTCCGAACAGCAGCATGAAAGCTATTTGTTTGTGCTGGAAGAGGAAAATGAAAGTTTTGTGGGGGCCTCGCCGGAAAGACTGATCAGGAAAACGGACCGTGAAATTTTATCGACTTGCCTGGCCGGTTCGATCAAACGGGGCCGGGATGAAGCAGAAGATCTGAAATTGGGCGGAATGCTGCTTTCAGATAAGAAAAATTTAAACGAACACCGTTTTGTCGTTTCTATGATCCAAAATGTGCTCGCACCTTTTTGCAGCGAACTCATTGTGCCGGATGCGCCGGTATTGATGAAAATGCGCGATATCCAGCATTTGTACACGCCGGTAACGGGCACGGTTAAAGATAAAGAAACGACAATTTTTAAATTGGCAAAAGCGTTGCACCCGACGCCTGCCCTCGGGGGAATCCCGCGGAAATGCGCCTTGGAAGCAATCCGCCGCCTGGAAAAAATGGATCGGGGGCTTTACGGGGCGCCGCTCGGTTGGGTGGATTACAGGGGCAATGGCGAGTTTTGTGTTGGTATCCGGTCAGGGCTTTTGAAAGAGGACCACGCTTACCTCTATGCCGGCTGCGGCGTGGTCGCAGATTCAGTACCGGAAGAAGAGTATAAAGAAACGGGTGTCAAATTTACCCCGATGCTGCGTGCTTTAGGAGGAAAATAGAGTGGAACACCAGGAAATCATGACAACGTATTTGGAAACTTTTATCAGGCAGCTGTCCGCGATGGGCGTCCGCCATGCCGTGGTCAGCCCTGGATCGCGGTCCACGCCGATTGCGATGCTGCTTGCGGAACATCCCAATTTTCAAATTTATATCGATATTGATGAGCGGTCGGCGGCTTTTTTTGCGCTCGGCATGGCAAAAGAAATGCGGAAACCGGTCGTGCTCCTCTGTACATCGGGAACCGCCGCCGCCAACTATTTCCCGGCTGTTGCGGAGGCAAATATTTCGCGGGTGCCGCTGATTGTACTGACGGCAGACCGGCCGCATGAACTGCGCAATGTCGGCGCACCGCAGGCCATTGACCAGATCCGGCTGTACGGTCCGCATGCCAAATGGTTTGAGGAAATGCCACTGCCGGAAGCGGGGGGAGAAGTGCTGCAATTTGTACGGCAAACGGCAGCCAGGGCGGTTGTAACGGCGGTGCAGCAGCCGGCAGGGCCCGTACATCTGAATTTCCCGCTTCGGGAACCTTTGGTGCCGGTTTTGGATCCGCCCCCTTTTGCCTGTAAGGAAGAAAATCAGGCAATTGGAAGCGCGATTGGAAAACTTGAGCTTGGCGGCGGCGAGATTCAAAAAATTGCCGCAGCCATTCGTCCTAAAGAACGGGGGCTGATTATTTGCGGAACGATCGATGAACCCGGGTTTCCTGAAGCGGTCCTCACGCTCAGCGAGAAAACCGGCTATCCGATTTTGGCAGATCCGCTGTCGCAGCTGCGGAGCGGAAAGCACAGGAAAGAACGGATCATTGAAAATTATGATTCCTTGTTAAAAGATCCAAAATGGGCGGGCTACCTTGCACCGGATGTTGTAATCCGCTTTGGGACGATGCCGGTTTCAAAATCGCTGACGCTTCTTTTGAAAAAATTGGAAACAGTCGACCATTTTGTCGTGGATGGCGGAAACGGCTGGCGCGATCCGGTCAAACGCGGGACAACCGTCGTTTACTGTGACGAAATCGCTTTTTGCAATAAATTGGCATCTGCTGTTTTGATGGATTCCCATTCCTCATGGTTCACGATGTGGCACACGTTGAACGAACGGGCCCGGAGTATTGTGGAAATTGCGATGGAGACGGAAAAAGGGCTCGATGAAGGAAAAACGGTAACGGAACTTGCCAAACTTTTGCCGGATGGCAGCACGCTTTTTGTCGGCAATAGCATGCCGATCCGCGATGTTGACACATTTTTCCAGGTGAACAGCAAAAATATCCGGATTTTGGCCAACCGGGGAGCGAACGGTATTGACGGTGTTGTATCCAGTGCGGCGGGTGTAAGCGCAAGTGTCGGCAAAGCGTATTTGTTGATCGGCGACTTGTCTTTTTTTCATGATTTAAACGGCTTGCTGATGGCAAAAATGCACAAGCTCAATCTTTGTGTCATTTTAATCAATAATAATGGCGGCGGGATCTTCTCGTTTTTGCCGCAAGCAAACGAGCCGAAAAACTTTGAAAGGCTGTTCGGTACTCCGACCGGCCTTGAGTTTGAATATGCGGTAAAGATGTACGGCGGGCGCTATGTAAAGCCGCGTGATTGGAAGGAATTCCGCGGGGCGCTTTCCGGTTACGAAAACGGGCTGCAAGTCATCGAAGTACAGACGGACCGCGCCAAAAACGTCGAAAATCACCGGAGAATGTGGATGCAAGTTTCCCGGGAAATGGAAACTTATTTTCAAGGTGAAAATCAATGAAAATCAATGGCTTGGAATATCATGTGGAAACGGCCGGCGAGGGCGAGCCGCTGCTGCTTTTGCATGGTTTTACAGGAAATGGGGATATCTGGAAAGAAGTAGCGACTTTGCTGCAGGATGAGTTCCGCTGTATTTTCGTCGACATTATTGGGCACGGCAAAACAGCCAAACCGGATGATGCAGGGCGTTATGCGATTCAAAAAGCGGCAGCGGATCTGCGTGCTGTTTTGGAACAATTTGGAATCGCCCAGGCCTCCGTTCTTGGCTATTCTATGGGTGGGCGGCTGGCGCTCACATTCGCGGTGCTGTATCCGCAAATGGTGAAAAAACTTGTGCTGGAGAGCGCGTCCCCCGGCTTAAAAACAGAGGCGGAACGGGCGGCGCGCAGAAAGCAGGATGAACAGCTGGCGGACCGGATTTTATCGGAAGGGATCGAAGCGTTTGTAGATTATTGGACAAATATTCCGCTGTTTGAATCGCAGAAAAAGCTTGCGGCTGATGTCCGGGAGAAAATCCGTACGCAACGCCTGGAAAATGACCCGGTTGGATTGGCAAACAGCCTGCGCGGTATGGGAACAGGAGCCCAGCCGTCATGGTGGGATTGCCTCCAGAAACTTGACTTTCCTGTATTGCTTACTGCCGGCGAAGGGGATCCGAAATTTTGCCGGATTGCCGAAGAAATGAAAGCGAGGATGCCGCATGCGAAAAAAATCATTTTTTCGCATGCCGGCCATGCAATTCATGCGGAAGATCCACGAAAGTTTGGTACAATGGTAAAGGGATTTTTAAAAAATTGTTGATAAATTGTCAAAGAATGTACGTATAAAGGAGGAACACTTCATGGCAGTCGAATGGAAAACGGAACATGAGTATGAAGATATTTTATACGAATCTTACAACGGAATTGCCAAGATTACGATTAACCGTCCCCATGTGCGCAATGCTTTCCGCCCTGAAACGGTAAATGAAATGTATGACGCTTTTACGAGGGCGCGCGATGACTCCAAAATTGGCGTCATTATTTTGACGGGAATGGGGGACAAGGCATTCTGCTCCGGCGGCGACCAAAAAGTGCGCGGCAACGGCGGCTATGTCGGAAAAGACAATATTCCGCGTTTGAACGTGCTGGATCTTCAGCGTTTAATCCGCGTCATCCCGAAACCGGTCATCGCAATGGTTGCCGGCTATGCGATCGGGGGCGGCCATGTGCTGCATGTTGTCTGCGATTTGACAATTGCGGCGGACAATGCGATCTTCGGGCAAACCGGACCGAAAGTCGGCAGCTTCGACGGCGGTTACGGCGCCGGTTACTTGGCAAGAATCGTCGGTCACAAAAAAGCGCGCGAAATCTGGTACCTGTGCCGCCAGTACAATGCGCAGGAAGCATTGGAAATGGGGCTCGTCAATGCGGTTGTGCCGCTTGAAAAACTTGAAGAAGAAACGATCAAATGGGCGGAAGAAATCCTTGAGAAAAGCCCGATGGCGATCCGCTTCTTAAAGGCCGCGTTCAACGCTGATACGGACGGGCTTGCCGGCTTGCAGCAATTTGCGGGGGATGCGACGCTCTTGTATTACACAACGGATGAAGCGAAAGAAGGCCGCGACGCGTTCAAGGAAAAACGCAAACCGGACTTTGGCCAATTCCCGCGTTTCCCGTGATCGAAAAATGGGCTGTCTCTGATTGAGGCAGCCTAAATTCTTATCAATGTTTTTTAATCAGCAGGGAGAAAGAATATATAAGCGGCAGTTTTTGGGGCAATTGTCTTTTTGAAGGAATACTGAAGACTGTGTCATGAAAGGCGACTTCCTTTAACAAGCTGCTTTTTTCAAAATGAACGATTTCAATTCAGGTGATCATATGTTACCCAATTTTTTAAAACAACGGGCATACTTGACGCCGAACCGTACGGCGCTTGTGTTTAAAGATGGAATACTCACTTTTGTCGAGTTATACAAGCAGGTGAAAGAAACGGCACAAAAACTGGCTGGTCGCGGTATGCAGCCGGAAGATACAGCTGCCGTCTTATTAAAAAACCGCCCGCAAACAGTAGTCATCCTCCATGCCCTGCAGCAGCTGCGCGTACGCACGCTTTTTCTCAATCACCGTTTGACAACAGTTGAGATGCAGTACCAGTTGCAGGACAGCGGAGCAAAATGGCTGATTACGGAAAAAGATTTTCAGGAAAAATCGGTTGTGCTAAAAGAGAAAGTGCAGGTCATTCAACGAGAAACGCTTGCTGCTTTGCCTTCTGCCGATTACGAAGAAGCAGCAGAGTTTACACTCGATGATGTCTGCTCGATCATGTACACGTCCGGAACGACCGGCAAGCCAAAGGGCGTGCTGCAGACTTACGGCAACCACTGGTGGAGCGCAGCCGGATCTGCGCTGAATCTCGGCTTGAGGGAGGAAGATGTATGGCTGTGCGCAGTGCCGCTTTTTCATATCAGCGGTTTTTCTATCCTCATGCGTTCCGTTTTTTACGGCATGCCGGTCTATTTAATGGAAAAATTTAATGAAAAAGAGGCCGTCAAACTGCTGCAATCGGGCTGCATTACGATCATGTCGGTTGTGGCCAACACATTGCAGCGGATTTTAAACGAACTTGGGGAAAAATCGCTTCATCCGAACGTGCGCTGTATGCTCCTCGGCGGGGGGCCGGCGCCGCGCCCGCTTCTTGAGGCTTGCGCCGAAAAGCAAATTTCTGTATTCCAATCATATGGCATGACCGAAACGTCCTCCCAAATCGTGACACTTGCGCCGGAAGACAGCCTGCGGAAAATCGGATCCGCAGGAAAACCATTGTTTCCTGCACAGATTCGCATTGTTTCTGAAGGCAGGGAATGCAAGCCGTTTGAGCATGGGGAAATTGCTGTCAAAGGGCCGAATGTCACGATCGGATATTTGAACCGCCCGGATGCCAACGAAAAAAGCTTCCGAGATGGCTGGTTTTTTACCGGCGATATCGGCTATCTCGATGACGAAGGCTTTTTATATGTAATGGACAGGCGGTCGGATCTGATTATTTCCGGCGGGGAAAATATTTACCCGGCCGAGGTTGAGGAAGTGCTCCTGGCCCATCCGGATATATTGGAAGCCGGCGTCGTAGGGATGGAAGACGAAAAATGGGGCCAGGTGCCGGCGGCTTTTATTGTCACAAAAAAAGAAGTTTTAGAAAGCGAACTCCAGGCATTTTGTGAAGTACGCCTTGCGAAATACAAAATCCCGAAAAAATTTTTTACCGTATCGGACTTGCCGCGCAATGCATCCAATAAATTGATGCGCAGAAAACTTTTGGAGTGGCTGCCGTCATGATGAAAATTGAGAGGGTCCAGTTATCGGTCATAAAAATGGCGCTCAAATCCCCGTTTGAAAATGCACTTGAAAAAGTGGTGGAACGGGAAGCGATCATGCTTGAAGTAACGGACAAAGACGGTGTGACCGGATACGGGGAAGCCATCGCTTTTTCGACGCCGTGGTATACGGAAGAGACAGTACGGACGTGTTTCCATATACTGAAAGACGTCCTGATCCCGCTACTCATGAAAAAGCCAATCTTTCACCCGAAAGAAGTGAGTGAACGTTTCCGTGCAGTCCGGCGCAACCATATGGCAAAAGCCGGGATTGAAACAGCCATTTGGGATCTGTATGCAAAAAAGAAAGGCATTCCGCTATGGAAACTGATCGGCGGCACGCGGGAAACGGTGGCTGCCGGCGTTGCGGTCGGCAGCCATGATACAGCGGAAGCACTGCGGCAAATCGAATCATTTCTTGGCGATGGCTATGAAAGAGTCAAAGTAAAAATCAAGCCCGGCCATGATGAATCGTTCATCCGTGAGATCCGCCGCAACTTTCCAGATTTGGCGCTTATGGCGGATGCGAATTCCGCTTATACATTGGAAGATTTGCCCCAGCTTGAGAAACTGGACCGGTACGGGCTTATGATGATTGAACAGCCGCTTGCCGCCGATGATATTGTGGATCATGCCTTATTGCAAAAACAGTTGAAAACGCCGGTTTGCCTTGATGAAAGCATCGTGACGTACCATGATGCGGAAAGCGCGCTCCGCCTCGGCAGTTTCAGGGTGCTCAATATTAAAATCGGCCGGGTCGGCGGTTTGTGGCCGGCCATCCGGCTTCATGATCTTTGTGCGGCCCGAGGCATTCCGGTTTGGTGCGGCGGGATGATTGAATTCGGCATTTCGCGCGCCTTTAACCTTGCGCTCGCTTCTTTGCCGGGTTTCACTATTCCGGGCGATATCTCTGCTTCAAGCCGTTTTTGGGAAAAAGATATTATTGTTCCCGAAATCAAGGTAGAAAATGGAAAAATTCAGCTTTCGAATGAATCGGGAATCGGATTCGGGTTGAACCAGGCGTATATGGAAAAAGTCCGGATATACAAGGAAGTATTTTGAAAGAAAAAAACTGCTGTATCTTTATCTGCAGCAGTTTTTTGTTGGGCTTTCAGATGAGCAGGCTAGATTTGCCAAATGTCGACTCAAACTTAGAGATCAGCGTCGCCAAAAATATACGGGCAACAGAAAAAGCGCCTATCAAATGATAAGCGCCTTTTCCCGATCAATAAATCGACTCGAACGTTTTACAGTCTGTTTCGTACTGGTTTTCAGCCTGCTTCCCTGTATGGCTGACAATATAGATTGCTTCTGCAGAACAGAGATTCCCTTCCTGCCAAAATACGCAGTTTTTCACTTCGCATAAGACGTCTTTTGCCATGCTGCACCCCCCTTTAAGCATGTGGTACAAGCATTAGTTTCCGCAATCCGCCGCAAAAGATGCCCGCTTATTGCAAAGCTTTTTCCAATGCCTTTAGGTTGTCATTCACTAAAGTAAAATAATCTTTATGTTCTTTGATTTCTTTATTCGTCCGTACGCCGAGGTGGTGGATATAAACCGGTTTTGTATTCGTCTCCTGCTGCACGACATCTGCGATTTTAGAAGGAACATTTTTCTCAAAAACGATATAGGAAAGATGGTCTTGTTTTACTTTTTGGATGACCTTCTCCAATTGCTGTTGCGACGGTTCGTCCGACGTTGACAGCCCGGCGATCGGAATTTGCTTGATGCCGTAGCGTTTTACCCAATATCCGTAAGCTGCGTGCGAGACGACAATTTCTTTATTTCTTGATTTTTGGACGGCAGCTTTGTATTCGGCGTTTACTTTGTCGAGCTTTTGGGCCAGTTGTTTGTAGTTCTTTTCAAAATACGCTTTTTGTTTCGGCATTTTTTTCGACAGCTGTTCCGCGATCATGTCGGCCATCTGCTTCACATAGACAGGGTCGAGCCAGACATGGGGATCCACATTCGGGCTGTTTTTCTCCGGAACATTGAGGCGGTCCCCAAGCGCCATCATTTTGACATTCTGCCCCTGTAAAACTTGTTTTGCCTTATCCGCAAATCCTTCAAGCCCGAGGCCGATGTAGAAGAAAAAGTCGGAATCGGCAAGTTTTAAAATATCCTTCTGCGATGGTTCGTACGTATGTTCATCGGTGCCCGGTGGATAAATCGTTTGGACCGTGACATATTTCCCGCCAATTTGCTGTGTGACATATTCCAAAGGATACACGGTGGTGTAGACGGAAATTTTATTTTCCGGTTTACTTGGCTGCCCATTCGAACATGCTGAAAGGACGACCATCGTAAAGGCAAGCAGTATCAAAGAAATTTTTCTCAAAACGGATATTCCTTTCTTGTAAAAATTTAATTAGGAATGATTACGATTTACTCACAAAAAATATAATACTAAAAGCCGGCACGCATGGCAAGAAAAAAATAAGGGGCAGTATCTGTCTGCCCCCATTGCCTGTTTACTCGCTGCTTTTGTCTGCTTCTTCAGTTTCCAGCATGCCGTAAGATCCGTTCATGGCCAGCTCGTCGATATCCGCGCCAAAGTCGTTTTGGCTGTTGCTGTTTTTCTTCTGCTGCTCTTTATTTTCTTTCATAAAAAAGCACCTCCATCTGTACCGTTTTCAGAAAAAGAAAAACGTATGCAGCGGAGGCGTACATCTAATGTTTTTTGACAGGCCACTGTTCTGGAACGGGATCGTACCCGCCGGCATGAAACGGGTGGCACTTTAGAATTCTTCTTACGGTCAGATACCCGCCGCGGATTGCCCCGAACCGTTTAATGGCTTCCAGGCCGTAATTCGAACAGGTCGGCTGGAAACGGCAGTTTGGCGGCGTCAGGGGGGAAATCACCAGTTGATAAAAACGGATCAATTTAATCAAAATGAACTTCAGCATCGATCTGCCCCTTTCCTGCGTTTATTGTAGCATGTTTTAAAAAAAGATGCGCAACATATGTTTAGGCGTTTGAAGGCCCGGCAAAAGGGTACAAACTAAGCAGGAGGTAGATTGAACATGGCTGAAAACGATCAATTGCTGGAATTATTGAATAAGCAAGTGGCAAACTGGACAGTGCTTTATACAAAATTGCACAATTACCATTGGTATGTGAAAGGGCCGCAATTTTTAAGCCTCCATGCCAAATTTGAAGAATTATACGATCTTGCGAATGAATACATCGATGAATTGGCCGAACGTCTGCTGGCGTTAAACGGCAATCCGGTTGCAACATTGAAAGAGAGCCTGGCAACTGCATCAGTGCAGGAAGCAAGCGGCCGGGAAAGCACGGAAGAAATGGTGCAGGCCGTTGCCAATGATTTTGCAATGATTGCAAAAGAACTGGAAGAAGCGATCGGGCTTGCAAGCAATGCAGGCGATGACGCAACAGCCGACATGTTTATCGGCATCCAGGAAACATTGGATAAAAACATTTGGATGCTCAATGCGTTTTTGGGAAGACGTTAAGCGTTTGTCGGCCGGCGTTCGGTATTTTGAAAGGCAGGATTCGCCGGCCGGGCAACCGGGGCCTGGATTCCACAGGTGCCCTCATTATAGAAAAAATGCTGCTCCGGTGCGCCGAAACAGCATTTTTTCATTGCAAATATTTCGTTGACGGATAGGCGTCAAAGCCGGCGTAATCCGCAAACTTATCTTTTAAACTCTCCAATATGTATAACTCGATAAAATGTTCCAGTTCGGCGGTGCTCATCTCGTTGACGATCCCGAGCAGGTCTTTCCGGTTGTAGTTTTCGATGACGGCTGCTGTGATGGCGCCCAAATCTTCTTCGTCCCCTGTCAGCCGGTCCCGGTACAGTTCAAACAACTCATCGACTAACCTCATGGCATTTTCCTCCTTTATCCAGTTCTTATTTACTAGCCCTAAAAATATGCTTTTAAACATTGTATGGTTATGTTCACGAGATGTACAGCGAAAAATGTATGCGATTTCAATAATATTTTCGCCAATTTTTGCGCCTGTTTGCCGTATAATGTAAAATAGGAGGGATCGTATGTGCCAGTTTACGGACCTGAACGGCAATACTGTTACATTAAAATTTGAGAAAAAAGCATTTCCGGTTGAACCGCAGCATGTCCTTGTGATTGCGAAATATAGCGGGAGCTGGCTGTTGACCTACCATTCGGAAAGGGGGCTCGAATTCCCGGGCGGCAAAAGGGAAGCTGGCGAAACGATTGAAGAAGCGGCCTTACGCGAATTATATGAAGAAACCGGCGGCGTTTCGAAAAAGCTGGAATACATCGGCGAATATATGGTGGAAGACCGGAAGAACGGCCCGTTTGCCAAAGCGCTTTTTTATGCCGAAATCAGTCGGATAGACAAAAAGGATAATTATTTGGAAACAAAGGGGCCTGTCCTCGTGGAAGGGGATCTTCGTGAAAAATTGCAGTCACCTGCATTCAGTTTTTTAATGAAAGACGGGGTTGTAGAAAAAGTGATTGTGCGCCTGGAAAAATAAAAATCCGGCGCGTTTTTTGCGCACCGGAACAGCCTATCTGTCTTTCATTAATTTTTTCTCAAGCAAGTCGACAAGCTGATACATGATGGTTGCGACAATTGCGATCATGATCATTGAAAGCATCACAAGCGTAAAATTGAACACCTGGAAACCGTAAATGATCATATAGCCGAGCCCCTGTGAGGAGACTAAATACTCACCGACAATGACTCCGACCCATGCGAGCCCGACATTTACTTTTAACGTTGAAATCATGACTGGGACAGATGCCGGCAAAACCGCTTCACGGAACACCTGCATCCGGGTGGCGCCGAACGAACGCAGCACTTTGATGTAGTTCGGGTCGACATCGCGGAACGCCGTATAAATCACGATGGTCGTGACGATGACGGAGATGATAATCCCCATCGAAATAATGGATGAAAACCCCGGGCCCATGCTGACGATCAAAATCGGACCGAGCGCCACTTTCGGCATCGCGTTAAAAACAACGAGGTACGGGTCAAGAATTTTCGATAATAACGGCGACCACCAGAGAATGGCGGCCAGCACGGCGCCGAGCAGCGTGCCGAGAATAAAGCCCATGATCGTTTCAAACACGGTGATCCCCAAATGGATGTAAAGCGAGCCATCTTCAATTTTTCCCACAAATAGCGCCCACACTTTTGACGGCGAGCTGAAAATGAGCGGGTCGATCCAGTGGCGGCGGCTCGCAATTTCCCATAAACAGAAAAATACGATTAAAATCAACAGCTGGAAAAAACGGACTCGGCGTTTTTCTTTACGGATGGCGGCGAGATAGTCTTCGTGCAGGAGCGGAACATTTTTAACTGTTTTCAAGGGACTCCAGCTCCTTCCAAATTTCGTTGAAAAGAATGGAATAGGATTCTTTGCTGCGGGCTTCAAACGGGCGGATGCGGCGCAGATCTTCCGGGACCTCAAAAATTTTATGCAGCCGCCCGGGCTTTGCCGCAAACAGGAGAATCCGGTCGCTCATCGAAATCGCCTCGCCGATGTCGTGCGTGACGAGCACGGCTGTTTTGTGGAATTGCTTCAACGTTTTAAAGACCAAATCTTCAAGCTTTAACTTTGTTTGGAAATCGAGTGCGGAAAACGGTTCGTCAAGCAGCAGGATTTTCGGGTTGACGGCAAGCGTCCTTACCAATGCGGCCCGCTGCCGCATCCCGCCGGACAATTGCCGCGGGAATTGTTTTTCAACGCCATGCAGGCCGATGTCATGCAAAAGTTGAAGGGCGTTTTTTCTTGATTCTGCGTTGAGCTGTTTTTTCATTTTTAGCCCGAGAAATATGTTTTCTTCAATCGTTTTCCACGGGAATAAATAATCCTGCTGGAGCATATATCCGATCGACGACGCTTTTAGATCAGGCGCTTTACCGTCGATCCGCACCTCCCCTTCTGTCGGCTGCAACAGCCCCGAGATAATCGAAAGCATTGTCGTTTTTCCGCAGCCGCTCGGGCCAAGTAAAGATACAAATTCCCCTTCCCGGATGCTGAACGAAATATTTTCAAGCGCCTTTGTTGCCTGTTTAGCCGTGAAATAAGTATGGTTGACATTTTGGACGATCAAAAAACTCATGGCTGCAGCCTGCCGGATGGGCAGGGCACGCCCCCTTTCCATTATTTTGCAGCTTTTTTCACAATCGTTGTATTGACGAGTTTGCTGTAAGGCACTGTTTGGCCGAGTTCGCCGGCTTCTTTCATAATCTCCTGGATTGTGCTCCAGCCCGATTTGCTTAAAATCATGTCATCACTAAAAGAGCCCTGGCTGCGGTACCGTTCAATAGAGGAAGCAAGAATATCCGTTTTGGTGTCTTTAAAATAAGGCTGTACTGTTTTGGCGACGACTTCCGGATCGGTTTTCCGCACCCATTTGCCGGCTTTTAACAAGGCGCGCACAAATTTCACCGCGCTTGTTTCATTTTCCTTTAAATAGCTTTGTTTGGCCATGAACGTCGTGTACGGCACTTCGCCGGACTCTTTGCCGAATGAAGCGACAATATAGCCTTTTCCTTCTTTTTCCATCACTGTTGCATTCGGTTCAAACAATTGGACAAAATCCCCCGTCCCGGACGCATAGGCATTGGCGATGTTCGCAAAGTCGATATTTTGGATCAGCTTTGTGTCTTTGTGCGGGTCAATGTCGTGCTTTTTCAACACATACTCGCCGACCATCTGCGGCATCCCGCCTTTACGCTGGCCGAGGAAAGTGGAGCCTTTCAGCATATTCCAAGAGAAATGGTCAATTTTTTTGCGCGAAACAAGGAATGTGCCGTCCGTTGCGGTGAGTTGCGCAAAATTAATGACCGGATCGGCTGCCTGCTGTTTGTAAACGTAAATGGACGTTTCCGATCCGACAAGCGCAATATCTGTCCCGCCGGAAAGCAGGGCTGTCATCGTTTTGTCGCCGCCCCAGGTGGTTGTTAACTTGATATCAAGTCCTTCCTCTTTGAAATAGCCTTTTGCAAGCGCAACATAAAGTGGCGTGTAAAAGACGGAGCGCGTCACTTCGGCAACCCGTACATTTTGCAATGCTTTCTTTTTCGTTCCTGAACTGCCAGCGCCGCATGCGCCTAAGCTGAATGCAAGTATAGCAGTCATCAGCAACGTAAAGCCGATTTTCAACCATCTAACCATCGGGGAACCTCCTCATAATTGGGCTTTTTTCTTACAGCCTATGCCAGGGGGAGTGATTGTGTGAATGCCTAATGTTTAAAAATTTTTTACAGTAAAACTTGATTATTAAAAAATTTTTTCATATAATAAAAGTATCGCTGAAAGTGCTTTCATTTTGCGTCGAAAAGGGGTTGACATCATGGATGCTTATTTGCTGTTGATTACATTTTTGGCAATCGTCATCGTTATATTAGGAGTTTCATGGTTTAAGTGGCATGCGTTTATCAGTTTACTTGTTGCCAGCATGTTTCTTGCGATTTTTTCAGGAATGTCTTTGGATAAAATTGTTACCGCTTACGAAACCGGTGTCGGCGGTGTCCTTGGGCATTTGGTCGGAATTTTGGCGCTCGGCACAATTCTTGGCGAGATGCTTTCAAAATCCGGTGCAGGGATCCAGATCGCCAATTATTTCATAAAAATGTTCGGCGAAAAGAAACTGCCGTGGGCGATGTTTTTCTCCGGCTTTATTATCGGCATACCGGTCTTCTTTGAAGTCGGGATTTTGATTTTGCTGCCGCTTGTCATATCGATCCAAAAAGCGTCTAAACAAAATATTTTGCTGATCGCTTTGCCGGCCATTGCGGGATTATCAATCGTGCACGGCATTGTCCCGCCGCACCCGGGCGCAATTGCGGCAATCGGCATTTACAACGCTAATCTCGGAAAAGTATTGCTGTATTCTTTGATCATTGCCATTCCGGCCGGGATTTTAGGCGGGCCCCTGTTTGCCAAATGGGTGAATAAACGCGTTATTCCGGAAGGCGAACCGAAATTGATCCAGGTGGAAGATGTGTCGCAGTCGAAAATGCCAAGCGCAGGCATTTCTTTCTTGACGATTTTAATGCCGGTGATTTTGATGGTGCTCGGAACGGCTGCACCTTACCTGCGTGTGCCGAAACTCGTTGAAAAAATTTTCGCGTTTATCGGAAGCCCGCTCATTGCACTTTTGCTCTCATGCTTTTTTGCCTATTATTTCTTGGGTTTTCGGCAGGGGATGGACCGGAAGCTGGTTAAAAAATTTACGGAAGAATGCCTGCTGCCGGTCGGGTCGATCATTTTGATCATCGGTGCCGGCGGGGGATTTAAACAGATTTTGATTGATAGCGGCGTCGGTGACGTGATCGCAAGAATGGCCGGGCATTTGTCCCTGTCCCCGCTTGTTCTCGCTTTCCTGATCGCCGCCCTGATCCGGATTGCGACAGGTTCGGCAACGGTTGCCTTGACGACAGCAGCCGGGATTATCTCGCCTGTCATCGCCCATACAACAAGCATCAACCTCGAACTGCTTGTCATTGCAACCGGTGCGGGCTCGCTGATTTTCTCGCATGTCAATGATGCAGGGTTCTGGATGGTAAAAGAATACCTTGGTTTATCGATTAAAGAAACATTCAAAACATGGACCGTGCTCGAGACAATCCTTTCGCTTGCCGGATTTGCCGGGGCGTTGATTTTGAATATGTTCCTTTGACGGCAGCAGCCGGGCATCCATATTTAAGGAGCGCCCGGCTGTTTTTCTTTTTAAAAAGTTGACGGCTTTGTTTTTGAGGTTGTATAACAAACCACTACCGACTAGTATTCGATAACGCTTTTGAAAGTCCGCTTATGGTAAGGGAGATGGGCATGGCGCATTTGTTAAAGGAAAAATCGATGAAATTTGCGTTCAAACTGGCTCATGGGCTGGGCAGGGCTTACTGAAAGCAGAAAATACTGGTCGGCCAGTCCCCTCGTTAAAAGACATCCTCCTCGAACAGGAGCGTGATCCAAACGCTGATGGTGGAAACCGAAGATTATCTCGAAGGAGCGCCCGGCTGTTATGATGAAGGCTCGGGCGCCCGCCGGCCATGAACGAACAGATCATAAAAATTAATTATGGAAAACTTGCACCCGGCCCATATTTTTGAAGACATTCTCCCTGCCCTGCGCGAAAATGGCATCACGGAAACGAAAACCGAAAAAATGCTCGGCACCAATGCGGTTGGGCTTTATGGCGGCGAGCCGGTGAAGGTGGGGTAGTTTTGACTTTAAGATAGGGGGTACAAGCCATTACGTTTTTTTATTGCCGCTTTTACCGCCTTTTCAATCTCCTTGTATCCTGTACACCGGCATATATTGGATTCAAGCCAGTTTTGTATGACTTCGGCTGTTGCATCAGGATGAGTTTCAATGAGTGCATGGCAATTCATAATGAATCCGGGTGTACAGTATCCGCACTGGAAGGCAAAGTTTTCAATAAATGCTTGCTGGATCGGGGTATTTTTCAATCCTTCAATGGTTGTGATCCGCTTTCCGACTGCCTCGGCACCCAACATTAAACATGACTTCATCGGACGGCCGTCAACCATCACCGTGCAAGCCCCGCAGTCCCCGTTCAAACATCCGGGTTTAGCACCTGTTAAACCTAAATGTTCTCTTATCACATCGAGCAGGATGTCAGAAGATCGGATCGTGACTGCTTTTTTTTCGCCATTTACATCCAACATGGCAGAAATCAAAGCCATGGGTTTCACTCCTCTCCCAAACCCGTTAAAATATCCGCCAAAGTATTTTTTAAAACAAATATCCGATACCCGGAAGAACCTTCAACATCATTTAATACAGGCGCCGGCACATGGCGGATGGCTTCTTGAACTTTTTCTTTTAAGGTTAAGCGCCCATTGTTTAATGCTTTTTCCATCTCAAATGCACGAAACGGATAAGGGGTTAAGCCGCTGATGGCCACTCTGATTTGATTCCCGGTTTTTAAGGCGGCAACTGTAATCAAGGGATAGCCGGTATTCCATTGCCTGCGCCTTTTGATGCTCATATGCGGCGCCCGGATAAATTCCTGCTGGGTACTCACTTGAACGAAAAATACCCCTTCATCGAGGTGCAAATGTTGCTGAAAAACTTGATGAATCGGCAACATTTTGTCGCCGTACGGCCCGGCAACCATGATGAGGCTGTCGGCTAATAAAAAAGGCAGTACGGCTTCCCGGTAAAAAATTTGGCCGCAAATATTACCGCCTAACGTGATCTTCGTACGGGCTGTATGGTCTGCGATTTCGCGTACGGTTTTTGACAGCAATGGAAATGATCCTTCTTCTTCAATTTCAGCTAAAGAAAGGCCCCCGCCGAGGATAAGGCTGTCCTCAGTTGAAAAACGGACTTTGTATTCCGGTATTTCCTTTAGGTCAATTACAGCGTCCGTATACAATACATTTAATCTTCCAAGTGTAATCACTTCTGTTCCGCCGGAAAAATATTTTGGTGATTTTCCTTGATTTTTTAGCCATTGATAGAGAAAGGCAGCTTCTTGAAGAGATTTTGGGCGGTAATAGTCAAATTCAAATGGTATCATTGGCTGCTTCTTCCTTTGCCCGCCAGATGTATTCCGGTGTTAGCGGCAGGCTGTACAGGGATACGCCGGCAGCACGAGATAAAGCATTTCCAAGCGCAGCCGGCATTCCTAAAATCCCATGTTCGCCAACCCCCCGCAAACCATATGGTGCTTCCAAATGCGGCGTTTCGATAAAATCAACCAGATACTCGGGATTTTCCCCGTAATAGATCGGCCGGTAAGTTCGCAGCTGCGGATTCAATACCCTTCCGAATGAATCGAAAATAAACGTTTCCCGCCCGCCGTACGCAAGCCCCATGCTCATTGCCCCCATCACTTGCCCTTTTGCTGTTTTTTCGTTTAATACTTTCCCGATATCGACAACTGTACAGGCTTTGATTATTTTATATGTGTAATCTCTGCGGTCAAATTCCACTTCCACAACAGACGCGCATACCGTCCATTCGGGTCCGGGCCTGCCTCTGCCGGTCTCCCGGTCCAGATACGTCATGCCGCGCAAAATATAGTTCCCTCTGCCGATAATCTGGCCGCCGATGGCATTTCCATTTGGATACACATAGCCGTATACAATATCTTTAAAATGGAGGCCGGTTCGGGGGTTGCTTCTTAGGAATACACGGGAGTCCGCAACGGCTAAATCTTCCGGTGTGCATCTTAAGACAGCGGAAGCAATTTCCTTCATTTGCCTTTCCGCATCATCAGCCGCTTCCATCAATGCTCTTCCCGCCATAAAAGTCCCCTGGCTTGCAACAGTTTTCCAATGTTCCGGGGTTGTCTGCGTATCTACCTTCATCCGGACATGGATTTGATGGATATCCATTTGGAAACGTTCGGCGAGCATTTGTGCCAGCATCGTTTTTGTGGCTGTTCCGATTTCAATGACGCCGGAAATAATATTGACACTGCCATCAGAATTAAAAGTTAAAACGACGCCGGAACTTGCATTTGAATCAATCGTCGATGTTTTCCATCCGCAGCTTGCGCCTTTTACACGTACGTAACGTTCATCAATTTCTGTAATCTGCCCTTCTTCCCAATTCGCTAATTCTTTTACACGGCCAATGCATTTCCTCAAATTTCCGACCGTACTTTCATTCAGTTGAACTTGGGTGGGCGTTGTGTGGCCAGGGAGAATGGCGTTTAAATAACGCAAATCAAACGGGTCCATCTGCAGTTTTTGCACCAATATGTCCATTGTCCGTTCAAATGCAAATAAAAGTTCGGAATGGCTGAATCCTCGGAAGGGTGCGGGGTATGGATGATTGGTATACATACAGTAAGAATTGCATCGAATGTTTTCAATATTGTACGGGCCTGTACAGTCAACTGCTGCAGCTCTGCTTAAGTCAATGGATTTATCGGCATAGGCGCCGCCATCAAATAAAAAAGTCATTTCAGCAGCTGTTAATTTCCCATCACGGGTGGCGCCTAGCTTTACTTTTGCATCCAGTCCGATATGCCCCGGCGCACTTACCATATCTTCTTCGCGGGAATAAAAGAGTTTCACAGGTTTCCCACCAACAGCCTTTGAGGCGAGATAAGCCAGCAGTTCTGTATGCACCGAAGCTTTTCCTCCGTAAGCGCCTCCGACAAGCGGCGTATTGACGATGATTTTTCCTGGATTTTCGTGAATATAACGGCCGATTAATTTTTTTACCATAAAAGGGGATTGGGAGGTGGTTGAAATGATCACCGTGCCGTCGGATTTTATTTCGACAGTTGAACAGCGTGTCTCCATTGCAGCGTGGTCGGAGGGTTTAATAGAAAAAGAGGCTTCTACAATCACCTCACTTTCACGCCATCCTTTTTCCATATTCCCTTTGCGGATTTTCTGGAGGTTTGCAATATTAGTTCCGGGTATTGGATAAACCATGTGCGATTTTTCATAGCTTCCCAGTTTTTCATGTACAAGCGGCGCATCTTGACGTAAGGCTTCTGTAGGGGAATGGACAACCGGCAATGGTTGATATGCGATTTTAATCAAGTTTGCCGCTTTTTTTGCAATCAAAAGGTTATCTGCTACAACGACTGCAACGACTTCCCCACAATGCCTGACTTTATCGAATGCAATCGGGGGCCGGTCCCGGATCTCTTCACCGGTTAAAGGAAGACCTTCCCCGGTAATGATTGCCCTTACCCCCGGTATCTTTTTTGCTTCTTTCATATCTATTTTCCGGATTTTTGCATGGCCGAACGGGCTTATAACTGTTGCAGCATGTAAGCCGTTATAGGATTGGTCATGGATGTATTTGGCTTCGCCTGTAACTTTTTCCAAAGCATCTTTCCGTATCATGCTTTTTCCTAAGAGAGTCAACCCATTTCCCTCCTTCGCAAAACGCGCAATTGGTCATAACTTTTTTGGCTGCGGAAGAAATGCCGATGATTTTTTTCATATTTTCTCCGGTTTTCTTAAAACTTTTATCATTTCGGCGATAATACTGATTGCAATCTCTTCCGCCCCTTTCGCATGTATATTAATTCCGGCCGGTGAGGAGATCCAGGGCGGAATTTCTTTTCCTTCAAGTAATCTTTCTGTTCTCCTACAGGGCCCCAGTATACCGAGATAAGATAATTTTTTGTGCATCAATATGCGAAGAAGTTCCTTATCTTTTTGAAAATTGTGGGTCATAATTACGGCAAAATCTTTTTCGACAATGTCAAGGTTTTGATCTGCACCATCTGGAAATCCGGTGATACACTGTTCGGCTTCAGGAAAGTTTTCACGGTTGCATAACGCCGGCCTATGTTCATAAACTGTTACGGAAAAACCGGTCTGAGCCGCAAATCGTACGAGCGGTTTTGCATCCGGCCCCGCCCCAAACAATATCAAGCGGGGGCGCGACCTGTAATGGTATGAATAAAATTGGCCGTTTTTATCTGTGCTTCGTGTGTCGCTTTTGCCAAAAAGTTTTTCTATCATAAAAGCCGGAAATGCATCGCCGAAGGGTTCACCGTTTTGGGGAAAATAACCACCCCGGAGGAACTCAAAATTCCCGTTAAACTGTTTAATATGAAGAACAGAAATCCCTGCATCCAAAAATGCTTTTAATTTCATTAAATTTTGCCTTAAAGTCCGGGTTAAAGGTTCGATGAATATATGCAAAATACCGTTGCACCCTGCGCCCTGCCCCCATGATAAGTCTGTTTCATCCTGCATATCATAGGTGTAGATTTGTGCTTTTCCGCTTTCCAGTACTTGTTTTGCTTTCCATTTCAGATCTTCCTCGAGGCAACCTGCGCTTAACATGCCGATTTGTGCCCCGCTTTCCCCATTAATATGCAGGAGCCTTCTTTTTTATAAGCGGAGCCTTCAACACGCAGTATTGTTGCAATCACACATCTTTCCGTTATAAAGGGGAGTTGCTCCAACATTTGAAAAATATCCTCCAAGCTGCTCACCACTTTCAAATATCATAATAAAGTTTATTCAGGTTTATGGATTTCATGAATTGTTCTGTGAGTACAGCCAAAGGTATAGAAAATTGATGTGTTCGGTTTTCTTTTAAGAAGGGTTGTACAGGGGAATCCAATTCAAAGGGGTCGCCTTCCAGCAACTGTTGGAACATTTTACTGAAGGCCGCCATTTGTGCCGATGACCATTGTACCAATCATACGATTAACTGCAAAACTTATCGTTTGATCCGGCATTGCTTTGATACATAAAATGACCGTTAAAGGCGCCAAATAGGGGTGATGGGAACCGGCTGATTTTGCGATCTCCCAGGATAATGAAGATGCAATGGCGATTTTCCAAATGATCAGCTGCTTCATCTCAAATAGCGGTTTATTTTGTTTCATTTGCATTGCCCATCCTTATATAAAGTTTGCTAAAAAGGGGCTTTTGGGCAGCCCCTGTTCTCATCAACCCTTCACCCATTTCCGCTGAAACGCCGCAATATTCCCGTACTCCGCTTCCAGCAGACGTGATACGCGGATGTAAATTGGGAGGATTTCTTCATAAATGGTGACATTTTCAGGGATCGGCCGGTGGGTGTGCGTGGAGCCGACCCATTCGGATACAATCGA
>Ga0207747_1001023_pt1 | contig 23096 bp, 19 predicted proteins | sample HigsolmetaGSP11D_FD_184839 | JGI IMG/M metagenome (GOLD analysis project Ga0207747, IMG submission 184839) | High solid enriched microbial communities from the Joint BioEnergy Institute, USA - SP1-1-D (SPAdes) | ecosystem: Engineered > Bioreactor > SSF (Solid state fermentation) > Aerobic >...
TTAATTTGGAAAATTATTTTCACTTATCCAGGAGGGCAAGCGAAGCGCGGTAGCCAAAAAGTGTACAAAAAAGAATGTCTTGAAAACCCGATGTTTAAACACTATCGAGAAAAACTTGACGCAAACTTTGAGGATTAATCTATTTACAGAATTAATGAAAAATAGTATAATATTTTTATCTTACCTATGAGGAGTTGAAATGCTGCTGTTTGTTGTGTTTCGGTTGTTAAAAATATTTCTATCTTACCTATGAGGAATTAATTTTCAAACTTTACAGATTGTACAGAAGTTGGTAAAATATCTATATAGTTATTAAAAACCTATAATTATATTAGCTGCTGTTTGTTGTATAAAAAATAGAAAATATCGAGACCGAAAATATCAAGGCCGTTGAAAAGGTACGAAATAATTTCTCTTGGCACCATAAATAGTAATATTTTTGTAATGGATCATACTATATATTTTGGCGGAAGTTTATTTCGAATAATTTTCAGTGTCCTTGAAAATATTTAAAAGTGTATTCGAGAAATTTTAAGGGTAAATTATGCTTATTAAGTACATAAGCTTTCAGCCTAGGAAAGTTCTTTAATATTAAATAAAGGAAATTGGAAACTATAAAAATAAAAAGGTGGGTGAGAAATCTTGCGATTAAAAGTAACGATGTCGTCTGACAAAAATGGACTTGTTTTACCGATGAATTACCAGCAAATTTTGCAAGGGTTTATTTATCGGCAGTTAGATAGTGACTTGGAGTTTCGTGCGTTTCTCCATGAAAACGGATACAGTTATGAAAAAAGGCGTTTTAAAGCATTTACCTATAGCCGACTTATTGGAAAAGCAAAATATAACAAAGAAAATAAACAGATTATCTTTTACGGACCAGTTACTTGGTATGTTGGTTCAGCAATCCCTAAATTTATTCAACTTCTAGGGCAGTCTTTACTTTTGAGAAATGATTTGCGAATCAATTATACAAAAATTTCAATTGATGAAATTCAATACGAAAAAGAACCACAAATTTCGGATAATAAGATTATGGTCAAAATGCTGTCTCCGATAACGATTTATAGTACTTTTGAAAATCATGAAGGAAAAAAGCTCACTCAATATTTTAGTCCTTTTGATCCGGCGTTTTCCTTTTTAATCGCTGAAAATTCACGAAAAAAATATGAAGCTTTTTTTCATGAAGCATTTACAGATCATGTCCAAATTACACCAGTTTCCATACAAAAACGTGATAAGGTAGTTACAAGATTCAAGGATATTTACATAACAGCGTGGAATGGTGTTTACGAATTAGAAGGCCCTATTCCGATGCTTAACTTTTTGTATAACAGTGCCCTAGGAGGTAAGAATAGTCAGGGGTTTGGAATGTTTGAAATATTGTGATAGGCATGAGACAGGATGGTACAAAAAGGTAAGGAATCTATTAATTCATTTAGGTGGTGATTGATACAAATGTTATCAGAAGATATTATTCGGAACGTCTGATTATTTTGTAATAAACGTCCTCTGTAATTTTACGAGGTATAAATTCATTTTATTTGCTAACAAACTGAAGCAGGTGAGACGAGAAATTTTTTCTAACTATTGTGCGGTTGGATAGTGATAAGAAATCGATTTTTGGCCCTGATAGAAAAAATTTGGCGGTGAGGTAGGACTTTTCGTAATATATAAAGAATGAGTATTTTAAATAGAAAATTTATAGAGGTGAATGATAAATGTGGATAACCGCTAAATTTCTATTGAATTATTCGCACCGTTTTTTGCCTATAAATTATCAACAGATTGTACAAGAATATATTTATTGAGTATTGGGGGATGACGATTTTTTCCTTCCTTCCTTCAAGATGACGGTTTTCATAAAGGGAAAAGGTCTAGTCTATTAAATGATTTTCATTTAGCTGCTTGTTTGGGTAGAAAGAAGGTCAATATAAGAAACTAACAAATTCCTTTCTATTATATCAATAGAACCACCACTCAGACAAGTGTGCCAAGATTTATTTATGACAGCGGAAATTTAAATCTCAGGTTTAACCAATATTGATACAAGAGGTAAGTTATAACACAATCAAAATATATGGTAGGAGCTTTCAAATTAAAATGTTGCATAGACTTATGGAAATATTAAAAGGAAAGGGGGAAAGAAAACTATTGAAATCTGTACTATATTTAATAAGCTTTAGTAAAAGTTAGTGAGGTGAGTGTATGATATCCGCTATTCAGGAATTAGGAAAATTGGTCCTTGAACAAGAATCGAAAGAACCATTGGATGTACTGATTGAGCCCATTTCCGAAACTAAATATCCATTTGTGCTTCTAATAGCAATTAAAAATAATACTTGGAAAGTAGAAATGGAAGAATGTGAGGAGGGAGATTCCTACAAATATCTTTATCGTCGCGGTGCTTCAAACGGCTCTAATTTTTCTCCGACAGCTATGGTGACAGATTTGGAGAAAACCTTTGATAAAAAACTCATGGCCTGGTTTGACAAAATTATAAACCAAAAAACAAATTTTTCCGAACCGGATATTTCCTATATACAAGAAATTTATACTATACTTCATGAAAACCGAGATGAAATTTTTGAAACTCTTAAAACAAAAATAAGTGAGACACCTGGTAGATACGTATTGACTTTAAAGATCAATGGTCATTATCTCAAAGAAGACCCAACTTTTGTTTCTCTTTTTAGTCACTTGATTCAAGAAAAAGACAGTGAAGTTTCAGCGAAAGATAAAGTCTGTTCAGTTTGTGACCATCAAAAAGATTTCGTTATGGCTGGATCGCCTGCTTTTAAATTTTATACCAATGATAAGCCAGGATTTATCAGTGGTGGATTTGATAAAGAGTTAGCCTGGCGAAACTTCCCTGTTTGTATGGATTGTAATCTGTACCTTCAAGAGGGAAAACGTTTTTTAGAAAACAGACTTAAATTCCGGTTTTATGGTCTCGAATATTACTTAATACCAGAGTTTTTATTTGGCGAGGAGAATACCCGTGATGAAGTCATAGAAATTTTAAAAAGCGGAAATAAATATAAAACATTGCATTCACAACAACAAATTGGAAACTCATTGGCTGACGAAGAGGATATATTGGATATCTTACAAGAGGCTGAGGATGATGTGCTTTTTCATCTCTTATTTTTAAGGAAAATTCAATCTGCAGAGCGTATTCTAATGGTAATTGAAGATGTAGTTCCTACTCGTCTGCGGAAGATATTTGAGGCCAAGGAACAGGTGGAGAAGCGGTTCCCGTTACAAAAAGGTTTAACTCCATATTATCGTTACCACTTTGGAAGAATTAGAGTTTTCTTTAATAAATCCGATGACAATAAGCGTCAATCTGATTTGGATAAATATTTTTTAGAGATTACATCTGCTGTCTTTCGCGGCCAATCAATTGATATACGCTTTTTAACCACGTTTTTTATGCAGGAAATTCGTAAGCATGTAGCTAGTACTTCCGAGCGGGAAGGTGATGAGGTTAATACTGATAAAATTTTTTATGTTGTCCGAGATGCGTTAATGAATGTGCTGTTTTTTGCCGAATTAAAGATATTAAAAACTGGGGAGGAGAATTTTGTGCCGTCAAAACTTTTTGAGGATATTTTCGAGTTATATGGACCCCATCTTGATCGCCCAGAGAAAAAAGCACTATTCCTTTTAGGAGCATTAACCCAGATGTTGCTTAAAAAGCAACAAATCGAAAGGAACTCTCAGCCATTCTTGAAGCAATTAAAAGGCTTAAAAATGATAGAAAAGGATTTTCTTGGTTTGTTACCGAAAGTACAGGACAAACTTCAGCAGTATAATGCGTTTGATCCTAAGAAAAAGTTATTGGCTGAAGAGATTTCCGATTTCTTTTTGCGGGCCGGAACGGGATGGAAACTACCAGTCGATGAAATGAATTTCTGTTTTGTGAGTGGGATGAACCTTGTTCATCATATAGAGAACATTTTGTATGGAAATAAACATGAACACAATGAAGGAGAGGGAAAATAAGATGAATCGTTCCGAAATTCTTTTTCTTTATGACGCTAGCTGGACAAATCCGAACGGGGATCCAGTGGATGAAAACAAGCCGCGAATCGATGAAGAGACAGGACATAATATAGTTACTGATGTTCGTCTTAAACGTACTATTCGCGATTATCTGAATGAGTTTAAGGAAAAGGAAATTTTTGTCCGAGAAATATCGGATGAAGAAGGGATCATTCAGGATGCTAAGCATCGTGCGGAGGATTTTTTGTTGAAAGATGGTGAAAAGGTTTCTAAATCAGATTTGACACTTGCCGAGATGAAGCGTTTGATTCAAAAGAATTTGCTTCGAGACTGTATTGATGTACGACTTTTCGGTGGGACAATTCCTGTTGAGAAAAGTTCGAAAGAAAAAAGTTCCATTACCTTGACTGGTCCTGTTCAGTTTCAAATGGGACAATCCCTACATCGTGTCAAGCTTGAATATATAAAGGGGACTGGTGCTTTTGCTTCAGGGGATAAACAAACGCGGAAGACATTCCGGGAAGAATATGTTGTTCCGTATTCCTTAATTGGTTTTTATGGCGTGATCAATGAAAAAGCGTCCAAACACACTCTTATGACCGAAGAGGATGTAGCACTATTACTGGATGGACTTTGGAACGGAACAAAAAACCTTATTTCTCGCAGTAAGGTTGGTCAACAACCTCGCTTATTGTTGCGAGTGGTTTATCATGAAGATTGTTTCCATATTGGAGAGTTAAACCGTTTAATTCGATTCGACACAGAAAAAGCAGAAGAAGAAGTTCGGCATGTATCCGATGGTACGTTGGATGTTTCGCCATTGTTGGGAAAATTGGCAGAAGAGAAGGAAAAAATTCAAGAAGTACAATATCTACTCGATTCGCAAATAAATTTGTCCTACAATCTGCCTGAAGAATTGAATCAGCTTGGCATTAAAACACGGGAATTGATGTATTAGGAGAGTGGGCGTCATGCGAACTTTGGTCTTTGATATATGGGGGGAATGGGGGCACTTCCGGAAATACTATTCAACTTCCTCCCCCTTAACTTTCTCTGTTCTTCCACCTTCAACCGCACATGGCATCCTTGGAGCTATTTTGGGTTTATCAAAAGAAAATAACAAGTATCTAACTATATTGAAAGAAGCTCATACACGCATTGGTATTGGCTTAATTCATCCAGTCAAGAAAATCATGTTTGGTTTAAATTTAATTAATACCAAAGGGAATGTATGGGTACCCAAGCAGCGGAGAGAAGGTGAACGAACACAAATTCGGACGGAATTTTTGAAAGATGCTCGATTCCGATTATTCGTTTCTATGGATGATCAAGTTCTATATAACAAGCTCCTTAGTCATATCCAGCAGCATAAGACATACTATACAGTTTCGCTCGGTTTGAGTGAGTTATTAGCTAACTTCCAGTTTGTAGATGAAATAGACAGCTGCTTAAAAAAGTCAACAGGCGAACCCGTAGAAATGCATACAATTGTTCCGTTATCTCTTATCCAACATAAAGGGATTCGGATTCAAACTGGGAAGAGATACAAAAAAGAACGTCTTCCTATAGATATGGATGACAACAGGATTGTATCGGCATATGAGGAATGTTTGTTTGATATGAACGGTCAAACGATTGAAGCAGATGTGGCCTATTATTACGAAGGAACAGGAAATAATGGTACTATATACCGTTACGTTTTCCTCAATGAACGTCATTTGGATAATGTTGCACAAAAAGGTGTGGTTCTATGAAGGTCTTGTATTCGCATCCTGATCAATCACTTCAAAATCATTTGGAGGGAGTGCTTAAATCTGTTAAGCAGTTATGGGAACAACGCCAGTTTACTGGCTGGGAAACACCTGAAGACAAGCGGAGGCTACATGATTTATTGTGTGTGGCCGCCGTTTTTCATGATTTTGCTAAAGCCACATCTTATTTTCAAGACTATATTCTTTCAGAAAATAAAACGAAGACATTGTTAAGCAGGCATTCTCTTTTATCGGCGATTGTGAGCTATTTTATAGGGAAAAAGTTCCTTGAATCTCAGCAACATGATTTATATGAACCGCTTTTCTTATTTTTGGCCGTCAAACGGCATCATGGGAACATGAACAATTTGCTTTCAGAAGTTAACATTCATCAAGAAGAACGTCATTACTTACTTAAACAGGTAAAAGCTATTGACTATGAAGCATGGAATAATATTGTATTTCATCTTACACCATCCCTGCCGGAAAAAATTAAAAGTATACATCCACTTGCCGAAGAGCAAGTTACACAGTGGGTAGAAATATTTTTTGAAAAGGACATCCGTGATTGGCGGAGGAAAATCCGAAGAGAGTTGAAGCCCCAAACAATCCTAACGATCCAGTTATATTACAAATATTGTTCACTATATTCCCTTTTGTTGGATGCAGATAAAAATCAAGCTGCGTTACGAGATAAATTAAAAATGGATCGCAAAGAAATAAACTCTTTGTGTGTAGATAGGTATCGGACTGAACAGAACTGGAGTTTAGTAGGGATTAACCGTCTGCGTGATAAAGCTTATCATGAAGTGAAAGAAAATATTGTACAAGCCTCGGGTCGTTTATTTTCAATAAACTTACCAACTGGATTAGGAAAAACGATTATATCTCTAAAAGCAGCTTTGCAGTTAAGAGAGCGTAGAAGGCGTGAAAGAGGCTTTGCCCCACGTATTATTTATGCTTTGCCATTTTTAAGTGTCATTGATCAAAATGCGAAAATTTTTGAAGAAGTTTTGCGATATCAGTCTTTTCCAGTTGATGCATTTATGCTAATAAAACACCATTCCATGGCGGATCCCTATGAGGATAAATTCAGTGGTACTGATTATGAAATTAACGAGAATCAGGCTCAAGTTTTAATGGAAAGTTGGCAAGCTGAATTAATCTGTACAACTTTTGTTCAATTGTTTCAAACTCTAATTAGCAATCGTAACCGTGCACTACGGAAGTTCCACCGTTTGTCGAACGCCATCTTGGTTATTGATGAAATACAGGCAGTTCCAGTAAAATTTTGGCCACTGATGAGGGAGATGTTGCTGGAATTGACGCGTGGGATGGCTACAGATGTCATTCTGTTGACAGCAACGCAGCCTGAATTATTTGAACCAACAGATGGATTATTTGAGTTGTGTGACAGGCAGAAGTATTTCAATCTGATGGATCGTGTTCGTTTGTTTCCGAATGTTTCTATAAAACAAACGATAGAGGAGTTTGTAGACGGGTTAAATCTTTGTCCAGAGTGTTCCTATTTATTTATTTTAAATACCATATCATCTGCAAAAGAACTATTTGCTAAATTGAAACTAAAGTTGAAAGGGCCGATAGCTTTTTTATCTACACATATCCCACCTAAAGAAAGATTAAAAAGGATTGAGGAAATTAAGGAGGGCAAATATCGGGTTGTAGTAAGTACTCAGCTAATCGAGGCAGGAGTAGATCTTGATTTTGATGTGATCTATCGCGATCTGGCTCCTATGGAAAGTATTGTTCAGTCGGCTGGGCGCTGTAACAGGAACGGATTAAACAAAGGAACGGTTTACATTATGCATTTGTGGAATGAGAAAAAAGGATCTTTCTCCGGGTTGGTTTATCCAAATGTGGCGATTGAAGAGACGAAAGTGTTGTTGCAACAATTTAAGGAAATTAAGGAAAAAGAATTGTTTTCCTTAATAGAAAAGTATTATAGGATCATCAAAGAAAAGCTGAGTAAAAGTGAATCTATAAAATATTTAAATGCTGTTAACACTCTCTATTTCTCAGGAGAGGAAGATCTTGACCGTATTCCCGTGTCAGACTTTCAATTAATTGAAGAAGAGTATCCTAAGATTAATATTTTTATTGAGTTAGATAAAGAAGCAAAGAAGGTTTGGGGATCTTTTCAAGAGATAATAGATATGCAAAACGCTTTGGAAAGATATAAAAAGTTGTTAACGATAAAGAAAAAGTTTCAAGAATATGTAGTCTCGGTTCCGGCGAAAGTGAAAAATCGTCCACCAATTGTTAATGATCATTATTATGTAGCCTACAATTCTCTTAATGAATATTACGATTCTGAAACAGGTTTTATTACAAAAGGAGTTACAGCTATATCGTAAGTGGCAAACTGAATTGATCGATAAAATAAATTGTAAACATATAAGAAATCAAAATGAAAAATATAATGGTTAAAATACGTCTAAAAGAGATGGATGCTAAATCGCCCTTTTACATTTAGCTAAAGGAATGGTGTTCACGCAGACTTCCTTTGAGTGCCACGAGAAAATTTAAATCATTATTATGATCAAGGTACAGGTTATTTGGATGAAAGTGGTGAATCTTATTTAATTTGAAATTGAGAGAAGCAAAAGTCTTATTTAATGGATGTCACATGCACACATATTTGGCATTTTTTCATTTGGCGGTGGAAACTTTGGGTTATCATTCATAAAATCAATACCGAACAAAACGATGAAAATTTAGATGTCGGTCGGTTCATTTCGACACACATGTATCCTAGGAACAAAATAGAAAAGGTAATTGGTAACATTAAGGTGGATCGTAATAGAAAACTTAGACAACAATTGATAATTGGAGAAGTGAAAAATCTACCCACTTTAAAAAGACTGCCCATTATCAATTTTTTATTTGAAACCGCAAACATGGATGGGGTCGAAGCGATGGGTGAGTGAATGCCATTTTCTAAGAACGTCGACGCAGAGCGGTTGAATGGACGCCTGAAGCGAAAGAGAATTTGGATGAAGCGAATCAAGAGATTCGCCGTATTTCCAGGAAACCGATCCCTCCGCCACCAAAAAAATTAATTTTTGCCAGAAATGAGCCTATCGTGAATATTGTTGTGCGGAGGGTTAACGATGAAAATATATTGTATATCTTTACGAGCGGCGAACTGAAACGAAAAGATAATAGTTTATACTTTGAATCAGAAAACGGACAAAAATATATCTCAGTTGAAGATACGAATGACATTTACATTTTTGGCGAAGTGGATGTAATAAAACGGTTTCTGGAACTGGCTCTAATTTTTATCGCCGGTGCTATTGCCCAGATGAGGCAGGTATTGAAATATTATCAAACACGTACCAAAAATGGTAAAGGCGAAATCAAAGCCCTTATTGAGAAATTTTAAGAACGTGCAAGGGACTGAGGGGAGATCAAACGGGTAGAAGAGTTAAAGTCTATTGGAGGTCACGTAAGAGAGGAATATTACAAAAATGTTCGATTCTATAATTAATGACCCGGATTTTTTATTTGAAAAAAGAAGTAAGCACTTAAATAATTAAGTAAATATCTTAATTGGGGAAGAATTCTGTTTTAGAAGGTGAAATTTCGTTGCGAATTATTTTAAGTTTTTAAACTAGAAAAGAGAAATGCAAAACCTGAGAATCCAGTTGAGGATTCTATATCATCTTTTACGCATTCAGGACACAAAAGTATTTTAAGCGGGAAGAATTTGGAGTCAAAAAAGGTGGAGATGAGAATATAATTTAAGAGTTTTTAGTTGCAAATTGATTAAAGCAGAGCTACACATTGTCGTCGTTCTAAAGTATCGTCAAAAACCCCGGAGATGACATTTGCTTTTTAAAAAATTCTTTATGTAGCGTGGTATTTTTAAAAGTCAACAAAATTTATTGTGAAAGAAAGGTTTTTTATTTCCAATGAAGAATATTGAAATATCTGTTACTTTATGGGTTTTGATCTTTCCTATGAGGAATTGAAATTAGATATCTATATTTCTATCAATAGAAACAGATGGGGTCCACATCTTACCTATGAAGAACTGAAACTGTTCGTCCAACTTCCACAACAAGGCCTGGCACTTGTTGCTTTTATCTTACTTATTTATTTTTGAAAAGAGAACAAGACGGCCACCTTTAAACGCAATCAATGCTCTTATTAGTTTCGGAAATAGTATTTGTTATACAACGGTCCTGAGTGAGATTTACAAAACATATTTGGATCCACGGATTTGCTTTTTACATACAACAAACTTTCGCAGATTCTCTTTAAACCTAGATGTAGCTGAAATTTTTAAACCGATTATGGTAGATAGACTTATTTTTACATTGATTAACAGAAAAATGTTAACGAAAAAGCATTTTGTTAAAGAAATGAACGGAATTTTACTGAATGAAGGTGGCAGAAAGTTATTTATTACGGAATTGGATAAACGATTAAAAACAACAGTAAACCATCGTCATCTTGGAAAATCCGTTTCGTATCGTTGGCTCATAAGGCTGGAACTGTATAAAATGCAAAAACATATTTTAGGAGAAAAGCAATATGAACCTTATCAATCTCTATGGTAAAAGTGTTCATATTTTCATCCCAATTCTTTATGGGTAGTGTTTTCACGTATCTGGAAGCTTTAGAATATTCCTGAATAATATTTATCCCAATTTTAAAGGGTAGAGCCTTTTAGTATAGATAGTTTTGGTGCATTTCTCAGATTATGTTTTTACCTGCTCTTAACGGGTAGCCCGTCTCAACATTCGGGCAACGAGGAAACTAAGTGGGAAGAGAATCAAAGTCTGGAAACTGAAATAGTGGCGGGGAAGTAGGTAGGAAAGGAATGTTTTCATATATCCAGCGGAAATACAAAAATTCGGTAATGTAAATATGTGGCGGGGGAAATGATAGCCTATGTCCGATTGGTCCAATCAACAATCAATGAAGGATGGAGAATAAATTGAATGTATAAATTTCCTAGGTGGTGGGTAAGTTGTTCATCATTTTAGTTTATGATTTTAATGTTAAAAGAGTAGGTAAAGCATTGAAGATTTGTAGGAAATATTTGCACTGGGTACAGAATTCTGTTTTTGAAGGGGAAATATCCAAGGCGAATTTCGTGAAGTTAAAAACAGAGTTAAATAATATAATGGATGATGAAGAGGATTCGGTAATCATTTATATGTTTCGCTCAAAGCAGTATACAAGTAGACAAGAAATGGGTTTAAAAAAAGGTGGAGAAGAGTTTTTACTATAAACGATTCATTAATTAATAGTTGATTTCAGCATTTCTTTTCAAAAAAATTTTCTATGTAAACATGTTTTAATAAAAGTAAGTTGGTTGATCATTAAAATTTTAAAAGAAGGATGAGTATCTTAAATTTAGGCGGAAAGAACTAAGTTTAAGCAAAGATATAAATTAAGTTCAACGGTGGAAGGAAAGGAGAAAAATACATTGTGGAGATAGGTTAATAATTTTTCTCTGACTTTTTGTCGTCGACCCTCAGTAGTGCATGAACCCCGGGAGGTCGACGACAGTTATTTTGTAAAATGATAATTGGAAAAATGCTTAAGCTATCTGAGATTGGGAAAATCTAATTGCTTAAAAATAAATTTTCCATTATAATTAACGCAAAAGCAACAATACATAGAGACCCTATTATATCAAGGCTTTTTTGTGGTTTATATCTTACCTATGAGGAATTGAAACTGACAGCATTTTGGTCTGGTAATTTAATTTACAAAGTTTATATCTTACCTATGAGGAATTGAAACTCAATTGTTTGAATGCTAGTTTCAATTCTTTTTGTGTTTATATCTTACCTATGAGGAATTGAAACTGCCAACGGTGTAGATGGAGTAGCTGATTTCAGGAAATAAGTCAGTATAGGATAAGTATAGCCATTATTATGTTGCTTTTGTTTTAATTCAACTATTAAAAAAGAGCTACATTAATAACAATTAATCATGGCTAGAGGACAAAATGATATAGCAGGTTATTATATTTTCCACAGAAAAGACACGGTTACCATGAAATTTAAAAAACTATTGTAAACGTGAAGGATTTTTTTCGGTTTTTGTCGAATAATAGAGTAAAATGACAGTTTTAATCTAGCAATCATAACTTTTTCCATCTTTAACAGAATAGGAACTTGTTTTTGCTGCTGCAGATACAAGACTTTCCCTTCAAGATTCGAATCAACGAAAGGAAAAGATGGGATGTGGACTGCCTACATGCGTTCAATTGGTTCGGATGGGCATTGTTTGTCGCAAAAGTGTTGCCAGATGAATATGGCTTTTAGAATTGTTTTCTTTCTATATCAGTGGGAAAGAAGATCTCTTTGATTGAAGTTACATTTAATATTAACACTTGGAATTATTCGATTGTCTCTGGCCATGAAAATAAAAAGATCCTCCATTATTGAGTGTTCGATTTATCTAGCTGAATCGATGATTACCCATGTGGCCTATGTCTATAGCAAAGTGGAGAGAAACGTAGAAGTTGGGGAACTTACAGTTCGTGATAATATAAAAAGGTTGATTAATTCTTATTTACAAACAAATTCAAACGAGCACTATCAGAAAATGCATAATCTTTACAAAGAAGTTTCCAAAATTCGTAATAATATCGCCCATGCCGGTTTTTTAACTAAAGATAATAGCGAAGATGTCATTACTAAAACCAATCAGTTCATTAAAGAAACAGAGAAACTTTTTTTCTCAAGTAATGGAAATAGATTAATTAAGAAGCTACCCCGTGAATATCCTTATTACAAACTATAAAACAGGAGAAGTCGTAACAGATGAAAATATTGGTTATCATGTCACACAAGTTGACAGAAGGACAAAAGCAGGAACTTCGCCAACGGTTCAATGCCGAATCCTTCATCAATTTTCCTGAACATATAAAACAGCAATGGATGAACATTCCGCCTTTCGGTCCATGGCGAAACGAATTCTTACAAGGAATTAAAGAATGGTTAACTCACCAGCTTGAAAAGGGGGATAAAGTGATCGTTCAAGGAGAATTTGGCGCTACCTTTTTCCTCGTTTATTGGCTCAAAAAGAATGGTTATGAGGTTTATTATGCCACTTCAGAAAGAAAAGTTGTGGAAGAAGTAAAACCCGACGGTACAGTAGAAACAAGCCGTCGCTTTCAGCACGTTTGTTTTCGCGAATATCCCGACATCAATTAGATGAAAAAAATTCCATATCGGTGTCGTCAACCTCCAATAACGTTTAAAACCCGGGGAATCGACAACAAATCACAAAACGTTCAAATCCCAGTAAGCGGATTTACATATTTATGGTGACTCCTTGGGGGAATTTTTTCATTTTTTAAAAGCCGCTAAGGGTCTCGCTTTTTAGAGATGCTTGCTATTTGTAATGAGTGTTGACGGATGGTCTCATGATTAATAAGGGATAAAAAATCGTCCACAAATACTTGACTCAGTCCAAATATTTGGAGTTAATGCTTATGAAAGTTTTTGTTGTTATGTCACATGATTTATTGCCTGAACAAATGACCGAGTTAAAGAACCGCTTGAATTGTCATGAAATTATTTATTTGCCGGAACCATTAAAGGACATTTGGGCGGATATTCCGCCATCCGGTTCGTGGAATGATAAATGGCTGAATGATATTATATCCTGGTTGAAATCTAATATGAAACGGGAAGATATCGCAATCGTTCAGGGAGAATACGGGGCCACTGTCTACTTGGTAAATTGGCTACAAAAAAATGGACATGACATATATTATGCAACAACTGAGAGGCAAGTAATTGAAACCAAAACAGAAGAAGGAGCAATTATTAATAAGAGAGTTTTTAAACATGTCAATTTTCGTAAATATCCTTTGGTTTAAATATCTTACTACTATAGGAAATTAACTGTTATTAAAAATTAGTTAAATTCAATTGGAGGTGTAATAATGGTAAGAAAACTAATTACTTTTTTAGGAACGGGCGAATATGGTGTTTGCAACTATGAACTAAACGGGGGAAAAGCAAATCCAACAGAATACGTTCAAGAAGCCATTATTGACCTGTATAATAAGAGAAATACAAATATTGACGAAATTCATGTATTATTAACCAAAGAAGCGAGAAAAAATAATTGGGATGGAGACAATAAATTATATGGAAAATTGTTGAATTATCCCAATGTGAAGATTCATGCTCATGATATTTCATCCCGTCAGGATATTGATATCATTTGGCAATTATTTGATACAATTATTAATATTATGGAGAAGAATGACCAAATTGTTTTTGATATAACCCACTCTTTTCGGTATCAGCCCATGTTGGCCCTTTTATCCATCCATTTTGCTAGAATTACGAAAGATGTCCAAGTTGATGGGATTTATTATGGTGTGTACGATCCAAAAGTAGAGGTAAAGGATTTCCCTATCATTGATCTTACATCTTTTGTGGATTTGCAGGATTGGATAACCAATGTCTATGCATTTATAAAAACAGGTCGTGTAGAAAGTTTATCTGAATGGATTCAACATAGAGAAAATGCAATACGCCGAGAAGAAAAAAGAACCACCACTGACCTAAATTATGTACGTCAACTTGCTAAAAACTGGCAGGAGTTAGCATCTGCTTTACAAACAAATCGAAGTATGGACTTATCGAACACAGCTGAAAAAGCGAAAGAAAGTATTGAAGAAGTTAAAAATGTCATGTTACGTCCGGCATTTACTCCATTAAACGAATTATTATTGAATGTAGAAAGTGAAATTGGACCAATTGCCGATGAAGATCCGATAAATTCAGGGATTGCGGCTATTGAATGGTGTTTCAAACATGGCTTATATCAGCAGTCATACACCATGGCAGATGAATTAATGATTACAGCTATATGCCTAAAACATCATATGCAAATAAATAATATAAAGGATAGAAAATGGGCAACAGATATTTTGAATACGGCTATTAAAAGAAATCAAAAAACAGCTGGTAATAATGGTGAAGATGAAAAAGATAAAAGAATTGTAGCAGATTTACAAAATTACCCAGATTTATTAAACATTTTGCATATTATGAAAGATAACCGGAATGATATAAATCATGCGGGTTGGAGAAATAACCCACTTTCCTCGAAAGTACTTGAAGAACATTTCATAAGTATGTTTGAAACATATAAAACGCAATTATTAAATTACTATGGAAAAAGATAAAATGTCATAGAGTCTGAAAATTGGTTTTTGGTTAGTTGAAAATTTTGTCGTCGATTCCAAGTAGTGCATAAATCCGAGGAAGTCGACGACAAACAGAATGTCGTAACAGCCAATCTTGAAAAACTGCAATCTATTTTTGATAGCACTTACTCCGAATACTCGTATAGGGTAACACCTTCAATGTAGTTAATATACCTTCTTAGTTCCTTGGCTTGTTCACTACTGATTTCACCAGTTTCAACCATCTTTTGAATTTCATATCGTTCTACATCAATCACCCTGATGCGCAGTATTTCCTTTAAGTCCTCTAATTTTTCGTCATAAGGCGCTACATCTTTTTTTAATCGCCACATCGTTCGGTTATAATCGGAAATCACTTTTTCTACAATTTTCTTTTCATCCTCGGGCACTTCAAGAACTGTCAATTTTTCTATTGCTTGCTGAATGGCTTTTATTTGGATATCCTTGGCCATTTGTAAGGTGGATTGTTTATCTTCGCTCTTCCTACGGTATTGGCGGATTAATCGTTTCCATTCTCTCAACACTCTACCGAAGAGATAACTCGTCCCTGTTCGAACATTATCCGATAAAACTTCCTCCCTGTTATCCAGGATATTTTCAAAAGTCTCATAAACATTTTGGCTGATTTGTTTATTTTGCAACAAAGCTTGAATATATTTTCGCTCTTCTTTTATGCCAAATAGCCGTAAGTTTGTCAACTTTTCTATGTAGTCCTTCCTTTCAGATTGCTGTTGGATGGCAGGCAATAGATTGGAAAAGCGTAATTTATACTCATCAATTAATTCATAAGCGATAGATTCGTTTTCTTCATTCATTTCTTGTCTAATCGCTTGAATTGCAGCCAATAAAATTTTTCCTTTTGCTTGTGTTAATTTTGCTTGATCTAAATGTTCTTCTTTCAATGTTTCATTTCTACTAAACAGCGGTAAAAATACTGTCGCAACTAGTAAGGTGAAAAGAATAACGCCTGCTGCCAAAAATAGAATAAGTGAACGTTCCGGAAAGGAAGAACCATCTGCAGTTAAATATGGAATGGATAAAATTCCAGCCATTGTAACGGCTCCTCGAACCCCGGTGAAACTAACCAATAAGCTTGTTTTGACACTTGGTTTAGCGGCTCCATTTTTTTTTCGAATCCAGTATTTATAGAAGTTAAAAATATAGGACCAGATAAATCGAATACCCAATATGACAATTCCAAAAACAATCACATACGTAACAGCTAATAAATTATTGATATTTGGATTATCCACCGTTTCAGCCATTGACGCCGGAATATTTAACCCTAATAGTAAAAAGACGATTCCATTTAATACGAATAAAATAATTGACCAAATATTTTCAGTTAATACTCGTTCTTCAGCAACTAATGTTTCTGTTCGTTCAGATAGAATCGAATGAACAATTCCTGCAATAACAACGGCAATGACTCCGGAAGCATGCAGTAATTCCTCAGTAATTATGTAAATGATAAAAGGAGTTAAAATTGAAAATAGGGCATGAAAGGTTACATCTGTGATTCCTTTTTTTCGTAACATATACCTGCCCCATGTAATAAATAAACCTAAAACTAAACCAAGAGCAGCACCGGCTATAAACATATAGGTAAAATCAAACAGTGCTTGTTTCAGGGAAAAATACCCGGTCACTACTGCTGCTACCGCATAATTGAAGGCGACTAACCCTGAAGCATCATTAATTAATGATTCACCTCGAACTAAAGTCAACACATTGTCGGGAATCTTGATTCTTTTGGCAATGCCGTTCACAGCAACCGGATCTGTCGGCGATAAAATGGCTGCCAAGGCAAAAGCGGCTGCCAGTGGTATTTCGGGTATCAACCAATGAATAAAATAACCACCACCTAGAGTTGTCAATAGAACAAGGATGATTGCGTTTCCCAAAATGGATTCTCGCATATTCCATAACTCTTGACGTGGAAAATGCCGGCCATCATTATAAAGTAGGGGCGCAACAAATAACAACAAAAACCACTCGGTCTCTAACTCAAATGAAATATCACGGAAAATAAAGGCAAGAAAAATCCCTAACATAATTTGAATTAAAGCGGTTGGAATGAATGGAGTGTATCGACTAATAATATTTGATATCAGTAAGCAAACAAGCAGTAGCAGGATGGTAATTAATAAATTCATCTATCGCTTTTTTCCCCTTTCTACAAGTATTTTAGCAAAAAAGGTTATATTATTTGAGGCATATTCGGACATGTTTCAATCTTTAATTAAAGAGGATAGATGGAACCGTTGATAGGAGGGGTAAAATTCCAAAACTCCCAATTATATTATATAATAATAATTTTTCTTCGTCCATTTTAAGTACTTAAGCATATTGTAAATAGGAAAAAAGAAAGCAAGAGGGAATTTTCCTGTTTAGATATTGTCTTTACTCTATTCAGCTATCTGTTTGAATAAACGATGAATAATATCTTCTCAACAACAGGAAACTTTTAAAATGATGTTTTGATATTAACCGAATGGTGTTGCAAAATTATTATCAGGTATAAGTGTTTTGAAGTTTTTCCATCATCATTTACTCAACCGATGTCATTGGATTGTGCATAAATTTAATAGTAAGCGAAATATGCATCTGCCAATCTAGGTGGGGTTGCCCTAAAGGTCTGGTTGGTTCAACTAACCATCCGTAGGGATGAACTTAATACATTCTTAACGTAAAAAAAGCAAGTCCAATCGAGACCTGCCTCTATTTGATAAAGTCCTATGTTTTTGAAGTGGATAAGAATGAGCTTCATTGTTAACTGACAATCTTATAATATTCCCTTGCCGTTAATGAATAAACCAAAGCATAAAACAGGGCAAAGATGAGAATGGTTGCGGCTGTACAGATGGCAAACAGCCCAATATTTGTTAAGTTTAACATCATTAATAATTTAGTGATGACTTTAAATGCAAAAGCAATGTGAATAACGGCTGCGACAAGTGGCAGGAAGAAGACAATCAGTACTTGACTCTTGATCGATTTTTTAATTTCTTCTTTATTTAAGCCAACTTTCTGCATGATGGCAAATCGTTCTTTGTCATCATAGCCTTCTGATATTTGTTTATAGTACATGATCAAGACGGTTGCCATGATGAACAATGTACCAAGGAATAGGCCAAGGAAAAATAGCCCGCCATAAAGGGAATAAAAAGATTGTTTCGCTTCTTCGCGACCTTCTGCATGACCGTCAATGGAAGCTTCGTTCAATTTTTTAGTCAATACCTTTGTCAAAGCAATTTCATCTTTTACGTTTCCTTCAGCATCAAAGCCGTAAAAATAGGATAAATCTTTCCATTTAACAGCATCTAGTTCTTTAGTAGGATACAAAGATTTAACGGTATCTTCGTCTTTTACAACGATAAAATAACTATCTGTCATCATGGCAGAAGCATCACCACTAATGGCTAAGTCCTTTAACTGTTGCTTAATTTGAAAATTTTGCCCTGAAATTGTAATCGAATTTTTAATCGGCTTACCTTTAAGCGTGTAAAGTAGTACTTCATTATTTTCCAAGGTAACAGATTGCTTCTCCAATTGGTTGAACTCATCGAGTGGGATTAGTTCAATCATGGAAATTTTTGTGAAAGATTTCATAGTATCCCCGTCTGTTATAAACGTATTTCCTTGTCTAATTGCAGGAAATGACGCCGAGCGATAAGATAGTGGATCTTTTAATTTGATTTGGTATTTTTTCGCTTCCTCCTTAATCATTTTTTCCACAGATTGCGACGCTTCTTTTGAAAGATTACTGGCTGATATATCAATGTCTTTCGGATAACGGGTTTTTAATACATCTTCCATGCCAATGTAAAGGGATACCGTTGTCGATAACGTGACCAATACCATTGTGGATAAAATACAAATATTGGCCAGACCGACTGCATTTTGTTTCATTCGATAAATCATACCGGAAACACTGATGAAATGCTTTGTTTGATAATAGAAACGTTTATTTTTCCGTAATAATTTTAACAGTGCAATGGTTCCGGCTGTAAACAAGGCATATGTCCCGATAATAACCAGCAGGACGGCTAAGAAAAATTTGTTGAGTGCAGCTAATGGTGATTCGGTAACAAGTGCGATATAGTAACCATAAGCGAGGGTTGCCACCCCGATTAAGACGAGAAACCATTTCGTCTTTGGCTCGCGTTCACCAACTTGTCCGCCATTCAACAATTCAATCGGTTTGGCCAAATGAATTTGACGTAAATTGTTCAGAAGTGTAAGTATAAAGATACCGATAAAAAGAACAGCGGTTATTCCCATTGATTTTATCGAAACAAAATACGTAAGCGGCACTTCAAAATGTAAAATATTCTTTAATAGTAAAAACATTAACTTACCTATGACGGATCCACTTATTAATCCAATCAAAAGACTAATAACAGTGACAAATAAGGTTTCCCAAACAATAATTCTAATGATGTGCTTCTTTTCCATCCCAAGAATGTTAAATAGTCCAAATTCTTTCTTTCGCCTTTTGATTAAAAAGCTGTTTGTATAAAATAAGAAAATGGCTGAAAAAATCCCGATGACATAGTTACCTAGATTTAAAATGATAATTAAGGTATCCCCGCCGGACACTTTTTTCAGACCCGGATTTCCGGAAATAAAATGCATCATATAAAACATGGCAATGGTACTGATGCAAGTGAGAATATATGGTATATAGGTTTTTCGATTTTTGTTAATATTCGTCAGAGCCACCTTAGCGTAGAAAAATTTACTCATTTCTCGCACCGCCTGTTGCAATGATATTTAACGTATCGGAAATTTTCTGATACATCTCCTCGGTAGATAAGGTTCCTTTATAGATTTGATGGAATACGACCCCATCTTTGATAAATAGGACGCGGTTGGCATGACTGGCTGCTTTTGTACTATGTGTAACCATAAGAATCGTTTGTCCTTCTTGGTTAATTTGTGAAAAAATTTGCAGCAAATCATCAGACGAACGCGAATCCAAGGCACCGGTTGGTTCATCGGCAAGTACGAGCTTCGGATTAGTAATCAGGGCTCTGGCAACTGCCGCCCGCTGTTTTTGACCGCCGGAAACTTCATAAGGGTATTTCTCTAAAATTCCCTTAATTCGCAACTTTTCGGCGAGTGGTTGTAATCGACTGTTCATTTCTTGATACGTTTTTCCGGATAATACAAGGGGCAAAAAGATATTATCTTGTATTGAAAAGGTATCGAGTAAGTTAAAGTCTTGAAAAACAAAGCCAAGATTTTGCCGACGAAAAGCGGATATTTCCTTTTCATTTATCGAAACGATATTATTTCCTTCAAGTAAAACTTCTCCGCTTGTCGGCTTATCCAGTGCGGCCAAAATATTTAACAGTGTCGTTTTTCCGGAACCAGATTCGCCCATAATGGCAACATATTCGCCTTCGTCTACTGAAAAGCTGACATCCGTAAGTGCCTGAACTTGATTGCCACCGAATCTGGTTGTGTATACTTTTTTGAGATTTTTTACCTCAAGTAATGTCATGTAAATTTCCTCCGTTTCTATCGGATTAACATGTTCAGTATAGCAATGATTCCACCTGTTCAGACATAACTTTTGCTTACAGATACACCTTCATTCTTACATTTTTGTAAGGTGAAAAATATCGAAGTCTATCCGATGTTCCGTGCATAGACATGAATAAATTTATCGCTAATCGGACAATTTATACATGCTATATAAGTTGTGCCACTTCATTGGACAGACTCAAAGAGTGGTCTATTCGACGCCGATTTCCTTCGTCTCCAAATCAATAATAACCTTAGTTCCTTTTCCAACTTCGGATTGGATGGATATATCATGGGACAACTTTGCCAGAATTTGTTTGCAAAGATACAAGCCGATTCCGGTCGATTGTTTAAAGGCTCGTCCGTTGTATCCGGTAAAGCCTTTCTCAAAAACCCGCGGTAAATCTTCCGCTCGTATACCAATGCCGGTATCTTCAATGATCAACAGCCTTTCCTTCGTATAAATCGAAATCGACCCTTCCTTTGTATACTTTAATGCGTTGGAGAGAATTTGTTCAATGACGAAGAGCAGCCATTTCTCATCCGTTAACACTGTAAAATCTATGCCGACATAGTTGAGGCTAATTTTTTTGCGAATGAATAATTTGGCATTTTTCCGGATCGCTTGCTTAATAATCCCATCTAAGTCATATTTTTTTAAAACAAGATCATTGGACATATTTTCCAAACGAAGATATTGCAGGACAAATTCAACATATTGTTCAATTTTCATCAATTCCATTCCCAACTCGGAATTTTGCTCAGTTTGTTCCGATTGAAGAAGTAGTCGCATTGCCGCAATTGGTGTTTTGATTTGATGGGTCCATTGGGTAAAATAGTCGACTAAATCTTTTTGCTTATTGTCGGCTTGAACGGTTAATTCATTCTTATGTTTATATAAAATTTGAAGCAGCTCTTGATATTGACGTTCAATCGCATTTTGAGGAACGGGTAATTGGTTGATTTGCACCGTTATCGTTTTTTGTGCATATTTTAGCATTTTATACCGCTTGATAAATTTTAAAAAATCAATAATAACAAAGATGAGACTGATGTATAGACACAAAAGGACAGCGTAAAGAATCGTGGCCAGGGGCAGATGACTGAGCGAAAAAACAATGGTAAAGCATAAGACAAAAAGGGGAAACAATACAAGTGGTCTCCAATTTTTATGTAAATATAGCAGCACTAGATTTTCTCTATGTTTTTTCATATCAGTCCACCAAATAGCCAAGTCCCTTCTTTGTTTTTATAAAATCATAGAGGCCGATCACTTCTAATTTTTTGCGAAGTCGATTAATATTTACTGTTAATGTATTGTCATCGATGTAGCTATCCGTTTCCCAAAGCCGGGTCATCAGGACATCTCTTGAAACGGTTTTCCCTTTATTTTCAAGAAGCACAAGCAAAATTTTTTGGTCGTTTTTCGTTAAATCAATTTTATGGCCATTATAGGTTAATGTGGCGTCACTTGTGTTTAGAATCGCCCCACGGTGTTCTAATAAATTTGTTTGCCCGGTAAAATCATACGTACGCCGAAGCAATGCTTGTACTTTTGACGTGAGAATGGTTAGATCAAATGGTTTAGCAATAAAATCATCTCCCCCCATACTAATCGCCATGACAATATTCATATTATCAGAAGCGGAAGAGATAAAAATAATTGGCACTTTGGACAATTTCCGAATCTCATTACATAAGGTGAATCCGTTCACAAAAGGGAGGGAGATATCCAATAAAACCAACTGCGGATCATACGAAGCAAAATGAGACACAACATTTTGAAAATCGGTAATATATTCAACCTCATAACCCCATGATTCAAGATGAGCTTTTATTGTTTTTGCAATCACCATATCATCTTCAACAATTAATATTTTGTACATGACACATCTCCATTCATCCATTATGTTTTTGTGCTCTAAAGGAGAGTAAAGTTTTTGCAATTCGTATTATTGAAACAAAAGGGTGGAATTGATTTGTTGATATATTGTTCTATCAAACAGATTATCACCACTTTTTATTTCAGATAATTTTATTTTATAGTAGTCTGATATAAGTAAGCAAATGGATAATTACCATTTGTTTTGTTGGGGGAAGTTGTAGTTATCAGAAAAAAGTGACTGGATTAACTCACGATTATTGGAGTGAAAACCCTTCAAAATTTTCTTTGACCCTTAATCCTTCTAAATGGATTCATATTTGTTTGATTAATTTTAAATTGATACTTGTTTTTAAGGTATTAAGGTATAAAATGGACTGTGAAATGTTTAAAATGTATATTTGTGAGATCCGTAACAAAATTGTAAGATTTATATTGTACTTTCTCCTCTATAATAGGATTGAAATCTAAAGAAAAGGGATGTGCCGGTATGAAATGTTCTGTCTGCAAACACGAAATGTATTATCGTTTTATCGATGATGCTTATTATTGTCCTATTTGTGATTTATGGTTTGAGGAGAACAACGAAGAAACCGACGAACATGAGAAACATATTAATCCAAATACTGAAGAAGACTATGCATTAGATCTTGACTTTCAAGCAAAAGAACAAAATTTCATCGCTTTCAAAGAATATATGAAAAAA
>Ga0207747_1001027_pt1 | contig 23066 bp, 28 predicted proteins | sample HigsolmetaGSP11D_FD_184839 | JGI IMG/M metagenome (GOLD analysis project Ga0207747, IMG submission 184839) | High solid enriched microbial communities from the Joint BioEnergy Institute, USA - SP1-1-D (SPAdes) | ecosystem: Engineered > Bioreactor > SSF (Solid state fermentation) > Aerobic >...
TCCAACGACAATGCTAGTTTGATATCTTCAGCGTGTTGTTCATTTTTTGAAAAGATGATAGTCATAGAACTACCACCTTTTCGAAATCCTCCTCGAACCATTTACGACGATTTTCTCTACCGCTTGGCACTTGATGACTCGGAACGCTGATAAAGAATGTTAAATAATTTCCAAGTTCATCTTCCACTTTTAAAGTAGTACCTGGATTTTTTCTTTCATCACCTGGGTATGTTTCAAAAGCTGAATTAACGCTGATTTGTGCGCCGTTTTTAACCATGTGTTTGGCATGTTTTAATTTTAGATTATTGTACGCTACTTCTAAATCAGATTCGATATTCAGTTGCACGTGCTGACGGGCTATTTTTAACAAATACTGCTCGTACGGACTAAACAGTCTGTCAAGTATCTTTTGATAGTTCTTCGCCGTTGTATTCCAAAGTTTAGACTCGCCAAGTTTAATTCTATCCCAACTACGTTGGTTTAAAATGTCGTGATAAAAACCACGCTCACTCTTAAATCTTTGATTTACCAACTTCACAACAAATTCAGTTTCTAATTGTTCGATTGTTTTCATGTTAAAATTCCTCCTTTTTATTAAGCGTTTAATAATTCACTAATTAAATCTGATGCTTGTTGTTTTGTAATACGAGAACGTAAAGAAGAAATTTGGAATGCTCCTAAAACAGAGTTGTTAGCAACATATTTACCTTGACGGATTAAAGAAGCGATGAAGCGCTCTTGCTTTTCAGTCATCATACCTTTTAAAGATGTTGTTTGAGCGAAAGTTTCTTTGTGTGTTTTTCTTAATTGAGAACCGAATAACGCCCAAGCACGACGTAAACCTTCAGCGATATATTCTGATGCTTTACCTACACCTAATTTTTCAGCGATACCTTTTGCAAATTGCCAAGCCTTTTTCATTAATTGTGATTTAGTCATTCTTAATTTCCCCTTTCGTGTTTTTCTTAATTGTATGTTAATACATTTGAATTAATATATCAATACTTTTGACGTAAAAATTAAAAAATAAAAGCCGCCTTCCACAATAGGAGGGCGGTGTTTTTTTATTATAATTCTCCGATAAACTTTTCTAATTCTTTCTTTGAATTTGTAAGTGCCAGCTGACATTTGCCGGCCAACTCTTTCATTTGTTCTAAAACATTATCGCTAAACAGTTTTTTAATTCGAATACACCCGATTACATCTGAAAATTTTGGAGCCGGATAAAACTCGCAATAATCTCCGTCAAAAATCATTTCCGCTTCTTCTTCTGAAATATTCATCGCTATATCCAATTCGACTTTCTTCTTAAATATTTCAAATACCAATTCTTCTGATGAAGTAAGCCCCATTATCATGTCGAATTCGGATACTTCTTTCATTCGTTCTATACGTTTTAAGAATACCTCGAATGCCATATTTATAATAAATTCAGCTGAAAAATGCGCGAGTAGTTTTTTAGCCAAATCATCATTTAACCCAACTTTAGATTGTAAAAATCGCATATATTTCTCATAATTTTCGTCAAATTTATTTGCATTTGGTTCTTGACCATACCATTTTTCCATTGCATTTTTACTGATGATCCAGTCTCCATAAGCGGCCCCATCAGCTTTAAAATATTTGACCAATCCGCCATCGATTTCTTTTTGCAATTCCGGTCTGCGTTGTAAATTCAATTTTTCTCGCAACGCTGGGACTTTAACGCCCCAGCGATGTGCTGCTTCTTTTACAGTCATGTAGTTGTTAATGTTCATTTTTATTCCCCCATTACCATTTCGCTATTGATTTTTCGATATGCATTTTCCATTGTTGCTTTTGCACGTTTGCTAATCATCTGGCAAACGTCGTCGTACAAGAACAATTTCCAAAGCAACTCATAAGCATCTTCTTCTTTTTTAACGAACCCGAAATACTTGATGTACATAGATGCTTGATTTTTGAAAAGCGGGAAATCAGTTAAGCTGTCGATGAAGTTCAATGCTTCTTCTAGTGCTTCTTGGTTGCGCTTGATAAAAGTTTCGTTTTTTGTCGTACGCTCGCTTACGAATTGAATGCAAGCAGCTTTCATTTTTGGTTTAGCAGCTTCGATACGAGCGATAATATCATTCGCCCATTTGATTTGTTTTTCTGAACCGATTAATTGTGCAGTCATATTTTTTAACTCCTTCCAAACGATTGAAAGAGCAATCGCAAAGTATTCACGCACTTTACCACCGAATTTTTTCGCACCATTTTTAGCTAATTCCCATGCACGCTTCATAATTTGCTTTTTGTTCATTTCAATCGCTCCTTTTTATTGATTTCGTTCTTTGTACTTTTATTATAACAACAAATTTATTGTTTGTAAACATAAAATTTAATGTTTTTTATTTTTTTAATAAAAAAGCCGCCTTCCGATAGGAGGGCGGATTCTGTTATTTGAATAACTTAATTAATCATTTCAAATTCCGTAATCATCTGGAAATTTTCTGAGTTTCTACTTATTAAAAATGTTATGGGATATTTGAATTAAATGAATTAAAATTTACCTAGTTCTTCATTTAACAAAAATCACATAAAAAATCACATTTTTTCTGTTATCTTATGTAATTATATAAAACGAATGTTCATATTATTTATAGAAAAGCTTATTATATCCAATGTTCCGTAATTATATGTAAAAATCCAAATCAAGAATGCCATATTACGTTTATTATTTAATAAAAATTGAAAAAACCTTATAATTTTAATGGTTTCGGGCTGTAAAAGCAGCCCGATATTTCTTGCAATCAAAATATATTCTATAATCCACAATTTTTGAAATAATAGTAGATTATTAAGGAGAAAACATATAATGAAAAATTACTTCATTTTGTCGAAATTTGTCTAAAAATACAAAAAGGATTATTATTTATTTCGGAGAATATTAAAGAATTAACTAAGATCTCTTTTCGTGAATAAAATTTTATAAATTTTGGAAATAACTTTGGAAAATACATAATTTCGCGAAAGGAGTCCTGCTTTTGGCAAAAATATATATTTTGAGGGGGAATAAGGGGTATATGACAACAACGGTTATAGGTGTGGTTACAAATGTATATGAAGTTGCAGATACATTCCTTGCTTTTGAATCAATGACGCACAAAAAACTGCAAAAGCTATGTTACTATGCTTACTCATGGTATTTAACTCTATACGGTGAAAAGTTGTTTGATGAACATTTTGAAGCATGGATTCACGGCCCCGTTTCACCAGCTCTGTATAATAAATATAAAGATTATGGATGGAAGCGTATACCTCAAGTTGATAAGGTGCCAGAAAGTATTTTGATGAATGAAGATGCATATTACTTAATTAAAGAAGTATATAATTCTTATGGTCATTTATCCGGAGATGATTTGGAATACCTTACTCATCGAGAAATTCCCTGGATAACGGCGAGAAATGGACTTCCTGAATATCTTCCATCTAATAATAAATTAGATGATTTAGTAATTGTAAATTACTATAAAAAAATATTTGAAGAGGGGCAAAATGACTAAGAATTCCTCAAAAAAATTGAGAGAATTTGGTATTCCAAAACCATCCCTTAAGAGTAAAACAAAAGATAATAAAAAAATTTTTTTAACGTATCGTGAATTAGAAAGTGTAAACCAAAAGCACCAAGTTCAGGTGCGTTTTTCTTTTATTTATTTCGATCGTAAGCATGAATTATTTACATGCGGAAAAGCTCCACATGGTTGGTTTCTAGTGCTTTTTGAAAATTTAAAGGAAATCTCCAAACTAACAAAAAATGAATTCCTTTATGATCCAAAATATAAAAATCATTATGATCCTCATCAGCATAATTGGAGTGAACTAGACAAAAGAAGGCATTATCCCCTTCCAGAGAATATGTTTGAACAAATTAAAGATGATTGTTGGCAGTTTAGATTATCCACTTCAAATGGCCGTGTACATGGATTTATGATTGAAAATGTTTTTTATATAGTCTGGCTGGATCCGCATCATAATTTTTATCCAAATGAAAAGTTCGGAGGAGAAAAATATTATGATGCACCTCTAACGCCATATCAAACATTAGAAATTGAATATAATAATTTACAAGAAGAATATAAAAAATTAAAGGAAGAAAATGAATTTCTTTTTCAAATGCTTGAGGAATATGAAAAACAATTAAATGATTTTAATAAGAATTCAAATAATAGGGTTATATAAATATGATGTAAGTAATAGTGAATTATTTAATCAATACATATAATAAAAAATCGTAGACATTCCAATACTACGGTTGGGGACAATAGTTGTCATCAAAATGGCAGACTTTGTATGGAAATTGGACTTCTTAGAACTTTCGAGTGCTTGTTTTAATTATAAAAACTTTATTATATCCAATGTATCGTAAGCATATGTAATAATTCGAACCCGAAAGCTTTATTACGTTTATTATTTAAAAAAAGTGAAATAATAAAAATAATGGAATGTTATTAAGGACTTTTTGTCAATACAGACGAAAAGTCCTTTTCGTTATCTTCATATGTTGTCCAATGTTTAAAAAATACCGCTTTTCTTGGACAAACATGCATAAATACAGTTGCGCCGCGTATTTCAATATGTTACTCTTTTTACATGATTTAGCTTTTCTAACCCTTTGAGAGGAGGTGAATGGCATGAATAAAACAGAATTAGTAAACTCTGTTGCAGAAGCTGCTGGTCTTTCTAAAAAAGACGCTTCTAAAGCAGTTGATGCAGTATTCGATATAATTCAAGACACTCTTGCAAAGGGTGACAAAGTGCAATTAATCGGTTTTGGAAACTTTGAGGTTCGTGAACGTGCTGCACGTAAAGGACGTAATCCACAAACAGGAGAAGAAATCGAAATCGCTGCAAGCAAAGTTCCAGCTTTCAAACCAGGTAAAGCACTTAAAGAAGCTGTAAAATAAAGCTTCTTTAAAATTACATAGAGCAGTCGTCATGAATATGATGACTGCTCTTTTTACATATTATAATATTAATGAATGATATATCAATTTTACCATTTAGGTCAAGAAAACTCATCAAAAAATTCAAAATTTATAAAAGCCTTTTGCGATTCACGTCTGTATGTGCTACGATTCAATTTGACAGTGTTGTGCTTTGTCGAATTTAGGAGGAACTTTTATGTCGAATGTGGATTTAAAAAAAATAGAAGAAGCGGTAAAAATGATTTTAGAGGCCGTAGGAGAAGACGTTAATCGTGAAGGACTCATCGATACACCGAAACGAGTTTCCAAAATGTATGAAGAAATGTTTAAAGGGTTGAATGAAGACCCAAGAAGTCTGTTTGATACGGTCTTTCATGAAAATCATGATGAATTAGTTCTTGTAAAAGATATTCCTTTTTATTCGATGTGCGAACATCATTTGGTCCCTTTTTATGGGAAAGCCCATGTTGCATACATACCCCAACAAGGAAGGGTAGCCGGACTAAGCAAAATAGGACGGTTGGTGGAATCAGTCAGCCACAGACCGCAATTGCAAGAACGCATTACAACAACGATCGCTGATATTTTAATGGAAAAATTAGAACCCCAAGGCGTTTTTGTCATGATTGAAGCAGAACATATGTGCATGACGATGAGGGGATTAAAAAAACCGGGAACGAAAACGGTGACTTCTTGTGCAAGAGGCATATATGAAGAAGATGATGTGAAACGACAAGAAGTGATTTCATTTATTCAAATGTCTTAATTAACATAATAGATTATGTTATGATAACAAAGAAAAGGTTAGATGTGAGGGAGAAGTATGAACCAATCTGATTATGTCGTAATTGAAGCTGAAGAAGATGGCGTACATGTAATTGGTTTAACTCGAGGAGAAGATACAAAATTTCATCATTCCGAAAAATTAGATGCCGGAGAAGTGATGATTGCCCAATTTACTGAACACACTTCGGCTATGAAGATTCGCGGAAAAGCAAAAATCTATACAGCCCATGGTATCATCGAAAGTCATTCAAAAAAATAAAAAGTTTTGTATGACGACTGTAATAACTGCAAGAGTCAGTGTTTAAATGTGGAATGGAGTAATACCTATGGATACATCATATATTGAAAAGCATATCGAACAATTGAAAAATGATATTTATCAAAAGGTGCATCATAAAACACTTGTGAAATATACAGGTAATCCATTGGTGGATGAAAATCAGTTATTTTATCTGCTGTTGCCGTTTTTTAACGGGGAATCTTGGAATGATGATATATATAAAGGGATTATTGCCGTAGTGATTGTACAAGCATCCCTTGCAAAACATAACCTCGTTGACGAGTATAATGCAACTACCAAAGAGCAACAGCTGACAGTGCTTTCTGGCGATTATTACAGTGGTCGGTATTATGAAATTTTAGCGAAATCCGGTAATCTTTCATTAATTCGTCAACTTTCTGAAAGCGTTATATTAAGATCTGAACACGAAGTTCGAGTATATGAACCAATCCCTTATGCCATCGATGATTGGTTTGAAAGCTTATCAGTGATTGAAACAGAATGTATCAGTAGATTTTATCACATATACAATTTCAGTCAGTATGCCAAAATCATGCAACATCATTTATTAATTCTTCGATTACAAACTGAACTACTAAACTATAGAAAAGGTAATAGCTCTCTGATTTTACAAAAAATGATCGAAAGTTTTGAATCGGGTAATTCTATACAATTTGAACAAATGCTTCAAAATAAAATTGATGAGCTGATTCATCAATTGCAAGAATTGCTACGCACCTCTTCTATGAAAGCTGAATTGAAACAATATATTGCAGAACAGTTGATTAGAGAGAGTTAGAAAGGTTATGAAAAAAATGGCAAAATCCAAAGAGCAACGTGTCCATGAAGTTTTTGAGAAAATTTATAAAAATTACGATAAAATGAATTCCGTGATTAGCTTCAATCTTCATGTCCGTTGGCGTGAAGATATCATGAAGCGAATGAAAGTAAAACCCGGATCCAAATGTTTAGATGTTTGTTGCGGTACAGCTGATTGGACGGTTGCTTTAGCAAAGGCAACCGGTGAAAATGGCGTCGTCAAAGGGCTCGATTTCAGCAAAAATATGTTGAAAATTGGGGCAGAGAAAGTAAAGCCTTATCCTCAAGTGGAGTTAATCCATGGAAATGCAATGGAACTTCCTTTTGAAGATAATACCTTTGACTACGTTACTATCGGATTTGGGCTGAGAAATGTGCCGGATTATATGCAGGTTTTACGAGAAATGCATCGCGTGTTAAAAACGGGCGGAATGGTCGTTTGTTTAGATACATCTCAGCCGGAAATCCCGGTGTATAAACAATTGTTCCGTTTTTATTTTCGGTACATTATGCCGTTATTTGGGAAAATTTTTGCAAAAAGTTATGAAGAATATTCATGGCTGCAAGAATCCGCAAGCACTTTCCCTGGAATGAAAAAGCTTGCCAAAATGTTTGAAGAAGCGGGATTCGTGAACGTCACATACAAAAGCTATAGCGGTGGAGCAGCAGCAATGCATATGGGATTTAAAAAAGAAGGTTAGGGAGAGGTTAGCGAGTGGAAAAGATGAAATTAAAAATGCTCTATTCCGATTTGAAACCGGATATAGACATCATCGAAAAAGAATTAGAAAAAGCGCTCTATTCAACGTCGAATGTATTAAACGACGCCTCTCTCCATCTATTGCATGCGGGCGGCAAAAGAATTCGCCCACTTTTTGTTTTAATGAGTGCAAAATTTGGTCAATATAATATTGAACGAATGAAATATGCTGCTGTTCCCCTTGAATTGATTCATATGGGTTCTCTCGTTCATGATGATGTCATCGACCATTCCGACATGAGACGGGGGCGTCCGACCGTTCGTTCTCAATGGAATAATCGGGTTGCGATGCTGACAGGAAATTTTATTTTTGGACGTGCCATTCAATATGTATCTCATATTGAGAATCCAAAGGCCCATCAAATTTTAGCACGGACGATGGTTGAAATCTGCAATGGAGAAATTATCCAAATTGAAGATAAATACCGCTTAAATCAAAACTTGAAAGATTATTTCCGCCGCATTAAACGGAAAACGGCCATCCTCATCGAATCTAGCTGTGAAGTGGGAGCCGTTGTGGCCAATGTGGATCCGGTTAATACAAAACGGTTAAAACGATTTGGCTATTATGTTGGCATGAGTTATCAAATTGTGGATGATGTATTGGATTTTATCTCAACAGATAAACAATTGGGGAAACCAGCAGGAAGCGATTTATTGCAGGGAAATATTACGCTGCCGATTTTATTGATGAAAGATCATCCGAAAATTACCCAATTTATTGAACGGGCTTCCAAAGGGTTAGTCACGGAAGAGGAACGGAAGGAAATGCTTCAAATCGTTCGCAAATCAGATGCCATTGAAAAAGCGTTAAAAATCAGCGATCAATATTTAGCGAAAGCGATGAAAGAAGTAGAGCAATTACCTGAAAATCCTGTAAAGAAAAAATTAAAAGATGTGGCATTATTTATTGGAAAACGCAAATTTTAAAAAATTTGCTCACTATAGCATTTTTTTTTAGTTGAAGCTTAGACTTGATTTTGCTAACATTTAGCAGTGAGCAAAAACCTGATATTTTGTAGAATTAAGGAGTTGTTAAACACATGGCAATCGAAAGAACATTTTTAATGGTAAAACCAGATGGTGTAAAACGCCAAGTAGTTGGAGATATTATCGACCGTTTTGAACGCCGTGGCTTTGTAATGCGCGGAGCAAAATTGATGAATGTACCTCGCGAATTAGCAGAAAAACACTATGAAGAACATAAAGAAAAACCATTCTTTAATGAATTGGTAGACTTCATCACTTCTGGTCCAGTATTTGCAATGGTTTGGGAAGGCGAAAATATCATTAAATTAGCTCGCGTTATGATGGGAGCTACAAAACCTGAAGAAGCTCAACCAGGTACAATTCGCGGCGACTATGCGGTAACGATTTCTGAAAACGTTATTCACGGTTCTGATTCACCATCTTCAGCAGAACGTGAAATTAAATTATGGTTTAACGATGAACTAGTTTAATAAAAGCACGATACTAGTAAAGCTATCCCACAGCAATCGTATCGCTGTTGGGATGGCTTTTTTTATGCTTTTCATTGGAATTTTGATAAATTGCTTCAATAATTTGCTATATTATACGTAAGGTAAATAAGATATGCACAATAGAAATTTACTTTTTGATTTTTTCTATATTTCAGAAAAGAAAAATTTTGTATATAATAATTGTACGTCATTAGAGGGGATCGATATTTATGAATGACTACGAACTGTTTGTTCAAGGGATAAAGAAATTAACAGGAATCGATTTATCGCTATATAAAGAAGCACAAATGAAACGCCGATTAACCTCTCTTTATGAAAAAAAGGGATATAAGAATTTTGTCGAATTTCTGCGTGCTGTAGAAAAAGATAGAGATTTATTAAACGAATTCCTAGATCGAATGACGATTAATGTATCTGAATTTTATCGAAATGCTAAACGGTGGGAAGTGCTTCAAAATAAAATTTTCCCGAAACTCTTGGAGAAAAATAAGAGGCTGAAAATTTGGAGTGCAGCTTGTTCCACAGGAGAAGAACCTTATACGATTGCGATGGTGCTTTCCAATCATGTGCCTTTATCGAATATTCAAATATTAGCAACCGATATTGATGAGAATTGCATTCAAAAAGCAAAAAGGGGAGTTTATCCTGAGCGTTCTTTAGCGGAAGTGCCTCCAAATATAAAGTCAAAATATTTTATCCAGGAAGGTCCATTTTATCGGGTAAAAGATGAAATTAAAAATACAGTAACTTTCAAAAAGCACAATTTATTAAGTGACCCATATGATAAAAATTATGATTTGATTGTTTGTCGCAATGTCATGATTTATTTTACTGAAGAGGCAAAGGACCATATTTATAAAGAATTCAGCAATTCTTTACGGCCAGGTGGTATATTGTTTGTAGGATCCACAGAGCAAATTTTTAATCCTAGTCGTTATGGTTTTGAAGTGGAAGATACATTTTTTTATCGTAAAAAATGAGGATGAAAAGGGCGCTTTTCGACATTGTGCGAAAAGCGTATTATCTTTTATTCAAGGATTTTTCACTCAATTATTCGATTCATCATGTTTTTTCACAGCCGTTATGTTATATTAAAAAATACATACTTTAACGAGTTGAAGGGAGAAAGTGTTTGATGAGATATTTAACTGCGGGGGAATCTCACGGTCCTCAATTAACAACGATTATTGAAGGGTTGCCATCCCTTTTGCCAATCACAGCGGAACAAATTAACTACGATTTAAAACGTCGCCAAGGGGGGCATGGTCGTGGCCGCCGCATGCAAATCGAAAAAGACACAGTGGAAATTGTGGGTGGCGTTCGGCATGGGAAAACATTAGGTTCTCCCGTTGCATTAGTTGTAAAGAATGACGACTGGAAGCATTGGACAAAAATCATGGGGATTGAACCGCTACCTGAAGATATGGATCCTTCCGAAATCAAACGCCAAATTTCGAGGCCGCGTCCAGGACATGCTGATTTAGTTGGCGGCATCAAATATGGCCATCGAGATTTGAGAAATGTGTTGGAGCGTTCCAGTGCAAGAGAAACGACAGTACGTGTGGCTGCTGGTTCTGTCGCAAAAGCCCTTTTAAAAGAGCTAGGCATTTCGGTGGTAGGCTATGTAACAGAAATCTACGGCATTCAAGCAGATCCTTCCAAAATTGATGGGAAATCAGCTGATGAAATTCGCCAAATCGTTGAACAGGACCCTTGTTATACCTTCGACCCAGAAGCTTCAGCCAAAATGGTGAAGGCCATTGATGAGGCGAAAAAAGCTGGAGATTCCATCGGAGGCGTTGTGGAAGTGATGGTGGAAGGAATGCCTCCAGGAGTAGGGTCTTACGTACATTATGATCGAAAATTGGATGGCAAATTAGCCCAAGCAATGCTTTCCATCAATGCTTTTAAAGGAGTAGAGTTTGGCATCGGGTTTGAAATGGCGCGCAGAAGAGGTTCTGAAGTGCATGATGAAATCATTTGGGATGAAGAGCATGGCTACCAGCGCCGAACAAATCGTTTAGGTGGTCTTGAAGGCGGTATGTCAACAGGAATGCCAATCATCGTTCGTGGAGTCATGAAGCCAATTCCTACTCTTTATAAACCCCTTGAAAGTGTGGATATTGAAACAAAAGAACCGTTTAAAGCGAGCGTTGAACGTTCGGATGCTTGCGCGGTGCCGGCTGCATCAGTTGTGGCGGAATGTGTCATTGCATGGGAAATTGCCAAGGCGATTGTGGAACAGTTCCATAGCGACCAATTGCCACAATTACAAGCCCAAATCGATGAAGTACGTAAAATGGCGAAGGAGTTTTAATTATGCGGATTCCAGTGAATACAAAGAGTCATTCCTATGAGGTGTTGATTGGCAACGGGATTTTGCGTTCCGCTTGCGAGTCTCTTAAAGAAAAAATAGAAAAAGCCGATAAGCTTGTAGTTTTTACAGATGAAAATGTATGGCAGGCGCAGCAGAACTATTTTACTGAAAATTTCCCTTATCCTTTTGAAGTATTTGTTATGCCTGGGGGAGAAGCTTGTAAAAGTTTTAAAAATTTTGAAGATGCCCACACTTTTTTAATTGAACATCATTGTTCTCGCAAATCTCTCGTATTTGCTTTTGGAGGAGGTGCCGTTGGAGATTTGACGGGATTTGCAGCGGCCACTTTTATGCGCGGCATTCCTTATATCCAGATTCCCACTACGATTTTAGCCCATGATTCGGCAGTCGGGGGAAAAACGGCCATTAATCATCCCCTTGGAAAAAATCTTGTAGGTGCTTTCTATCAGCCGGAAGCGGTCATTTACGATATCAACTTTTTAGAAAGTTTGCCAAATAAAGAAATCCGCTCAGGAATGGCCGAAGTCATCAAACATGCGCTAATTTCCAATGAAACATGGCTGAACGAATTGTTACAGACGCCATCGATTACCAATATGGAAAAATCCGAATTAGCAAACCACTTAAAATCAGGCATTGAAGTGAAGGCAAACATTGTATCGCAGGATGAGACAGAACATTCTGTCCGAAAATTTTTAAACTTTGGACATACTTATGGACATGCCATTGAAGCGGCAGCGGGCTACGGAGGCCTTGCCCACGGGGAAGCTGTAATGATCGGGATGGTATATGCCCTCATCCTCAGTGAAAGATATGGCAATATCTCCAGGGAATTTACTAAGGAATTTCTAAAGTTTGCCTACAATAATAATTATCCATTCAAAGAAGTATTCAAATATACTTTTGATGATTTATATGAATATATGTTGAAAGACAAAAAGATCGAATATGGAAAATTGAAATTCGTGTTATTGCAAGAAATCGGAAAACCTTATGTAAAAGAGATTGATGAATTGGAATGCCGAGAAGTAGATAGGGAGTTTCGCTATCTGCTAGAGGAGGTTTGCAAATGATTCGCGGCATACGTGGTGCGATTACCATTGAATCGAATACGCCTGAAGAGATTTATAGTGAAACCGAGAGATTAGTCAAGGAAATGGCAAAAGTAAACAATATCGTTCCTGAAGATATTGCTTCGGTTATTGTGACAACAACGCCGGATATCAATGCTGCATTCCCAGCAAAGGCCGTGCGTTCCATTGAAGGATGGAAATATGTGCCGACTATGTGCACCCATGAAATGAATGTCCCAGGAGCATTGCCTTTATGCATCCGGGTATTGATGCACGTGAATACGACCGTGCCTCAGAAAGAAATTCGGCACGTTTATTTAAATGATGCAGTAAAACTCAGACCAGATTTAGTGAGTGAAAATCAATAAGAAGGAGCGTTCATCATGAAATTCAAAGAACAAATTTATGGAATGAAAGCATATCAACCAGGTAAACCAATTGAAGAAGTACAAAGAGAGTTTGGACTAAAAGAAGTGGTGAAACTAGCTTCAAACGAAAACCCATTTGGCTGTTCACCAAAAGTGAAAGAATTTATCAAAGAGAACGGCATCAATTTTGCCATTTATCCAGACGGTTATGCCCAAGAGCTTCGTACAGCGGTGAGCAAACATCTTGGAGTAGAAGAATCACAATTGTTGTTCGGCAATGGTTCGGATGATTTGATTGCCATCATTTCCCGCGCTCTATTATATCCGGGTGTTAATACAGTCATGGCAGATCCATCTTTCTCACAATATGCCCACAACGCAGAAATTGAGGGAGCGGAAATCCGCAAAGTGCCTCTTACGGACGGCAAACATGATTTAGAAAAAATGCTTGAAGCCATTGATGAAAATACTTCCATCGTTTGGGTTTGCAATCCGAACAACCCGACAGGCACGATTGTTTCAGATGAAGAATTAAGCGCCTTTTTAGAAAAAGTGCCAAAAGATGTGCTTGTTGTATTGGATGAAGCGTATTTTGAATATGTTACAGATCCTTCTTTTAAAGACACGCTTCATTACATTGAGGAATATCCAAATGTTTTGATTATGCGCACATTCTCTAAAGCATACGGTCTAGCCGCATTCCGTGTAGGTTATGCCATCGCACAAGCTGATTTAATCGCAAAACTTGATCCGGTCCGCGCTCCATTCAACAACACGGTGCTAAGCCAAAAAGTAGCTATTGTGGCATTAGAAGATCAAGATTTTATTAAAGAAACAGTAGAGCAAAATGAAAAAGGAAAACAGCTATTTGTGGAGTTTTGCGAAAAACATGGATTGAAATATTATCCTACACAAACAAACTTTATTTTATTTGAAGTAAAAGCAGATAGCGACGTCATTTTCCAAGAAATGATGAAACGCGGCTTTATTGTTAGAAGCGGCAATGCATTAGGCACACCTGGATTCATTCGCGTTTCATTCGGTACAGAAGAACAAAACATCAAATTTTTATCACTTCTTGAAGAGGTATTGAAGGAACAAGGAGTATTGGCATGACGCGAAATGTTTTAGTCATTGGTTTAGGTTTAATCGGGGGATCCCTTGCATTAGCTTTGCAGAAATCCCCCGAAACGAAAGTAATTGGCTACGATATATCTGAAAAAACGAGAGAACTTGCAGAAACGTTAAATGTTGTTCATGAAGTAGCTGAGGATGTTGAGAAAGCGGCAAAAAAAGCGGATTTTATCATTTTTGGAACGCCGGTAAATGCCACCCTTCAATGGATGGATCAACTGAAACAGTGGCAGCTAAAAAAGAATGCCATTATTTCGGATACCGGCAGCACAAAAGGATTAATTATGAAAAAGGCCGAGGAGCTGCGTGAACAAGGAATCACCTTTATCGGCGGCCACCCGATGGCAGGTTCCCATAAAAGCGGCATTACAGCGGCGAAACCTTACCTTTTTGAAAATGCGTACTATATTTTAACGCCTTTTGATGATGAAGACGGGAATAACATTATCGCTTTACAGCAATTGTTGAAATTTACCCTTGCCAGAATCGTCAAAATCACTGCGGAAGAGCATGATCATATGACGGCGGTTGTCAGCCACTTTCCGCACATTGTTGCAGCTTCTCTTGTCCATCAATTGCATGAGGAGAATAAAAAATTCCCGATGACCAGCATGCTGGCGGCGGGAGGTTTCCGTGATATTACCCGAATCGCCTCATCGAATCCGATGATTTGGCGGGATATTACGCTGCAAAATCGAAACGAGCTTGTTGGACAACTGGATGCTTGGATTGATGAAATGCAGCGAGTGAAGAAAATTTTGATGGAGAACGATGATAAAACCATTGAAGCCTATTTTCAAAAGGCAAAAGAAGTTCGGGATGCATTGCCAATTTCGACAGGCGCATTCTATACTACATACGATTTATATGTGGATATTCCAGACTATCCTGGTGTGATTTCAGAAATCACAGGCTATTTGGCAGAAGAAAAGATCAGCATCACGAATATTCGAGTGGTTGAAACAAGAGAAGATGTCTTTGGTATTTTAGTCATCAGCTTCCAAAATGAAAAAGACCGTGAGAAGGCAATGAAATGCATTCGCTCACATACAAATTTTGAAATGCATGTCTCTTAATCTTGAATGTAGAAAGGAGGAAATGAATTTGACTGCAAAAGTACTTGCTTATCATCAACCACGCCTAGAAGGAATCGTTACTGTACCAGGGGATAAATCCATTTCCCATCGTGCGGTTATGTTTGGTGCCATCGCAAAAGGAAAAACGACGGTAACGGGATTTCTTCCTGGGGAAGATTGCTTAAGTACTATCGATTGTTTCCGTAAATTAGGTGTTGATATTTTCGTGGATGGCACAAATGTGGAAATCAATAGCCCTGGAATGGATGGCTGGCAAGAACCAAAGGAAGTTTTATATACAGGCAATTCCGGAACGACGACAAGACTCATGCTTGGCATTTTGGCAGGAACAAATTTCCACAGTGTCATGACAGGTGATGCATCCATTGGGAAACGTCCTATGGATCGCGTGACAAAACCGTTGCGGCAAATGGGCGCCCTTATCAATGGGAGAGAAGGTGGTAAATATACTCCCCTTGCCATTCAAGGAACATCTTTAAAAGCCATTGACTATACAATGCCAGTGGCGAGCGCCCAAGTGAAATCGGCTATTTTGCTTGCAGGTTTGAAAGCGGAAGGAACAACGATTGTGCGGGAAAAAGAAATGTCCCGGGACCATACAGAGCGGATGTTGAAACAATTTGGAGCTAACATTGAGGTGGAAGATGGAGTCATTTCCATTGAAGGCGGACAACAACTCCATGGAACTCACATCGATGTGCCTGGCGATATTTCCTCCGCTGCTTTCTTCCTAGTGGCTGGAGCCATTGTTCCAAACAGTGAAGTGGTTTTAAAAAATGTAGGCATAAACCCAACTCGCGCTGGCATTATTGAAGTAATGGAACAAATGGGAGCAAATTTGACAATCAATCAAGAAAAACCGGATGCTGCAGAACCGACAGCAACCATCACAGTCCGTACTTCCCACTTAAAAGGAACAACCATCGAAGGAGAAATCATTCCTCGTTTAATCGATGAAATTCCAATTATTGCGCTATTAGCAACGCAAGCGGAAGGAACGACGATTATTCGGGATGCGGAAGAGCTAAAAGTGAAGGAAACGGATCGCATTACGGCAGTTGTAACGGAGCTGAAAAAACTTGGGGCGGATATTACGGCCACTGAAGACGGCATGATTATCAATGGCCCAACAAGTTTGAAAGGCGCGAAGTTAAACACTTATGGCGACCATCGCATCGGCATGATGGCAGCTATCGCTTCATTAATGACCGACTCGCCGGTGGAAATCGACGACGCAGATTGCATTGCCGTTTCGTATCCGACATTTTTTGAACATCTGGATTTGTTATTAAAATAGCGGATATAAAAGGTTCATCGAATAGAAGATGGACCTTTTTTCTTGTCTATCGATACTTTGTTTTGTAGCATAATGGTAGAAAACGAAAGCAAAGGTGAGAGCATTGAATAGCATTACTCAAGATATTATCCAAGCAATTGAAGACGGTGAAATGGGCCGCATTGATGCATTGCTTGAAACATTATTTCTAAAGGAATCCCCTGAAGTGCAATATGAAATGTATGAGCTATTATGGCAATATGGATACATACAACAAGCGAAACGAGTGTTGGAACATTTACGCTTCCTTTTTCCTGATGAAGCGCAAATTGCCATTGACTACGCTTCTGTGCTGATTGAATTAGGCGAGGAAGAAGAAGCGCTGGATTTATTAACGACAATAGACGAGAGTGCGCCGGAATATCCGCAAGTTTTGCTTATTTTGGCGGATTATTACCAAATGCAGGGATTATATGAAGTGGCGGAAAAACGAATTAATGAAGCATTGGAAATTTTGCCGGATGAACCTCTCATTCAGTTTGCTAAAGCGGAATTGCTCTTTGAAATTGGCCGATTTACGGAAGCAGCCCGCCTATATGAAAATTTGCATAAACAGGAAAAAGAAATCGCGGGCGTATTGCTTGCGGAGAGATTAGCAGAAGTTTATCGGGCAGGTGGGGGGTATGAAAGAGCCCTTGATTATTACATGGAAGCATTGGAGGAGAAAGTGACGGCCGATTTATTATACGGAAGCGCCTATTGTGCTTTCCAATGCGAAAAATATGAAACGGCCATCAGACAGCTGGAGGATTTAAAAGAATTGGACCCGGATTATTTCAGCAGCTATCTGCTTTTGGCTCAAAGTTATGCCATGCTGGAAGACAATAAAAAAGCATATCGTATTATAAAAGAGGGAATCAAACGAGATGAATACGAGAAATCCTTCTATTTATTTGCTGGTAAAATTGCGTTGAAAAATAAACTTCCTGAAGAAGCTGTTGAACATTTACAAAAAGCCATTGCACTAGATCCAGAATATATGGAAGCGATTCTTGTATTAATGTCTGTTTACCATCAAATGGAGCGTTATGATGACATTATTGACCTATATGAAAAACTTGAAAAAGAACAATTTGAGTGGACTTCATTAGCTCCTTTTGCTGCAGATGCATATGCAAAAAATGAACAGTACGAGCGAGCATACGAAATTTATAAATCAGCATATAATGAATTAAAAGATGATCCATCTTTTCTAGAAAACTATTGTTATTTCCTCATTGAAGATGGAAAACGGGATGAGGCCCGAGAAGTCGTTCAGCAGTTAATCCAATTGCAGCCAACGGAAGTGCAGTGGTTGGATTTACTTGAAAGTTTAGACTAGGGGAGGGACATTCATGACTTCTTCCGTACCAATCGCCGACAAAAAAAACTTTGTACGCTGGTTTTTGAAGAACTTTCAACTGAAGCGAAGAGAATGCGTATGGATTTTAAACTATTTGCTCAGCAATGATGAATTGCTTGAACATATTCATTTTGTCGAAGAAGCCCACTATTGCCCGAGGGCGATTGTCATGTCAAGCGTTGATTCCAACGGCGTGCCGTTTCGATTTTATAAAGGCAATATAATGACAAGTGATGCGGAGAAATCTTTTCATGATTTACGGTTATACCCGAATGAAGATATGTACATTCAGCTGAATTTTCCAAATGTGCCGCCCAATCCATTATATTTGGCTGTGCTGGAAGAAAATCCGTATATGCCAAAATATTTAAACATTAACGAAAAAGATCGGTTGATTGCGGAAGAAATACTCAATACAAGCATGCTGACATTTCAGGAAGAAACATTATTAAGAGAAATTGACGAAGCACTCGACCAAGGAGACAAAGAAAAGTTTTTAGAGCTTTCAAATCTATTACAAGCTTTAAAAGAAACATCTAAACACTAGCAAAATTCAGTCGAAAGAGACCCTCTTTTCGACTGGATTTTTTATTTTCAGCATCTTTTTCCAATCGGGTGGGGTATAATAAAAAGAAATGATGAAAAAATGTTACTTTGGAGGAATCATCATGTATTTTCAAGTGAAAGATGTACAACAATATCAACAGAACAAAGAATTCATTGATACTGTAATCGTTCCGCTTCTATCATTGGATTTTGCGGAAGATAAGATGGTCAAAAGCAGCTCGGAAGTGGAGTTTTTAATGGCATTGACGTCCTTTATTGAACAGCAATTTAAAGGGCGCTTAATGTTAATTCCTCCATTTTCTTATACAGAGGATATGAAAAGCGAAGAGCTTGTCCAAAAGCTGAAAGAAAATATAAAAAAGGGAGGCTTTAAGCATGTCATCTTTATCACTTGCGATCATTCTTGGACAAAATGGCAAGATGAAATCGATTTAATTTGGCTACCAGCAATACCGATTGAGTCGATGGACAAGGATGTAAAAAAACGAATATTGGAAGAACAATTGAAACAAGTCCTTCCATACTTGACATCCAAGTGGTATCAACAGTAACAATTCCTTCAAGAATTGTTCACAATCTAACGAAATCCAATATATTGCAATATTGACCTGCCCATTTTATTGATATATCATAGATATGTCCTAGTTTATACTATTATTAATTATAAGTAATTATGTCTGTTGGACTGACCTTTAAGTTAGAGGGGGGAAAAGGATGAGTAACAAAAAGGTTTCAAGACGTCAATTTCTTAACTACACTTTAACTGGTGTTGGTGGATTTATGGCGGCAGGTATTTTAATGCCAATGGTTCGTTTTGCGATTGATCCGGCTTTGCAAGTAAAAGCTGAAGGCGATTTCATACTTACTAGCCAAAAAGTTGCTGACTTAACAGATGTACCTGTACGGGTTGACTTCTCTTATGAACAAGTAGACGCTTGGTATAAGTCAGAAGTTTCCGAAATGGCTTGGGTTTACAAAGAAGGCGACAAAATTATAGCGCTTTCACCAACTTGTAAACACTTAGGTTGTACAGTAAACTGGGAAGGCGGCGAGCACAAAAACGAATACTTCTGTGCATGCCACGGTGGTCGCTATGAAAAGAATGGTAAAAACATTCCAGGTACACCACCAACAGGTCCGTTAGATCAGTATGAAGTTTCTGAAAAAGACGGTTACTTAATGCTTGGGAAGAAAATACCAAACACATTAGCTTAAAAAGTTAGGGGGTACAACACAAGTGCTAAACAAATTATATGATTGGGTCGATGAGCGTTTAGATATCACTCCGATTTGGCGTGATATTGCCGACCACGAAGTGCCAGAGCACGTTAACCCTGCACATCATTTCTCAGCATTCGTATACTGTTTCGGAGGACTTACATTCTTCATTACAGTCATCCAAATTTTATCTGGTATGTTCTTAACAATGTATTATGTGCCAGATATCGAAAACGCTTGGAAATCAGTATACTATTTGCAAAACGAAGTAGCGTTTGGTGAGATTGTGCGCGGTATGCACCACTGGGGAGCATCATTGGTAATCGTAATGATGTTCTTACATACGCTTCGTGTGTTCTTTACAGGTTCTTATAAGAAACCTCGTGAGCTTAACTGGATTGTAGGTGTTTTAATTTTCTGTGTAATGTTAGGTCTTGGATTTACAGGATACCTACTTCCTTGGGACATGAAAGCGTTGTTCGCGACTAAAGTAGGACTTGAAATTGCAGGTTCTGTGCCATTTATTGGTGACTTAATTAAAATCTTGCTTGCTGGTGACGCTTCAATCATCGGTGCCCAAACTTTGACACGTTTCTTTGCGATCCACGTATTCTTCTTGCCTGCTGGTTTATTCATCTTGCTTGCAGTGCACTTTATTATGATTCGTCGTCAAGGTGTATCAGGACCACTATGATTTGAATATTGTGTTTTGATCCGTTAGTTCAAAAGGAGGGGACAACATGCATCGCGGAAAAGGAATGAAATTTGTCGGCGACTCCCGCATTAAAGCGATTAATAAAATGCCGAACAAGCCAAAAGACTATTCCGAATATCCTGGAAAAACAGAAGCCTTTTGGCCAGACTTCTTATTAAAAGAATGGATGGTTGGTGCTGTTTTTCTTATCGGTTATTTAATTTTGACGGTCGCTCATCCTTCACCATTAGAGCGTCCAGCTGATCCAACAGATACATCTTACATTCCATTACCAGACTGGTATTTCTTATTCTTATACCAATTATTAAAATATTCATATGCTTCTGGTGACTACAACGTTATCGGTGCAATTGTAATTCCAGGATTAGCCATTTGTTCATTATTATTAATGCCTTGGTTGGACAAAGGTCCTGAGCGTCGTCCATCTAAACGACCAATTCCTGTTGCAATCATGTTATTAGTTGTAGCTTCAATGTTCTATTTAACTTGGGAATCTGCCGCTCACCATGACTGGGAAGCTTCCAAAAAACAAGGTGAAATCACTCCAAAAGATTTAGGCTTAATCCCAGATATTGAAATTGATGAAAATTCTGAAGGATATAAAATTTTCCAATCTCAACAAACTTGTATGGGTTGTCACGGTGCAGATTTAACAGGTGTTGGTACAAACCCTATGCTATTAGGCAACGAATTGACTGCTGATGAAGTTCTTGAAATCATCAAAAACGGTCGTGGTGCAATGCCTGCTGGACAATTCTCTGGTACAGATGAAGAAGCAAAAGTGTTAGCAGAATTCATTGCAAGTTTGAAAGAGGAATAATTTATTTTTTATTGTAGGGGGCTAGTTTTATGCTGGCTCCTTTTTTAGTACATAAAATTCTGAAAAAATTCACATTTTGTCATCAAATTTGGTAATATTACTTATGAAAAAAAATCACAACATATTCTCGTTCGGATTAAAAGGAGAAACAGAATGAAAACATTATTTCCGCAAATCCTGTATTTGCTCGGACATCGTGCGACTTTAACGGTTCTGTTCATCATTAATTTTTTAGGAACGATTTATGGGTATATTTGGTATACTCCACAGCTTTCACGGACAGAACCTCAATTTTTGATCTTTGTGCCAGACAGTCCGACCGCCAGTTTATTTTTTTGTTTAGCTATTGCCGGTTGGTTGGTGGGAACAAATTTCAAATTAATGGAAGCTCTTGCTCTTATAACATTAGTGAAATACGGTATTTGGGCGGTAGTCATGAATATACTTACATTGATGGAGATTGGCTCTATTGGCTATGCGGGCTGGATGCTAGTCGTTTCCCATTTTATGATGGCCGTAGAAGGGATTTTGTATATCTTTAAATACCGTTTTACGTTCCTTCATATTGCGATTGGGGCGATTTGGACATTGCATAACGATGTGATTGACTATGTGTATGGGCAAATGCCGACTTACAGCAGTTTATATAAATATGCAAACCATATTGGTTACTTCACTTTTTGGCTCTCTATCGCATGTATTCTCATTTCCTATTATTCTTATAAAAAGCGCGATTATTTGCAAATAATTAAATAAATCATTAGAATTACAATTAGGAAAAGTAGGAAAGGAGATTAAAGACAACAGGATGTATCTTCTATATTTTCTCATTATTTTGTTATTGCCAATTTATGCGCAATTAAAAGTACAACGCACTTATAAACGTTTTTCTGAAGTTCCTGGCTCCAAAGGGATGACGGGTGCCCAAGTAGCTCGAATGATTTTAGACAGCCATGGACTTACGGATGTTCGAGTGGTTCCTACCCAAGGCATTTTATCAGACCATTACAATCCGATGACAAAAACGGTTGCATTATCGGAAGGAAACTACTACAGTGATTCTTTGGCGGCTGTTGCTGTTGCTGCCCATGAATGCGGACACGCCGTTCAACATCAAGAGTCTTACTCCTTCTTAGTGTTGCGTTCAAAACTTGTTCCTGTTGCAAACTTCTCATCAAACTTGTCATGGATTTTTGTCATGATTGGTTTGATTGCGCAAAGCACAAATATGCTTTTATTAGGGATTATTTTGCTTGCTGCCGGCGTCTTATTCCAAGTCGTGACATTGCCAGTGGAGTTTGATGCCTCCAAACGGGCAATGAATGAAGTCGTTCAATTAGGCATCATTAGTAATCGCGAAGAACATGGCGCACGCAAAGTGTTAAGTGCAGCAGCATTAACATATGTAGCCGCAGCTGCGGTGGCAGTTCTTGAACTATTGCGATTAATTTTAATATTTACTAACATGAATTCCGATGAAGATTAATCGGTCATAAGGGCGAGTTGGGAAGAACCAATTCGCTCTTTTCTTATAGCAAGCACTTTTTATAAAGAAAATGTAAGAAAAAAATCTCCATGAATGGGCTAATAACCCTTCTTATTCATTAATAAGATATAGCAAAATCGGCTTGAATAAGGAGGGAGCAGATGAAAATTGATTATTCAAAGTTTTTCTTGTTCGGTCTGTTTATCGTTGCCATTATTATAATTTTAGCCATCTTTTCCGTTAAATTATCGCTAGATTTTCTTTCTATTTGAAGGAAAAAAACAAGAGGCTGGGACATAACTAATAAAGTGAACGAGCTGCAAAAAGATTTTTTGTAAAAAATTGATTGGAGTGACGGGGCGACTCCTGCGGGAACAGCCCGAGTCTCGAGACCCCGCAGGAGCGAAGGATTGAGCTCCGAGGAGGCTCGAGCCGGGCCCGCGGAAAGCGTCCCCGGAACGGAAATCAATTTTCTTCAATTATCAAAAAAACACCATTTT
>Ga0207747_1001028_pt1 | contig 23033 bp, 21 predicted proteins | sample HigsolmetaGSP11D_FD_184839 | JGI IMG/M metagenome (GOLD analysis project Ga0207747, IMG submission 184839) | High solid enriched microbial communities from the Joint BioEnergy Institute, USA - SP1-1-D (SPAdes) | ecosystem: Engineered > Bioreactor > SSF (Solid state fermentation) > Aerobic >...
ATGACCGGCATCATGACGTCCAGCACGACCAGATCCGCGGGCGAGCGGTCCATTTCCTCGAGCGCCTCCTGTCCGTTGACCGCTCCCCGGACGCGGTACCCTTCCCGGCTCAGGACGAACAGAATCACATGTGGGCGGGAAGGCTGCCCGAACCCGCGACCGAGGAAGCCGTGCGCAAGTTCGCCCTGGAGCGCGGCATCGCGCTCGGCCGGTTCGCCGAGCCGCATGAAGTGGCGAATCTGATCGTCTTCCTGGCCTCCGACAGCGCCGCGATCATCACCGGAACGGACAGCATCATCGACGGCGGTCTGGTCAAGACGATCCACTGAGGCGGACAATGATCGCGATGCGCACTCGATCCAAAAACACGGCAAACGCGGCGCTGCTGCTGCTCTGCGTCGCGCAGCTGATGGTGCTGCTGGACGCCTCCATCGTGCAGATCGCGCTTCCTTCCATCCAGCAGGAGTTCGGCGCCGCGTCGGGCCGGCTGCAATGGATCACGACGGCGTACACGCTCTGTTTCGGCGGATTTCTGCTTGTCGGGAGCCGGCTGGGGGATCGGTTCGGCCGGCGGCGGACGCTGGCCGCGGGGGCGTGGCTGTTCGCCCTGGCATCCGCGGCGGCCGGGTTCGCGCCCGCCTTCGGGGTGCTGATCGCGGCGAGGGCGCTGCAGGGACTCAGCGCGGCGCTCATTGCGCCGATGGTGTTCGTGTTTGTCGCGGCGCTCTTCCCGGAGGGGCCGCCCCGCAACCGGGCGATGGGAATTCTCGGCTCCGTGTCGGCGGTCGGGTTCGTCACCGGGCTCATTCTCGGCGGAACGCTGACCGAATGGTTCGGATGGCGGGCCGTGTTCTTCCTCACGGTGCTGACCGGCCTGCTCGTCGCGGCCGCGCTGCCGATCCTGCCGGCCGATCGGGCCGGCGACCGGCGGCCGCTCGACCTTGCGGGCGCGATGGCGGCGACGCTGGGCATCGGCTGTCTGGTGCTCGCGCTGTCCGAAGGCGGAACGAAGCGGGATGCGTATTGGACCGTCCTGCTGCTGGCCTTGTCCGTCCTGCTGCTGGCCTTGTCCGTCCTGCTGCTTGCGCTGTTCGTCCGGATCGAGCGCGCGGCGGCGCATCTTCTGCTGCCGCTGAACCTGCTGTCCGGGCAGGCTTTCTCCGGAGCGGCGGTTGCGGCGTTCCTGTTCGGCAGCGTGATCGGCCCTTCGATTTTCATGCTGACGCTGTACATGCAGCAGGCGATGGCATTCGAGCCGCTCCGGGCCGCCGCCGCTTTCCTCCCCCAGGAGCTGACCGTCATTCTTGTGGCCAATCTGGCCGGAAGATGGATCTCCCGCTTCGGGACAAGGCCGGTCCTGCTGGCGGGAGCCACGGCTTTCGCGCTCGGGAGCTGGCGGCTGTCGCAGCTTGCGGCGCAGGATGCGTATCTTGCCCATATCCTGCCGGGAACCGTGCTGATCGGCATCGGGGTCGGCTGTATCATGGTCGGCTCCTCCGTCGCCATGACGAACGGTCTTGCCCGCGATGACCAGGAGGCCGCCGCCGGCCTGTGGAATGTCGCGCCGCAGATCGGCGCCTCCGTCAGTCTGGCGATGCTGGTGTCCGCGGCCGATTGGTTTTCCCGCGGGCAGCTGCTCCACGCCCCGCAATCCCCGGAGGCGCTGGCCGGCTACCGGGCCGCGTTCGCCGCGCTGCTCATCTATACGGTGATCATCGGCACGGGAATCTGGCTGCTGCTGCGCCGCCCCGCCCCGGCCTGCCGGGATCGGGCGGCGGGTTCGCGGAGCATGGAGTAGCGAATGTCAGCCCGGCGGCTTCCTGTATTTCTTCGGCGCCCTGCTCAAATACGCGTCTTCGAGCACGCCGGCGATCTCGTCCCATTCCGCGCCGCGGTCCAGCCGCAGGCCGATCCAGCCGAGATGGCCGACATAAGGCGGAACGAAGTAAAGGTCCGGGTTCGACTCCGTCAGCACGGACTGCATGCCCGGCGGGGCGGAACACCAGAGCGCGATCCGTCCGTCTCCATGGTGGTTGACCCGGTATTGCGCGAAACATTTTTTGCCGTCGATGAAGAAAGCCGGCGCCCCGTGGCTGATCCGCTCGCTCGTCCCCGGAAGGGACAGGCAGCGCGACCGGATCCGGTGGAACAATTCCTCCCTATCCATGCCAATCCCGCCTTTATCCGTGTATTGTCAGGCTTGCGCTCCCGCTCCGGCATGGCGCGCATGCGCCCGCAGGTAATCGTCGAGCCGGTCGGCCGGACGCCGCACCGGACCGCCGTGGCACACTTCCATATGCGCCGGCTTGAGCTCCCGCACGATCAGGCTGCTCTCCAGCGTCTGCGCCTTGTCGAACGTGAAGAGCGGGAAGCGGAGCCGCCCGCGCTTCGCGTTGAACAGGTCGCCGGCCAGCAGCACGTCGTCCTGCACGTGATGGTAGACGACATGGCCCGGCGCGTGGCCGGGCGTCCAGTACGGATTCAGCCCGCCGATCGGTTCGAGCCGGCCGCCCGCGCCTTCGGGAAGCGGCCGGGGCAGCCCGCCCGGCAAATATTGCGCCGCCTTCCTGCGGCCCGGGTAAGGCGCTTCCCCCGTCGCAAACGGGATCTCCAGCCGGTGCGCATAGACCGGCACGCCCGGCCATTCCTGCAGCAGCCGCTTGACCGCGCCCACGTGATCGGAGTGGCCGTGCGTCAGCACGATCCGCTTCAGCGGCCCGATTCCGAGGGAGCGGATCGCGTTGTTGATCCCCTTCGCCATCTTCGGAATGCCGGCGTCGACCAACGTGACGCCGTCCTCCTCCTTCACGAGCCATACCGTGATCGGGAAGACAAGCCAAGTATGGACGCTCCAGATATGTTCCGATACCCTGGTCACGTTCATCCCCCATTGCCTCCTTCTTCGATAATGGCATTGAAACCGATCAGCAGCGCCCGGAACGCGTCGCGGAACGTCGGGCCCAGCCTCGCCATCAGCTCATCCAGCGACTCGGGCGAATGCCGGTACGTCCCGACAATGCCGTATGCCATGTAGAACATGATGCGCGTGCATGCCAGCAGCCGTTCCTCGCCGGTTCCGGGCGGCAGGCAGCCCCGCATCGCCTGCATCAGCATGCCGAACAGTTCGTTCCGCAGACGGTTCATCTCCAGCTTCGGGTCCTTCTCGTCCACCCGCTCCGCTCCGACATTGAAGATCACGTCGTACAGGTTCCGGTGCGACAGGCAGAACCGGATCCAGGTCATGCACATGCCGTTCAATTGCGCTTCCGGGGCCGCGTCGTTCGCGAGAATGCCGGCGAGCTCCTCCCGCAGTTCCTGCAATGGAGGCATGGAAATATGCTGCAGCAGCGTTTCCTTGTCGGTGAAATAGAGGTAGATCGCGGTGTGGGAGCAGCCCGCCCGCGCCGCGATCTCCCGCATCGTGACCGCTTCGAACCCCCGCTCGGCGAACAGTTCCGCCGCCGCCGCGATGATGTTCCGTTTCGTCCGTTCCGCCCGCGACTGATGTTGTTTCTGCATGGCCGACACCTTATAACCATTGGTTAGTTTTTGTTGATTCAAATATAACCATTGGTTAGTTTTTTGTCAACAACAACTTGGAAGCAATAAAAAAACGACCCCAGACATCAGCTGAGGTCGCCTTCCCGCAGATCGTCATCCTTTCACCGCGCCGGCCGCGATGCCTTTGACGATATGTTTCTGCATGAGCAGGAAGAAGATGAAGATCGGGATCAGCGTGATCACCGTAAGCGTCATGAACATCGGCCATTGGACGTTGAATTCGCCCTTCGCCTTGTAGATCTGCAGGACGAGCGTCGACTTGGAGGACGAGTTCAGGAACAGCATGGGCGCCAGAAAGTCATTCCAGATCCACATCGTCTCGAAGATGACGCTCGTAATCGTAATCGGCTTGAGCAGCGGCAGGATGATTCGCCAGAAGATGCCCCATATGCTGCAGCCGTCGATCACGGCGGCCTCGGACAAATCCCGCGGAATCGTCTTCATGTAGCCCGTCATCAGGAAGAAGACAAACACCGATCCGCTCGTATACAGCATGACGAGGCCGTAGAGCTTGTCGATCAATCGCAGGTCGGTCATCAATTGAAAGAGCGGGATGAGCGTCGCCTGGAACGGAATCATGAATCCCGCAAGCAGATACAGCATCGCGAGCCGCGTAATCCGGTTCGAGTTGAACACGACGGGGTACGCGCCCATGGCGCCGATCAGCACGATCAGCACGACGGAGAACAAGGTGACGGTCAGCGTGTTGCCGAAGCTTCGCAGCACCGCCGTTCCCTCGAACACTTCGATATAATTTGTAAAAATCCACTTCGACGGCAGGGCGATCGGGTTCTTGGCCGTCTCCTGCATCGTCTTGAACGTGTTGATGATGATCAGGTAGAACGGGAAGAACGCGACGATTCCCGCAGGGAGCATCAGGAGATCGAGCAGCCAGTTTTTTTTGTTGGATTCCGTCATTGCAAATGCTGCTCCCTTCGCTGCATGATCGTGACCTGGAAGACGGCGATCGAAAGCACGATCAGGAAGAATACGATGGACATCGCCGACGCAAGGCCGTACTGGGTTTCCGTGATCCCCCGAAGCACGATGACCTGGGTGATCGTGTACGTCTCGTAGCCCGGCCCGCCCTTGGTCAAGGCGAACGGAATTTCGAATACTTTGAGCCCGCCCGTGAGCAGCAGCATGACGCTGATCGTCATGGCGGGCGCAAGCAACGGCAGCGTAATGTGGCGCACCTGCTGCAGCCGGCTCGCCCCGTCGATCGCGGCCGCCTCGTAATATTCTTTCGGGATCGATTGCAGGAACGCCAGATACAGAATGGCATGCCACCCGGTGATCGCCCACGTCGCCACGACGACCGTGGACAGCTTGGCGAGCAGCGGGTCCGCCAGCCAGGGCTGCGGCCCGATGCCGAACACTTCCCGCAGAATCGTGTTCATCACGCCCGATCCGATCGGCGCCAGAATGAATCCCCAGATGTAGGCCAGCAGCAGTCCGCTCGGGATCGAGGGGAAGAAGAAGACGGCGCGATGCAGATTCCGGGTCAGAAATTTCCGGTCCAGAATCATGGCGAGCGGAATCGCCAGCACCGTCACGAGCAGCGCCTTGGCGAATGTGAAGAACAGTGTGAACGAGATCGCGGACAGCAGGGCGTCATCGGCGAAGATCCGCATATAATTTTTCAACCCGACGAAATCATAGACTTTCGAATAGCCGTCGAAATTCGTAAAGCTCAGGAAGAACGCCTTGAGCAGCGGGTAAATCGTAAACAGGGAGTAAACGACCAAGATCGGTACCAGGAACACCAGGTACTGCGCTTGGCGGACGATTCGGGTCATAAACAGCCTCCTCAGTGGTCTGCGCTACATGACCGTTGCGCTTCGCAAGCAACGATCGTGATGAAAAAGAGGGTAGTAGGTGATCCTATACCCTCTCTACAGGACTCGCGATTTATTTATTTTCCATTTCCTGAAGCTTCTTATCGAGCAGCTCGACCGCCTCTTCCGGCGTAATCTTGTTCATCGCCATATCCTGAATGGCAATCAGGAACTGGTTGCGGAGCGCTTCCTGATGCCGCGCCCACGACACCATCGGCAAGTAGATCCGGCCTGCCATCAATCCGTCGTTGTAGGCCGGCAGATACGCCGGATGCACGTTGGTGGTGTAGCCGTGCGCCGTAATGATGCCGCCCGTTCCTTCTTCGAATTGCCGGAGTCCCTCTTCCGTGCTGAGATATTCGAGGAACAGCAGCGCTTCTTCCTTGTGCTTCGTCTTGCTGTTGATGGCGAAGCCTACGCCGGGCGCCCCGTTGTAATACTTGTTGCCCGGCTCCTTGCCCGGAATCGGCATAATTTCAAACTCGATGTCCGGGTTGGTCGCCTCGATGGTGCTGATGTTCCACGGACCGCCGGGCACCATCGCGACGTTGCCGAGGGCGAATTCGTTCATCACCTGCTCGCTCGTCAAGCCGATCATGTCGGGGGTCAAAATTTCATTGTCGATCAAATCTTCCTTCCACATCTTCAGCACTTCCGTCCAGCCTTCCGCGAACGTCGTCTCCCCGTTGAACAGCTTCTCGTCGAAATCGGGATCCTTCGTCAACACGTTCGCGCCGAACATGGCGGAATGAATGATCGTAATGTCATGCATCCGGTCGTACAGCGGACGGATGCCGGCTTCTTTCAGCTTCAGGCAGATCTCGACGAATTCGTCCCATGTCTCCGGCAATTTCTCGATGCCGGCCTGTTCGAACAGCTGCTTGTTGTAGAACAGTCCGCCGGCCCATCCCGTCTGCGTGAAGCCGTACGTCCTGCCGTTCTTGCTCAGCATCGGTTTGTTGCTGTCCAGCATGACGGACATGAACGGCTGGTCGGTCAGATCCATCGCGAAACCGCCGTCGATGATCTCGTTGCGGTTCTCCGCGGCGATGATGAAAATATCCGGTGCCGTATCCGACAGCAGCATCGTCTGCAGCTTCGCGATATAATCGGTGACCGGCGGCGCGAACGAGAAGTCGAACGAGATATGGGGATATTTCGCCTTGAACCCGTCAAGGACCGGCTTCATCTCCTGTTCGTTGTTCCACGACAGAATGCTGAGCGTAACCGGTTTCGGCGCATCGGCGTTTTTGGACTCGCCGCCGCTCGTCCCGCCGTTCGTTCCTTTATTGCCGCTTTGACCGCATGCCGTCAGCACGAGTGCAGCACACAGAATGACCATCAATGGCCATGTCAATCTTTTGATCATGCTTGCGCATCCCCCTGTCCGTTGTTTTGTAAGCACTTTCAATTTCTACATGTTGAAGTATAATGGAGCCTGCTCCGAATCGGAATTCAAAATCTTGCGGGTCGAGTTGTCAATTGTTGCGCTTTCGGACGTTCAGCGGGCTTCGGCATGTCTGCGGCGGTACTCCTTGGGCGTTATGCCGTAAAACTTTTTGAACGCGCGGCTGAAATGGCTTTCGTCCAAAAATCCGGTCCGCTCCGCGATGAGGCTGTTCTTCCATTCCGTACCGGCGAGCAGTTCGGCGGCTTTCTCCATCCGCACTTTCATGACATATGACCAATAATTGACGCCGAACTCCTTCTTGAACACCCGGCACAACTGGTATTTGTCGATCCGGAATCGATCCGCGACGGACTGCAAGGTCAGGTCTTCGTGAAAGCTGCCGTCGATATGCTTTTTGATCCGCCTGATCGTATCCTGGAGCCTGGAGCCCGTCTCGGCGGGCGCCGCCGCGGCCCGGGCGCTCTCCGCGATCAGCTGCGGCAGAACCGCGGCATCCTGGGCGACCGAGCTGATCCCGATCGGCGGCGGCGAGCCGCATGGCGCATCCGGAAGCTGAAGAAGAGACTCGATGAACTCCCGCAGCATGCCGCCTGACAATGGATCCTTTCCGCCGACCAGGACCACGCTTCCATGTTTGCTTTTGCCGGCAATCGCGCATTTGAATGAACCGGCGGCCTGTTCCTTAAGCCAGCGGGCATAATGGCCGTCCGTCGCACCGTCTGCGCAAGTGATCACGGCGAATCGGTCGATCCCGAGGTAATCGAACCCCTTGCGAATCGTCTGCAGCGCTTCGGCCTCCATCTCCCCGGTATACAGCATCCGGTCGAGCTCGGCGCCGATCGTCTGCCGGAAGGCCGCTTCGGACTCCCGGATCAACTCCTCGAGCGCGTTTCGAAGCTGCACGGCGTCGACCGGTTTCAGCAAGTAACGGGAGACCTGAAGATGAATCGCGTCCCTCGCATATTCGAATTCGTCATAAGCGCTCAGGATGATCGTTTTCGGCGAATGGCCGGACTGCCTGACCCGCTTGAGCGATTCGATTCCGTTCAAGATCGGCATATGGATGTCCAGGATCAGGATATCCGGATGGAATGCCGCGACCTTGGCGGTCGCTTCCTCGCCGTCGTAGGCATGCTGCACCTCCGTAAATCCCATCGCGCCCCAGTCCATGACCTTGTCCAGATATCGGTGGAGCGAAATTTGATCGTCCGCAATCAGCAGTTTCATGTCGCAACCTCCCTGACATTCAAACTTTCGGCAGCACGACGTAAACGGCCGTAAACGCTCCGGGTTTGCTTCGGATCCGCAATCCGTAATCCGGTCCGAATTTCAATCGGATCCGCTGGTTGACGTTGTAAAGGCCGATGTGTTCCGGCCTGTGGTCCGGGTCATCGAGCTGCGCCCTCAACATTCGGAGTTGCTGCCGGGTCATGCCTTTGCCGTTGTCCCGGATGGCGACCAGAATCCCTTTCTTGACCGATACGGCGCCGATCCGCACGCGGGCTGACACCGGATTTTCCCCGAAACCGTGAAGCACGACGTTTTCGATGATCGGCTGGAGAATCAACTTGATCGTTCGGTGTTTCAAAATCTCCTGGTCCGGGATGCGGTACTCGATATCGATCCGGTTGTCATACTTTTTGTTCAGGATGTACAGGTAATCTTTGACGTTCTGAATTTCCCGCCCCAGTTCGACCATTTCTTCCGATTGCTTCATGGAATACCGCAGCAAGCTGCTCAGCGAGAGCACCAGATGATTCGATTCCTCCGCGCTGCCGCATACGATCTCGGTCTGCAAGAGCTGCAGCGTATTGAACAGAAAGTGCGGATTGATCTGCGATTGCAGCGTTTTCAATTCGGCATCTTTGCGCGCAAGTTCCGATTGGTAGTTTTGTCTGACCAGCGTCTGGATCCGGAGGACCAGTTCCTTGAACTTGCCGCCGATCACATTCAGCTCGCGGTATTTGTAATGGTTCGAAATGACATAGACGCTCTCTTCGCCGATTTTGTCCAGTGCGGAGAGCAGCCGCCCGAACGGCCGGGAAATGCGCACGGTGATCACGATGGAAATCAGCAGGTTGAGCAGCAGACAGAGATAAATAAACCCGAACAGATTGGATTTCAGCGAATCCGCCTGCCCGCGGATCACGGACATCGGGATCGTCGACACCATCTTCCACCCCTTGACGGTTGTCGGGTGGAAAGTCACCAATGTCTCCCGGCCGTCAATATCCGTAATGAAGCTGCCGGATTCTTCGGCATGGATCCGCTCGATGCCCTTGAACGCCAAGCGGGTGCCGATGGCTTCGGCATCTTTGTGCACGATGATGGTCTGCCGGCTGTCGATCATGAACACGGACTGATTGTTCTGATTGGCGGTCAACTCGAACATGCCGCTGACCTTGTTCAAATCAAGATTGGCGATGACCGCGCCGATCGGCTTGCGGGTGTGATCGTTGACGGGCAGGGCGATCGAGAGCGTAGGCTGATCGTATTTCGAAATGTATTTCTCCATGTAATAGTCCTGCTTGTGGAGCCCGAGCGGGATGAAGCCCCTGTTCGGAGTCCCCGACACCGCCTGCCTGAACCAGTCCTGTTCGGTGAACGGATAATTCCAGCGCAAGGTAATCCGGCCGTCCAGGTTGTTCACATAGCCGTTTTCGCCCAGGATCAGGATGTCGCTGATGAACGATTGCAGCGATGTCACACCGAAGGCGACATCCGCAAGATTCCGCTCATGCTGGATGCGGCCTTCGACATCCAATTGTCTGCCCGGATTCATCAACGCCCTGACGGAATAATGGCCCGCGAGAATCACCAGCGGACGCGTCGCCTCTTCAAGATTGAAGCTCAGCCCTCTTGCCGCTTGTTCCATGATCTTGTAGCTGGATTGCGTCAATTCCTCGGTAAGGCTCGCCGTGGAATCGCGGATGGACAGCAGCCCGAGAAGGAGCAGCAGCAAGATGTTCACGGTCAAAAAGGAGAACATCATCGTCCGGATGATCGATTTGCCCTTCAGGTAACGCCTCAGCACATCCATGATCCTTGACATCGTCCATGCTCCCCCCGGTCAACAAGCCGCGGACAATCCATTCAGCTCGTTTTATATTGTAAAACCAAGTTTATAAATATTGATAAAAAATTGGACCCCGCCGCATTTAATCATCATTTTCGTCAGTGTACCGCATGATCGTCAAGACTTTTTATTTTGCCCGGCGGCATGATTGCATGAAAAAGCGGCATGCTCTCCATGAAGCAAGCATGCCGCTCGTTGCATCACGCGATGATTTACGAACGAATTTGATAATGAACCGGCAGCTCCACCTTTTCACACGATGCCGTTTTCGATTCGTTTTGCAGAATGAAATAGTAATGGCCGTCTTCGGGAATGTTGCCCGTCTGTTCCGCCGTGCTCAGATGGCTTGCTTCCGGAACGGCCGTTGGTTCCCGCCATTTCCGGCTCACCCGTTCAATCAGCGCATCGAACGGAGACTCCGCCGTATTCGGGACGATGCCCGGCGCCAACGGGATGAAAAGTTTCAACAACAGGTACAGGATGGACGCTGCGACCGACATCAGGAGCAAAGCATAACAGAAATCATTCATGCCGGCCTCTCTGCTCTTGCAATCGTTTCATCAATGCTTCAATATCTTCCTTCGTCAGATCTCCGCTGTCGCACAGCGTGTTGATCAAGCCGAACACGGAACCCCGATGAACATCCCGGATAAACCGTTTGGTTTCGAGATTCAGGTATTCCTGTTCGGTCAAACAAGCCTCATAGTGATTCGCCCTTCCTGCCCTTGTCGCTTTGACCATGCCCTTTTCCATCAAACGCGCCAAAAACGTAATGACGGTGTTTTGCTTCCATGCCTTGTCTTCCGGCAGTCTGGTCAAGATTTCAGCCGTCGTTACCGGGCGGGCACAGGACCAAATGATGTCCATAATTTGTTTCTCGGCTTCGGACATTTTCTGCAGTTTTTCCATTGTCGCCCTCCTTTTCCATTGTAGGTAAAATTAAATCTACATGATGTAGTTTTATTGGTCAACACCATCAAAACGTCAAGAAGATCGCCACGATCCTGGCCAAGAAGACAGGATAAAGCGATCTTCTTTCATTCCATGTTCCAATAAAGCCCTTAAAATCACTCAAGTCGCAAACCATTCCTTGAAGGCTTGGAAAGCAATAAAGCTTAATATCCACGTGCGCGAACCTTGACATTCATTTCGGATCCGTCAGTTGTATATACACCGTCATCCTCGGCGCGAGCCTTCAAGCCGGCCGTGGAACTGTACCGGCAGGCGGCGAAGCAGGCCGGCCATGATCCGGCCGCCCTGTCCGTCGCGACGACCTCGATGTTGTACGCGGCGGAGAATTCCGGCCGTCCGCAAGTATACGGCAACGGCTCCGGCTTCCGGGAACGCGCCGGACGGCGCCGCCCTCCGTCAACGGAACGCCAGCCGGGCGAAATTGTACGCGCCGTGGTTCCACACGCCGAAATCGTGCACGCCGCCGGGAATGACGACCTGGCGGAGGCCGCCGAGCTTGTCCCCCGCGGCTTCCGCGAGGCCTTCGATCGCATCGTTATACACCGGGAAGGAAATCTCGTCCCGGTCGCCGCAGGTCATGTACAGCAGATCCAGCCGGAACGCCGAGGACCCGAGACTTTCGCCCAGCACGCGTCCGCCGCTCGACGTCGGCGCGTTCGAGAACGCGCCGGCGTACGCGAACAGATCGGTCATGCCCGGCGCGCGCACCGTCGTGTCCAGCCCGTTCCGCCAGTTGTGCCGGTTCTCCGTGTACGCCACCGAATCGCACCGCCAGCCGCCGATGACCAGGTTCAGCACCTGCATGCCGCCCATGGACAGGCCGGCGATCGCCCGATGCCGGCGGCTTGCGGAGATTCCCGCAGACGACGTATCCGCGATGTCTGCGTATGTCCGGTATTTCGATTCGATGAACGGGATGAGGTCGTACCGCAGTTCGTAATCGAAATAATAGAAGCCGAGCAGGTTCGTACCCTCGGCGTTGAAGGACCGGTCGGCGTAATCATGGGCGCTGCGCCCGTTGGGGAACACGGCGATAAGCGGCTCGATCTCGCCTTCCGCGATCAGATGGTCCAGCAGATTGCAGATGGCATGCCGACCGTCCGCCTCGCCGCTGCCCCGCAGCCATTCATATTCATCACCGCCCACGCCGTGAAGCAGATACAGGACGTTATAGCGCCGACCGGGCTCCCGGTCGTAGCCGGAGGGCAGATAAACGTTGCATGTCTTGACGATGGCCTCGCCCCGCACCGTCTCCCTGCCCGCTTCCGCCGCGTCGGCCCGCACGTCCGTCACGAGTTGCCGGGACGCATTGATATAGTTTCGCACCGGATACGAAACTTCCGTCAACGTGCCCTGATGTTCCTTCGCAGCCGCCCGCAGCGCGCCTGCCGGAATGTCCATCACTTGCCTGACTTCCATGCCTGTCCTCCATTCACTCCATATTGACCGCGCCCGATCCGTTCCTTTACGCTGAAGATATCCTTCACGCCGACCCGGAGGGATTCGGATGATCCACATCTTCACCGCGCATTGCGATATGGCCCACGACGGCCCTCATTTCGTCACCGACGTGCCCGCCGGCACGCACTGGCTCCTCGTCTTCACGAAGACCCCGGCCCTGTTCTGGGTGGAAGGGGAGCTCAGGGAATACCCGGCCTACAGCGCCGTTCTCTACCGCCCGGGCCAGAAAGTTTACTATCGCGCGTCCGGGGACCGGTTCGTGAACAACTGGATCCGCTTCACGACGGACGAGCCTTTTGTGACGGAAACCCCGGTGCCGTGCGGCGTTCCCTTTTCCCTGGATGATCCCGACTACTGCCACAAGCTGTTCGAGCTGCTCGTCATCGAGCACAACTTCAACAAGAACTGCAAGGACTCCTCCATCCGGTGCCTGCTCCGGACGCTGTTCAACAAACTGCTGGAGTCCTGCTTCCGCAACGACATCACGCCGCAGCACTACAACCTGCTCAAGCTGCGCGTCGCGATCCAGAACAACCCGGGCGATCACTGGACAATCCCCCGCATGGCGGACTATCTCAAGATCAGCCCGGGCTATCTGCAGTCCATCTACAAGAAAACATTCGGCGTCTCCTGCATGGACGACGTCATCCAGAACCGGATCCGGCTGGCGAAGGAGTACCTGTACTACGGCTCCCTGAGCGTCGCCGAAGTCGCGTTCCGGTGCGGCTACCGCAACGTGGAGCACTTCAGCCGGCAGTTCAAGCGGCTGACCGGGCTCACGCCGCGGGAATACCAGAAGCGGGGCGAAAGTCAGCCCGCGCTTCCCGAGAGTCCGTCATAAATGCGATTGCGCCTTGCCCTCTCCTCCGGGCTGAGCTTCTGGGCGTCCGCGATTTCGAAGACGCCGAACGTGTCATACAGCCTGAGGAGCGGCTCGGCCTGAACGAACGTGCACCAGGGCAGCCAGTGGTAGTGGCTCTGCAGCGTCTGGCTCGTGAAATTGCCGCTTTCGTGGCCGATGCCGGGCATCGCGTAGCCGATGCTTCCGTCGACGTCCGTGGACTGCCGGGTGTTCTTGTGGAGAAACTCGGCGAAATCCAGATAGTGTTCGTCGCCGGTGATCAGATACAGCCGGTAATAGGTGTAGGAGCACGCGGCCATGTAAACGTCGGCCCCGCCGCCGATCGTGATGATGCTCTGCCCGCTGATGCGGTACTTGTTGAACGGATGCTTCGGCCACGGCGTGCGGACCGGGTACGACCACGCGTACGTCCACGTCTCCGTATAGTCGGCGGCGCCGACCGCGGCTTCGAGCCATTTTGCCCCGCCGGTCAGGTCGTACAGCGCCAGAAATCCGAACAGCGCGTAGATCCCGGCCTCCTTGTCCTGGATGTCCAGGTTGTCGCATGTGCCGCCCCGGTATTCCAGGTTCCGGTAATTGTTGTCGTACGCCCATTCACCGGCCCGGAGCGCCGCCGTCTTGTACTTCTCCTCGCCGGTCGCGAGATGGAACTGGACCAGGAAGCGGATGACGCTGGGCGTGTTCGATTTCGAGTCCATCCGGACGGAGCTGTCGGTGTTGTACGCGCGGTAGAAGCTGCCGTCCTCGTTCTGCATCTTCACCAGCCAATCGGCCGTCTTCCGGCAAAAATCCAGCCAATCCGCCCGCTCCTCGCCCCGTCCCCGCATGTAGAGGTACGCGTCCAGGATCGCTTCGATCCCGTCGGCCAGCATCCGCACATAATGCGGGTACGGCTCGAATCCCTGAATGTTCGGATTGTAGCACATGTGCGGCAGGCCGGACTCGGTCATCGCCGTCCGGACCCAGAAATCGAGGATGCCGATCCCCTTCTCCCGGGCTTCGGCATCGCCTGTCATGTCGCCGTAGCGCAGCAGCAGATAGCCGATTCCCGGCTGCTGCCCGACGAACCCGAACTGGAACGAGACCGTCGAGATGTCCATATGGGGCAGCTGCGCGGCGAACGGCAGGCCGTATGAGTCGCCGTATTTCCGGGTGTACCGCTCCAGATGCTTCATGCAGTTGTGAAAATGGCGCTCGTTGTCCACCTCGAACAGCCGGTCGCGCATCCGTTCGTACACGATCCGCCAGTTGTCCCGCATCATGCGCTGGAAGCTGTCGTAGCGGCCGAATTGGACGGCCACGGCGTAATGCTGCTCGAACCCGTCAACGACCGGATGGTTGATGCGCCGGAATGATTTCGTTTTCCCGCGGTAATCCAGCCCGAGGAACCGATTCTGGGAGGGCAGCTGACCGTCGCAGCCGGGGTACACGTAATCGATTGACAAACCGTCGACCTTTGTCTCGAACGGCTTGCGCACGGGAAATCCGTAGTACATGTAGTTCAGGGTGAGGCTTTCCGGCCGGCTCATCCCGATGGCGCCGGTCGTACACTTCGGGTCGGTATGGTTTTCCGCCCGGAGGATGTCCGTGGACGGCATCGTCACGTCCGCGGCCCAGCGGGACAGCGACGCCGTCTCCCCCGACCGGGTGTGCTGCATGGCGAACAGCGGCAGCGCATAGCACGTCTCCATCCGCCAGAAATACTCGCAGTCCAGATCCTTGCCGATGACGGTGTCGGGCGCGAACTCGTTCTGCTTGTACCAGACGCCCGGCGCGAAGCACCAGTAGTCGCGGGGATCGTCCGACTCCGCCATCACGAACGAGATTTTGGTGGAAAAGCCGAGATCGTCCGCCGCCCGCAGCACTTTCACGCGACGGCTTACCTTGAACCCCGTCCCGGCGGCCTCATAAGTGTCCATGAACGCGAACATCGAGCCCGAAGGCACGGTGAGCACGCCGCCTGCGACGACCCGCCCGCCGTCTTCGGCGACATCGTCGTACGCCCCGTCGTAGAATTCGTTCACCGCGAAGACCGTCTTCACCGTCACGAACATCGGCCGCCTGTTGTAATACAGCATCTTGCCGTCCCGATGCACCTCGACGCCGCCATCCTTGAACAGCAGCGTGTAATCGCCGCTCACCAGCCGCACGGCCATCCCTCCCCGATCATGATGTCGTTTACTTGCGCTTGAAATACTGCTCGACCAGGAACCGGATCATCTCTCCCGGCTGCTCCCTGACGAATTCCGACTTGTCGCCGAACACCATCGCGTACGGCGCTTCCTCCGTGTACGGCTCCCACCGCGGGAGATCTTCACCCGTCGAATCGGGGCCGTTCGGATCGCCCGAGCGGATGAAGTGCGCCCAATAGTTGCACATCTGGCGCGCCAGATCGTAATGCTTGCCGACGAACGGCCGCCAGCACTTCGCCAGCGTCTCGAAGAAGAACCAGAGATCGACCGAATGGAACGTCCCGGGGTTGTCCCAGCCCGGAATTTCCGCGTCGAATTTGTAATAGTACAGCGGCGTGCCGGCGCCGGCTGCGGCATTGGCGCGGGAAGCGACGCGTATCGCGTATTCGATCGTATTGACCGACGCCGCCTTGAGCGCCTGCTCCAGATCGCCCGAATCAGCTCCGCACAACGCGAGGAACCGGTCCGCGTCTTCGCCGAACACGCCTTCGGCCATCTGCCGGAGCTCGTCGATCGAGCCGACTTGCGGCCGGCTGATGAACTCGTCGGTCGTGTTCCCCCACAGAATGGGAACGTTCCAGCGTTCATTCCGGAGGAACCGCTCGAACGGATGGCCGACGCAGAACTTGTTGTCGACGACGGCGCCCCAGAACCGCTTGTACTCGACCATCTTGTCGCGGATGTACACCGCATCGAGCTTGCGGGCTTCCGCCAGCGAGGAGACGCCGAGATACTCGAAGAACTTGATGCCTTCCTGCTCGGCTTCCGCGAGCGTCTCCCGCACGCCGGGGCCGCGCTGGCCCGGATACACCGGCGAGAAGATGCCGCTCATGATGATCGCCTTGTTGAACAGGCCTTCGTTCTGCGGCGAGGTGAGCTGGGCGAGGACGCTGCCGCCGCCGGCGGACTGGCCGCCGATCGTGATATTGTCCGGATCGCCGCCGAACGCCGCGATGTTGCGCTTCACCCATTGCGTGGCGAACTGCTGGTCGAGATGGCCGAAGTTGGCGGGGGCGTCCGGCGATTCCGCCGTAATCTCCGGATGACACAGAAATCCGAACACGTTCAGCCGGTAGTTGATCGTGACGACGACGATGCCCCTGCGGGCGATGCGCTCGCCGTCGAACTCCATCTCGGACGCATGCCCGACCTGCAGCCCGCCGCCGAAATACCAGACGAACACCGGCAGCTTCTCGTCGGGACTTTTCGCCGGCGTCCAGATGTTCAGGTACAGGCAATCCTCGCTCATCGCGATGTCCGGATCGACGGCCCATTCACGGGTGTAGATGTTGTTGACATCGATCTCCTGCCGAACCTGCAGCGGGATCGGCGAGAACTCGTACGCTTTCAGCACGCCGTCCCAGTTCTTCGCGGGCTGCGGCGCCCGCCAGCGGTTCTCCCCGACGGGCGGAGCGGCGAACGGGATGCCCTTGAAACTGGTGATGCGGGGATCCGCTGCCGGAAGCCCCTGGACATAACCGTTTTCCGTTTTTGCGATTCTGAGACTGACCATGCGAACGTCCTCTCCTCTCCATGCCTTTGTGCTTTTTAAAGGGCGCACCGGATGCCGATGCGCCTCGTCTGACTCCAATGGCCGTCCGGCAGCTCACGCCTTGATCGCGCCGATCAGCATCCCTTTGACGAAGTGCCGCTGCAGGAGCGGGAACACGCACATGATCGGGAGCATCGAGGCGATGACGGCGGCCATTTTCATCCCTTCCGTGAACTGTTTGTCCGTCTGGATGTTCGACACATTGAGCTGCTGGCTGATCTGCGAGTCGATGACGATCGACCGGAGCGCCAGCTGCAGGACGGTAAGATTGCCCTTGCGGATGAAAATCATCGCGTTGAACCATTCGTTCCACCGGTCGACCGCGTAGAACAGCGTCATCGTCGCCATGATCGGCATGGACAGCGGCAGGATCACCTTGAGCAGAATCGTCCATTCACCCGCGCCGTCCAGCTTCGCCGATTCCGACAGGGCAATCGGCAGATTCGAGAAATAGTTCATCATGATGATCAGATAGAAGGCGTTGATGCCGTATGCGAACACGACCGACCAGAGCGAGTTGATCAGATGGAGCTGCTTCATCAGCAGGTACATCGGAATGATGCCGCCGTTGAACATCATCGTGACGACGACGAAGAAGATGAAAAACCGCTTGAACGGGTAATCCGGCCGGCTCAGCCCATACGCCATGCTGGTCGTCAGGAACAGGTTGATCGGCACGCCGATGAGCAGCAGAATCGTGGTCGTGCGATACCCCGTCCAGATCCGTCCGTCTTCGAACATGGCCTGATAGTTCTCCAGCGTGAATTCCTTCGGGAACAGCAGGATCGACGTCTTCAGATACTCCTGTTGGGTGACGAACGAGATCGCAAGAACGTTGATGAACGGAATGACAATCAGCAGCGCCAACACGCCAAGGATGATGACCAGGGCAATGTCCAGCGGCTCGATGCGGTTATGACTCGAACGTCTGCGCCGGACGGTTTGCCGGGCAGGTTCGGGCATCGTTTTGACCTCTGCCATATTCACGCCGCTCCTTTCGCACGCGCGCGGGCTGCCTTGCGGATCGGCGGGAAGAGCCCCTCCGAACCGAGCATCTTGCAGATGCGGTCGGCCAGCAGCAGCAGCGCGAAATTCACGATCGACCGGAACAGGCTGACGGCGGTCGAGAACGAGAAGTCCGCCGCGGACTGGAACGTGATCCGGTAGATGTAGATGTCCAGAATTTCGCCCGCCTTCGCGGTCGCCGCGTTGCTGATGTTGAAGATCTGGTCGAAACCGGCGGTCATGATATAGCCCGTCGCCAGAATCAGCATGACGACGATCGTGTTCATGATGCCGGGCAATGTGATGTACCACATCGTCTGCAGCCGCGTCGCGCCGTCAAGCTGCGCCGATTCGTACTGCTCCGTATCAATGCCCGAGATGGCGGCCAGATAAATGATCATCGTCCAGCCGGCGTTCTTCCAGTTGTCCGTAATGTAGAGCAGCGGGCGGAAAATGGTCGTGTTCCCCAGGAAGTTGACCGGATCACCGCCGAACATTCGGATGATGCCGTTCACCATCCCCTGCATGTCGAGAAAATTGATCAGGACGCTGGCCACGATAATCCAGGACAGGAAGTGGGGAAAAGTGAAAATGGTCTGGACCGTTCTCTTGAACCGGCGCATGCGCAATTCGTTCAGCAGCAGCGCCAGAATGATCGGCACCGGAAACGTGAACACGATCCGGCCCAGATTGATCCAGATCGTCCGCCAGACCGATTCCATGAAGGCCGGATCGCGAAAGACGTACTCGAATTTCTCGAAACCGACCCACGGACTGCCGAAAATGCCGAGATTGGCCTTGTACGTCTTGAACGCCAGCGTCAGTCCGTACATCGGAATGTAGGCGAAGATCACGAACCAGATGACGCCGGGCAGGAGAAGCATGTACGTCTCCTTCGACCTGATGATGCGGCGAATCAAAGCGTTGTTGTCCATAGGCAACTCCCCGAAAGGCAAGCGCCGGGCAAATCGGCCGCGATCTGCCCGGAACCGCCTGGATTACGAATTCAGCCTCACGCGTTTCAGCCGCCGAACTTCTCATTCAGCTCGTCGAGGACAGGCTGGATGAGGGGCATCTTCGAATCGACCCATTTTCTCCAGTTCTCCTCGATGTCGCCCGACTGCGTGATGAGGTTTGCGTATTCGGTGTAGTAGTCGATTTCCGCCCTTCTCTTGCTCGGCGAATCGTAGGTGTAGTAATCCCAGTCGATTGCCGTGAACGTCTCCGGCGTCGCGATCTCGGTCCGCTCGCGATACACCTTCTTCGACAGTTCCCGCAGCCGCTCGTCGGTGTTCGGGTTGTCGAAGGCGAAGTCGTCGAACAGGATAATGCTGCCGAGCAGATAGCCCCAGGACGGATACTTGCCGGTCGTGCCGGCCAGCGGCTTGCCTTCCTTCTCTTCGTCGTAGAGGGAGACGATGTTGCCGCTGTCGTCGTACGTCCAGTCGACGTCCTTCAGCCCCATGTTCGTGATGATGTAACCTTCTCGCGTCGCGTTGTAGTCGAGAATGTCCATGTAGCGCTCGAACACTTCATCCTTGATATCCGGGCTGAAGATGATCGTGCCCCAGTAGTTGATCAGGTCGACCTGATGGTAGTTGCCGTCTTCCCCGAGCACCGTCGCCAGAATGATGTTCTCGTACGGGTCGATGCCCAGGTTGTTTTTGAAGTCGTTGTAGTACGGCTGCAGGTTCGACGTCGGCGCCTGGAAGAACGTCGCGCCGGCGATGCCCTGCACGTTGAAGTACGCGCCGTGCTCCTCGTTCTTGACCGTGTAGAAGTCCTGCGCGAGAAGCCCGGACCGGTACGCCTCAGAGAAGAGCTTGAGGCCCCGCAGCGTGTCTTCCGACGCGCCGCCCCACTTGTACTGGCCGTCCTTGTCCTTGTAGAAGCTGTTCCAGTACGTGCTGTTCCGCGCGACGAACAGGTCGACGGCGTGGTTCGTGTTCTCGGCGATCGGGATCAGCTTGTCGCCGACGTTGCCGGGATCCTTATCCTTGACCAGTCGTGCGAACTCCATGATCTCCGATACCGTGTAGGCCGATTTGACCGGGAAGCCGACCGCCTCCGCCCAGTCTTTCCGGATGAACACGGACGGGTGGTTCGGCAGCGGATCGCCGGGCAGATTGTCCATGAACCGCGCGCGCGGAAGGAAGTACGTGCCGCCGAACACTTTCTCCATCTGCGGCCCGAGCGTCGTCCGCTCATAGACGGCCGCCAGGTTCGGCCAGCGCTGCTTCCAGTCATCGGGCAGCCGCTTGATCAGTCCCTGTTCGACGAAAGCCGCCGCGTCCGCGTGGATGTAGTTGTACACCGCGACGTCCGGCATGTCGCCCGAGTTGATCCAGATGCGCATCCGCTCGTTCCAGTTGTCCCAGTTGAGCGCCGCGACGTCCATCTCGTAGTTGAATTTCTCGGAATAATACTGCGCGAGCGGGTCGCCCTTCGTGTAGTCGTAGCCTTCGATCGCCTGGACCGACGCGTAGCTGAACTTGACCTTCTTCGACAAGTCGCTCTGCGGCTTCCATTCGCCGTCCGCGCCGCCTTCGGTTTCCGTTCCTGTGCCTGAATTCGAAGCGTTATTGCCGTTCTGCGTTGTGGATGGGGTAGTGGACGAGTCGGACGGCTTGTTGTCATCCGACTTCTTGCTGCAGGCCGCGGCGCTGAGCAGCACCAGCAACACGGCAAGTACGATGCTTACCGGTCTTGCCAATCTTGACATGCGAACACCCCTTTTATTCCTGTTGGAATTTTATTTTTATAACGGCCGGCCGAAGGGGCGGACCGCTATAAACGGAGGTCGGTTGTCTTTCCGCTTGCCATGCACGCATCCGATGGTTCAGCATGATCAAACCTATTCTCATATTTGTTTTATATTGTCAAACATGGTTTGATAGTGAATTGATAGCGTTTACATATCTGTTGCTTGGTAGTCAGTATAAGATTCCGAGCTTGGGCAGCACAATGATGTATTCTCATTGATTTTTGATCTATCCTCATATCGAGATGTGCAATTCCATCCACCCTAGCAAAAAAATAACGCCGGAACGGCGCTACGAGATTCGGGTCCGATTGAAAATCAGAAATGAAACCCGGTATGAAAGCGCGAATATGGCGACGCTTATGGGCAGCAGCAGCAGCGGGAAGCGGACGATGATTTCGGGGATGCCCCGGGCGATGGACGGCCCCGCAAACAACATGGCGGTAAACAGGAATATATTTACATAAAGAAACTTCTTGTCGAGCAAATAGTACAGCGGATAATAAATCCCCGAGATCAACAAAATGACCGAAAGAGATAAGCCAAGCTCCATTAGGCTGGACAGCCGGATGCCCATTTGATTGTATAGCATATAAACGGCACCGATTGCATTACAGATGATCGCGGACAGAATGTACCAGACGATCACCATCGCATATTTCGACAGCAGCATTTCATACCGGGTCACCGGCAAGCTGTGGATGATCCAGTCAAATTTGTAATCTAATTGTTTGTGATTGTTGCCCGCCAGAAGGAAATAAGTCATCAAGACAATGACGATCGTGTATGCCCCGGCTTGCCAGACGGGCTGCAGCATTGCGTAGAAAAAAATAAGCGGCAGAGGAAGCAATAGAAATAACTTGAAATCCTGTGTTTTCAAGTCTTTCCAGATCAATTTCCATATCGTTTTCATTCCGCCTTCTCCCGTTCCAAATAAAACATGATATCTTCCAATCGAAGCCGGGGGTACCGGATATATTCCAGGTCGCCGAATTCCGCGCTTAACGGTTCCATGACCAAACATTCGAACGTATCGCCCGTTTGCCGCAGGCCGATGGGGTTCAGGCCGTCGAGCCGGTCTATGGCATGGCGCGGCCCCCGAATGACCGTGCATCGGTCAAACAAATCATTCTTGGGCATCTGCAATCGGATTTTCCCTTTGCGCATATACACGATGTGATTCGCAATTCGATCCAGGTCCGCAGTAATATGCGTGGAGAACAGCACCGTCATATGAGGATGATCCTGGACATACTGCGCGATAAACTCCAGCAATTCAACACGGAATACGGGATCCAGGCCGGAGGTGGGCTCGTCCATCAGCAGCAGATCGGCGTGATGCGAGAGCGCGACAGCCAGGCTGAATTTCGTTTTCATCCCCTTGGACAGATGTTTGACCTTCTTGCCTCTGTCCAGCGCAAACTTCTCCAGCAAGGTTGAAAACAGCCTCTCATCCCATTTCGAATAAAAGGGACGAATCACATTTTTGTTTCGCTCAATCGTCAAGTTCTCAATAAAATAGCTTTCGTCGTACACGAATCCGATCTTATCCTTGAACCATTTGGCATCCCGGATATTGTCCAATCCGTTTAGCCTGATGCTCCCGGTTTCGTGCCGGTACAGGTTCATGATCGTCCGGATCAAGGTTGTCTTTCCCGAACCGTTGGCTCCGATCAGTCCTGTAATCGTCCCCCTTTGTAGATTGAACGTGATATTGCGCAGAGAAAAGTTCTTCAGCGTAACCGTGACGTTATTGAGCTCCAGTATATTCACCGGCGATGTCTCACCCCTTTAGTTAATTGTTGTCATTTTGGCACGCTGTACAATTTCGTGAGCTTGCTTGGCAAAATAATCCTCCGCTTTTGATTCAATTATATTTCCATCCACAATAATTGCATACCCTCTTGATATTGAAGTTATGCCTTTATCTGAATTGACCAGACCAAGTTTCTTGGGAAATGAAAAATCGTCAAGCATATTTACTTCAAATTTCAAATCCATAAATTCATTTACAAACTTTTTATCTTTTTGATCCCCGTGAGTAAAAACATAAATATTTACATCTTCATTTACAAGTGTATCCCAAACTTCATTAAGCTCCATTAATTGAGCCCTGCAAATGCCACATGTTACAGCAGATACAAAAAACAATACATTTTTGCCTTTAAACTGATTTGCAGTTACAGTCGAACTCGTACTGCAAGCATTAGCAAAAAGAGCGTTTTGCAATAATCCAAGGCCTTGATTTGTAAGGATTTTCGGACATAAAAAAGGGACTTCACCCCAACTTGGAGAAGTTTTCAAGTGACCAAACAAGAAAACTTAAGGAGTGAAGTCACGAT
>Ga0207747_1001029_pt1 | contig 22999 bp, 17 predicted proteins | sample HigsolmetaGSP11D_FD_184839 | JGI IMG/M metagenome (GOLD analysis project Ga0207747, IMG submission 184839) | High solid enriched microbial communities from the Joint BioEnergy Institute, USA - SP1-1-D (SPAdes) | ecosystem: Engineered > Bioreactor > SSF (Solid state fermentation) > Aerobic >...
GAACACCTTCCTTTCTGTTATTGTTGTAGTAACTATATTTTAACACAAAGTTGGTGTTCTCTTATTTTTTATTCCTATTTGTCCTACAAAAATTTTACGCTAAGGTGTTTTTTACCAAGTGCAACCCATCAATTCTCCAAAATAGTGAAAAATATAGTATTTATAAGGCTTTGATAGCATTTTCAGCAACCGCCGCCTGGGATTATTAATCTAATAATTAATCACACAGTTCCCACCCTATAAGATAAATTTCTCAATTACATGGGCCACCCCATCTTCTTCATTTGTCAGAGTAATATAGTCCGCCAGCTCTTTTACGTCCTCTGTTGCATTGGCCATAGCCACTCCCAGACCGGCATTTTTAATCATCAGGATATCATTCCCGGCATCTCCCACAGCTATAATCTCCTGCATCTTAATGCCTAATTTTTCTGCTATAACGGATACTCCTACCGCTTTGTCAACGTTCTTATTTAAAAACTCCAAAAAAATGTCGGCACTTCTGACAATTGAATATTTCTCCTTAGCCCAGTCCGGAAGCTGAGGAATTATTGTATCCAATTTTTTCGGATCATCAACGAACATAACCTTGATAATTTTTAAAGAAGGGTCGACGTCACATACAGCTCCTTCAATTACAGGACTGTTGTTTATGCTTGCTTCAACTCCTGTATACGGATTCATCACAGGAGTCAGTACCCTGTCATAGGTTAAGGCATGTATGTATACACCCAGCTGCTTGCTAAGTTCATACAATTCCTTATACGAATCCAGGGACAAAGGCAAATCAAAAAGGATTTCATTACCCCTGGCACTTTGCACTACCGCTCCGTTATATACTATTACATAATTATCGTCATCATATAAATCAAGCATTTTTATATAAGGTACTATACCGTGATATGGTCTGCCCGTAGCCAATACCACCTTTATCCCCTTTTTCTTTAATTTAATTATATCCTCCCGGCATCTGTCCGATATTTCCTTTCTCTCATTCAGTAATGTTCCATCCAAATCTGTCGCAATTAATTTATACATATCCGCACCCTAATTCCGTCATAAAATATTAAACGCTTCGAAAATATCACAAAATGCCGGAGAATGCAAGAAGCAAATTCATATTTTTTTGCTCAATCAGCCAAAGCTCACTCAACCGCACCCAGAGCATGAATTAAGGTGGCTTATTATGCGTACTCCATGTCTGATTAAACAGAATCCGCTAATTCTTCATCTCTGGTATATGGCTATACATTTCAGAAGTTCAGATGATTAATTTTATGACTCATCTTATACCTTCATACTTATCAAAAGTTATCACCTAAATCCTCAATTACCACCTCGGTTTTCCATGCTACTTTGCCGTCAAGTATATCCTGAAGCGGGCAGCTATCAATTTGCTTTTCAGTCTGAAAATAAACCTTGCCGTCTATCACATTTATGCTGTAGCATTGGCCCGCATATTCATGCGAAAATTGCGCCAGCCTTCTTCCATCAAGTGAATATACATATATTTGCGGCGGATTTTCCGGATCGGAATAATATGAATACATGAAGCAATTTTCACTAACATACAGATATGTACCGTCATACATGATATCGCTGAATCCGAAATACCTGACAATATCGTCACGTACCGTATTATACAGCTCTCCTTCAAACTCCCTCATTTTACCGCTTATTGTATCGTAAATCATTATGTAACAACGGCCTTCGTTTTGAACTTGGATGCTGTACCACAGCTCATCACCAATCAGGGCAAAATTCGTTATATCACTTGCCTTTCTCCTGTCGAGGTTGAGAATTTCCTCCGCTTCACCGGTCTTTATATTATATCGTTTTATCACAGGATTCTGCGATGACAAAATGGCGGAGCGATTAAAAACATAATAAACATAATCTCCTGCCGCCTTAATCCTTGTTATGCCATTATCATATTCATAGTATCTTTCCCTTTCATCAACAAGCTCATGCTTCAGGTTTGACAGATTAACCACATACATTCCAACAAGGCCACTATCGTCAGCTGTATTCACAATATTATATGGTATGAATGCTTTTCCTCTGTGTATAAGAAATGCACCGTCGCTCCATTCATATTCCTTGAAGCCTTTAGGGATCTCCATAAGCTTAGTAAGTCTTGTAAACTCCGTCCCGTCAAGGTTTGCGCGGTACAGGGTCAAAGCATTACCATCTTCTATTCCTACTATGTAAAGCTTATTATCGTATAAGGCCGTATACATTACTTCAATATTGCTGTCGGTTGCGGTGCAGTAACTGCTGCCGTCATGACGGCATTCCGGCTTAATGCAAAGGTATACGGTTTTTTTAGTCTGCTTGTCGAAAAAACGCAAGGACATATGCTCACGCTGGGTGCTGTTGAAGTAATAGCCTGTATCCGTTTCTATGACAGGGTTTAATAAGCGTCCGCCCAGATTGCTCTGTTCTGCATCAATTACAGCGACCTTACTGCCGCAGCCTGCAAAGCCAAGCATTATAACAGCTATCAGACATAATATCACTGCTATTTTTTTCATAAAATACCTCCGTTAGTGAGTATATAGTTTCTTATTAAGTAAAAAAATTTATTCCCGTCATAATTCAGCCGGTCTTTATCTATCAATTTATTCTTATTATATCATAATCTTTCCATATACAATACCTTTTTACATTTATTAAAATATTTTATACACCTATTGGCATATATTGACACACCCATATATTAGAATTATACTTGTTGGTATAAATTTATATTCCCAAATACTTGTTAACAAGGAGAGGGTTTCATGCTTGAAATCAAAAAGCTTACAAAAAAGTATGGAAGCTTTACCGCTCTGGATGGGCTTTCATTAACACTTGACCACGGGGTTTACGGCTTATTGGGAGCAAATGGAGCAGGTAAAACCACATTTCTGAATTTGCTTACAGATAACATCAAGCGCACATCAGGAGAAATACTTTACAACGGCAGGGAAATACTCACCATGGGCAAGGAGTACCGGAAAAAAATAGGATATACTCCTCAGCTCTTAGGCATATACGAGGATTTCTCCGCAAGGAAATTTTTGCATTATGTCGGAGCCCTAAAGGGTATGAAGCACAAGGAATGCAAGATTCAAACAGAAAAAAATTTAGAGATTGTCGCCCTAAGCAAATATGCGCACAAGCGGTTGGGCTCTTTTTCCGGAGGTATGCGTCAGCGTGTGCTGTTGGCTGCAGCCCTTCTTGACAACCCTGAAATACTTATATTGGACGAGCCTACATCAGGCCTTGACCCGGAGGAAAGGATAAGACTCAGGAACCACATAGCAGAAATAGCCGAAAACAGGACGGTCCTGCTTGCTACTCATGTTGTTGTGGATATTGAAATCATTGCTCAAAAGGTTATTCTGTTGTCACATGGCAAGCTAATCAGATTCGATACACCTCAAAGGCTTATACAGGATGTATGTGAACAAACAGGCGCAGCATCCCTGACACTTGAGGATGTGTACCTGTATTATGCGAAAAATGGCAGAACCGGTGAGGATAAAAAGGAGAATAGCCATGTTTGAAATAAAACGTATTTTACTTAACAGAAAAACCCTTATGCTCATAATCGTTATTACTCTTTTGAATTTCATATTATTTAGCTTGAATTGCGACTCAAACAGGGATATAACACTTCAGGGTGATGATCTAAAGCATTATGTTGAAAGTGTCTATCCAGAATTTATAGCCGGAACAGCAGAGCAGGCAGAAACACTGAACCAGATAAAGCTGTCAGGCGAGCCCGGCAGCTTTACAAAAAGGAACATAAAAAAAACCGGTGACGATTTTAAAAAGCTTTCCGGGGTAAAAGCTATTTATGGTGAAAACAGGGGTATTGTTTTGCTCAGCGACTATCACCTTACAGATATTATATTTCTGGGTATCATTTTGTTACTGGTTTTTGGCTTTGATGAAGAGAATTCCAAAGGGCTTAAATTCATCATACGCTCCACTGTAAAAGGCAGGATGAGTCTTGCAGTTTACCGGGTGACAGGGCTGGTTATCGGCACAATTGCTTTAGCTGTCCTGTTATATGGCGGAAACATCCTGGCAGCATATATAAGCTTTGGTGACATGGAGCTGTCCCGTCCTATTCAATCCGTACCGGAATTTATGCGTTGTTCATTTAACATTTCAATCGGGCAATATTTTATATACCAAACACTGTTAAAATGCGTCGCAGTACTGGCAGCTGCAGTTTCGCTTTACTTATTTATCAGTATTTTCAATTCTCTAATCACCGCTATCGTATTTGCCGCATTAACGCTAGCTTCACTTATGCTATATTCACTTATTTTGCCAACAAGCTCTCTTAATATCCTGAAATTTGCCAATATAGCAGCGCTGCTTAAAACCGATGATTTCTTCAAGGAATACTGCAATTTGAATATTTTCGGCTTTCCTGTAGGAATGCATCTTGTATCAGTTATATTTGCTGCTGCAATCTTAATCATTGCATCAATTTTTGCAATAATTATCAATGGCCGCATATATGATAAACCGGCTGCCGTTCCCCTTTATAATGTTACAAATAAGCTTTCCGCTTTCATATCAAGGAAAAGCCCTCAACTGCCTTTGTTTTTGTGGGAAGGCTTAAAAATCCTTATCCATCAGAAGGGAATCGTTTTTATTGCCATCTGCTTTCTTATCCCTCTTTCATCGGCTCTAAAGTATCGTTATCTATATGCCTTCGACAAGTTTGAGCTTGATTGGCACAAAAAGTATGATGGTGTAATAACCCGTGAGTTATTACACGAAATGAATGATGAGCATGTTGTTTTATCCGATAAGCTCAAGCGCGTGACGGAAGAGCTGGAAAAGTATTTGCAGGAGGGCGGCTCACCCTATACAATAGGCTACATGAATGCCGAAAAAGACCGCAAAAACCTTGAAAGACAGGTAAGAGCCCTTGAACGGATAATTGAAACAACAGAAAGCGGTTTGCAATATTATGAGGAAACAGGCAGAAAGGTTTGGTTGATAAAGCCCTATAGCTATGAAATGCTTTTAAAGGACGACATTAAAACAGTGCAAAGAAATACCCTGTACATACTCCTTGGCATTATAGGGGCCTTTGCAGCAGTTATGTCATATGAAAGGCAAAACGGAATGACGCTTACGATAAGAACTACCTATCGGGGAAGGCTTAGACTTATAGCAATAAAGCTTATATGGATATTTGTGATTTCTGTTAGCTTTGCACTGGCCGTACATTTCATTCAATTTTTCCAGATAAGCAGCTCAATTATGCAGTATAACGATTTGTCGGTTCCTATACAGAGCCTGAGCTTTATGCGGGACTTTCCGCTTTATATATCAATAAGGCTTTATCTGATTTTGCTTTATGCTTTGAGAGCCGCAGCGGCATTTGCCTGTGGTATCTTTGTAAGTCTGGTGAGCGCATTCCGTAACGATAGTATTTCCGTTATGGGAATATGTGTACTTTGTGTGATTGTACCTTATGTATTGATGATTTTGTAGCTCGATAATTCTGCACCTGTGCCCGCCGGATACACCGTACATTAAGGGAGCGTCGCAAAATAGCCTTTATATACAGCTTGCGACGCTCCCTTAGATTATCAGAAATTATTTAAGCTTTAATACCTGCTTGCCAAGGTGTAGCTCCACACTCTCAGCAGCATTATAATCAAAGCCCTCAAACTTAATAGCGCATCCGAATTTTCCTTCTTTCTTCTCATTACCTTCCGCATCATGCTCCCTGCCAGGCAAATATTTAAGGGATTCCTCATTTACCTTTAGCTCCACGCCATCTACAAACAAGCGAAATCTTTCAGTATTCTCTACACATGCAATTTCATATGCATTTTTATTTTCAACACCGTTATAATAATGATTTACTAGGAATCTTTCTTCCGTGAACTGATTCCAATAACTATTCGCAGTACCGCGGCCAATGCTCTCATCCTCTATAAATGCCTTAATCTCTGTTGAATATTTTGAAATAATTGCCTCCGTTATTATAATTGTAGCCTCTGTTGTAGGGGCAATAATTTCTCCTCTGTAAAAATGTGGATTATCATAATTGTCAGTAAATGCTACAAGATCCTGATAAACGGTCTTGGATACGAGTTGATTGATAGGTATTTTCACCGATTCCTCAAGAATTGACCTGTCCGGAGTGAATTGATATATCATAACGGAATGAATATATTTTGACAGTTTATCCTTCCTGAATATTTCAACTCCTCTAATCCGGATGACAAGGTCTTCTTCTGTATCACTTGCCCAATAGGGAGGCAGCTTATAGCTGAAATAATATACATTCTTTTCTCTATCATAGCTTCCTTCAATTTTGCTGGTCCTATAAGAATAAAATGTCTTTTCCTCCAATACACTGGGAGAGAAGGCCTGTCCGTACATGACAATCCTTGACACATCTCCAAAATCCACCTTCGGAGTAAGCTCAAACATGGCTATATGGGTTTCCTCATCTCCTGTAAAGGCCACCAGCTTTAGCTGATACTCCTCATTTTCGCTAGTAATATCAAGCTCCTGAACCTTGCCGGCTTCAACAAGCTGGGCACTTATCGGGTCCTCAAAATCATTTCTGAAAATGCCTGCCAGATCAAACAGGCCTGTAGCAGCACCGACCACCAGAGTTGTACCGGAAAGAAGCAGTAGGAAGGAGGCAATACCAATAGCCCAACGGTTTACTATTCGTTTGGTGCTTTTCTTTTCCATAACCTTTCCGGGTAAAATATCATGCTCCTTTAAAGCATTATCATAATAAGTATTAAATGCCCTGCGATACCTGTCACTGTTATTCATCCAACCATACCTCCTTCAGTTTTTCCTTTAGCTTAGTTCTTGCTCTCATAAGGCGCACCTTGATGGTACTTTCCTTTGTTTTCAGCAAAGAAGCAATCTCAGCGATAGAATATCCCTCGTAATAATGTAAATGTACCACCGTCCGGTATTTTAAGGGTAAATCCATGACAGCACTAAACAAATCCGAATCCTCCTTACTCTCAAAGGGGATTGTTTCATCCAAAGGCACAGTCCTTTTAATCCATGATGAAAGCAGATATTTTTTGCATGCATTTATAGTAACCCTAATAAGCCATGCCTTCAGGTGCTCATCATCGTTAAATCTCTTCCGGCTGGTGTAGTATTTCATAAATACCTCCTGGGCAATATCACAGGCGTCAGTATCATTTTTGGTATAGCTTAAGGCAATACCGAATACTGTACGCAGGTACTTATGATATGTACGCAAAAACTCATCCTCTGTAATTAACGGATATCCGTTCAATTGACTCCCTCCTCCTGCTTTCATCTATAACATCCCAATAGATAGGGAAAGGTTACATGAAAACACCCTCACTAATTAAGACGTGACAAAGATACGAGGTGTCATCACCCTCTCCCGTCGGGTGATGACACCTCCGTCTATTTGTCACGGCTTATTATCTGTTATTCAGTTTTCCACTGATATTTATCTAAATCAACTTTTCCGTTTACCAGCTGTACACCTTCAGCCTCCAGCAGCTTTGCCTGAACAGAAGCTCCTCCGAAGGCAAATGCTCCAGAAAGCTCGCCCTTGGAGTTTACCACTCTGTGGCAAGGGATATTTTCAGGATCAGGATTCTTATGGAGCGCATTTCCAACTGCCCTTGCCATATTCCTGTCTCCTGCAAGAGCCGCCACCTGTCCGTAGGTTGCAACACGCCCATAAGGAATTCTCTTTACGACCTCGTAAATACGTCTGGCAGGAGAGTCGGTTACTATATCATAGCTCTCCGCAATCATTACCTTAATGTCCTCATCCGGAATTGTGCCATCCAGGATAATGGTATTCCAATGCTTCTTGTTCTGATGATAGCCAGGTATTACTGATTTATAGACACTGCGCCAGAAAAATCCCCTTTCCGGGTCCACCTTTACATTCAGGTTAATATAACCGTTACGTTCGTAAATCCAGAGAAAAGCTTTCCTGCTTGGCAGAACGCGAACAAGCTGCCAGTTCGAATCATGGAACGGGGCATCCTCATAGGTATTGGGGAAGGAAAGACCATAAGCTAAGGCTTCCTCTCGACTTATCATATAAGCTCCTCCAAGATCACAGTAATTTTATATCCTTCATAGAAAAATAATATCATATAATCAAAACTATTTCCATTCCCCTTTAAATCATTTATATCTTTTCAAGAATTTCAGTCGGCCAATCGGACACATACTCCGACACCACACCTATTCCCTGAACAGTAATCTGTAATAGCCATATGCAGATATAAGCGTAACATAAAAGCCTGCAATTACGTCACTTAGAAAATGGGCACCCAGTACCAGCCGGGAGATGGCAACAAGACTGCCCCACAGCAGGGCAAAGACAAAGAACAATTTGGCCTTAATGCTTTTTATTTCAGGCCAAAAGATGCAATAGGCAAGTAACGTAAAAGCATTGGCCGTATGCCCGGAGGGAAATGATCTGTAATCCTGACCTGCGGCAGGACCGGCGATTTCATACCAATAGCGAAATTCCTCATAGCCTGATATAGCCCGCATCCTTGGCCTGCCCCATATGTCCTTTATAATATTTACCAGAAGCATTTCGGTAAGTATCGTAAGAATTAAAAACAATGCATGTTTCCTGTATTTATAAAATTTCGTCTCCCATTCTGCTGCTGTCATTGTAATAATTATGCTTATTATTAATGAGACGGTAACCACAGCTACTCTCATATTACCAAGCATTTGCTTCCTTGAAATTTCATGTATATAGCGTATTGGTGTCCTAATAATCAGATATAAAAACAAAAATGTAAATATAAAGCCAAGTGCGGAGCTAAAAATTTTCCATAGCTTATTGCTTTGCTTAGAAAAAAATAAGATAACACAGCCAATAAGTAATCCCCAGAAGGCAGGCTGCTCCCCAAAGATATCGAAAAACCTTCCCCATAAAGACTCACGATTATATAAAAAAAGCGAGATATTATAATCTATCCTTCCAAAGGATAGAAGGAAAAGTGAAGTTCCGGCAAAAACAGAGCAGGCCAATAAGAATTTTTTAATTTGATTACTTTTGCTCATAAAAGAAATCTCCGCTTTTTGATTTGTTCTGCTTGAAATATATGCAGAAGAGCTCTAATATATCAACGCATAATGATATACCTCCGTCCATTTGTCAGCCGTCCCTTCAATACCCGTCTCTTTTCAGTAACACATCATAAATTTTTCTACCTCTTCCTTTTCCGGCATAGCGCGAAGAGCTCCTTTTCTCGTGGTAATGATCGCAGCGGCGGCATTGGAAAAGGCCAGCATCTCTTTTATTTGCTCTCTTGTCATATTATAAAAATCATGCTCCAGGATGTAACTTAAGGCGCTTCCGCAGAAAGTATCTCCCGCTCCAGTTGTCTCAATTGCGTTAACGCGGTAACCGCCATGCTCTACACATATTCCATTATAATAAGCACGACTTCCGTCCTTTCCAAGTGTTAATAAAATCAGCGGAATCCGGTACACCTCCTGCAGGTAACGAATACCCTCATCATAATCCTTTTTTCCCGATACAAACTGAATTTCATTATCTGAAATTTTAAGGATGTCGCAGAACTGAAAGCCATATTCCATCTGCTCTTTAGCAAGCTCCAGTGAGCTCCAGAGATCCGGGCGCAGGTTCGGATCAAAGGAAATAAGAAGCCTCTGCTCCCTGGCAATTTCTATCGCCTTCTTTGTGGCCCTTCGTATTCCTTCATGCGTCATAGACAGGGTGCCAAAGTGGAAAATACGTGCATTTGAGATCAGTTCAGAATCTATCTCCTCCTCCGTCAGCATCATATCTGCTCCCGGATTCCGGTAAAAGGTGAAATCCCGGTCCCCATCCGGTAAGGTATGAACAAATGCCAATGTAGTATTCACCGTCTCATCGGTCAAAAGATGTGAGGTATCAATTCCAAGCTCCTTCAGCGTTTCCTTCAGCTGCATACCGAACTGATCCTTTCCGACTTTTCCGAGAAAGGCTGTCTTCTTTCCCAGCTTGTTAAGCATTGCAAGCACGTTACAGGGAGCACCACCAGGACATGCCTCAAATAACCTGTTCCCCTGCTCGCTAAGTCCAGCTGTCGTAAAATCAATCAGCAGCTCTCCCATTGCCACAACATCAAATCTCTTCTCCATATTACCCCTTCTCCTCATTATTTAATAAATTAGCAGGACTGTCTCATGTAAATTATTACATATATCGATCTATTTAATCAAAAAATATTTTCAATATCAATCAAAACCTTCATTGTAATCATACGATTCTCATTGATGCAGCAAAATGCAAAAAAGAATCTCCTGTTTCCAAGAGATTCTTTCTATATGACATTTTTTCAATAAAATTACATATGGTACATGCTTATATAATGTTTCTTATCAATTAACGATCAATACAGCTTCGCACCTGCAGGAATGCGGTCATCCACCATAAGAAGATTGAGCCGTTCTTCTCCTTCTTCCTCATGTACTGCTGAAAGCAGCATACCACAGGAATCAATACCCATCATCTTCTTGGGCGGAAGATTAACGATGGCAATCAAGGTCTTGCCTATAAGCTCTTCCGGCTCATAATATTCATGGATTCCGCTTAATATGGTACGATCTGTGCCGCTTCCGTCATCAAGTGTGAACTGAAGCAGCTTCTTGCTCTTGGGTACCGCTACACAATCCTTTACCTTTACCGCTCTGAAATCACACTTGCTGAAGCTTTCGAAATCAACCAGCTCTTCGAATAAAGGCTCTATTTTTACCTTGGAGAAATCTATCTTCTCAACCGGCTTGTCCACCTGCTTTTCGGCGTTAACTGTATTGCCTGTTTTTTTCTTGTCTGAGTCCAGGCTCTTCATTGTCGGGAAGAGCAGTACATCCCTTATCGCAAGAGAATTTGTCAATAGCATTACAAAGCGGTCAATTCCTATACCAATTCCTCCAGTAGGAGGCATTCCATACTCAAGGGCACACAAGAAATCCTCATCCATCTGGTTAGCCTCCTCATCGCCTGCGGCCCTTAAGGCCTCCTGGGCTTCAAAGCGGCCTCTCTGATCTATAGGATCGTTCAGCTCTGAGAAGGCATTGGCCATCTCACGCCTTGTAATAAAGAGCTCAAACCTCTCAGTAAAGTCAGGGTTGTCCGGCTTTCTGCTGGCAAGAGGCGATATCTCAACCGGATGATCCATAATAAAGGTGGGCTGAACCAGGTGCTCCTCAACATACTCTTCGAAGAAGAGATTGATGATGTCACCCTTCTTATGCCTGTCCTCAAACTCGATACCATGCTTTTTAGCCAGTTCCTTTGCTGCCGCCTCATCAGGAATTTCGTTAAAATCTATTCCTGTATATTTCTTTATAGCATCAACCATTGTCAGTCTTTCAAAGGGCTTGGATAAATCAATCTCCACTCCGTCATATACAACAGTTGTTGTTCCAAGTACCCTTTGTGCAACCGTACGGAACAAATCCTCCACCAGATCCATCATTCCGTAATAATCGGTGTAAGCCTGGTATAGCTCAAGGAGGGTAAATTCAGGATTATGCCTTACCGACAAGCCCTCATTACGGAAAACCCGTCCTATTTCATATACCTTTTCCAGCCCGCCAACTATAAGCCTCTTAAGATAAAGCTCAAGGGAAATTCTCAGATACAGGTCCTCATCCAATGCATTGTGATGTGTGGTAAATGGTCTTGCAGCCGCTCCTCCGGCATTTGGTACAAGCACCGGTGTTTCTACCTCCAGAAAGCCTCTGTCATCAAGGTATCTGCGTATCTCCCTGATGATCATGGAGCGCTTTATAAAAGTATCCCTGACCTCAGGATTTACTATCAGATCAACATACCTCTGCCTGTATCTGGTGTCTGTATCCTTCAAGCCATGGAATTTTTCCGGCAGTATCTGAAGGCTTTTTGACAGCAGAATAATGCTTTGGGCCTTTATGGATATTTCTCCTGAATTGGTCTTGAAGACCTCGCCCTTTACACCGATAATATCTCCAATATCATACTTTTTAAAATCAGTATAGGGCTCATCCCCGATTTCATCCCTCTTTACATAGATCTGAATGTCTCCGCACAGATCCCTTATATGGCAGAAGGAGGCTTTACCCATAACGCGCTTTGTCATCATGCGCCCGGCCACAGATACTATCTTACCCTCAAATTCCTCATAGTTATCAAGTATATCCTTTGAATGGTTTGTAACGTCATACTTCATAATCCTGAAGGGGTCTTTGCCGTTCTTCACCAATTCGGCAAGCTTCGCCCTCTTTATCAAAAGTAGTTCATTAATATCCTGTTCTGCTTGTATTCTTTCCTCAGCCATCATATCCTCCATATCTTTGATAATATATAATTATTTATTGGAAACTTAGCTGCTATTCAAATCCTGGCTGCTAAAAAGCCTCAAATCCTTGAGCTTATCCGGTTGATGCTATTACAGGCAGCATTAACTACACTTATTTTCTTATGTATGTGCCGTAAGGTCTGGATATGGACCTTTTAATTACCGACACTTTGACTAACTAGTTGGACCTCTGGATTTCCAGTATCTTATATTTCATAGTACCTGATTGTGTTTCTACATTACATATATCTCCGACCTTCTTACCGATTAAGGCACTTCCCAGAGGTGATTCGTTACTGATCTTGCCCTTCAGGCTGTTAGCCTCGGTTGAACCGACAATCTTATAAACAAGCTCTTCATTATATTCCATATCCAGAATTCTAACCTTGCAGCCTATATTTATAACATTGACATCAACCTCATCTTCCAGAACAACTTCCGCGTTCTTGAGAATTTTTTCGATTTCTTCAATTCGAGCCTCTATATCACGCTGCTCATCCTTTGCAGCATCATACTCCGCATTCTCTGAAAGATCCCCCTGCTCTCTTGCTTCCTTTATTTTCTGAGCTACCATTTTTCTCTGGTTAACCTTCAAATCATGGAGCTCCTCTTCCAGTTTTCGCAATCCCTCATAGGTCAAAATATTTTTCTTCTCTACCATAAAACACCCTTCCTCCATAATGCTGTATATACAATAAACAATACATTCAACGTATTATATCGTATCAACTTAATAATGTCAATCTTCATCATTTCCTTATTTTTACATGTCGCCTGCTATCATTTTATACTCATTAAGAGATCTTGTTCTTAAGAGTACAATATATCTTATCTTCAATTTATATAAAATATTCTTTGCTTACATGAATAAAAATCAGTATTTCATATTTTTTAAAATATCTGAAAAATCAAAAGTTGCAAAGTAATCTGCCGGTGTCTCGGCCCTCCTGATCAGCTGCACAGATCCGTCCTCCTTCAGCAGAAGTTCGGCTGAACGCAGCTTGCCATTATAATTGTAACCCATGGCATAGCCATGTGCCCCTGTATCATGAATTACAATCAAATCACCTATATCAATCTTAGGGAGCATACGGTCAATGGCAAATTTGTCATTATTCTCACATAATGAGCCGGTTATGTCATATTTGTGGTCATGTGGCCAGTCCTCCTTGCCCATTACCGTAATATGATGGTAAGCCTTATACATGGCCGGTCTCATCAGGTTGGCGGCACAGGCATCAAGGCCTATATACTCCTTATAAATATGCTTTTCATGGATAGCTGTAGCCACCAAGTGGCCGTAAGGCGCCAGCATATACCTGCCCAGCTCCGTTAAAATCGCAATATCACCCATGCCGGCCGGAACAAGTATTTCCTCAAAGGCCTTTCTTACCTCATCGCCAATAAACATGATGTCATTTTCCTTCTCCTCCGGCCTGTAGGGTACTCCAATACCTCCCGACAGGTTGATGAATTTGATATCAGCCCCCGTCTTGTCACGGAGCTCCACAGCCAGCTCAAATAAAATTCTTGCCAGAGTAGGATAATAATCATCACCGGTGGTATTGCTGGCCAGGAAAGCATGTATTCCAAAGGTTTTGACGCCTTTATTCCTAAGCTTTATAAAACCGTCAATCATCTGCTGCTTTGTAAAGCCGTATTTAGCGTCACCGGGATTATCCATGATTCCGTTGCTGGTGGCAAACACTCCGCCCGGATTATAGCGGCAGCATATAATCTCAGGAATCCCGGCAACCTTTTCAAGAAAATCAATATGGGTATAATCGTCAAGGTTAATTATGGCATCAAGCTGTCTGGCCTTGACAAATTCCTCGGGAGGAGTTGCATTAGAGGAAAACATGATGTCACTGCCCGAAAAGCCCAGAGCCTCCGACAACATAAGCTCGGTAAGAGAAGAGCAATCAACACCGCATCCCTCTTCCTTTAATATATTAATAATAAACGGATTAGGTGTTGCCTTGACAGCAAAATATTCCTTAAAGCCTTTATTCCAGGCAAAGGCCTTATGAAGTCTTCTTGCATTTTCCCTTATTCCCTTTTCATCATAAATATGAAAGGGCGTCGGATATTTCTTGGTTATTTCTTTAAGCTGCTCAAGTGTTACAAAAGGTTTTTTCATATGATTCCTCCCAAAATTTTAGATTTGCATGCGGCAGTTCAAAATGCAACAAACACCTGCCATGATGCCCTTTGTATATTAATTCTATTCTGCCCGGAGGCATTTTTTATTCTACAGGCATAACTGAAGATTAGCTCATAGAACAGCCAGAATAGAAATATATTTGCTTCTTAAAGAAATACATTCTTTAGAAATATGATTCTTTATCTAGCCGGTTGCCACGGCTTTATAAGCTCATATCCGCCCGCTTTGATGGATTCTATATAATCGAATATATCCTTCAGCTTATGACTGAAGGCTACACCGCTAAGAAAGCTTTCATAGCCATGGGCATCTGTTCCTGCAGTAGTCGGCAGCGAATGTTTCCTGGCATACTCTGCAGCCTTTCTGTCAAATTCGTCATTGTTATTACCTACATTTATAGCCTCAACCGCATCCACATACTCAGGAAACAGCCTGACCTCCTTTATATAAGGACGTATACGGTACGGGTGAGCATGTATTATAAAGCCGCCATCCGCATGGATTCTCTCATACTGCTCTTCGACAGACCAGGTAAGAATTTCAGGATGGGCTTTAAGCCATTCTTTGTCCAGACCATAAATAAGAAATTCCGTTCCCCTGAAATTGGTCTCCCAGCCGAAGAAAACCGAAAGCCCGATGCGATCACCTTCTTCCTTGGCATTTTCATAGCCCTTGCAGAATAAATCCACCCATTCCTCCCACGGCAGGCTTCTGTCCACCGCACAGTTTCCATTAAAGAAATGATCCGTCACTATAATGCCGTCATAGCCGGCTTCCTTATAAAACCTTGCATGCTGGGCTCCGCTTACCCTGGCACAGGCGCTTGCTTCACTGGTATGAAGATGTGTCTCATATCTGTACAGGCTCATTTTCACCATAGCCTTTCTGTTAACATAATAGATATAAAATACCTGATTTAAGCCAAAAGAGTATATGACCACACTAAGGCCCCCGACAACACTGTCGGCTTAGTATGGTAATATACTTTACCTTATAAATATCTCTATAAATATTGCTCCTATTATACAACATTCTACGAATATTTCAATCTTTTTTTTGACCTATATACGACATTTGTGCAGTTTTTTGCCCGAACATATGATTGTTAAATAGCTGGAAATCTTAAAAATTATATGTTATAATACATTTTAAATTCTAGCCTTTACATATAATTTGCCGGCACCTGTTTGTTTTTGTGTTTACATATACACCTCAGGCAGCCGGCGAAATGCTGATAAGTAATTTTGTTTATCATATTAATTTCGGAAATTTGACGAAAGGAAACTGGAGTAGTATGGAGCAATATAATGGAAGTCATATAGTCGTGTTGGAGGGACTGGAGGCAGTCAGAAAGCGTCCCGGAATGTATATAGGCAGTACCGGCCCCAGAGGCCTGCATCATTTAATCTGGGAAATCATCGACAACGGTATAGATGAGCATCTGGCCGGCTTCTGCAGCAGAATTGATGTTACCCTGCTTAAGGACGGCGGAATTGAAATAGCCGACAACGGGCGTGGTGTACCGGTAGACATCCACCCCACAAAGCATATCCCTACAGCTCGTGTTGTTTATACCATCCTGCACGCCGGCGGCAAATTCGGCAATTCTGTATACAAGGTATCCGGCGGTCTTCACGGTGTCGGCGCTTCTGTGGTAAACGCCCTGTCCAAGAGAATGATTGTGGAAATCAAAAAGGATGGCAAGATCTACCGGGATGAATACATAAACGGTGGTCATCCGGTTACCGAGCTTGTAGACGGATATTTGCCTGTTGTAGGCAAATGCAGCAAATCCGATACAGGCACCAAGGTTACATTTTACCCTGACGACACCATCTTTGAAACGGTAGAGTTCAAAGCTGACATTATAATGAAAAAGCTTAAGGAAATTGCATTTCTGAATAAAAATCTTTTGATCACCTTCACCGATCAGATAACAGGTATAACAAAAAGCTATCAGGAGGAGCATGGCATCAAAAGCTTTGTTTCCTATATTACCCGCGATATGAATGTACTTCATGAGGAGCCTGTTTATCTTGAAGGCAAAAGCGGTGAAATCGAGGTAGAAATTGCATTTCAGTACACCGACAGTTTCTCCGAACAGATAAATGCCTACTGCAACTGCATAAATGTAGTGGATGGAGGTACCCTGGTGACAGGCTTTAAGACCGCCCTTACCCGTGTTCTTAACCAGTATGCCAGAGAACTGGGATACCTTAAGGAAAAGGACGATAATCTGGACGGCAGGGATATCCGTAACGGTATAGTGGCCGTAATTTCAATAAAGCATCCCGATCCCCAGTTTGAAGGCCAGACCAAGACCAAGCTGGGCAATACCGATGCCAAGAGTGCCGTTGATGAGGTGTTTTCCTCAGAGGCCCAGCGCTGGTTTGACAAGAATGTGGAGGTACTAAAGGCCATTCTTGAAAATTCCATCAAATCCTATAACGCAAGAAAAGCAAGTGATAAAGCCAGAACAGCGGTACTCAAGCAGCTGAATGAGGTGGATACCAGAAGCAAGCTGGCATCCTGCTCATCCAAAAAGCCTGAGGAATGTGAAATCTATATCGTTGAGGGAGACAGCGCCGGCGGTACCGTAAAAACCGCAAGAAACCGTAAGACCCAGGCCGTGCTTCCATTAAGGGGAAAAATCCTTAATGTTGAAAAGGCCACCCTTGAAAAAATTCTGGTCAATAATGAGATCAAGACCATGATAGCCGCCTTTGGCTGCGGTATAGGCGAGGATTTTGATATAAGCAAGCTCCGCTATGACAAAATAATAATCCTTACAGATGCCGATGTTGACGGAGCCCATATCAGCACCCTGCTGCTTACCTTCTTCTACCGTTTCATGCCGGAGCTAATCCTGGAGGGCAAGGTCTACAAGGGCATGCCTCCCCTTTACCGGGTTGAATATGAGGCGGCAGGGAAAGGCAAAAAGGGCAAGCAGTCCAAATATCTCTACAATGATTTTGAGCTGGAGAAATTCAGAAAGGAAGGACATAAGATACTAAATCTGCAGCGATACAAGGGTCTTGGTGAAATGGATGCCCAGCAGCTGTGGGAAACTACGCTGAACCCTGAAACCAGAGTTCTTGCCCAGATAACCATCAGTGATACCCTTGAGGCTGATGAAATCACAACCATGCTTATGAGCAGCAATGTGCCTCCCAGAAGGAACTTTATAATGCAGGAGGCCAAATACGCTAAGCTTGATATATAAATCGTTTTGCTTTTTTGCAATAATACAGCTGCCGCCTGATGCGGCTAATGGAGGTTAAGGTTAATGAAAAAGCTTGAAGAACAGATTATACAGATGGATTATTCCGAAGAGATGAAAAGCAGCTTTCGGGACTATGCGATAAGTGTCATAATCTCAAGAGCTTTACCTGATGTGCGGGATGGCTTAAAGCCTGTTCAAAGAAGAATACTCTATGCCATGTCGGAGCTGGGTCTGGACCCTGACAAGCCCCACAGAAAAAGTGCCCGTATCGTCGGCGATACAATGGGTAAATATCATCCCCACGGAGACAGTTCAATATATGACGCCCTGGTTAACATGACCAAGGAATATTCACTGATGATACCCCTGGTCGACGGTCACGGCAACTTCGGTTCTATAGATGGTGACCCGGCGGCAGCGATGCGTTATACGGAGGCCAGATTATCCCCGGGAGCAAAAACCCTGCTTGACCATCTTGATAAGGGCCTGGTGGAGTTTGTTCCCAACTTTGATGACAGTGAAAAGGAACCGGCTGTATTGCCTGCCATGATACCCAATCTCTTAATAAACGGTTCCACAGGTATAGCCGTAGGTATGGCTACAAACATACCTCCCCACAATCCGGGTGAAGTAATTGACGGTGTAATTGCATATATGGACAACCCGGATATCAGCATAAAGAAGCTTATGAAATATATCCCCGCCCCGGACTTTCCTACAGGCGGAATTATAATAAATAAGGATGACCTTGAAAGCCTTTATGAAACAGGCGAGGGTAAGATCCGCATCCGTTCAAAAGTTGAAATAGAAAATGGTGAAAACGGCCGCAAGAATATAGTTATAACTGAAATACCCTACACCATAGCCGGTAATAAAACAAAGCTGGTGGAAAGCCTGGCTTCGCTGGTTAAGGACAAGGTATTTGATGAAATCTATGATATCCGGGATGAATCCTCCAAAGAGGGAATCCGTATTGTTATTGAGGTAAAGAAGGACCGGGACATAGAAAACCTTTTGAACGGCCTTTACAAAAAAACTCCAATGGAGGATACATATACAGCGAATCTTCTTGCTGTCAAGGAAAAACAGCCAATCGTATTCAACCTAAAGAGCCTGATTAGCGAGTTTGTGGATTTCCAGGTGGATCTGTATACCAAGGAATATGAATACCTCCTGGATAAAGCCATAAAACGTCAGGAAATTGTGGAGGGCCTGATTAAGGCTACCGATATAATAGATTTAATTATTGAAATTTTGCGTGGCAGCAGCTCCGTCAAGCAGGCAAAGGCCTGCCTTATGGAGGGCAATATCGAAGGAATCAAATTCAAAAGCGCCAAATCCGAAAAGGAGGCTAAAAAGCTCAGCTTTACCGAGCGTCAGGCGGATGCCATCCTGTCTATGCAGCTTAGCAAATTAATCGGCCTGGAAATTTTAAAGCTTCATGAGGAGGGCGCATCCCTGGCAGAATCCATTAATGAGTACAAAAAAATTCTCGGGGACAGCAAGGAGCTCTATAGGGTAATTAAGGCCCGGCTGAGGGAATACAAGAAAATCTTCAACCGACCCAGAAAAACCATGCTGGAGAATACAACTGCTTCTGATTATGTTGAGGAGGTTAAGATTGAAGATATATTCGTACTGATCGACCGCTTCGGCTATACCAAATCCATCGACATGACAAGCTACACCAGGGCTTCGGAGGAGAATCTGAAGGAATTTACGACTATCCTGCAGATGAAGAGTAATGACCGGCTGTGTGTATTTACGGCCGAGGGCAACATGTATCAGGTGAAGGCAGAAAATATCCCGAGATGCAAGATGAAGGAAAAGGGAGTTCTCATCCACAATCTCTGCAAGCTTGACAAGGAGAATGTCATCTTATATACCTCCTTTGAACAGCTGTTCGAAGCCCAGCTTTTGTTTGCCACCAGGGCAGGTTATGTGAAGCTGGTTTCCGGAGCCGAGTTTGAGACCAACCGAAGCCAGATTCAATCTACAAAGCTGGAGGAAAATGATGAAATTGTCAGCATAAATCTGATTAGTGCAGCCCAGAAGCTTTCCGGCAATCAAAGGGTTATTATGATTACAGAAAAGGGCCTGGCTCTCAGCTATCCGCTGGATGAGGTCAGTGAGCTGAAGAAATCCAGTCGTGGTGTAAAGGGAATTACTCTCGATAAAAATGATCATGTATGCTTTACTACAGTTATAGAACAGGATGCTGAAAGCTTTACATATAACGATAAAATCATTAACAGCAAAAAGATTAAGCTTAAAAAGCGGGCAGACAAGGGTCAGAAGCTGTCGCTATAGCTTCCGGAAATATACCATTTTTAGAGCTTTTGCCGGATAACTAAATTAACTTCCCGGCAAAGGCTCTTATCCCTCTGCTATCTGATAAAATAATAAATGGGCTGCTTCCAGGCAAGATTGCGATAATTTAAGAAGCAGCCCATAAGATCTTACAGCACATTCTTTTGCAATAGCTGTGTGTTAAGCAGCTCATTTGAATTTATTTGAGCATTGATTTATGCCCCTTATTAATGGTCCTCAGAACCCTGTCCATAGTAAGCGTTGGCACCATGCTTTCTGAAATAGTGCTTGTCCAGCAGATACTGAGATACACGTGGAGTGTCAGGATTTAAGGTCAGTGTCTTATACGCCATCTCTGCAACCTTGTCCATTACCACCATGTTATATACACTGCCTGCGGCGCTTCTGCCCCATGCAAAGGGTCCATGGTTTTTCACCAAAATTCCTGGGCAGGCTAAAACGTCCCTTTCTCCGATCGTTTCAACTATTACCTTGCCTGTATTAAGCTCGTAGGCTTCCTCTATCTCCTGAGCTGTCAGTTCCCTGGTGCAGGGAATATCACCGTAGAAATAATCAGCATGAGTTGTACCGAATGCGGTTATAGGCATACCCGCCTGGGCAAAGGCGACTGTCCATACTGAGTGGGTATGTACCACACCACCGATTTCAGGATAAGTCCTGTACAACACAAGATGAGTAGGAGTATCACTTGATGGCTTATAATGGCCTTCTACAACATTTCCCTCCAGATCCAGCACAACCATATCCTCAGGCTTCATAGTTTCATAATCTACCCCGCTGGGCTTTATTACTACCAGCTGCTTTTCCCTGTCAATACCGCTTACATTACCCCAGGTATAAATAACAAGCCCCCTTCTGGTAAGCTCCATATTGGCTTCATATACTTCCTGCTTTAATTTCTCCAGCAAGTTAAGCACCTCCGTATTCATATTGGTAATCCGATACCTTTTTCAATAATAATAGATATCCTGCCATTTTTCAATAGCGGATCTTATATCAAATCCAGCTCCTTCAGCTTCTTAATGCATTCTATTGCTGAGATGTTTTTATCCTTTACCTCAAGCATTATATCAATATCCTTTCTTCCAAGCCTTTGTACAAATTCAATGAATTCGACCGGATCAATGCTTTGTGAATGTGAACCTGCCTTTTTGCCCGTATCCTGCTGGGAGTAATGGATTTTTTGCCTGCCATCCTCTTTTTTCCATGTACCTTTGCATTCATTAATCCAATCAATCTCATCCATTTTTATATCGGGCGGGTTAACCTTGTGATGCAAATTGTCAAAAACAACCGGTATACCGCTCCTTTTGCTTATGACAAGCACATCCATGATATTATAGGATTTGTCGTCATTTTCAATAACCAGCCTTTGCTTTATCCTGTTATCAAGCCTGTCATAATTAATCATGAAACGCTCTGCTGCCTCTTTTTTATCCTTATAAATACCTCCGATATGAAGAATGATTTTATGCCGGGAATCCGTTCCGAGAGCATCCAGTGCCCGTGCATGATATTCAAGATCAGCTATTGCCCTTTTAACCACCTCTTCATTAGGTGAATTCAGTACCGTATATTGCCCGGGATGCATAGACACTCTGATACGGTTTTCTTTTATAATCTCTGCCAACCTTTCAAAGCGTGCCCTGAACAAATCCCACCATCTGATTGAATTAACCGGACTCGAACCAAATGGTATAAGCTCCGAGCTTATACGAAAAAGTTTGATATCATTTGCTATATTGTAATAAAGCATATGCTCCAGTGACAGCAGATTATATTCAGTTATTTCGTATAATCGCTTAACGTCCGCATTTCTGGCCCTGCAGCCCTTTATGGCTGTATCGGCCACTCCCACCGTAAGGCATGCATATCCAATCCTCATGACATCTCCCTAAGTTTTTTTGTCCGACTTTGTAATTCAGCTGAAAATTTTATTATCTTTATACTGAGTTTATCCGATAGTGCAGTTTTTATGTGTTTTCCCGATTTTAACAGTTGTATCCGGTAGCAGATGAATACAGGCTGTATAAAAAATCTTAATTGTGAAAATGTATATGATAAATGAGCTCCGAATTAAATACAATTTTTTTGCATTTTTCGTAAAAAAATTGATAATAACCACTAGCAAGCAAAAAAAAAATATTGTATTATTATTCTTGCATTTCAAAAATATCCATTTTCTTATCCAATATACCGGAGGTTTTAGTGTGAAAAAAGAAATTGTTATCGTACTTGACTTCGGTGGTCAGTACAATCAGCTTATTGCAAGAAGAGTAAGGGAATGTAATGTATACTGTGAAGTTCTTCCTTACAATACAAGTATTGATAGGATTAAGGAGCTGGCTCCGAAGGGAATCATTTTCACCGGTGGTCCTGCCAGTGTCTATGAACCGGATGCCCCTTCATGTGATCCGGCGATTTTTTCTTTAGGCATACCTATTCTGGGAATTTGTTACGGCTGCCAGCTTATGACCCATCTTTTGGCAGGCAAAGTATCCAAGGCACCTGTTAGGGAATACGGACATACCCAAATCAGTATCAATACCGAATCTAAATTATTTGCCGACATCTCAGCTGATACATCCTGCTGGATGAGCCATACCGATTATATTGAGCAGCCTGCCGCAGGCTTTAGGATTATAGCAAAAAGTGCCTCCTGCCCTGTTGCTGCTATAGAAGATCCTGAAAGAAAGCTTTATGGTGTCCAGTTCCATCCCGAGGTAGCTCATACACCGGAAGGAACAAAGATGCTCTACAATTTCCTTTATAAAGTCTGCAACTGCTCCGGCGACTGGGTTATGTCCTCCTTTACCGAGGAAACGATAATATCCCTCAGAGAAAAGATCGGTAACAAAAAGGTATTGTGCGCCCTTTCCGGAGGTGTGGATTCATCCGTTGCCGCAGTATTAATTA
>Ga0207747_1001034_pt1 | contig 22901 bp, 16 predicted proteins | sample HigsolmetaGSP11D_FD_184839 | JGI IMG/M metagenome (GOLD analysis project Ga0207747, IMG submission 184839) | High solid enriched microbial communities from the Joint BioEnergy Institute, USA - SP1-1-D (SPAdes) | ecosystem: Engineered > Bioreactor > SSF (Solid state fermentation) > Aerobic >...
CATACGTCACGGCGCGCAGGCGCCGGCGCAAGGCAGCGCGCTCGGCACGTGCCTGCGCCGACCACCACGCCTTGCGCCAGCGGCGGTGGGCGACGGGGATGACCTCGGACACGGCCGGGTGCCAGCTCGGGATTTCGGCAAAGGCTTCTTCGGCCAACCAGTCGATACGGGCACCCGGATTGTGACAAGCGATATCGGAGATGGCCGGCAGCATGTGCACCAGGTCGCCTAGCGAGGAGGTGCGAACAATGAGAATGCGCGTCATGAGGAAGCTTTATACACGACCGCGTTACGCTTCTTCTGCCTGGCGCAACTCAATTTCGTCGAGCAAGCGCTGGTAGATCACATCAGCGTCAAAGTTTGCGCGAAAGTACGCCTTTGCGCGTTGCGGTGCAGCCGCGTCGAGCGACGCCGCTTGGCGTAACGCAGTACCGAAGCTTATGGGATCACCTTCCGTGTAGCAGGCTCCCAGTCGATTATGTAAGATGATTTCCTGCACATCCCCCTTCAAACAGCTAACGACAGGAAGCCCGTAATATAAATATTCCATTATTTTGTTCGGGATATGGCCCTCGAAGTTTGGCGTGTTGCGATAGGGCGCCAAAGCAACCGTCGATAATTCCGCTACCGCATCCAAGACGTGCTTCGATACCCACCCAGCAAACTCTACAAAAGGCGAATCTGCTGTTTGCCGACGCCACATATCCAGCAGGTCGCCCCCGCCCAAGAAAACGAAGTAAAACTGCTGCGCGGGATCACCATCAACTTCCTGGGCCAGCGCGTACTTAAGCACCGTTTCAAAATCGAACATTCTGCCAACGGTGCCGAAGAAGCAGACTATTCGCTTCCCCATGGCACGTTCAGCGATGCGGCGCGCAATCGCCTGAACTTCGCCATTCCTAGCTACGTTGCCGATCGACCGATATCCCAAGGGAGATACCAAAACTGAAGTTCTATTTACTCCAAAGCGACTCGTTGCCCACTCCCCGTATTCCCGCGACGGAACCGTGACCAACAGAGCGTTTCGCAACGCGAACATAAGCATTGCGTCTAACGGCGCGCATGCGACGCGAACAAATCTTTGCCGCAACCCAGACAGTCCGTACCAAAAAATATCCGGCCACTTATCGCGGATCTCAACTACTGGCACCGCACCTTTGATCTTCGCAATAAGTACACCCAAGAAACAAGCAAAAATTGTCGGCATTGCGAGGATCAAGATATCTTTGCTTGTCACGCGCCGGGAAAGCCATAAAGCAGACTTCACACCAAATACAAAGTGATCATATAGCCTGCGAAAAGAAACATTTGACTGATAACCAGGCGTGCGAATAAACACGATTGTTCCGTTTTCGACCACGCGTAACGTGGTGCGCCTAAACCGCTGCGCGCGACCATAGTGGTCAAATGTCGACACCAGCCAGGTACACGGATACCGTTGACTATACACAGCATACATCTGACCAGTGCGCAAAAGTCGTACGCCTTCCCCGTCCAAAGGGGTCGTTTCGCTGCAGCGGACTAAATAAATATGGTTAAAGGTCATTAACGACTCGGTACGACAGACGCCGGTCTAGACAAAACTTAACATATCTGACCCACGTCAAAACCCTGTGCAATTGATACAATAACGCAATCGACAAACCGATGCCGGCTAGCCCCAGAGCATTGCGCAGCCGCTAGCAGATAACCTATGTACACACACATATGTGTCAATTTTACCGGCAATAAAGTCCATTCAGAACTCATAGCCGGTATAGCGCGGCAAACTCACCGACAAGTTTATGTATTTGTGCCCTGCAAAAGCCGATCCTTATTTGGCCGCAACGACCCTCAGCTGCCAAATGTGACCGTCCAGTATTTCTATGTACCGCCCTTCCTTCGGTATTTTCAATTAATTAAAGCCGCCTACTCCACGGTACGCATTCTGAGATTAGCCAAACAACACAATATCAACCTCAAACAAAGCCGCATCGTTGCACATACGTTTTGGTCAGACGGCGCACTCGCATATCTACTGGATAAAATCTATAACTGCGGCTTCGTGGCAACCATCCGAAGCACGGATATTCATGTCTTCTTCAAGTATGGGTTCCATCTGCGACCCATAATGCGCGCAATCGCCGCAGCGGCCGCGTGCATAATAAGCCCTAATGTGGCGTACATCAAGCACGTATCGAAGCTGCCATGGCTGAATATTCCACATGATAAGCTGCGCTTTATCCCTAACCCTATCTCCGACTGGTGGCTTGATAGCATTTCCGCACGAAATTCGACGCACGAAAGAGACAGGTTACAACTTTGTTTTGTAGGTGCTTTCAGCCGCAACAAGAACATCCGAGCGGTAATAGAAGCATGCGCGCTGGTACGCGATAGGGGTTTTCCAATTAGACTGTCATGTGCAGGAGGGAATTTGCTGCAGCTCAAGAGGGCGACGGGTCTCTTGTCGATACCATCTTGGGTAGAAGTACTCGGAGAGATCCATGATCGACCGACATTGGCCAACCTTTACCGACGATCTCAGGCCCTAATCCTCCCCTCGTATCGCGAGACTTTCGGCATGGTATATTTGGAAGCGCTTAGCCAGGGATGCGCCATTATTTTCTCCAAGGGCCAAGGCGTAGATGGATTATTTTTTGAGCCATACTTTCAGTATAGCGTCGACCCATCGGATGTTCATAGCATAGCTGCCGCCATTCTTTCCGCCATTAACACCGAATTTTCACTCGCACCGGAGGAAAGTGAGCGACTGCTGCGTCCTTTTAGCATTGATTCCATATTGAAGAATTACGCAAAATTGGAAACACTTTGATTTGCATAGAGAAAAACTACTAACCCCCTTCTAATCCTCGACCCCTATAATTACGTTCTTTCTTTCGTTCGTGTGAGGCTACGAGTCAGCAAATGCTCTTGCTCGTATTGATTGTTATCGCATGTTTAGCTGCTGTAGCCACGCATCTGGCACTTCAATGGGCAATAAGTCGTCAGATTCTCGACCACCCCAATGCCCGTAGCTCGCACGCGACCCCAACGCCTCGGGGCGGTGGGCTCGCTATAGTACTTGCGTTCTACGTCGGAATCACAGGCATTTGGTTTGCAGGACACATCGACAATCGGGACTTTGCTGCCCTGCTCTGCGGTATTCCCGTGGCCGCCGTCGGGTATGTAGATGACTTACGAACGGTCAGCCCGAAATGGCGCATTGCTGTTCATGCTGCTAGCACCGCCACGGCGTTGAGTGTATTGAGTCCTTTGCCCGCGCTCACGCATACCGGCGGGGAAATATCTCCCTGGTTGAGCGTTTTGACGTACGGCTTCGGCATTGTTTGGCTCACCAATCTGTACAACTTTATGGATGGAATAGATGCCATGGCCGGGAGCCAAGCCGTCGCAATTGGCTTAATTTGGGCCACCTATCTGCCGAATAGCCATGCGCTTACTGCCGTCGTATTTGCTGCTGCCGCACTCGGCTTTTTGGTGCATAATTGGCCCCCAGCGCGCATATTTATGGGGGATGTAGGAAGTGGATTTCTAGGATTTACCTGTGGAATATTGGTATTGGTTTTTTCGCGTAGTACGGGCACGTCGCCCTTTATCTGGTTTCTCCCGCTCCTCATCTTTGCATGCGACGCCACGGTAACACTGGTAGTCCGCGCAATGCGCGGCCAACCCCTTAGCGTCGCTCATAGATCCCATGCATATCAGCATTTGACACGCCGTGCTGGCAAGCATTTGCCGGTCAGCTTGGGCTATATGGCAGCGACGTTAATTATTTCTTTTTTTGGCATGCCGTGGACTCTAAAACGCCCCGAGCACGCATTTCTAGCACTGGCGTTTTTCAGCGCCCTCATTATTACGACAATGATTTTTCTCAAGGCCGGCCGGGATGATTGAGATGGGCGCAGCAAAGAAAATTGAGCTTCGTTTGTTCCGCCATATTTGCACTTCAACTGTTTGGTCCCTGGTATAGTGGCATGCTGATCGTACGCAAACTTCGCGAAGCGCTCACGCAGCTTCCACGTTCCGCCAAACAGCTACTGGCTGCAGTAGTAGACGGAATAACACTCCTTGCTGCATTTCATGCTGCGATATGGCTTCGCTTTGAATTGTTTTTTTTCACGCCACACTATTTTCTAATATCGATCGTTTGCGCAACCAGCGGCGTGATCGCACTGTTCGCGTTTGGCGTGTATCGATATATTCTGCGCTATATGAATGAGCGCGTAATCATGGCTACTGGCGGAGCGGTCCTCGTGTCCGTCATGGCGGCTGTTTCATTCACCACCTTTCTTCGGCTGCAAACGGGGCTCTCGCGAGGAGCGCTGGTAATTTATACCATCACTGCGCTGCTGGCCTTGCTCGCCGTACGATTCGGCGCCCGGCGTATTCTGTACCCCGGTTTTCGCACTTCGCGCCAGGAGTCCCGGGTGCCGGTTGTAATTTACGGCGCCGGAAGCGCCGGGTCACAGCTCGCATCGGCGCTGGCGACGAGTCCGCACTACATTCCCATCGCCCTGCTGGACGATGATTCACGTAAGCATCGTCTAGTGTCTTCTGGTATACGCATATATCCGCCCACGTATTTGAGCAAGTTGGTACGCAACAATGATGTTCGCCAACTGCTCATCGCTATGCCATCGGCGCCGCGGCAGCGCATTCGGGAAATCCTCGAGCAAGTTGCGCCCTACCGGCTTCGCGTTCGAATCATGCCTAGCCTGCGTGAAATGGTTGATCAGGCGGATCGACTGCGACTGCGAGATCTGGAGGTGGAGGATCTCCTCGGGAGAGATCCGGTGGCCCCGATACCCGAGCTGTTGGATCGGTGTGTACGAGGCCGGAATGTCATGGTTACCGGAGCAGGCGGATCGATTGGTTCCGAACTTTGTCGCCAAATACTGGCGCTGCGCCCTAACCGCCTCATTCTCTATGAAATTTCTGAGGCTGCTTTGTACATCTTGGAACAGGAGTTGGCCGGGCTTAATAAAGGCGGGGTGGAAATCATAAGCGCCTTGGGTTCGGTCCGGGACGCACGGCATTGCCTTCATTGCATGCTAAACAACGAGGTGCACACCATATATCATGCGGCGGCCTATAAACACGTTCCCTTGGTGGAAAGCAATATAGAGGAGGGCTTGTGCACTAACGCCATTGGAACCTCCATAATGGCGCATGCTGCCATGGAAGCGGGTGTGCAAGACTTCGTCCTGATTTCGACCGATAAAGCGGTGCGCCCGACAAATGTGATGGGCGCATCTAAACGTCTGGCCGAACTTATACTCCAGGGTTGCGCCCAACTGCCGAGCCCCACACGCTTCTGCATGGTCCGATTTGGAAATGTTTTGGGCAGTTCCGGAAGCGTCGTGCCCTTGTTTAATAAACAGATCCGCGCGGGCGGACCAGTAACGCTGACCCACCCAGAAGTCACTCGCTACTTCATGACCATCCCGGAAGCAGCGCAATTAGTACTACAAGCTGGATCCATGGGAGAATCCGGTTCGGTTTTTGTGCTTGACATGGGGGAGCCAGTACGCATACAAGACTTGGCTCGCCGCATGATTCAACTGCATGGCTTAACCGTGCGCGAGGCTACACAACCGGACGGCGACATAGAAATACGCATTATTGGGCTGCGCCCGGGCGAAAAGCTCTACGAAGAACTACTTATAGGCGATGAAGCCGTGCCGACACAGCACCCTCGGATTATGCGCGCTAGGGAGCAGTGCCTCCCTTACGCTGTGGTGAAGGAGGGTATAGACGCAATCTGCGCCCATTTAGAAGCCCACGATAAAGAATCTGCACTGCGCATGCTTCACCAGCTGATCCCAGAATACAGCAGCCGCTATGCGCGGTAAATGATGCATCACTCAAAGCTCATCTTCCTCCTCCATTTCGATCGGATTGGCTTGGGCTTTTTGGCTTTGCGTAGTCCATCCATTTGAGGGGGGGCACGCCGGCCCCCCCTGCGCCTCTAAATTCATCAATGAACCTAGACAAGAAGAATAGCGACTCACCTGTGGATAAAGCCTATTAATAGCCGTCAGAATATTTGCGCTTTGCATAAGCCCCCCAAGGCATACTCGCAAAATAATGAAATACACGGCAATCAGCGCCCACCCCTGAGCTGCCCCCAAGAGCTCCAAGCCCTTGTAAAGTAAGATCGCAAATATAGCCACGCCCATCAGCAGCCCGGTCAACAGGTTGCTTTCCTCGGTCACCTTTAGCCTGCCGATATAGTTGCCAATGGCCTCGCCCAACGATCTTTCCTGCGCAAACGTCTCATCAACTGCCCCCTTAGATAAAGGCTTCGGGTCAATCTTGGCGAGATTCTCCAGCCTCTCCATAATCACTCGTTTAGCCCTACCAACGGCTTTTGCTTGCTCCTCCAAGGCGCGAGAATACCGCACGGCTCTTAGGCTCACCCGGTACAAGAGGGGGATACACGTCACCACCAGGAGCACGAGAATGCCGGTCAACACAGCGTCAATATAGAATAATGCTGCGACCGCTACCGTCGCAGTAAGTGCCGGCAAAATTAATCGAACCATCAGCCGTGCCGTCAGTGCGCAATAGCGTGGATACCCCCCCAATATCTTCGGATAGAACGCTTTCCATTTATGCGCCTTAGCGTGACCTCCATACGATGCGATATATCTCGCGGCTCGCTTCGTGCAGTACATTTCGTATTGGCCAGCCAGTCGCAATAGTTTGACGTCCGCGACATACTTAGCCGTAAAACTTAATGTAAGGCATCCCAAGGTAACCAGCGACACTATAACAAGCAACTTATAAGAGTGCCCATCAATGGCACCCCGATAAATGGGAATGCTAATCTCGCCGGCCACGGCCAAGATGTGAAGGTATTTCGACAATATCACGAAGGCCGCGAATTTCAACGCCAGGGACGCAATGTAGAGAATGACAACCAAAATGACGCCGCGTGGGTGCATAGAAAGCACGTCGCGCAAGAGCCATCTCGTAGTTTCCCAATATCGGAATGCTCGATCCTTTCTAGCGCTCAACTTAGTTTTCATTTAGGCGATCGACGGTGCAATATAGCAGTGGTTAGTTAGCTATCGAAGTGTTGGCAGAGCCGAGCTTGCCCAATCGTCAATTGCGCCGCCGATGTCTAAGGCCACAGCCCCCGCTGATTTTGCCGCACCAATGAAGATTTTTCCTACCACGCCTCCAGCCACCAAAACTAGGACTCCGGGCCCAACCTGCTGCATAAAACCCGGCAGTAATTCGGTGTAGCACATCGGAAGTGGCACCGCGCCGGGATGGTAGGAGTCATTCAGGGCCGTCCTATTGTGCGTGGGTATAGCCACGTGAACGAAGTTTCTTGTCTCCCGCAACGCCTTTGGCACGCACTCGCTCTGGACGCTACTTACCAGAACGACATGACGGGCCTTCTTGGCAATTGTAAGGACGTCCTCTACATGCTGGAACAGCGCCACATTGGCTCTATCTTCAGTGAACTTCGCGGCCGCAGATGCTAGCGATCCAACGCCCCGAAGTACCTCTATCAACCCTCGGCCTTGAATCGTCGATAGCATCGAGCGACTGGTGTCTCCTAAATCCCGAATAAATCGATACACCGCTGGAACGCCTATCACATCGGCATTGGCCACCGATATACGCGCCGAACGAATAACTTCTTCGCGGACAGACGTCGGAAGCTCCAAGCCCCACCAATGCCTTTCACGGTTTCTTGCATCGTCGAGTGAAAAATACTTGCCTTCCTGGACGAACAAATATCCCTCGCCATCGCCAAGCCGCACGAGGGAATACGGGTTTTGCGCCTCTAGCGCGCCATCAATCTCGGCTAGCAACGCGCGCCTTTGATCGGTATTGATCCTGATATCTATATATATAAGTCGCTTGCGTAGCTGCTCATACGCCGGCTGAACGATTTCGCGAAATTCTTTTGACAATACGGCAGGAGCCGTCTCAATGAAGTCGCGCTCGGCAGCTGCATGGCTCCAATTGAGCTTCCCGGCGCCAGTTAGCAGATCGAAGTTCTTGAACTTCAGCAGGTGAAACGGCGACGCCGCCTGTTCGAAAGACTTTCTTAGCCGTAGCGCCTCATCTTCGAAGCCTGCACAACTTTCAAGCTTGCGAAGTATCTCAAGCTGCAACTTGACGGACAATTTTCCCGGTTGCAGGCGGGCATTTCTAAAGAACTCCGCAATATCGCTTCCTTCGCCGGCACGGACGATCAATTGCAGCAATCCCACTTCCAGGGACTGGCGAACTATCGGGACACCTTTGTATTCGTATACACGCGATGCAAGTTTCCGCAGCTCCGCCAGCGACGGAAACGCCCTCACCCAATCTGCGTACCTTATGGCGCACCATAATTGCAAGATTGAATTCGCGGGCAACGCCTCCACTGCAGCAAAGATGCGGCGAACTGCGGTACTTCTGTTTTTGGTTATTGTATCTATCGCAAGGATCAGCTCATTTTCAGCATAGACTCCGCTGTCCAGAGCTTCCGTCAGCCAAGCGCAGGGTTGATCGACGTGTTCTAAAGTATAAATGGCCAACGCAAGCTTGTTCCCTTCCCCCCCCCACATTAGCGCCTGCAAATCGCTTTTATCCCCCCTGCCGATGGACTCCAATTTGTAGCATTCCGCCAAGCAGGTGTAGCCCAGCGCAAATCGAACAAAGAACATTGCCCAATCGGGTTTGGCCTTTATCAGCCGAATAAGCGGCCATAGGAATAGCCGACACGTTAGAGTTGCAGGGGACGCAGTCGCTCCATTTTTTTTTCTCTCGACAGCGGAATCGTCGTGAGCATTTGCACTGGGTGCATTTGCCGACAGTGCGGGTAGCTGATGCTGGCTCACGTTGCCTTGAGCCTCTCCTGTCACGGGCACGAGGCGGTAGCTATTCGCGAGCTTTGTGTGTTGCACGCACAAGCCGACAACCCCGACCGCCGCACGCGGAAAAGTGTTGACCGCCGCCGTCGCAATGAACTTAGCCAACCGTCGAGCACGTTGACGGACCTTGATAACCGAACCGGAAGCGCGGGCTATTTTGAAACATGCGTGCGGTCTTGTCGCTGCCAAAGGTCTTATATCGCCAACAAAGTCTTCGACGGTTTGGCTGTGACCTGGCTGCGCTGCCGGATTCAACTTCCCATAAGCCGCGATCCACCGATCATCTATGCGGTAAGGCACCCAAAACGGTGTCGCCAGTTCTTCTAGCGAGACGGCCGGCGTGATACCTTCACGCACAAACCCGTAATAGTCCGGCTCAACAGGATCAAAATCGAAGTTTTGATAGACCGGAATGCCGCGATGAAGCAACTCTACCGCGACGGAGGAATTGCCGACTATGGCTATATGGTCGAAATCCGGCAGCTCTTTCACAATCGCTACGGACAGCCCGCCCACTGAACGCTCATCAAACGGCGGGTACGTATTCGGATGTGGCTTGACATAGATATTTTCTACGGCAGGGTTTGCGGCGAGCTTCTCTATCGCCGCGCACAATGCCGAAGCCTTGATTCTAGCGGTCGGATAAATGACCACTTTAACTTGGTCGCCACGATACGCGCCAAGCCGCTCTCGCTGAAATGGCGTTTCAAAGCGAGAGATGACGTACACCTTGCCTGTTAGCGGCCCGAGAGACGCGTAGATTTCCTTTGACCGTTCATTGCGTAAAACGCTGTATTCAAAGTCTAACGGCGGGAATAGATTAGTGACTTCGGCGTGTTGAAGGTAAAGCCTGGGTATATTCGCCCCTTTCATCGCCATGGAGACCGCCACGTGCGCCGGAGCATGGTCATTAGCCAATACGACCAAAGAAGGCAGTGCCGCCCCTTTTGCGCGATCAAGAGTCACCAGCAAGCTCAGGAACGTTCGAGTATATTGCAGCTGCTGATATACCAGGCTCGCGGTAATGGAATCGCGTGTGCCGTAGAACGTGGCAATGTCGCTCAGTAGAGCACCAATCCAAGACTCGTATTTCGCATCATCCAAACTGCATTTGGATCGTTTCACGGCATGGAGATTGTTTGACGACACTTCCATGCCAATACTCGCGCACAAGCGATCAAACCACGCAAATTCCCTGAGATTATTCTTAGTCGACCCGTAGCATACGGCCTTACCTTCCGGTAAAGCAACGGTGTAAACAGATTTTTGCTCAAGGACGCTACGGCTGTACTCGTACGCACGTCGTCTCTTGACTTCTAACGGTTGATCACTCGAAAAATCTCGAATCAACGCCGCATCCAAGCGCCCCGCTAACAGCGATTCGTAATCTGCGTTACCATCGATAGGCTTCACAAATCGTTCGAAGCCTTGGCAGTGAAACGAAAGTATCCTGTCTATGTCAAACACACCGTACCTTGAATCTCAAATAAGTGCTATGCCGCTTCACGATGCATGAGCTCTGGGGCGTAAAACGACTACGAGGCTCGTGCGGCCGGGCGAGCTCGCTTTGGGCTTCCAGCCGGATTGTACGTCAATGGTATGCAACATATTCCTTTCGCAGCGTGACAAAGGGCGGCAAGCTGGTAACGGCGCGCGACAGCGTACGGCGACTGCTTTGCAGACGTTGCGCACGCCGCCATGCCTTCTACAGGCGATGGATTTCACTATTACCGATTACCGGTGGCCGCTTATTCAGCGTCGTCAACGGACGACGTTCAGCATTCTGGCAACCTAATCATGTGTGCGGAACGTCGGTGTGCTGCAATCACACTTTTGCCCTGTCTCCGCGCGCACATGGATGGAATTGACACCACAAGCATCTCGCGGAACGATATAATCCATCGTTCCTTCCCGTCACCGCGCCGTTCACGACGGGCTAGCAATGCGCACTTCTCGACAGACAAATCACATGCTTCAAAACAAAACGATTCTCGTTACGGGCGGTACCGGCTCCTTTGGCAATACGTTTGTGCCGATGACATTGGCCAAATACGACCCCAAGAAGATCATCATTTTTTCCCGTGATGAGATGAAACAATGGGACATGGCAAAGAAGTATCAGAATGATCCCAGGGTTCGTTTTTTTATCGGTGACGTTCGTGATCGTGAGCGGTTGTACCGGGCGCTTGACGGCGTCGACTATGTCGTACACGCAGCGGCCACCAAGATCGTTCCGACCGCCGAATACAACCCCTTCGAATGCGTCAAGACGAATGTCATCGGCGCCATGAATCTAATTGATGCGTGCATCGATAAGGGCGTAAAGCGAGTAGTCGCGCTATCGACGGATAAAGCAAGCAGCCCAATCAATCTGTACGGGGCAACAAAGCTTGCGTCCGACAAACTTTTTGTAGCCGGCAATTCCTACTCGGGCAGCCATGATACCCGTTTCGCTGTCGTGCGCTACGGAAATGTTATGGGATCCCGCGGCTCGGTGATTCCCTTTTTCATGTCTATCCGAGATAAAGGTGTACTCCCGATTACCGACGAACGCATGACCCGCTTTATGATATCCCTGGAACAGGGGGTGGAGCTGGTTTGGCATGCGTTCAACGATATGGAAGGTGGAGAAATTTATGTTAAGAAAATTCCATCAATGAAGATTGTTGATCTAGCTCGAGTTATTGCCCCTAATGCTCGGCACGAGATCGTCGGCATTCGCCCGGGTGAAAAATTGCATGAGCAGATGATTAGTGCGGAAGATGCATACTACACGTACGAGTATCCGGAGCACTACAAGATTTTGCCTGCAATTCACGAGTGGTCCTCCTGCCCGAAGCGAATCAAGGATGGCAAGAAGGTCCCAGAGGGGTTTGTATATTCGAGCGACAACAATTCGGATTGGATGACTCCCGAAGAGCTTCAGGCGTGGATCGAAGCAAATCGGGACAAAATTGGGAGCATCTGACCGTGATTCCGTATGGCCGACAAGACATTCGGCAAGAAGACATTGATTCCGTTGCTGAAGTACTGCGCTCCGATTTTCTTACGCAAGGGCCGGTCGTCCCCAAATTTGAGCAGGCGATCGCAAACTACGTCGGCGCCAGTCACGCTCTTGCTGTAAACAGCGCCACTTCGGCACTGCATATAGCCTGCCTCGCCCTTGGGCTAGGGCCTGGCGATTGGCTATGGACCTCACCAATTACATTTGTTGCTTCGGCCAATTGTGGCTTGTATTGCGGGGCCAACATCGATTTTGTTGACATTGACCCGCGCACGTACAACCTATGTGCCCGAGCATTAGCTGCAAAGCTGCACATTGCAGAGCAGCAAGGGCGACTGCCGAAGATAGTCGTCCCCGTTCACTTCTCTGGGCAGCCATGCGATATGCAGGCCATCCATGAGCTCGCGTCACGTTATGGCTTCAAGGTGGTGGAAGACGCCTCACATGCGATTGGCGGAAAGTACCAAAACGAGCGTATCGGAAGTTGCCGCTACAGTGACGTTACCATATTTAGTTTTCACCCCGTGAAGATTATTACGACGGCGGAAGGGGGGGTAGCGGTCACGAACCATGCCAACGTTGCCGAGCAGATGGAGTTATTGCGCAGTCATGGAATAACTCGGGATCCTGCCCGAATGACGGCTTCGCCTGACGGTCCGTGGTACTACCAGCAGCTAGCTTTGGGGTTCAATTACCGGATGACCGAGCTACAGGCGGCATTGGGGCTCAGCCAATTACAGCGCCTTGATGCATACGTTGCTCGCAGGCATGCTTTAGCTCGGCGCTACGACACACTACTGTCTGACTTGCCGGTCACCCTCCCTTGGCAGCACCCGGACGGTTATTCGGGACGGCATTTGTACGTTATCCGCTTGCATCTTGATAAGATCCGGAAGAGCCGGAGGGAAGTATTCGATACCCTTCGTCGCCAAGGAGTTGGCGTAAATTTGCACTACATTCCCGTTCATCTGCAGCCATATTATTCGCGGATGGGTTTCAAGAAGGGGGACTTTCCTCAAGCGGAAGCATATTACGGAGAGGCGATTACTTTGCCATTGTTCCCGGCATTGACGGAATCTCAGCAGGATGACGTTGTCAACGCGCTTCGCCGAGCCATCAATTGATGAAAAAGATCGCTATCCTTCCCGCACGTGGCGGCAGCAAGCGCATTCCTCGAAAGAATATACGGGAATTTTGCGGTAAGCCGATTATTGCCTGGGCGATTGAAGCGGCCCATTCCAGCAATTGCTTTGACCAAATAATCGTATCCACGGACGATCCAAACATCGCCGCCGTTGCACGCGAGGCTAACGCCGAGGTTCCTTTTATGCGGCCTGCCGAGCTTGCCGACGACTACACCGGCACCACTGCGGTTGTGCGACACGCCTTGTCTACATTGATCGAGCAGGGCTTGTCCCCGGACCTGGTCTGCTGTATCTATGCCACAGCCCCGTTTTTGCAGCCGGGGGATATCCAGCAAGGGCTGGAAATACTTGCTGCTACCGACTGCGATTACGTTTTTTCCGTCACAACCTTTCCGTTTCCCATACAGCGCGCGTTGAAAATCATGGACAACGGGCGCCTCGGCATGTTTCATCCAGAACATTTGCTCACCAGGTCACAGGACTTAGAAGAGGCATATCACGACGCCGGGCAATTTTATTGGGGGCGAACGAGCGCATGGCTTGCCGAAAAACCGATTTTTGGCCCCAATTCTTGCCCGGTCGTGCTTCCTCGTTACCGTGTCCAGGACATTGACACAGAAGAAGACTGGATCCGCGCAGAATATATGTTCGAAGCGTTAAAGCGCGCCGGCTAGCATTCTAATGAAAATAGCTTTTAGGACCGATGCGTCCGTCCAGATAGGCAGCGGGCACGTGATGCGCTGCCTGACGCTTGCGGAAGCGCTACGCGCCCAGGGTGCGACATGTCATTTTATCTGTAGAGAGCTCCAGGGAAATTTGCTAGCGCAAATTTGCGCTCGGAAGTTTCCGACGATCCGTCTTCCCCATACCGAGGCCCTACCGCTTGAGGGAACGCCTCAACCGCAATCTATTTCCAACCCTCCCCATTACCACTGGCTGTGTGCTCCGTGGCAGGTCGACGCCAGCCAAACGTTGACAGCTCTAGAGACACTGCGCCCGGACTGGCTGGTCGTCGACCACTACGCCTTGGATCGGCGCTGGGAAACAGCCGTGCGTCCCGGCAGCGCCGCAATCATGGTACTGGACGACCTAGCTGATCGGACGCACGCATGCGACGTACTGGTCGATCAAAATTTCGGCCGCTCGCCACTCGACTATCAAGCACTTGTTCCGCCCTCGTGTCATGTACTGACCGGTCCTACCTACGCGATGCTGCGCCCGCAATTTTTCGCTGCGCGGCCGCAGAGTTTACGCCGGCGCACAAGAGATGCTACCTTAACCAATGTTCTTATTACGTTGGGCGGCGTGGATCAACACAATGCCACCACCACCATTCTTCAGACTTTAGAACAGCAAGAGCTGCTGCCTCCTGAATGCAGGATAACCGTGATTTTGGGTGCGCAAGCACCATGGCTGACGACCGTAAAGCAGTTTGCGTCGCGGCTACGGTGGCCAACGCATGTGATTAATGGTGTTTCCAACATGGCCCAGCACATGGCTAGCGCGGATTTTGCCATTGCAGCCGCGGGAGGAACCGCCTTGGAATTGTGCTGCCTAGGCGTTCCAACGTTGCTGGTCGCTTTAGCGCAAAATCAATGGCCTGGAGCACGCGCCTTGCAGGCTGCCGGAGCCTGTCGACTTGTTGGAGCGCCCTATGACATTCCTTCTCGTCTGGGTGAGGAACTGCTATTTATGCTTGATGCGGACAATCGCTATCGTATCAGTCATGCCGCAGCAAGGATCACCGACGGCGAGGGCACACGCCGCGTTATCGAAGCGATGCTAGGCCATGCGAAATATCAATGACATCATTGCATCACTTCGTCCGATGACGACCGCTGATCTGGCTTTGACACTTGCATGGCGCAACCATCCCAGCGTTCGATCTTATATGTTTACTCAGCATGAGATATCCATGCGCGAGCATCAGGAGTGGTTTGCTAGCATAAAAGACAATCCGTGCAAGCGTGCGCTGGTATTTGAAGCCGGAGGGGTCCCGTGCGGTTTTGTGAATTTCAACATTTCCAAGTACGGCCGAGTTGCAGAATGGGGTTTTTACATCGCCCCGACTTCACCCCGGGGCACAGGGACGTTGCTCGGTGAAGCCGCGGTAGAGTATGCATTTTTAACAGAGCGCTTGCATAAGCTGTGTGGACAAGTGCTTGCGTATAACGAGCGGTCGATTCGATTTCACGAGCGTTTGGGTTTCCGGCGCGAAGGCGTTCTTCGTGAGCATCACTTCGATGGCCAAACATACCATGCAGTGATCTGTTTTGGGTTATTGGCGCGCGAGTGGCGGTCACTTTCGCAAGGATAAAGATTATGGCGAAACCACCATACATTACGATTGAAAATCGTCGCATTGGGTTGGATCATCCACCGTACATCATTGCCGAGTTATCCGCCAATCATAACGGTAGTTTGCAAACTGCGTTGCGGTTGATCGACGAAGCAAAGGCTGCCGGCGCTGACGCGATCAAGCTCCAAACCTATCGCCCCGACACTATCACTATTGACTGCGACCGTGAGGATTTCAAAATAAAAGGGGGGCTTTGGGATGGGCGTACACTTTACGAGCTTTACCAAGAGGCGCACACGCCGTGGGAATGGCACCGACCGTTATTCGACCACGCGCGCAAATTGGGCATTAGTATTTTCAGTTCGCCGTTTGATGCGTCAGCTGTTGATTTACTAGAGGATCTGGGGGCACCCGCTTACAAGATAGCCTCCTTTGAGTTGGTGGATCTTCCTCTTATCCGCTACGTTGCCGGCACGCGCAAGCCAATGATTTTATCGACCGGCATGGCCAATGCTGATGAGATTGGCGAAGCAATCGCCGCTGCTCGCGATGGCGGATGCCAAGATCTAGCCATCCTGCATTGCGTTAGTGGATACCCTGCTCCCGCTGAACAATATAACCTGCGAACGATCACTGACATGCAATCGCGATTCGGCGTGCCTGTTGGGCTATCTGACCATACCATCGATAACGCAACGGCTATTGCATCTGTGGCTCTCGGTGCATGTTTGGTTGAAAAGCACTTTACACTTAATAGACATGGAGGCGGACCGGACGATAGCTTCTCACTAGAACCGCCCGAGCTAGAAAGTCTGTGCCGCGACGCCCGGACTGCTTGGCGTGCGCTTGGGCGTGTTAACTATGAAAGGACGGAGAGCGAAAAGGGTAATGTTCAATTCCGTCGGTCGCTTTATGTTGTTCGGGACATGCGCAAGGGGGATGAGTTTAGCCACATGAACGTTAAGAGCATTCGTCCTGGATTCGGTCTTCCTCCTAAAGCTCTTGATACAGTGATCGGTCGCAACGCGATACGCGATATACCTAAAGGCACACCACTCACCTGGGATCTAGTCACCGACGCCGATCCCCAATAATACGTTCAGTTGTGGTTCAAATCATAAATTACGGTCCTGATGGCGGCAATCGCGCTTAAAAACACATCACCTTTTATATCATGTTGACGCCGCGCCACCTTTACTTCAAAGCATTGCAATGTCTCAGGCAGTTTGCTGCGCTGCGCACTCGGACTGACACAACAACAAGTCGCGCCAAAGCGCCCGAACTACCAAGTAATTATATAAACCAAGATCGAGCGCCCCTGTACCAGCTCGCTCTTTCCTCGCCTATAAAATCTCGGCTGCTTATTGCCAGACACTTATATAAGCTGCGTAATTTTCATTCCGCGGCGGCTATTGCAAAGACCTGCGATTTTTTGAGCTTGACACCGAAAGATGCAATCTTTGTCATTCAATGTTTAGCATCTAGCAATGCCGGCACAGAAGCCGATTACAAACTTTGGGCAATATTAAGACAAAATGACTTCCGGTTTGAGGAAAGGCTGATTCCTAGTCTTTGCGATCGCATTAGACTTTCCGGCTTCTCTGTTGACCAGAAGCTTAGTCTACTGCGCCAGCTGTCTAGCAACACACCGCAGACCGCTGGTGAGACGGCGCAAGAATCGATTATTTGGTGCGAATATAAAATCAAAGCCCGCGCCGGCATACCATTCTGCATCTTCGATCATGCGCAACGAAGCGGCTTGAAGTTTTTTTTACGAGCCATTCCGCAACTGAAAATCAGCGGGCATCATGGATTCGTTGTCAACCGGCTTCAAGAGTTGTATCGAGACAACGGCAGTGAGGACTTCAGCGTTATTGCCGCGTTAGCCGAACATGTTCCTGACTGGCTTAGCAAGAACGAGTCAGTTTTTCGCAGCGTTGCACACCGTCATTTGAATCATCCAGCAGCACTCGATGTGCTTGGGCGACTTCGTCGTATCAGCCCGATGGAGGATCTTTTTTTTGATTGTGTAACTGTTCAAAAGTCCCTATTTCCGACGGTTTCCGTTTTTGTGCAAGACGGTATCCTTCGTGCACTCATTCGAAATGAGCTCATTGAAGAAGCCACTAGTCTTACAGATGCGGTGTATCTGCCCAACACCGTTCTTCCTCGATTGAACCTCGCCGGGTATCGCTTTCTATGCACGGACGACTACGCCTCTGCTAAGGATTGTTTTTATGAGGCGCTTGAGCAGGACCCCTCCGATAATTTTGCGGCTCTTGGATTACGATTCGCGTTACCGCGAACAAACAATGACATGACTGCCATCCTAGACGTGCGCGATAAGATCGGCTATGGAACTGGTAGTTTCGGGCGAACTGGCATTTGTTCAGAAGGCGGAGCACCATTGGCGGAGTTAACCATTTCGCTGCTAATGTCAGGTAAGCATTACACGCAGGGCGTGAGCACAAAACGGTACCACTGGAAAGCCTTGAAGCAGCATTTTGGAAGTAGGTTTTTGAACTACGAGCTACTTCCAGCCGATGCCACTGGTAAATCGCTATTCGTTATCGGAGACGATGGCGTCGGTGACGAAATTCGTGCAGCTCAATTTTATGGCCAATTGTTAGAGCGATTTGGGCGCGTTACAATCTCTTGCGATCCCCGGCTCGTTAATCTCTTTCGTGCCTCTTTTCCCGGAATTTCGTTTATTCCGGTCACCCGAAGACACAAAGGACGACAAATCGCTTTCCGTCAGAATGAGCAACGTTTGTACGGTTTCACTCAGCGATCAGCGGAGCTTCTGACAGATCAATGCCGCCCGCTACTCGAATCATCCGATTTTATTATCCTGTCACAGGCTCTTTTTTCAGCCATTTTGCCGGGCACTTGGCTAAACCCAAGGCGGGATCCTATTTGCTGTCTATAAACGGCGAGAGATTGCCTAAATCTGACAAGCTTCGTGTCGGTCTACTATGGCGCAGTCATTTCGCGTCCACCTGGCGAAAATTAATGTATCTACGTATTCAAGATTTTTTGCCAATTTTGTCGATTGAAGGCATTGAGTTTTGGTCCGTCCAACACGCCATCGACGAAGAAGAGCGCCGTTTTTGCCAACAAAACAACATCCGGCTCATTGAGGATGTGGATCTTTTTAACGATTTTGAAAGTTTTGCCACGTACTTGGTCTCTATGGACCTGCTGATCGGCATAAGCTCTGTTCCGATCGAGTTGGGTGCGGCCCTTGGTGTCCCGGTTTGGTTACTTGGATTTTCACCGGAAAACTATTGGCTTCGTACGGCGGGCGGGATAGATGAATTTGATCGATTTACTATGAATTCTATAGTTATCGGTCCTCGGTCCGAAGACTTCTCCGCTCCGCGCGACGCCTGTTGCATGGAAGTATTTGAAGAGGTTCGGCGGCGCCTAGTACAGTATAGGGATTCCCGCGATAGTAGACGCACGTTGCATAATTAGGTAAGAGCTGTCTGCTTGGAAACGGCATAGGCCTTGATTCCGCACAGGTGCTTATATCGTTCGCATGGGTTCGGTATCTTACTGCTTATACGTGTTTCTACACAATTTATGCTGGACCAATGGATCAGTTATGCACCTGTTGATCACCGGAGCTAATGGGTTTGTTGGTCGTAATGTTTGCTTGGTGGCAAATCGCCAAGGTTTTTTGCTGACGGCGCTTTCTCGCCACAGGGATAGTCATAGCACTTGCGCGGTAGCAAATCGAATCTTTGCAGATATCGAGACATTTGTCCGCTTGCCTTTTCGTGGGCCACCTCCAGACGCTATCATCCACCTTGCGGCACGAGCCCACGAAACTATTCGTCCAACTTCCGCTGCACTTTCCGCGTTTCGCAGCGTAAATCGGGATGCTACATTATCTCTCGCACAATGGGCAGCATGCTCCGGCGTACGCAGATTCGTGTACGTTAGCTCCATTGGAGTTAATGGGAATTTAACCCACCCCGGGCTTCCCATTAACGAACTCAGCCCTGCCGCGCCACATGAAGCGTACGCCATATCGAAGCACGAGGCGGAGATCGGTTTACAGGGCATTGCAAGCAAAACCGGCTTGGAAGTATGCATCGTTCGTCCTCCCTTGGTGTACGGCCCTGGCGCTCCGGGAAACTTTCGTAGGTTAGTGAGATTGGTGCGAGCTCGGATCCCGCTTCCCTTTGGAGCTGTCGATAATCGACGTAGCTTTATTTATGTTGAGAATCTGGCTGACGCTTTGATTCGCTGCGCAACGCACCCGGCCGCCGCAAATAAGACATTTGTAATTTGCGATGAGACCGTATCAACCCCTCAGCTGTTGCGCATGATGGCGGCCGCTATGGACATACCCATGAGATTATTTTCCATCCCGATGCCCGTTTTGCGTTTTCCTTTTGTTCTTACGGGACGCGCTCACGTTCTCGACAAGCTGACGTGCAATCTTGAAGTTGACGACTCTTACATCAGACGTACATTAGCGTGGCGGCCGCAATTTTCTATGAAAGAAGCGTTGACACGGACGTTTAGCAGTTGGTAATGCCGTTGCATGCGATCAGTGCCCTTCAGGGTGTGCCGCTGCTTTATCCGATCAGCGGCTCGCTACATTGGCACTGTACCGATGTGGAGCGACTCTAGTTAGTCACTCGCGCTCATTTACTATTGGCCTTCCCGGTGAGAATAACGGCAATGCCCGTTAACACTCCGGTCCATAGGAAAAAATGGCGCATCAAGGGCGATCTTAAGGTAGCATCCAGAATTTCTTCGGCCGCCCGCTGGTTGTACGATTACTACTGGCTATGCTTAGATCCGAGAGTTTGTGCGTAAATGAGCGCATCGTAGTCCAGAACATATGGACTTGGGGGCTTGCCGAAGGTGTCGCGAGGGCTTGGCCTTGATATTCGATGCATGGATATCTCGCGGTTGCATGATGGTTAGTCACGCTCAACTTTTTACCTTCACGACCGGCATGCATTTTATGCCCCTTCAGTCCGCGATGTGGTTGTATTCAACATCTTTTAAGAATATTTGCAGTTCAGGGAGGCGCCGAAGGTATTCAGCAAAGGACCGGATCCCTTCTGGAGTCAGGTGTTGATTGTCCCAAAATATGGGACGTCCATAACGGTCGTCAACCCAAAGCCGACATGTGTCTCTTTGGGGGCAAAAGAACGGAAAAACGTTGACGAAAACTGCCTCATGTTTTTTCGCGATATTACGCGCAGCATCTAGCAACCTGCCATAGTCCCAACGAATCATTCCAGTATCAGCCGAAATTGCCATAGGAGGCATTTGTCGAGACTTAAGTGACTTAATATAGTCTGGCATGCTTTGGGTAAACATTGGCGAAATCCCGAACAAAAATACGTTCGGAGTGAGGCCCTTAGCGGCATCTATTCCCCGTTCCACGTTTAGATAGTCAACGGGTCGATACCGGAAATTCATGAACACAGCTTTAACGGTAATAGATGCTTTTATTCTGCTTAGAATTTCCGGCAGGTCCCGAAAACAAGTGGGTTTGCCAGGTGGACAACCAGAAGCGTGTAACATTATGTACTGCTGTCTAGGGAAGGCTATTCTTAAGGCATGCAGTGTGTCTCGCCCGATACTGTCGCCCATGACCAAGATGGTGTTCTCTTTCCCCGCTTGTGCTATCAAACAGTGCACGAGCCGGTCGACACTGTTGCTTTTGTCATAGCTGCATGTCCACCCGGCATGGGTTGCAGCCGAGTAAGCAGCGGATTTGCCGTTGAAATTGAGATTCAGAGTTTTCATGTACTGCTTCTTGGCGACTTCCAGCCTCTTGAGCAAAGCGACCTTTTCCTTGGGGTACAGCGCCTGTTCCACATCTTCGCGCACGGCTTGCTGAATCCGCTGTATGCGTGGCGTTTTTAGGGCCAAGTTGGTACCGTACATAACGGTTAGCAGCATAAAGGAAAAAATCCATACGCTATGCCGAGTGCGCAACGTACGCTTCATGCGAACTGGCCGCTCGATGAGCCAAAATGATCCGCAAGCAAATAGTCCTGCCACCAACAAAACTCCCACGACCCAAGCAGGTCCTGGGTTAGGGTTGATCAGCCGAAGAGCAACGAGCAAGGGCCAATGCCAAAGATACAAGGCATAAGAAATCAGACCGATTCCCACAAGAGGGCGGGCCGACAAAACGCGCTGAACTACCCCTACCGAATTACTCGACAGAATGACAAGCGCTGTCCCCAGAACGGGTAAAGCCGCAGAAGGCCCGGGAAAGGGAATTTCGTGGTGGTACGAAAACAACGCAACAAAGATTGCGGCGAGCCCGACTAAACCAAGGGCCAATGCCTGTCGCCGCGAAAATTGACCCGGTTTTATAATTGCTAACGACGCCCCGACAAGTAACTCCCAAAAGCGCGCGGCAGCGTCATAAAACGCGACGTCGACTGATGCGTTCCAGATCAGGTAGCTTGCGTAGGAGAACGACGCCGCTAGCAGGCCAAAGCAGACGTACCGGAGCCAACGGCCATTGATCTTCAGCGCTATCAGTAAGATTGTGGGAAAGACAAAATAGAACTGTTCTTCAACCGAGAGTGACCAAGTATGCAGAAGAGGGGTGTATGCGCCCGGCCCGTCGAAGTAGGATATCTTCGATAGGAAATACCAGTTTGACATGAATATGGCATTGGCGCCGATACTGTCTGCAAAGCTCGGCAGTTGTTCTTTGCTTTGGAACAGGAAACATAGCAAAACAGTAGCAATTAGCACCGGCGCGAGCGGCGGCAGCAATCGACGCGCGCGGCGCTCATAAAAGCGTGCAAATGAGAACTGTCCGGATGCCTGTTCTTCCAGAATGATTGAAGTAATGAGGAAGCCGGAAATGACGAAAAATATGTCAACGCCAACGAAACCACCGGGAAGCAACTGCGGGAAGGCGTGATAAAGCAAAAACGCTCAGAACTGCGACAGCGCGCAGGCCATCTATTTCAGGGCGGTATGCAATGGTTCGAACGTTTTGCCGTTTCGCACTTTCATCGGTACGGCCAGTGTTGACTCCGATAGCTGGCGCTTGGGTTCCCAAGTCGGTCACGGTAGACATAATTTGTTGGCAAACGACCACGTGGCGAAAAATTGGGTTGCAAGTTTAACAGACAACGCCAGATGAATTGCGTCTACCTGAATCGCTCTGCCTTCTCTTAAGAGTCTGATTCGTGAACCTTCGCCCGATAATGCATTAGTCTGGTCATTTCCAAGACTTTGTGGCGCTCGCTGTTTAGCTGCAGGAGGTCCGCAGTTCGCTTCGAAGCATTTCGACCATGAAGAATTTCTCGGAGCCCTTTTTGTAGTATTACTAATACTCGAAAAATGTTTCGCGGTGCAACCCGCCATTGAACTGCGGTCGACGCAAGACCAATAGTCATCGAATCCTGAATTTCTTATTGCCCGCCTAGCATCCCTCGCTCGTTCGGTCCAAAATCTCCCTTACAACAAGTACTTCAAGGAGACACCCATGCGTCTGGCCGATGCGCAGTGGATACCCGCGCCGCCGCACCAAACCTGGCAGGCGCTCAATGATCCGGAAGTGCTCCAGCGCT
>Ga0207747_1001035_pt1 | contig 22891 bp, 18 predicted proteins | sample HigsolmetaGSP11D_FD_184839 | JGI IMG/M metagenome (GOLD analysis project Ga0207747, IMG submission 184839) | High solid enriched microbial communities from the Joint BioEnergy Institute, USA - SP1-1-D (SPAdes) | ecosystem: Engineered > Bioreactor > SSF (Solid state fermentation) > Aerobic >...
TCGAGCGCGTGCAGCACCCGCCACGCGGGCGGGAAGGCGGCCGTCCGGGCGCGCCAGGGCGGCTCAGCCTGCGGTCCGGTCCGGTGCTGCGCGCCAAGGGCTTCCAGGTCGTGCCGAAGGGTGACCGCTTGCTGGTGGAGATGCCGGGTGGCGGCGGCTTCGGCGATCCATTCGCACGCGATCCGGCGCTGGTGGCACGCGATGTGCGGTACGGCTACCTGAGTATCGAGGAGGCGCGGCGCGACTATGGCGTCGTTATCGCCGAGGACGGCAGCCTGGACCAGGCCGCGACGGCGCGCCTTCGCGCCGGGCGCGCCAACTGAACCTCGCAAGGGCGGGGAGGCAAAATTGGACAACAATGTGCGGCGCATCGGCGTGCTGGGTCCGCCGGTCAATGTGCCACTGGAGCGCGAATTGCCGCGCTACCTGCCGGAGGGCGTCGTCATGAACCACAACCAGCTGTCGCGGCCGGAGGCGGCGCTGACGAAGGAATCGCTGATCGTGATGAGCGAATCGGTCATGCGTGCGGCCCGTGACCTGGCGATGGCACGGCCGGAGATCATCCTCTACGCCTGCACCAGCGGCAGCTTCCTCGAGGACCCCGGGAACGAGGCGAGGATCGCCGAGCGCATCACCGCACTCACGGGCATTGTGGTGAAGGCAGCAGGGGTGAAGCGCAGCAGCCGCCTGCGGTAGCCGCATGGCCGCTCCACCTTCCCTCACGCAGGCAGCCAGCGGACGGTGTAGCGGTGCGCGATGGTCTCCTCACGCACCGGGTCGTGCAGCTGGAAGCGGAAGTTCCGGCGCGGGCGCAGGCTGCCGATCACCGGCAGCGTGCCGCCGAACATCAGCAGGCCCGGCGCGAGGTGATGCCCGGCTTCCTCATAGACGCGCAGGAGGTCGCGGGGGTCGCGCATGGCGGCGACGGTGCCGCGCTGGTAGGTCACCCAGGCGCCATCCTCCTCGACCTCCGATAGGATCTCGATGCGGTCCCAGTGCCCGCCACCTCCTCAAGGCGCCAGAGCACGGGGGCGACCGGCTTCGGGCACAACTGTTTGGAGACGCTGATGGAATAGGCCTCTACCTTGCGATCGGTATGGTCGGAGCCGGCGCCGACCCACCATCCGTCCTCCCGCATCAGTAGAACGAATTCCGCCTCGCCGCTGCTTTCCTCGCCCAGGCAGTCAATCTCCTCCGCCGTGGTCAGCAGATTCACACCGGCGCGGTAGAAGCAGGGCACCGAGGACGGCGGCGCAACGCCGAGAGCAGCCAGTTCGTCGATATGCTCCTGCACCTTGTGCCGGTCGCGGCCGGTCCAGCCGGTGATGACGAGATCGTTGATGGCAACCTCGCTGCGCTCCGTGCCGGCCCGGCTGCGGAATTCGAAGCTGATGCGCTGCATGGGGCTCCTTCCTGAACTGCATGGGCGGTCACGTCCGGCACGCGAGCGCCGCGGAAAAGGATGGTGCTGCCGTCGCGCAGACTCGTCAGGTGCTTGGCGCCGGTCTTGGAGGCCATGCGGCGTCCTCCGGGCTGGTGCGAGCGGCGCCGGGCGGCTGACAATGAGCGGCGGCCCGCGCATGGCGATGGTGGCCTGGAAGCTTAACGGAGGGTCCGGCCCTTTCAATCCCCACCTCCCTGCCGGTGCACCCGGCCGGCTCTTTCCCCTCTCGGCCGAGGCGCAGCACTGCTTGCTTCCTCGGCTCGCCACAGCCTTGCGCCCCGGCGGGTGGCTGCTGTTGACCGCGCCGGCGCAGCGCGCCGAGTGGCGTGATCTGCTCACGGTCCGCGTGTCGCTTTCGCTGGGCGCGCAGGAATATGGAAGCCTGCTGGAGCAGGCCCCGGGTTCGCGTTGGAGGACGCGTCGGTGGACGAGGGCGGCAACCAGCATTACGCCTGCCTGTCGCCGTTACACCTACGTCTATGTTGCAGGACACTGAACGCCTCAACCCGTAGTTGAGTTCATTTCTTGCTGGTTCTATAATCCCTCCGCCGACCCTGTGCCGGCCCCAACCATCAGACCTGCGCCGGCGTACCGGCAAAGACAAAAACGATCATTCCGGGCGGAATCAAACATGGGCAACTGCGCACGCTTCCAAAGTGGCGGCTACATCCAACTGCCGGGGCTGGCTTCCAGCTTCAGCGAGGGCATTACTCTGCAGGCCTGGATCAATCCCTCCTCCTGTCGCAACAATTGCCGCATCTTCGACCTGGGCCGGGGCAAGGAACAGGACAACATCTTCCTGAGCGAGTACAAGGACAAGAAGGACCTGGCCTTCGCGATCTACCAGGGCAAGAAGCGCGACGAGCGCCTCGTGCTCAGGGGCGCCTTCCAGCCCAAGCTCTGGACCCACGTCACGGTCACCGTGGACAGCGCCGGCAACGCCAAGGGCTACGTCAACGGCAAGCTGCAGGCCAGCGTGAAGATGAAGGCACCGGCGGCGGCCAAGGACGGCATGCGCACGCGCTGCTTCGTCGGCCGCAGCAACTGGGGCGACGACAAATCCTATGACGGTCTTATGGCCGAACTGCGCATCTGGGAGCGCGTGCTCAGCGCCGACGAAATACTGGACGACTACAGTCGCACGCTGGTGGGCGACGAGCCGGGGCTGCTGGGCTACTGGCCGCTGTCCGACTTCAACACGCGCGGGCCCGTCGACCTGGGGCGCCACCAATTCCATGGCGCTGCCAGCAAGGGTGTCAGCGACGCCTCCGCCTCCGACCTGGGTAGCCTCCTGCGCACCAGCCGGGCCTCGGTCTCGATCTCCCGCCAGTTGCTGATGGACTACATTCCCCTCGGTGCCTTCCCGGAGGACCGCCCCCTGTGCGGCCTCGAGGCCACGGGCACAGGCTCTCAGCGCCTGGCGAACGCGCAGGCCTGCGGCAGCTATGCCCCCGTGCCGGACGAGCCGGAGGAGGAGACGGTGGTCACTTGTCCGGTATGGGAGGTGACCCTGCAGGCCCCGGAGCAGGAGCAGGCGCTGAGCGTCACCTTCGACCGCGACGTGGACCTTGTGGTGCCCGGCGACACGGGGCCGCTCCTGCAGCGTCAGCCCGCCGGTGAGGCGCTGCGCTGGCAGTTGCCCGCCGAGGAGGTGGTCCGCCTGCGCCTGCCAGCCGGCCCGCAGCTCGATCTGCCCTGCGCCACAGTGCGCACCGACAGCGGCTGCACTCGCCTGGATTTCCCCTCCCTCGGCGGCCTGAGCGCCGTCACCAGCGATGACCTCCGGCAGCCCTCCCCCCAGAATCCGGAAGCCAGCGCCCTGCCGGAAGACCTCGACGCTGCCACGGCGGACGCGGTCACCCTGTATGTGCGCCAGCTCGCCTGCGCGACGCCTACCGCCAAGTACGACGCGCCGCGCAGCGTCGCGCAGAGCGGCGGCACGGAGGGCGCCTTGCAGGTGCAGGCCCTGGGCTTCGACTGGGGCGACATCGCCGATGCCGGCAAGAAGCTGATCGACGACGCCATCAGCGGCGGCAAGAAGCTGGTCGAGGACGCCAGCGAGCTGGCCAACCGCGTGGGCGACGCGCTGGAGGATGTGGGCAAGGCCCTGCAGAAGGACCTCAAGAACCTGCAGAGGGAAACCACCTTCGCAGTGCGGCAGGGGCAGAGCCTCGTTCTGTATACCGTCGACGCGGCGCAGGACCTGATCAAGCGTGCGCCGAAGGTCACCAGGCCCAGCTCGGCAGCGCTCATCCGCCAGACCCTGCGCCAGGCAAAGACGCTGTGCGTCTCCAGCGTGAACGCGGCCGCCAACGTGGTGGAGATAGTGGGCGAAGCGCTCGACGGCTCCGTGTTCAAGGTGATCGTGCAGGGCATCGAGGCCGCGGTGGCTGCGCTGCGCACCTTCTTCGAGCGGATCGGCCTTGCTTTCCGTGATCTGGCCGCCTGGCTCGCCTCCCTGCTGAAGTGGCTGGACTTTCGCAAGCCGCTTGACACCATCCACGACTGGTTGCTGAACCAGCTTGATGGGCTGAGCGCCACCCTGGCAGCCTCGGCCAACGCCATCGATGACGCGCTGGCCCAGGCGGCCGGTGCCCTGGACAGCGCCGCACACAGCCCGCAGCGCGTGCGCGACCTGCTGCCCAGCAGAACGAAGGTGAAGCGCTCCAGCGAGCTCAACTTCGTGCTCTCGCATCTGGAGAACGTGATGCACACCGGCTTCCTGCCCAAGTCGCTGGCCGCCTCGCTGCCGGCGCTGCCGCAGGAACCGGTGGACCGGATCGCGCAGAGCCTGGCGGCGCTGCCGCTCGACAAGCCCCTGGACCTGCGCTGCAGCGAACTGATCGGGCCGCTCGCCGCCGCCTGGGAGGAGCTGGTCGACGCCCTGCGTGCGGGGCTGCGCAGCGCGGCCCAGGCGGGCGTCGCGGCAGTCGACTGGCTGCGCGACTTCCTCACCAGCCGCCTCAAGCTGCCCTTCTTCACCGCCCTGTTCGAGCAGGTCCTCTTTCCCGGCTGGAAGCTCACGCCTCTGCGGCTCATCTCCCTGCTGGCCGCCATTCCGGCCCACCTGCTGGGTTGGAAGCTGGATAGGCTGAAGGACGCCAAGTTCACGCCGGTGCTGCTCAGCGGCTCCGCGCAGGGCGGCGAGGCGCAGCCCAGACATGCCGAGGCCAGCGCGAGCGCTTCGGTAGCCTCCCTCCGCGCCGCACCGCTGAGCTCCGAAGGCGGCGCGCCGAAGCAGGGCGGGAACTCCGCCAGGAGCGGCAGTGATAGCGACGCGGCCATTCAGTCCGCCCAGGTGGCCGTCCTGGTATTCCAGGCCATCGGCTGGAGCGTGTCCTCCTGGGAAAACTTGCGTGAGCTGAGGGGCTGGAAGAAGTCGCAGACCGACTCGGTGCGGCTCACTGCACTGCTGATCAGCTCCGCAGGCGCGGTGGGCGCCGTCACGGCCTACACCAACCTGATCACGGCGCCCCTGTGCATGAAGGGCAGGCCCTTGGCGCTGACCACCGGTGGGCTGGTGTGCGATCTGATCGGCTCCATCTGCCGCGTCATAGCCGGCGTCAACCTCTGGCATGAGGCGACGCTCAGCAAAGCGGAGGTCACGGAAATCGTGATCGGCGGCTTCGATTCGGTGACCGGCCTCCTGAGCTTCGGCCTGGGGGTGGCCGGTGGTGTGCAGGACGCGCAGGGCCATAGCAGGGAGGCGCAGTACGTCATCGGCAACATGGTGTTGAACGGGCTGATGGTAGCGCTGGACGGTGTCTCGCTGCTCTCCTATTCGGGGGGGACATGGGCCAAGGGCGCTGCCAAGATCGCCGCCGGTGGCTCGTTGCTCTGCTCGACTGCCAGCTTGGGCCTGGCGGCGGCCGCCGCTGGCACTTAAAGGTCGCAGCGCCCCTTGCATAGGGAAGGCCCGGCTGGTCCGCCATTGCGGCGGCCGCTGGCGTAAGGGCAGAGTGACGGTGAAGCAGGTGCCCTCGGCCGAACTGCGCACCGTCACCTCGCCGCGGTACGCCTGCCCTCCGCCTGCACCCCAGCCTGGCTGAAGTCTACGGCACCTGGGTTGCCGAGCTGACCAAGGCCCTCGAAGCCGATGACGCCGCCGAGTTGCGCGAGCAGGTCCACGGCGCGCCGGGTGCTATTCCGCGCTTGGCCGGGGACGCGCGTGTGGCACCCGCTGTGCCGACTTTGACGTCCTCCGCATCGGCCACCTCCAGGGCTCTCGTCCCATAGCCGTACCCGGGATCGGCAAACCCTGGCCGGGATTGCAACCCGGCCATTTAAACCTCGGCAGCCCTTTCCAGCCTGGCTTCCTGTTTGCCGTGGCGGCGCGCCAGGGCGCGCGCCACCACGTAGAACACCGGCGTGAACAGCAGGCCGAACAACGTCACGCCAAGCATGCCATAGAACACGGCCACGCCGAGGCTCTGCCGCATCTCCGCGCCAGCGCCGGTTGCCACCGTCAGCGGCAGCACGCCGAGGATGAAGGCGAGACTGGTCATCAAGATCGGCCGCAAGCGGGTGCGCGCCGCCGCGGCGGCAGCCTCCCACCGCGAGGCGCCCGCTGCCTCCGCCACGCGGGCGAACTCGACGATGAGGATGGCGTTCTTAGCCGCCAGCCCGACCAGCACCACCAAGCCGACCTGCACCAGCACGTTGTTGTCGAGGCCCGTATGCGCAACGCCCAGCAGCGCGGCGAGCATCGACATCGGCGCGATCAGCACCACGGCCAGCGGCAGTAGCCAGCTTTCGTACATCGCCGCCAGCACCAGGAAGACGAACACCACCGCCAGGCCGAAGGCAACCGGCGCGGTATTGCCCGCGATTCGTTCCTGCAGAGCCAGTTCCGTCCACTCGTAGCCAAAACCCTCCGGCAAGGCAGTCTTGAGCGCCTCCTCCACGGCGGCGATCGCCTGGCCGGTGGATACGCCGGGCAGCGCGGTTCCCTGCAGCTCGGCGGCCGGGAACAGGTTATAGCGCGGCACGCGGTACGGCCCGGACGTCTCGTGGAAGGTAGCGACACTGCCGAGCGGGACCATCCCTCCCCCATCAGCACGGGTGCGAAGCCGGGCGATGTCCTCGATCGCCGTGCGGTGCTGCATGTCGGCCTGGGCCATCACCCTCCAGGTCCGGCCCAGCAGGTTGAAGTCATTCACGAAGGCGGAGCCCATATAGACACCCAGCACCTCATGCACACGCGAAACCGGCACGCCCAGCATCTCCGCGCGGGTGCGGTCCACCTCGGCGCGGATCTGCGGCGTCGCGGTATTGTAAAGGCTGAAGGCGAAGGCGATGCCGGGGGCTCGGTTCACCGCGGCAAGCGCCGCCTGCGTCGCCCGCTCCAGCTCCAGTGGGCCGCGGCCGGCGCGATCCTGGATCATCAGCTTGAAGCCGCCGCCGGTGCCGATGCCGGGCACCGGCGGCGGCGGGATCACCAGCACCTGCGCGTCCGGGTCGCCCATCAGTCGCTTTTGCAGGTCGCGAAAGATGTCGTTGCCCGTCAGGCCCTCCTGCGCACGCTCTTCGAACGGTTTCAGGCCGGCGAAGACGACGCCGGTGTTGGGCGCATTGGTGAAGGTGGCGCCGTCGAAGCCGACGAAGGCCACGGCGTCCTTGACGCCTGGCGTCGCCATGATCGCCTCGGAGGCGCGGCGCACCACCGCGTCCGTCCGGCTCAGGCTGGCTCCCGGCGGCAGCTGGAAGGCGACGATGAAGTACCCGCGGTCGAGGGGCGGGATGAGCCCGGTCGGCGTCGTCAGCACGCTCCAGCCGGTCAGGATCAGGAGGCCGGCGTAGACTGCCAACAGGATCGCGGGGACCCGCACCAGGCGCCGCGTCAGGCCACCATAGCCAAGCGATAGCCGATCGAACAGCCAGTTAAACCCACGGAAGAACAGGCCGACCGGTGCCAGCAACCGGTTCCGGGGGGCGTGGTGGTCGTGCGGCTTCAGCAGCAGCGCGGCCAGCGCAGGTGAGAGGGTCAGCGATACCAGGGCGGAAAGCAGCGTGGCGACGGAGATGGTCACCGCGAACTGCTTGTAGAAGGCGCCGGAGATGCCGGCGATGAAGGCGGTCGGCACGAACACGGCCACCAGCACGAGCGCAATGGCTATGAGCGCGAAGCCCACTTCGTCCATCGTGCGCCGCGCCGCCTCGAGCGGCGACAGGCCTTCTGCCATGTGCCGTTCGGCGTTCTCCACGACCACGATGGCGTCGTCCACCACGATGCCGATGGCCAGAATGAAGCCGAACATGGTCAGTGCGTTCAGCGTGAAGCCTAGCGCCAGCAGCACGGCGAAGGTGCCAATGATGGAGACCGGGATGGCAAGCAGCGGGATCACGGCCGCGCGCCAATTCTGCAGGAAGAGGATGACCACCAGCACCACCAGCAGCACCGCTTCGGCGAAAGTGTGAACCACCGCCTCCATGCTCTGGGCGATGAAGCGCGTGGGGTCGTACACCACGCTCCAGCCGATGCCGGAGGGGAAGCTCTTGGCTGCCTCCTCCATGGTGTGGCGCACGGCCGCCGCGGTCTCCAGCGCGTTGCTGCCGGGCCGCTGGAAGATGACGATGGCGGTCGCCACCTGGTTGTTCAGGAGCGCGTTGACTGAATAGTCAGCAGCGCCAAGCTCCGTCCGCGCCACGTCGCGCAGCCGCACCGGCGCGCCGTTGGCGCCCGTGGCGATGATCTGCTCGTCGAACTGCTCCGGCGAGACGAGGCGGCCCAGCGCCTGTACGCTTACCTCGAAGGCGCCGGCTTCAGCCGCGCGGGGTGCCTGGCCGATGGCGCCGGCCGCCACCTGTGCGTTGGCACGGCGGAGGGCGTCCACCACCTCGCCTGGCGAGAGGCCACGCGCCGCCACCCGGTCGGGGTCGAGCCAGACGCGCATGGCATAGTCGCGCGCGCCAAACACCTGCGCGTCGCCCACGCCATCCAGCCGCGCCAAGCGGTCCTTGATGACGAGGGTGGCAAAATTGGAGACGTATTCCGGGCTGCGGCTGCCATCGGGCGAGGTCATGTGCACGACCATCAGCAGGTCGGGCGAGGCCTTCTTCACGGTGATGCCGAGCCGGCGCACCTCCTCAGGCAGACGCGGTTCGGCGATCGAGACGCGGTTCTGCACCAGCACCTGCGCCTGGTCCACATCGGTGCCCTGACGGAACACCACGCTGACAGTGAGGCGCCCGTCGCCGGTGGACTGGGAGGACAGGTAGAGCATCCCGTCCACCCCGTTGATTTCCTGCTCGATCGGGCCGGCGACGGTTTGGGCTATCGTCTCGGCGGAGGCACCAGGGTAGAGCGCGGTGACCTGCACTGTGGGGGGCGCGATCTCGGGATATTCCGCGATGGGCAGGCGCAGCGCCGCGACGGCGCCCACCAGCGTGATGGTAATGGAGACCACCGCCGCGAAGACGGGGCGGTCGATGAAGAAGCGGGCGAGGCGCACGGCGCGTGTTCTCCGGAAGGGGCAGCGGGCGGCCGCTCGGGGGCCCCCGCCACGCGGTCACTGAGCGATTAAAGCGAGCGGGCTTGCGCCAATGCGGCCTTGCTCCGCCGCTACGTGCGCACCCGGCCGGGCGCGGTGCAGGCCGCCGATGATGACCCGGTCGCCAGGGTCAAGGCCGGCGCGCACCACACGGAGACCCTCAACCAGCGGGCCAAGCTGCACCGGGCGCGGTGCCACCGTCCCGTCCGATGCCACGGTCAGCACCATCCGGCCCGATTGGTCGGCCATAACGGCCGTGTCCGGCACGAGCAGCGCCGAAGTCTCGCCGGCCGAGAGACGCAGCCGGGCGAAGAGGCCCGGCGCCAGGAGCAGGTCAGGGTTGGGCACGACAGCGCGGTTGCGGATGGTGCCGCTGCGTGGGTCGAAGGAACTGTCCACGAAATCGAGCCGCCCCTCGTGGGAGAAGTCCGCCTCGTCGAGCAGGCGGATCTGCACGAGGGCGCCGGCGCCATCCGCGGCGGGACGCGCCGCGCCGCCGCGGGCCAAGCGGAGGTGCTGCGCCTCGCTGGCATCGAAGACAGCGTAGACCGGGTCGACTGCGAGCAGGGTTGTCATGAGCGTCTGGCCCTGCTGAACGAGATTGCCCGCATCCACGCGGCGGTCACTGACGCGGCCCGGGCGCGGGGCGCGGATCTCGGAAAACTCCAGGTCGAGTTCCGCCTGCCGCAACGCGGCCCGGGCGGCGGCAAGGCCGGCTTGCGCCTCCCGCAGGGCGCTCCGGCGGGTGTCCATTTCGGACTCCGGCGCGAAACGCTGCTGCACCAGGGGCGCGTAGCGCTGCACCTGCTGCTCGGCGAGGAGCAGCCTGGCCTCGGCGCGCTCGACCTCGGCCCGGGCGCTCTCAACGGCGATCTGGAAAGGGCGCTGGTCGAGGGTGAACAGAAGGTCGCCCGCGCGGACCAGTGCGCCATCCTGGAAATGCACCTGCATGACCTGACCGGACACGCGCGGGCGGATTTCAACGCGGGCGGAAGGCTCGATCCGCGCCGTGTACTCCTCCCACTGCGGGACAAGCCGGGACAACGGGGTAGCCACAATGACGGATGGCGGGGTGGGCGGCGCGGCGCCTTGGGCCATGGCGGGCGAAGCCAGGCTCACGCCGGCGAGAAGCCCGAATACCGTAGCGCCCAGCACCGCCCGGTTCGCCGAGCGCCGGCCAAGCGGCGCCTGCGTACGGTTCAGCCAGGCGAGCCAAATGTTTTCGCCGTCTTGTCCTGCTTGGGTCTTGTGCTGATGGACGGACATTGCCTATCTCCAGGGCGGATGATACCGACCGGTTCGTCCCAAATAGTAAGTGACCGGTCAGTAACATCAAGGGCAAGCTGGAGGTGGCACCGTTCACGCCACCGAGAGGAAAAGGAGGAAGCCAGCAATGGCCAGCGCTACGGCCGACCGCCCCAGGGCGGCGGAGCGCATTCAGGCCGCGGCGAAAGAACTGTTTCACCGCCAAGGCATCCGCGCCACCGGCATCGAGGAGGTCTGCCGCGCGGCAGCGGCGACCAAGATGAGCCTCTACCGCGCCTACCCGAGCAAGGACGCGCTGGTAGCCGCCATCCTCTGCGCCGACGCTGCGGCCTATGAGGCCTGGTTCACCGAAGCGACCGCCTCCGCTCCGACGCCCGCGGCCAAGCTCCGTGCGGCGGTGGAAGCGTTCGCGGCGAAGCTGGAAGGGCCGGAGCAGATCGGTTGTCCGCTGCTGCTGGCACAGGCAGAATTTCGTGACCCGGAGCACCCGACGCACCGCCTGGTGGCGGAACACAAGACGCGGATGCGCAATGCCCTGGCGCAACTGGCAAAGGAGGCCGGCGCCGCGCGGCCCGAGCTGCTGGGCGACGCCTTGGCCATGCTCATAGACGGTGCCTGGTCGACCATGCCCTATATGGGCGGCGCGAGGGCGGCCGAGGTGCTCCGCCGCGCGGCCGAGGCTGTGCTCCGGAACGCCTTGCCATAGCGGCTAGCTGGCCGGCTGCAGGTCTGGCAGTCGCAGCGAGGCGGGCCGTTCTCCCCGAACGCGTTCTCTTGCTCGAGCCTGGCGAGCAGCGCTCTGGTCAGCGCCGCGGCAGCCCCCTCCCCCGACGGTGACAGGAAGTGCACGAGCGACCCGCTGCCTCCCGGTCGGCCAAGCGCCGGCGTAGGTCCGTGGCCTCGCGCTCCGCCACGGCCTGCCCTTCCGCATCCGTCGGCAGCAGTCCCTGCCGCCCCTCCGCGCCGACCAGCCAGTTCCTGAGCCGGTTTCCTCAGAGTTCCTCTCCCGCGCCGGTACCTGCGTGTGGCGTGGGGATGCACCACTCCTCGCCCCTGGCAGTCGTGACATATTCCGGCCAGCGCAAATCGACCGGCGGCGCAAAATCGCGCGGTAGCAACGGTGCCACCCAGCGCGAGCCACCCACGCCGCCACCGGTCCGCCCGCGGAATTCCGTCTGGGCTGCGGCCAGCACCTCCGGCTGCGTGGCCAGGTCGATCAGGGTCAGCGCCATCGTCTTCGCTGCCACGAACAGGCCGGGATCCACCGCCGCAGGCAGTCCGCCCAGCGCGTTATAGGTCCAGTTCGGATAGGCATAGCCCGCGGAAGGCGGGCGCAGCCGCGGCCGCGCCACGAGCAGCCGCACAGTCGGCGCATGCCAGCAGAACTCGACATAATCGTCCGCGCTCAGATGCTTCTGCCAGGAGGGCAGGCTGGCGCGCAGCTTCGCCTCGTTCTCCTCCGGCGGCGTGAGCCGTGTCACGCTGGCAATGAAGGGATCCGGCATGGGCTCCAGGCCGAGATTGCGCTGGATCTGCCGGCCGAACTCCAGCGCCTCTTCGGAATAGACAGGTGCACCGACCGCCTGCAGGTTCTTCCAGGTCAGCTCGGTCAGCACCGTATTCGGTAGGCCAACCCGCGTCCTGGTCACCCAGCGCACATAAGCCTTGCAGCCAGTGCTGGCCGCGGCCTGGCGAGCGTTGTTCGCCAGCACCCGCCAGATCTGTTCCTGGATGCCAAGCGAGGAGGAGCGCCAGGAGTACTGGATCTGTGCGAAGCGCGGCGTGAGGTTGTCCGAGGTGGCGCCGCCATCGCCCAGCACGAACTCGTTCAGCGTCCAGGAGCCGGCATGGGGAAACATCGCCTCCTTGGTGTATTTGGTGATGGTGTACATCAGGCAGAGCGCATCCAGCGCGCCGGGGCAGCGGGCCTGGGCGTGCGCGCCCTCAATCGGCATCAGCGAGGGGTCGATCCACTGCTCCGGCGCCTCGGCCTCGAAAGTGATGACGGCGCTCCAATAGGCGCCGAAATGCGTCTCGCCCGTCACGGTGTTGGACGGCCAGGGATGCCAGACCACGACGGCATCGAGGCCGTCATAGTAGCCCTTGGCGGCGTGGATGGGCTTCGATCCGCACACCTTCTCCGCCGGCTCGCCGAACAGCTTCAGCGTGCCGGGGATGCCATGTGCCTGCATCGCCGCCTTCGTCCCCAGAATGGCGGCAAGCGCCGCGGTGCCGAGGACGGAATGCGGATCCGTGTGTCCCGCGGCATAGGGGTGCAGCCCCTCCCGTGGTGCCCGGTAAGGTACCACCTGCTGCGAATTGCCGGGGACCGCATCGTATTCCGAAAAGCTCGCCAGGACCGGCCCGCCCTGCCCCCAGGCGGCGATGAAGGCGGTAGGCATGCCGCCCGAGCCTTCCTCCACCGTGAAACCCTCAGCCCGCAGCAGTTCCACGTAGTCCCGGGCGGAGCGGTATTCGCGCCAGGTCGGCTCGGCATGGGACCAGATCCGCGCATTGAAGGCGGAGAGGCGGTCCTGGTTAGCGGCGATCCAGTCGAGCGCAGTGGCGCGGATGACGTCGTTGCTCTGCATGGCCTGCATCTTCCTAGACGCGCCGGACGTTCCAGAAGGTCGCGAAGCCGTCCAGCACGCCGGTGATGGAGGAGCGATACGCCGTCGGCTGCAGGTACTGGCCGAGCGGATAATAAGGCACCTCCCGCATGGCCTCGAGCTGGATTTCGCGGCAGATCGCCTGCTGCGCCGCCAGATCGGGGGCGCGAAACCAGGCATCGCGCAATTCCTCGATGCGCGGCATGGTGGCCCAGCCGGCATAGCCGGCCTCGCCATTGCCGCGCAGCGCGATGTGCCCCGCCGGGTTCAGCCAGTCCGAGCCGGACCAGTTGGTGACGAAGAGGCTCCAGCCGCCTTCGGAAACCGGCCCCTTGCGGTTGCGCCGCTGCAGCATGGCATTGAACTCGACGGCATAGACCTCCACCGGCATGCCGAGGCGCTTCAGCATGTCTTCGAACACCGCGCCGAGCGCCATCAGCACCGTGGAGTTGGAGGGCACCATCAGCACCACCGGCTCGTCGTGGTACCCCGCCTCACGCAGCGCGGCACGTGCCCGTGCGATGTCGCGCGGGCCGGTCAGCGGTTCCAGTCCCGCCTCGGATGCCATCGGCGTGCCCGGGGCGAAGAAGCCGAGCGGTACGTGATAGAGGCTTGTTTCCCCCGGGCCTACCACCGCCTGCATGCAGGCGGTCTGGTCGATCGCGCTCCACAATGCCTGGCGGACCGCCCGGTTGTTGAATGGTGGCTGCAGGTGGTTCATCCGCACCATGGCGACGAAGCCGGTGGGGTCCAAGACCCGCACATGTACATTCCGCGCGCGCCGCAACAGGGAAAGCTGGTCGTGATAGGCATATTCCTGCCAGTCCTGCTCACCAGCGATGAGGGCGGAGGTGGCAGTGGACGGGTCCGGCATGCTGCGCCACTCAACCCGCTCGAAATGCACCACCTTCGGCCCGGAGGTCCAGGCGAGCGGGCCATCCTTGCGCGGCACGTACCGCTCGAATTTCGTGTAGACGTTCAGTGAGCCCGGCACGCGCTCATCCGCCTTGAAACGGAAGGGGCCGCTGCCGATCAGTTCCGGTACCTGCCGGAATGGGTCAGTGTTCGCCAGCCGCTCCGGCATCATGGCGCAGACCGGCACCGAAGCCTTGCCAAGCGCGATGGGCAGCAGCGGGAAGGGATGCTTCAGGCGGAAGCGGATGGTGCGGTCATCGGGCGCCGAGAGCTCGTCGGTCGCGTCAAGCAGGGTGGCGCCGAACGGGTCACGCCTGGCCCAGCGGCGGATGCTCGCCACGCAATCGCGAGCCAGCACCTTCTCCCCGTCGTGCCACAGCAGACCCTCGCGTAGCGTCAGGTCCCAGCGCCTGCCATCATCCTCGATCCGGTGCCCGTCCACCATCTGCGGCGTGGCCTGGTACGACCCGTCCATGCCGTAGAGCGTGTCGAACACCATGTAGCCGTGATTGCGGCTGATATAGGCCGTGGTGGTGACCGGATCGAGCGTCACCAGATCCTGCTGCGGGGTGAAGCGCAGGGTGGTGGCCGCCGCCGCCCGCACCAGGGCCGGGCTGGCCAGGGAGGCAATCAAGCCGCTGCCCGCGGCCTTCATAAGGGTGCGTCGCCGCATGGATCCAGATCTCCTCCCGTAGGACACCGCCGGCGCGTGCTCCTGTGGGGAACGGGCAGTTACGCGGCGTCCATGCAGGTTCAGTGTGCGAGGCGGAAGGTGAATTTGGCAAGCCTGCTGAGGTATGCCGGGCCTGCTGCGATCGATGCGCCGGCAACCCGAAATCCAAGGACCGCCTTGCGGCCTGCGACGGGGACCGCTGCCACTGTCCGCCGGACCGGCATGCGCGGAGATGCGAAGCGCATGGCATGGCTCTATCGGGGCATCGTGCCTTGAGGCTGCTGCGGTCCATCCCTCATCTGGATGCCTACACTGGCTGGACAAAGCGCGGCGCTTCGCTCGATTCCTCCTCGATCAGGCACTTGGCGCCGCGGCCGGTGGAGCCCCGACCTGCCCCTACCGCACCGCCCCTCAAAGGTCAGATCGCCCGAAATAAGGTCGCGTCCGGGTTGGACCAGCCTGCCGGATCAGGATCAGGCAGACCGGTTGGCGCCGGCCTCAACCTCAGCGAAAGTTCGGTTCCCGCCGCTCACGCCATGCGCTGTATCCTTCGGCCTTGTCCTCCGTAAGGTCGAGCACATAGAAGCGGTACATGTCGGCCAGGGCGGCGTCGCGCAGGTTCGGGATATTCTGGCCGTTGTTGATGAATTTCTTGACGAGACGTGCAGCCAGCGGCGGCAGCCCTGCCAAGTGCTCACAACGGCCATAGCACGCGCCATAAGCTCGTTGTGCGGCACAAGCCACTGCACGAGGCCGATGCGGTACGCCTCGTCAGTACTGAGAATTCCTAACACAGCCACCTGACCTGCTTCAGGCAAATGAGGGTGGCGACGAGGGAGATGACAGCGAAGCGGATATGGAGTGCTCCCCGTTAGACCGGACACTCGGCAGGGGTGGCTGGCTGCTGAGCGATGAACTCACGAAGCGCCTGCATACGCAAGCCGCTGTAGGGGCGGATAGTGTTGTAGTCCTCGAACCAGGCAGGGAGTTGCTGCAGGAGGGAGATGGCGTCCTGCCTTGGGTTCACCCGGACGTAGTCGCGCTTGATGATCTTCACGAAAGCCTCACAGACGCTATTGCTTGCGAGGTTGCGGACCGGTGTGAAGCGGGGAACGAGGTTCAGCGCAGTAGCGAAATCCAGCGTCTTGGCAGCGGTGTAAGTGGAGCCGTTGTCGGCGAGCCACCGCACCGGTTGCGGGACGCGCAGGGCATCGAACCGGCGCTCGACGCACTCCAACATCAGGTCACGGATCATCTCGCTGCTGATCCCCTCCCGAGCGGTGAAGACCTTTCGCCTGATCGCTCTCTGATCGAGTACCTGGTCCGGCAAGGGTTCACGGTCTTCGCCATCTCCTGGCGGAATCCGGGTCCGGAGGATCGCAACCTTGGGCTGGAGAACCATCGCCGCCTCGGCGTAATGGCGACGCTGGATGCCATTGGCACGATATGTGGCAGCGACAGCAAGGTGCATGCGCTCGGCTACTGCCTCGGTGGCACGCTGCTTGCGATCGCGGCCATTACCATGGGGCGGGATGCCGATGAGCGCCTTGAGACCCTCACCCTGCTCTCCACGCAGACCAACTTCCTCAAGGCAGGCGAGCTGATGCTCTTCATCAACGAGGCCGAGGTCGCCTTCCTGGAGGACAGGATGTAGGCACGCGACACCCTCTCGGCGGAGCAGATGTCGGGTGCCTTCCAGATCCTGCGCTCGAACGACCTGATCTGGTCCCGCATTGTGCGCGAATACCTGCTTGGCGAGCACGCCCTGCTGAGCGGCCTCATGACCTGGAATGCTAATGCCATGCGCACGCCCCACCGCATACACAGCGAGTATCTGCGCAGGCTGTTCCTGCATAGCGGACCTGGCGGAAGGCCGATACCAGGCGGATGGCGGCCGGTCGTCCTGTCCGACATCCGTCTCCAAATCTTTGCCGTCGGCACGGAACGGGACCATGTCGCGCCCTGGCGTTTCGTATAGCGGCGGCCACAATGCCGGCACCGTCTCGCCGCCTGGCCATCCACGGCGGCGCTACCGCATGGCAACGCGCGCACATGATGACCGTTATCTCGCCCGGAAGCCTGGCTGGAGGCGAACCCGCGCGGGATGGCTCCTGGTAGCCCGCATGGGTGGCCTGCCGCCGCTGGAGGATGCGCCCGGCACCTATGTCCGCCAGCGATAGGCCAAGGCTTGCGGCACATCAATGCCGGGGGATAGTCACGAGACTACAGTATCTGAATTGGGGCCACAGCCTGCAATGCGGGCTTCCGCGTATGAGAGGACCTAGCGAGACGGGCCATGAGTGAAGGCAATACGCCGCAGGACAAGGACGCGGTTGCTGCGGTCAGCCCTCCACCACAGGATCAGGCCCTGGTACGGCTCGAATCCCGTGTGCCCGCGCCGCCATCCGGCAGCCCTCCCTCAGGTCCGGGCCGCAGGCGGGGCAGGCGGTTTGCCATCGGCATCCTTCTCCTTGTCATCGCGCCAGCCGGCGCCGGCGGTGGTTGGTACTGGTGGCAGCAGCAACGGGCCATGGCGCTGCCCCCTGGCTTCGCCTCAGGCAATGGCCGGATAGAGGCGGAGCAGGTGGATATCGCGACCAAGACTCCTGGCCGGCTTGCGGAGGTGCTGGTTGAGGAAGGTGCCATGGTGCGTGCCGGGCAGGTGCTCGGCCGCATGGATACGCGCGAAGCCGAGGCGGCACTGCGCCGTGCCCAGGCGCAACTCGGCCTGACGCAGCGGATGCTGGAAGCGCGTCAGGCAACGGCGCAGCAGCAGCGGAGCCAGTTGACGCTCGCTGAGGCCGAACTCGAGCGTGCGCGCTCTCTCTTCGAGAGCGGCTATGGCACCCGCCAGGCTTTGGACCAGCGCATCGGCGCGTGGGACGCGGCCGCGGCTGCCCTCAGTGCCGCCATGGCGCAGATCGGCGAGGCCGAGCAGGCCATCCGGGCGGCGGCTGAGGAAGTGGAACGGCTGCAGGTCCAACTGGCCGACAGCGTGCTGACCGCGCCGATCGATGGCCGCGTGCAATACCGGCTGGCCAATCCGGGCGAGGTGCTGGGTGCCGGCGGCCGGGTGCTGACGCTGCTCGACGTCACCAATGTCTACATGGCGGTCTTCCTGCCGACGCAGGAGGCCGGCCGCGTTGCCATCGGAGCCGAGGGACGCATCGTGCTGGACGCGTTGTCGAACTACGTCATCCCGGCACATGTCTCCTTCCTTTCGCCCCAGGCGCAGTTCACTCCGAAGGCCGTGGAGACGCGGTCGGAGCGTGAGCGCCTGATGTTCCGCGTGAAGCTCCGCATCGAGCCGGACCTGCTCCGCACCTATGCGGAGCAGGTCCGCACCGGCCTGCCCGGTACCGGCTATGTTCGCCTGGATCCGGCTGTCGCCTGGCCTGCCAGGCTGCAACCCGGACGGCGGGTATCTTGACCAGAGCAAATGCCTTGATCCGGGCGGAAACCGCGGTCGCCAGCCTCACTGGCGTCACGCAGCGCTATGGCCGGGTCGCGGCGCTGGAGGGGGTGACGCTGGATCTGCCGGCTGGCCGGATGGTCGGGCTGATCGGGCCGGACGGCGTCGGCAAGTCCACCCTGCTGACTCTGGTTTCCGGGGCGCGACGGTTGCAGGCCGGGCAGATTCGCGTGCTCGGCGGCGACATGGCCGAGAGAAGCCATCGCGACGCCGTCTGCCCGCGCATCGCCTATATGCCGCAGGGCCTCGGCCGTAATCTCTATCCCGATCTCAGCGTGCGGGAGAATGTCGATTTCTTCGCCCGGCTCTTCGGCCAGGACAGGGCGGAGCGAGAGGCGCGCATCACCGATCTTCTGCACAGCACCGGCCTCGCTCCCTTCCCGGACCGGCTGGCACGGAAGCTGTCCGGTGGCATGAAGCAGAAGCTTGGCCTTTGCTGCTCGCTGGTGCACGACCCCGACCTGCTCATCCTGGATGAGCCGACGACCGGCGTGGACCCACTCTCCCGCCGCCAGTTCTGGGAGCTGGTGGAGCGCATGCGCACCCGTCGCCCCGGCATGAGCGTGGTGGTCGCGACGGCCTATATGGAAGAGGCGGAACGCTTCGACTGGCTGGTCGCCATGGATGCGGGACGGGTGCTCGCCACTGGCACCGCCGCAGCGCTGAAGGCCCGCACCGGCGCCGCGACGCTGGAGGAGGCCTTTATCGCCCTGCTGCCGGAGGCGCGCCGCGCCGGCCACCGGCAGGTGGCGATCCCGCCCCGCGTCGCGCCGGCTTCGGAGGAGCCGGCCATCGTGGCGAAGGGTCTGACGCGGCGCTTCGGCTCCTTCACCGCCGTGGACCATGTGACGCTAGAGGTCGGACGCGGCGAGATCTTTGGCTTCCTCGGCTCGAATGGCTGCGGCAAGACGACCACGATGAAGATGCTGACCGGCCTGCTGCCCGCCTCGGAGGGCGAGGCCTGGTTGTTCGGCCGCCCAGTGGATGCGCGTGATCCTGAGGCACGCCGGCGCGTCGGCTACATGTCGCAGTCCTTCTCGCTCTATGGCGAGCTGACGGTGCGGCAGAACCTGGAGCTGCACGCACGGCTGTTCCATCTGCCTCGCGCGGCGGCACAGGCGCGCATCGCTGAGCTGATCGAACGCTTCGGCCTGGCGGGCCATGCAGACGCCACTTCGGGCACCTTGCCGCTCGGCCTGCGGCAGCGGCTGTCCCTGGCGATCGCAGTCCTGCACGAGCCGGAGATGCTGATCCTGGACGAGCCGACCTCGGGCGTGGATCCGGTCGCGCGTGACCAGTTCTGGGAAATCCTGGTGGACCTTGCCCGCCGGCAAGGTGTCACCATCTTCATCTCCACCCATTTCATGAACGAGGCGGCGCGCTGCGACCGCGTGTCGCTGATGCATGCGGGCCGCGTCCTGGCCACCGGCGCGCCGGAGGAGCTGGTCCGTGCCCGCGGCGCCACATCCCTGGACGACGCCTTCGTCGGCTATCTGGAGGACGCCGCCGGGGAACAGCCGGCTGCCGTCGCACCGGCTGTAGCAGCGCCGCCAACCCGGGCCCCGGCACGTGTCCGCCGCGCGACCGGGCTGCGGCGCCTGCTTGCTTACAGCTATCGGGAGGGCCTGGAGCTGTGGCGCGATCCCGTGCGCCTTGCCTTCGCCCTGATCGGCACGGCATTGCTTATGCTGGTCTTCGGCTACGGCATCACCATGGATGTCGAGGGCCTGTCCTTTGCCGTGCTCGACCGCGACCGGACGCCGGAGAGCCGGGCCTATATCCAGGAATTCGCCGCTTCCCGCTACTTCGAGGAACGGCCCGAGATCGCCGATGATGCGGCACTGGAGCGGCGCATGCGGGCCGGCGAGATCCAGCTCGCGATCGAGATTCCGCCCGGCTTCGGCCGCGACCTGCATCGCGGCCGGCCAACCGCGATCGCCGCCTGGGTAGACGGCGCCATGCCATTCCGGGCGGAAACCATCCAGGGCTATGTGGAGGGGGTCCACCAGGGCTTTCTCGCCGCCATGGCCGAACGGGCGCCAGGCGGAGCAACGGCACCAGTGGTCAGCATCGAGACGCGCTTCCGCTACAATCAGGACTTCAAGAGCGTCTATGCGATGGTGCCGAGCGTCATCGCCCTGCTGCTGGTCTTTATCCCTGCCATCCTCATGGCGCTCGGCGTGGTGCGGGAGAAGGAACTCGGCTCCATCACCAACCTGTATGTCACGCCGACCCGCCGGGCCGAATTCCTGCTTGGCAAGCAGCTCCCCTATGTTGCGCTCGCCCTGTTCAATTTCGGCTGCCTGGTGCTGACCGCCCAGTTCCTCTTTGGCGTGCCGCTCAAGGGCAGCGTCGCCGCACTGGCACTGGGTGCCCTGCTCTATGTCACGGCGACCACGGGGATTGGCCTGTTGGTTTCGGCCTTCACCCGGACCCAGGTCGCGGCACTGGCCGGAACCGCCATTCTCATCATGCTGCCGGCGACGCAATTCTCCGGCATGATCGTCCCGGTTTCCTCGCTCTCCGGCGCTGCCCGGGCAATCGGGTCGTTGTTCCCGATGACCTATTTCCTCACCATCAGCGTCGGTACCTTCACCAAGGCGCTCGATTTCGGCAGCCTGCTGCGGCCGCTGCTGGCGCTGGCGGCCTTCATCCCGATGCTGACAGTCCTTGCCATCCTGGCGCTGCCGAAGCAGGAGCGCTGAGCGGCCATGCGGCGCCTGGCGAACATCTTCTGGCTCGGCCTCAAGGAATTGCGGAGCCTGGCGTCCGATCTCGTGCTGCTCGGCTTCGTGGCCTATGCCTTCACCTTCGCGATCTATTCCCAGGCCACCGGCATTTCGCACGAGCTGCGCAATGCCTCCATTGCCGTGGTGGACGAGGACCACTCGGCGCTCTCCCAACGCATCATCCAGGCCTTCCGGCCGCCCTTCTTCCGTCCTCCGGAGGTGATCCCGCTGACGGAGGTGGATCGGCGCATCGATGCCGGCCGCAATACCTTCGTGCTGGATATTCCGCCTGACTTCCAGGCTGACCTGCTGGTGGGTCGCAGTCCGGCCATCCAGGTCAATGTGGATGCCACGGCGGTGATGCGGGCGGGCATCGGTGCCGGTTACATTCAGCGGATCATCGCGGACGAAATCTCCACCTTCCTCGGCGCCCCCCAAACTGTGCCGGTGGATCTGCGATTGCGGATCGCCTTCAACCCGAATCTAACGACCTCCTGGTTCACCGGGGTAATGGCCATCATCAACAACATCACCATGCTCGCCGTGCTGCTCGCCGGCGCGGCGGTGATCCGGGAGCGCGAGCACGGCACTCTCGATCACCTGCTGGTCATGCCGGTGACGCTCCTTGAAATTGCTATGGCAAAGGTTTGGTCCAACGGGCTGGTCATTACCGCGATGAGCGGTCTGTCGCTCTGGCTTGTCGTACAGGGCCTGCTTGGGGTGCCAATCGCAGGTTCGGTGCCGCTGTTCCTGGGCGGAGTGGCGCTTTACCTTTTCTACGCTACGGCGGTGGGCCTGCTGCTCGCCACGGTAGCACGTTCCATGCCGCAGCTCGGGCTGCTGTTCATCCTGCTCGTCCTGCCGATGATCCTGCTCTCCGGCGGCAGCACGCCTTTCGAAAGCATGCCGCGGCCCCTGCAGATCGTGATGCTGGCCTTCCCTTCGACCCATTTCGTGGCCTTCGCTCAGGCGATCCTATACCGTGGTGCCGGCCTTGATATCGTCTGGCCGCAATTTGCGGCGACCGGCGGCATCGGCCTCCTGGTCCTGGCGGTGGCCCTCCTGCGCTTCCGCGCCGCCGTCACCGAGGCGGTGGCATGATACCCCATCCTAGGAGAGAGCCGCATGAGCGGCCTGCCGCCGAAGGGCGAGAAGTACTGCCACCTGCTGGAGGCCTGCCGCGCCTTGCCGCCGGTCGCCACCGCCGTGACGCGATCTCTCTAGCATTACAGTTGCACCCTCAAGCCTCCATTTCTTCGCGTCTGAAGTGGAGGCGTGGCGATGTCCGGGGCTTCGGTGGAGCAAGTGGTCGGCCTGTGGTCGGCCGAGCTCGGCGGGCTGAAGAGGCGGATCCGGCCGCTGTTTGCACATTGCTCGGTGGCGGCTTCGGCCGCCGCCTTCCTCGACGGGCTGCTGGGGTCGGAGCGGCGCAAGACCGGCTGGATGCGGGCCGAGGCGGCCGGCGATCCAGGCCCCTGGCGGCAGCAGGCGGTGCTAGGCCGCAGTCACTGGGAGGCGGATGCGCTGCGCGATTTGGTGCGCGACTACGCGGTCGAGAGCCTAGTGGCACCGGATGCCGTGCTGGTGCTCGATGAGACCGGCTTCCTGAAGCAGGGCCGCACCTCCTGCGGCGTCAAGCGGCAGTACACCGGCTCGGCCGGCAAGATCACCAACTGCCAGATCGGCGTGTTCGCGGCCTATGTGTCCGACCAGGGCCACGCCTTCATCGACCGACACCTCTATTTGCCCCAGGAGTGGGCCGATAAGCCGGCACGCCGAGAGGCGGCGCAGATCCCGGCGGCAGTGTCCTTCGCCACCAAGCCGCGGATCGCGGTCGAGATGATCGGCCGGATCATCCGCGCCGGTGTGCCCTTCGCCTGGGTGGCGGCGGACAGTGTGTACGGCGTGGGCGAGGTGGAGATGGCGCTGCGCCGGGCGGGCAAGGGCTACGTGCTCGGCGTGACCGGCAGCACCCAGTTCTGGTCCTGGGGCAAGGAGGAGGCCATGGCCGGGACCGCGAAGGCCATCGCCGCCGCCCTGCCTGCCTCCCGCTATATCCGGCTGTCTGCCGGCGACGGCAGCAAAGGCCCGCGGCTCTACGACTGGGCGTATCTGGAACTGGCGGACCTCGAGGCGGAGGCGGAGGGCTACCCCGGCAGCCATGGCCTCTGGACGCGCGGCCTGCTGGTCCGGCGCAGTCTCACCGATCAGGATCTGGCCTTCTTCACCACCTGGTGTCCGCAGGGCACCCCGATCGAGACATTGGTGCGGGTCGAAGGCTGTCGCTGGGCCA
>Ga0207747_1001036_pt1 | contig 22867 bp, 19 predicted proteins | sample HigsolmetaGSP11D_FD_184839 | JGI IMG/M metagenome (GOLD analysis project Ga0207747, IMG submission 184839) | High solid enriched microbial communities from the Joint BioEnergy Institute, USA - SP1-1-D (SPAdes) | ecosystem: Engineered > Bioreactor > SSF (Solid state fermentation) > Aerobic >...
CAACTATACCGAAAAACTGGAGAGTACCGAAACACAAACGCCACTCCATCAGCACCGCTGTTGATTCAACTATACCGAAAAACTGGAGAGTACCGAAACCCACCTGATACTATTGTTATTTTATAGATTATTCAACTATACCGAAAAACTGGAGAGTACCGAAACCCTTGACGCAACGTACCTCCTTGTCGGCCGATTCAACTATACCGAAAAACTGGAGAGTACCGAAACCCGTTTGAGCACTTGTGCTGGACACCGGCGATTCAACTATACCGAAAAACTGGAGAGTACCGAAACCCTCCACACGGAAGGCGGTTTTTATATTCAATTCAACTATACCGAAAAACTGGAGAGTACCGAAACACAAACGCCACTCCATCAGCACCGCTGTTGATTCAACTATACCGAAAAACTGGAGAGTACCGAAACTTCTTGAAGCACTTCCTCCACAATCGCTTTATTCAACTATACCGAAAAACTGGAGAGTACCGAAACCTTTTGATTGATTCATGGTAATCGTAAAGTATTCAACTATACCGAAAAACTGGAGAGTACCGAAACTCTAATTGTAGAAGGTAAAGAGTGGTTTGGATTCAACTATACCGAAAAACTGGAGAGTACCGAAACAAGCACAAATGGGCGTGTGAACGGTTTTTAATTCAACTATACCGAAAAACTGGAGAGTACCGAAACGCTTGTTTATGGATGCCATCGGTATGGAGTATTCAACTATACCGAAAAACTGGAGAGTACCGAAACTATTATGAGGTAAAAGACAATAGCGGGAACATTCAACTATACCGAAAAACTGGAGAGTACCGAAACGCACGTCATATAAAGTTTTAGGATATGCATATTCAACTATACCGAAAAACTGGAGAGTACCGAAACTTAAGACTAATCAGGAGTTTCTTGAGATGTATTCAACTATACCGAAAAACTGGAGAGTACCGAAACCTTTCTGTCATATTTTGTTTCAAGTGTTCAATTCAACTATACCGAAAAACTGGAGAGTACCGAAACAATCTGGACATTCGAAACTTGCCAACAATTATTCAACTATACCGAAAAACTGGAGAGTACCGAAACATTCAGCACATAGACATGAAGCATTGAAAAATTCAACTATACCGAAAAACTGGAGAGTACCGAAACCTCCGCTTTTCATTATAACAAAAGCCTAAATTATGTTCAGTACCCTGCAAAAAATTTTCTGAGATTTGCCGGAAAGGTAGTAAAATCAACTTTCCATTCAATCCCCAACAATTTTAAAATGATATACAATATGACAATTTGTTTATTGTGGATATCTCTTAAATCTAAAGAAAAATCCTTTTTCAAACTCACTTTATCCACAGAACTTAACAAAAAATCTTTCGCGATTAAAAAATCCTCATTATCAATCGGAAGTGGTACCGTATTAAATACTTTTGATTTTAACATTTCCAACTTCGCTTCATTTACCACTTTCCCTTTTAATATCCAATTTTTTCTCCCCTTTATATCATCAATGTTTGTAATCATCATGACCATACATCCACGATTAACCAATTGATTTAAAAGAAACAATAACTCTCCCAACTCATGTTCTTCTGCATATAATTCTGGAAACTCGACAATAATTAATAAACGCTTCATTAATTCTTTTTCCAACAACAACTTTAAAGCAAGAATTTTGATATCACTCGGAGTTAACATTCCTTTTTTACTAGACAAAACAATGAAATCCTTTAAATAGGGCGCATCAAACTCCTTTAATTCAAACTGCAAATCAAACTTTTCTAATATCATTTTATTAATAACTTCTTCTTCCTCTTTTAATATTTCCCATTCTTCTAAAATCGCTTCATATTGAGGAGAGGAGACTAATGAATCAACAATTTTTTCATGAATAAATTGCAATGGAGACTTTGAATTTATTTTATCTAGATGAATTGACTCATTATATGGGAGCATGAAACATTCCCAGTCGCCTTTATTTATAAGCTGACCATCTTCATAAATTTTCACTTCAGATGTGCGATTTGAAAAAAAATCTTGAATTCGTCGAGCTATTCTGAACCATTTTTTGTGTGAACCTTTCAATATAGTAATTCTTCCTATATCCAATGTAACGATTTCATCCATCATCTCAACATGCCATAATTTCATAAAATCACCATCGATTCGTTATTCAACGTTGATTCTTGCAAACTCTTACCTCCTACTAGCACCTGCATATTTCCATATTGCTTTTCTGTTACAGCCATAATCCTGATAGAACCTTTTGCAGGCAAATTTCTTTTTAACCGTTCTGTATATTGAATCAATGCATCTCGATTTGGAAAAATCTTTACATATACTGAAAACTGAAGCATAATAAATCCATCGGATATCAGCGTTTTTCTGAATTTTGCGTAAATTTTTCGTTCAGTTTTTGTATTCATTGGGAGATCAAAAAACAACAGCAATCTCATAAAATTATATGGCGATCCCATCTGTAGGATATACTAATAAATCGATATCTCTGTTGTTCATCGCTTTAATAAACGATTGAACAAACAGGTCGATTGCATTTAATACTGTTTGTTTTTGTCCCCCAATGTTGATTTTCGAACTTAATCGAGCGATAAGTTGCTGTTTCATTTCTCTCGTTAAATAATCATCTTCTTTAACAGTTAATACTACCCACAAATCAATGACTGGACGAAACACTTCCATGCAATCATCCACTAAATTGAAGGCATTGTATTGATTGCGATGACCTATTCCTAATGCGGGATGCAATCCGTGTGCTGTAACCGCTCTTGCAACACAAGAGCGCAAAACAATATAACCATAATTTAGAGCTGAATTAAAAGCATCAATTGCTCCTCTTTCCCTCCTAAAAGAATCTCCTAACAATTCTTTAAAATACAATGAAGCTGCAACCCCTTCTCTATTCGTTACATCACCAGGCTCAACAGCATTTGCAAACTGAATCATTCTTTGTATCACATCTGGATTTTTCTTTAAAAGTTTTAAAATCGATGTTTGATTATAAATTTTTATTTGCACTATTTTTTTCCACATTTCATCCTTTATCTTTTCATCCCATTCTAGTTGTTTATAAAGCATTCCATAAACTTTATAGTGGCTATATAAACCTAAACAAAACATATTTGGATTATGGGTTTCATCACAAAAAATTAATAAGATATGGTATTCGGATAATTTATTAATCAATCTTCCTGTTACAGTAGTATTTTGATTATCTACTACAATTGAATGGATATCAGACAAAGGAATTAAAATTTCTTGATCATCTTTTACCACTTTCAAATTGTCTAAATATAATCTCATTTCTTCGGCTTCTGAAATATAGACAATTCTCCAGCTCAAAAAACTTCCTCCTTTTTTCATTAATAAAAAAATTACCAATAAAGGATAAAAAATAAAATAAAAAGAGCCTTCAAAAATGAAGGCTCTGAGTTCGGGATAAACCCTTGTTTCGGTAGGCTCTCCCAATTTTTCGGTATAGTTACGATAGAAGACTATCGTAACTATACAATAACACCAAAGCTCATTTTTGTAAAGTCGTTTTAAATTCTTCTTTTTCAACTTTGTATCTATTTCCAAGAACATCGACATTATATTTTGTAATATTGCTAATCGTTCTTCCTATTGTGAATCTTATTCTTTCTTCTTTTGAATTACGTTTTTTGTAAACATAATCTACTTCAATGACATTATTGCGAGGATTATTATCACCAATAAAAATATATTCTGAAGTTATCCCTTTTCTTTCTACCGAAAATAAATCATTTCGATATAAACTGAAAAGAAATTCATATGAATCGTCTATTTCTTTGTGTGGCTCTAATTTCGCTTGATTATATTTTTCCATATCCAGCACTAATTTATTTCCTTCATCTTTAAACCAATAATAAGGTACACCTAAATACTTATATTTTCCTTTACTATTCTTATAAACATCAATTCTTACACTTTTAATACTTCTTAAAACAACTCTTTTTTGTGTCCCTGGATATTTTTTAGAGATATCTAAATGCACTCCGAGTTTTTCATCATAATATCTTAAAAATTTTACAGGAACTTTTCCATCCTTCATTATATATCCATGCTGTTCGTAATACTCTTTAAAAGGATTATCAGCATAGTCATATTCTTTAGCAATTTTTAATAATAAATCAAAAAGTTCCGGGTTATGTTTAGCAATGAAAAAGCTATCTCGTTTTGTTCGCATTTTTTCAATTAAGTTCGCTGCTTCTTTTTTATTTAGATTATATATATTTCCAGATTTCCCTACTACGTATTCTTCATCATCTAAAACTCTCGTACTATAGATTGTTTGATTGGATATTGTACGATTCCCTTTTCTGTCAACTTTATGAGAATACTTAATTTTTGGTTCATAGTTCATAAGATTTCTTACGAATTTATACATTTCTTCGCTAAAGAATTCTTTTTCAGTCAAAATTTCACCCGTTCTTCGATCATAAAAAACACCTGTTTCATTTACGCCGAAATTTTGGAAGAATCTAAAGATTGGTAATTTTCCTATCGCTGCCACAATTAATGCATCAATTGCGTGGTGTGCATAACTGCTGTCTCTATCTTTATTCATATTTGCTCGTCGCCGAATTGCGTTAGTGAATCCCCCCCTAATCGATAAAACTGTTGTTGGTATGTTATGATGTTTAAAATACGAACGTAAATTCATTGAAAAACTACGAACTGCATATCTAGTATCTACTAAATTTCGATTAATAAATTGTTTTTGTAGTTCTTCATTGTTCATTATGTCCCGCTGTTCTAGTAAATATTCCATTTTTTTATTTGAAATTTTTCCACTATTGTATAGTTTCATCACGTCTGCTTTAAACTCATCAAAAGTTCTTTTTGCTTTTGGAGAACTTGTAAGATAGTAAAATGGTGTTTGTTGGCCTTTATTTTGATTTTCATTATAATAACATAGCACTTTATTTTCCTGACTGTCATCAAAGGAAATTGAAATGGGAATAATATGATCAATTTCAAACATAGAAAAATCCTGAATTATGTCATCTAAAGTAATAGGATCTCCTGAATATAAACATTGTCCGTCCTGTGCATCCCAAAGTTTTAAAGCTAAATATTGTTTAGGGCTTAATTTTAATTCTTTTAATGATGAAACTCCTAAATATTCAGCCATTTTCTTTTCAAATTTTCCTTGTTTCTTCTGAAAATCTTTATATCTTTGTTGAGCTTCTTCGCTATTTTTTTCTTTTGCTGTTTCAATGACAATCGAATCTAATTCACCATAGACTTCTCTTACTTTATTGACAATTTTAATTGCTTCCCGATGAGCCCTTTTTGCCACTGTGCTTAAAATCGCAGAATCATCAAACTTAATATTCTTTCCGTTTGATATATTTTTATATCTCTTACCTTCTAAACCTAGTTCGCTAAACAATTCCATTTGATTTTTGTTTGTTTTCCACAAATCCGGTAAAATGAGCTGAATTGCCCTTTTAGATAATGAATGATAACCTTTAAATTCTGTGATTTCTTTTAAAGCATTGATGATTTTATTCTTTGTATTTTCATCAAATGTAGTGTATTTCCCCAATGCTTCTTTTAAATTATTTTCTCTTCTTTCGTAGGATTTCTCTGCTGTAAGAATTTCACTGATTTCATCTAACAATTCAATGTTATCTAATATTTCTTTTGGCAAACCATTTTCTTTTACAGCTTTTAATATTCTCTTGAATCCCTTAAATTCAGTAAATGTCGGCTGATTTTTTTTTAGATCGACTCTATAACCAACAACATAGGTATCTTTTGGTAACCCTTTGTATTTTAAAATTCGGTCAATAGTTACCTTTTGACCTTTTTTTACAATTTCCTCGACAATATAAACTTTATCTTCCTCCGTCAAATATTCACCATTTACTCTCAGTTTATTTAAGTCACCATTTAATAAATCAAATAATTCGGCAGTGAAAGACATTTTTGCTATACGAGACTCCTCTGGGAAATACGAACATTTCCCCCTCATTTTTTCAATCATTGACATTTCCTGTAATTTTCCGTTTTTTATAAAAAATCGGCCATAGATTGTAGGAGATTTTTTAGATCCTGGTCCTTCGTAATATGCTCTTCTTTTTTGGACTAATTCGATATACTTTTCAATAAATTCATTAGTGATTTCCGGATGGAATTGGGCTTGTCTATTTAAAATCGCTCTCGCTTCCTTAACATAATCTTCTGTACGGAAACGATTTTCATGGGAACGAACTAATCCTTTTTGTAATCTTTCTATTTGAATTTCACAAACATATTTCGTTTCCAGTTCTTTGCTGTTTCGTTTCAATTGTTCTTTTGTAGATAACTCCCCACCAGTTATTTCCTCTTCCAATGGAGCATCTAAAACCGTACCTCGCCTTTTCACAATGTGATAAAGTCCAATTGCTAATTCTTCCAATGATACTTTTTCTTTTAGTGCCTTACATCTAATTTCATATGGGTTTCCAGTTCCAATGGAATCTGTTGGAATACCATACTCTTCAAATAAATTCTTTACCCGTTCTAAACGATGGTTTCTTCTTCTTTTTAATCTTCTTGCACCTCTAAATCCTCTTCTTTCCTCATTGGCATTTCTTGTTGCCTCTTCAAACAATCTTACACCCGCATCAATAATCTCCATCTTGTCAGTATCAATAATTCCCCATCCTACTGATGATACTCCAATATCTAAACCTAGTACTTTATTCATGATTCCACCTTCTTTTCTACAACATTTTACTTATATATTAAACAAATTTTATAATTTTTGGAATAATTCAAATAATATAACCCCCCAAAGCCGCTGTTGCAGCCTCGAGAGGTTAATGTTAATGTATGTGAAAGTTTGAATTTGTTGATAGGTGAATTCCATGCAAAATTTTTAGTCAAGCCCCATCCAACGCAAGCCTTTTGGATAATGGTTTTTCATCATATTTCCGGCAAGTTTTCCCCAGCCGATGGAATAGCCGTCCACGGTGATTAAATGCCATCCTTTGACGCCGTTTACCGACAAAACTTCTCCTTTCAAATAAGAAATGATTTCACTTGAATCTGCCGATAAATCGAATACTCTCTTCGCTTCTTCCTTGCGTAAAGCCAATGCCAGGGCATGGGAAGGTTCAAAGCGGTTCTTTTTGAACGTTCCCAAATGCAAACCTGGACGAAGCACTTTTAATTTTTCCAATGTCGGCGCTTCCTCAGGCAAAACATAGAGCTGATCGTTGAAGGCAATAAAAAATCCAGAAGGCATGCTATTCAACGTGTCACCAGCAAATTCTTGATAAGCCTTTAGCATTTTTGGGTCGAGTTTCGTTTTCGCATATCTGAAACGCGGCGGTTCTTCCCCGTCGTTCTTTTTCAACACCGCAATATAGTGCCCTTCCCCTTTCACGCGGTGGGGCCAAATGCGAATCGTTTGCTCAATATTTGGTGCAGCCTTCTCCACCCAATCGGCTCTTCCTTGGCTGAAGCCTTCATACACTTCCACTTGTTCAATCTCAAAGTTTGGATATTTTTCAAGGAAGCGGCTGATTGTTCCTTCGTTTTCTTCCGGCGAAAAAGTGCAAGTGGAATAAACCAGTCTTCCCCCTGGCTTTAACATGCTTTGGGCATATTCGAGAATTTCATCTTGCCGGCTTGCACAAAGGGCCACGTTTTCCGGACTCCAATGCAAGCGGGCTTCCTCATCTTTCCGAAACATGCCTTCCCCAGAACACGGAGCATCCACTAAAATTCGGTCAAAAAAGCTTGGAAAATGCGCAGCCAATCGCTCAGGTGTTTCATTGGTTACAATAGCGTTTTTGATGCCCATCCGCTCCACGTTTTGGGATAAAATTTTCGCCCGCTGCGGATGGATTTCATTAGAAACCAAAAGTCCTTGTCCTTTCATTTTGGAAGCAAGGTGTGTCGTTTTTCCGCCCGGTGCTGCACATAAATCAAGAATTGTTTCCCCCGGCTTCGGGTTGACCAACTCCCCTACCGCCATCGCACTCGGTTCTTGAATATAATACAAACCTGCCTCATGATAAGGATGTTTTCCAGGCCGTTCATTGTTGGGATAAAAATACCCTTCCTTCACCCATGGGATTTTTTCAATTGTAAAAGGATTGATGTTTAAAAAATCGTCTATTGAAATTTTTAACGTATTGATGCGCAAACCTTGGTTCTTTTCTTCCTCATAGCTTCGGATAAACGCATCATACTCTTCTTGCAACAAGCATTTCATTTTTTTTTGAAAGGTTTGTGGAAGATTCAATTTGTTCACCTCAAAAGTATATTATCATTCATTTTATCATTTGGGGTGGTGGACATATTTTTATCTCCAGATTTTGTGAACATAACACTTGGTTTTGTGACAATATTGATAGGTTATAATTTTATCCCCAAATTTTGTGAACATATCCCTTGGTTTTATGACAATATCGATAGGTGTCCTAATAAATAAAAAAACCGAGCATTTCCATTCTGCTCGGTTCATACCTTTTATTTTTTCTCTACCACTTTCTGATACAATTCTGGACGACGATCGTCATATACCGGAATCCTCGTACGCACTTCATCCACAATTGAAAAATCAACATCAATGACTGCCAATTCCTCATCTTGCGCCCCTGTCCAAAACACTTCGCCCCAAGGTCCTATCACCATTGACTGGCCATTAAAGTTTTCCGGTTTGCGGGAAATCCGGTTCACCGCAATCACAAAACATTGATTTTCAATAGCCCGGGCCTGCAGTAAAATTTTCCAATGGTCAATTCTTGGGGTTGGCCATTGGGCTGATACAAACAATACTTTTGCTCCTGCCAATGCATGGGCGCGAAGCCATTCAGGGAAGCGGATGTCGTAACAAATTACAGCCGCTGCTGGAAGATCCCCCAACTCAAAGCGGTTCATGGAATCTCCTGCTTCCAAATACTTTTCTTCATCCATCAATCTAAATAAATGCACTTTGCTGTATTCACTTACTAATTCTCCATCGCGGTTCACCACATACATCGTGTTGTAAAATTTGCCGTTTTGCTTTGTTGCCACAGAGCCGCCGACGATATGTATGCCTAGCTCGCTGGCAAGAGTTTTCAAGAAGGCTTTAGAACGCTCTCCATTTTCATCCGCCAATTCTTCCAACTTTTCGAGAGCATAGCCAGTATTCCACATCTCCGGCAACACCACAATTTCAGCACCCTTACCAGCTACTTCCCGAATCAACTGTTCTGCCCGCTTAAAGTTTTCTTCCACCTTCCCAAACCCGACATTCATTTGAATGCAACCTAATTTCATCTCAAATCCCCCTAGACAAGTATTCAAAAAAATAATAATATTCCTACATATCTACTTATAATTATAAACGGACATTTCCTTAAAATACAGAATGACAGATTTTATGAATCCAATCAAGAGAAGAAAAGAGGATGGCCATGGAATTATCCAATACATTACAAAAACTCCCTACCCAATTTTTTGCTTCCCTCGTTCAAAAAGTGAATGAGGCATTGGCTGAAGGACGCGATGTGATTAACTTAGGGCAAGGAAATCCGGACCGTCCAACCCCTCCCCACATCGTGAAAGCCCTCCAAGAAGCAGTAGCAGACCCGGCTACCCACAAATATTCCTTGTTCCGCGGCATGCCGGAATTGAAACAAGCTGTCAGCGATTTTTACAAAAGAGAATATCATGTCGACATCGACCCGAACGAAGAAGTGGCGATTTTAGGCGGCGCCAAAGTGGGATTAGTGGAACTGCCCATGTGTGTATTAAATCCGGACGACTATATGTTGCTACCGGATCCGGGATATCCCGACTATTTATCCGGACCCGTACTGGCAAATGTTCATTTTGATACAATGCCGCTACTTGAAGAAAATGATTTTCTCCCAGATTACGATGCTTTATCTCCAGAAGTGAAAAAGCGAGCCAAATTAATGTATTTAAACTATCCAAACAATCCGACTGGCGCCACAGCAGATTTAGCGTTCTTTGAAAAAACGGTGCAATTTGCAAAAGAACATGACATTTATGTTGTCCACGATTTTGCTTACGGCGCCCTTGGATTTGATGGAAAAAAACCAGTGAGCTTCCTGCAAGCAGAAGGTGCAAAAGAAATCGGCGTTGAATTCTACACTTTATCCAAAACCTATAATATGGCTGGCTGGCGCGTTGCTTTTGCTGTGGGAAACCGCGATATCATTGAAGCCATCAATTTATTACAAGACCATCTATTTTGCAGCCTTTTCCCTGCCGTACAGCGGGCAGCCGCATATGCCTTAAACGGCGACCAATCATGCGTGGAAGAACTGAGACAACTTTATGAATCCCGCCGCAATGTGTTGGTGGAAGAGGCCCGTCGAATCGGATGGAATGTAAAAGCACCAAAAGGTTCCTTCTTTGCATGGTTGCCGGTTCCAGAAGGATTTACAAGCGAAAAGTTTGCCGATTTCTTATTGAATCATGCGGATGTGGCAGTTGCAAGCGGCAATGGCTTTGGCGAGCACGGTGAAGGCTATATTCGTGTTGGTTTGCTTGTGGAAGAAGAACGTCTCCGGGAAGCCATCCGGCGCATTGAAGCATTAGGTATTTTCCAAAAAGATAAAGTAAAAGTTTAATTCCTATCCCCCTCCCCTTTGCCCTAGCAGAGGGGGTTATTTTTTGCCCTTCCATCCCATTAATTTGCAAAAGATTCAGAAAGTAAACATTTTATTCATTGATTTCTCTAACCTTTTTCGCTTACGATAGATTTACAAAGTTTTCCTATTCCACAGCAAAGGGTGATAACATGACTGCGAAATATACAATCGCTGTAAAAGAAGGAATCCTTAATGCCAAAAAGATTGTCCAAAAGAAACAGCACTATCAGCTAGATATTCCTCACCTTTGGGCCGCTTTATTGCAGCCTGGCCACTTTGCCTATGATTTTTATCAAGAATTAAAGATTGATATGAATGAACTCATACAGCTCGTGAATAAAGAAGTGGACAAAATCCCTGCTTTATCCGGCACAGAGATTTCCTATGGAGAGAAAGAAAGCCAGCGACTAAAAAGGCTTTTTACACAAGCGAAAGCCGAAGCAGAAAGAATGAGAGACCGGTTTATTTCCGTTGAACATTTAATGATTGCGTTATTTGAACAAGATTTTAACCCCATCACAAAATATTTAACTGCACATCATGTCACAAAAGAAACGATTTATGAAAAATTAAATCAAACACGAAACGGAAAAACTGTTACTTCTGAGAATCAGGAAGCACTGTACGATACGTTAAATAAATATGCGGTCAATTTAAATCAACGATACATAGACGGTAAAGTAGACCGAGTTGTGGGCAGAGAAAAAGAAATCAACGATATTATCCGGATTTTAACAAGAAAAAATAAAAATAACGCCATTTTGATTGGCAGCCCTGGGGTTGGAAAAACCGCCATTGTAGAAGGGTTGGTCCAAAAAATTGTAAATAAAGATGTGCCCCAAAATTTGCTAGATAAAGTCGTCTATAGCCTTGATATGAGTTCCCTTCTCGCCGGTGCAAAATACCGCGGAGAATTTGAAGAGAAATTGAAAGCGGTTTTAAATGATGTGAAAGAATCCAACAACCGAATCATCCTCTTCATTGATGAAATCCATACAATTGTCGGGGCTGGGCGGACAGAAGGCTCCATGGATGCAGGGAATATCTTAAAGCCGATGCTAGCCCGCGGCGAATTGCGGTGCATCGGAGCTACAACGCAAGATGAATACAGGGAATATATTGAAAAAGATAAAGCATTGGAGCGCCGTTTCCAGCGGGTAATCGTCGATGAGCCGACGATTGAAGCAACCATCGAAATTTTGCAGGGCATTAAAGAAGACTATGAATTGTATCACGAAACCCTAATCACCGATGAAGCCATAGAAGCGGCCGTCAAACTTTCAAAACGCTACATCACTGACCGCTTTTTGCCGGATAAAGCTATTGATTTGATGGATGAAGCTAGCGCAGTCAAACGGATTTCCTTAAATGAAGTCCCCCATTCCATCAAAAAAATCAACGAGCAAATTTTGCAATTAAAAATTGCCCTTTATAAACAACAATTGCAGCCACAGCCAACATTTAATCAAACCGCTGTGGAAAAAGAATTGCACCGTTTTGAAATGGAAAAAGAAAAAATGGAAAAACAATGGGCAAAAGAACTGGAAATGCTTCATTTAACGCAGCGGGAAAAACGAAATTTAGCAAGATTACAAAAGTTATTTGAGAAGGCCGTTAAAAACAATGAAGTCGACCAGATTGTCCAATTGGAAACCTTCGAAATTCCAGCTTCTGAACAGCGGCTAAAAGAGTTGGAGAAACAATGGGCGGCGCTGAAAGAAACCAAAACCTTTATCGATAACGTAGTAACCGTTGAAGATATTGAGCGCGTCGTAGAAAGACTGACCGGCATTAAAATTACAGGCGTCATGGAAAATGAACGGGAACGGCTGCTGCATTTGGAAGACGAAATTCACAAATATATCGTTGGACAAGACGAAGCAGTACAAAAAGTAACCCATGCCGTCTTGCGTTCAAGAGCCGGCATCCGAAACCCAAACAAACCGACTGGCTCCTTCCTATTCCTTGGTCCTACAGGCGTCGGAAAAACAAAGCTTGCGAAAGTGCTGGCAAAAGTGTTGTTTGGCACAGAGCTCGATATGGTGCGGCTTGATATGTCCGAATATATGGAAAAACACGCTGTTGCGAAACTCATTGGCCCGCCTCCAGGATACGCCGGCTATGATGAAGGCGGACATTTAACAGAAGCCGTAAGACATAGACTTCATTCCATCATAGTTCTCGATGAAATTGAAAAAGCCCACCCGGACGTATTTAATATTCTTTTGCAAGTGCTGGATGAAGGAAGACTCACCGACTCCCAAGGAAGAACAGTGGATTTTAAAAATACCATTTTAATTATGACAAGCAATATCGGCTCCAGCATCTTATTGGATTCCATTGAAAAACATCAAATCATTACCCCTGAAGCAAGGGAAGCAGTCATCAATGAATTGCGGGGCCATTTTAAACCGGAATTTTTAAACCGAATTGATGAAACGATCATTTTCAATCCATTGATGAAAGAACAAATGACATCAATTGCTGAAATTATGATGAATGAGCTGAATGAACGGTTAAAAGAAAACAAATTAAGCCTTCAAGCAAGTCCTGAAGTGATTCAATGGATTGCAGAAAACGGCTACGACCCGATTTACGGTGCACGGCCAATTCAGCGGTTTATCGTCCAACACATTGAGACACCTCTTGCCCGGGATATTATCGCAAACCAAATCGATGAAAATGTCCATATTACGATTTCCATAAAAAATAATGAACCTGTTTTTCAATATGAACGAATGTAATTTCCACAAGGGAGAGAAATTCTGTATCCTCTCCCTTTTCCCAAATTAAACCCGTTTAAACCTCATCAACTGTAATTTTGTGTAAAAAAGTTCCCAAAATTTTCAAGATTATCTATAGACGCTTTTTTGAAAATTCGCTAAAATTAAATTGAAAACGTTTTTATTATTTTGAAAATTCCTACTTGCGCCATTGTTTGCGCGAAAAGAAAAAGAAGGTGATTCCGTGAAAGCTTTTGATGTGCTCATTATTGGAGCTGGACCTGGTGGATATGTTGCAGCAGAAGAAGCTGCAAAACTAGGAAACTCTGTTGCAGTGATTGAAAGAAATGCAATTGGCGGCTGCTGCCTCAACGTTGGCTGCATTCCATCAAAAGCCTATTTGCAATATAGTCACTGGTTGTCCGCTGTAAAAGCAGCAAATGCAAACGGTTTATCCATTACAGTCAATGGAATTGATTTTCCAGCAATCGTCAAAAGGAAGAATAAAATCATCTCCACCCTGCAATCCGGAATACACATGACCTTTAAAAAGCAAGGCATCGAATATATCGAAGGAGAAGCAAAATATGTGGAAGGCAAAACCTTCGAAGTCAATGGCGAGCGATACTACGGAAAAAATGTGTTGCTTGCTACAGGGGGCGCTCCCTTCGTTCCAAACATTCCGGGTTTAAGCGATGTGGACTATTTAACAACTAATACATTTTTTGATATGGAAACGCTTCCAAATCAACTCACCATTATTGGCGGTGGAGTCATCGGTGTAGAACTAGCTTATGCCATGAAAAACTTCGGTGTTGATGTCACCATCATCGAAGCGGCGCCAGACATTTTATTAACCGTCGATTCGGAAGCTCGCGCCATAGTGAAAGCAAAGCTTCAAAGCTTAGGAATAAAAATTATCACAAATGCTTCCATACAACAAGTAAAAAAAGGCAGCGTCGTTCTTTCCGGCCAAGAAGAAATTCCTTTTGATCAACTTTTGGTAGCAACAGGGAGAAAACAAAACCTTGAAATTCCAAAGGCGATGGGACTTGAGTTAGATGAAAAACAGCAATTTGTGAAAGTCAATGAATATTACGAAACAAGCATGAAAAATGTATATGCCATTGGCGATTTAATTGGCGGCTATACACTCGCCCATGCGGCCAGCGCAGAAGGCATCAAAGCCGTCCGAGCCATAAGCGGCAAAAAAGAAAGACCTGTATCGCCATACAGCATCCCTCGTCCCCTATTCATTGAACCGGAAGTATCTGAATTTGGGATGAGCGAAGAAGAAGCAAGAAAAAAAGGCTATGACGTAATCGTCGGAAAAATGCCCTTTTCATTCAACGGACGAGCCATTGCCTCCAATGAAACGGATGGCTTCGTCAAAATTATTTCTGAATCTAAATATCATGAAATATTAGGGGCTGTCATTGTCGGTCCAAACGCGGCAGATTTGATTCACCAAATTCTAACCGTTTATGAAGCGGAAGGCACTGCCGATGAATTAGCCAACACTGTCTTCGCCCACCCTACAGTATCCGAGTTAATTCAGGAAACAGCCAAAAGAATAATAAATCACCATTACAAATAAGGAGGAATCAATCATGACGGAAAAAGCAAAAGGTATGCCGAAATTATTTTCAAGTGTGGATACGTCTGTAAAAGAATTAGTAGATTTAGAGATTCGCACCGCTACAGATACTGCTGATTTAACGAAAGATAAAGCTAAATCTATTTATAAATCCATGGAAGATATCCGGAACTTTGAAGAAAATGTAAAACGCTTCTTTGCGGCTGGTGAAATTCCAGGATTTGTACACTTATATGCCGGTGAGGAAGCCATCGCTGTTGGTATTTGTGCGCACCTCACAGATGAAGACTACATCACAAGTACCCACCGCGGACATGGACACTGCATCGCAAAAGGCGGCGACTTAAATGGAATGATGGCTGAAATCTTTGGAAAATCAACAGGTCTTTGCAAAGGAAAAGGCGGCTCCATGCACATTGCCGATATGGATAAAGGCATCCTAGGCGCTAATGGTATGGTAGGCGGCGGCTTTGGACTAGCAGTCGGTGCAGCATACCGCAACAAATATAAGAAAACAGACCGCGTTGCTGTTTGCTTCTTCGGGGATGGCGCATCCAACGAAGGCGTATTCCATGAATGTTTAAATATGGCGTCTATTTGGAAGTTACCAGTGATTTTTGTATGTGAAAACAACCTGTTTGCAGAATCCACTCCTCAATGGTATGCATCCGCTTCCCGCACAATCGCAGAAAGAGCGGCTGCCTACAATATGCCGGGTGTCCGGGTAAACGGAAAAGATGTTGTGGCCGTTTATGAAGCAGCTGGAGAAGCCATTGAACGCGCCCGCAAAGGAGAAGGCCCAACATTAATTGAATGCGTCACTTACCGAAATCATGGACACTTTGAAGGCGACGAACAAACATATAAAGCGCCAAGCGGAGAAGAAAAAGAATGGGCAAACGTCGATCCGCTTGATGTCTTCCGCCAATATGCCATTGAAAACGGCTTGTTGACAGAGGAAGAATTGAATCAATTAAGAGAAGAATCTATTCGTGATATTGAAGCTGCCATTCAATTTGCGAAAGAAAGCCCAGAACCAACACCTGAATCTTTATATGCTGATGTTTTTGCTGAATAATCTATGAATCTAGGAAGGAGTAGAAGAGAATGGCTAGAGAAACTTTATTTATGAACGCAATTAATGAAGCGCTTGACCAAGCGATGGCAAAGGATGAAAATGTGGTTTTACTAGGTGAAGATATTGCCGGTGGTGCGGAAGTTCAACATTTAGAAGAAGCCAATGAAGACGCTTGGGGCGGTGTAATGGGAGTAACCCGCGGTCTTGCTCCAAAATATGGACGTGAACGGGTCATCGATACACCTTTATCCGAAATGGGCTATATGGCTGCCGCTGTAGGGATGGCCGTAACGGGATTGCGTCCAGTAGCAGAGCTTATGTTTAATGATTTTATCGGCTTCTGCTTTGACTCCATTATCGGACAAGGTTCAAAAATGCGTTATATGTTCGGCGGAAAAGCAAAAGTACCGATGACTGTGCGCACAATGCATGGCGCAGGAGTAAATGCAGCCGCTCAACACTCCGGCTCCTACTACGGATTATTTGGTTCCATTCCGGGCGTCAAAGTCGTTGTTCCTGCTACCCCATATGATGCAAAAGGTCTGATGCTTTCCGCTATTGAAGATGATAACCTCGTCATCTTTTCCGAAGATAAAACATTGTACGGAATGAAAGGCGAAGTGCCTGAAGAATATTACACTATCCCTATCGGCAAAGCAGCCATCAAACGGGAAGGAAAAGATTTAACGATTGTAACAATCGGAAAAATGCTCTATGTGGGCTTGGAAGTGGCGGATATTTTAGCGAAAGACAATGTATCGGTGGAAGTAATTGACTTGCGCACTGTAGCACCTTGGGATGAAGAAACAGTGCTTGAGTCCGTAAAGAAAACAGGACGATTAATTATCATTGATGAATCCAACCCGCACAACAATACAGCAACGGATATCGCTTCGGTTGTCGCCGATAAAGCCTTTGACTATTTAGATGGCCCAATTAAATGTGTTTGCGCACCAAATACGCCGGTGCCATTTGCTGCAAATCTTGAAAAATTATATATTCCAGATGCGCAGAAAGTATTGACAGTCGCAGCAGAAATTATCGACGACTTGAGAGCAAAATAGAGAGGGGTGATTCTTCATGGCTACAGAAATATTAATGCCTAAACTAGGCTTAACAATGACAGAAGGTACAGTAGAACATTGGTTTGTAAATGAAGGGGATGAAGTTCAAGCTGGCGATGCAGTGGCGGAAATTAGTTCAGAAAAATTGACAGGCGAAGTGGTGGCACCAGAATCCGGCACCATCATTAAAATCGTTGCTCAAGTAGGCGATGTTGTTCCAAGCAAAAAACCAATCGCCTACATTGGAAAACCTGGTGAACAAATAACCTCCCCTTCTTCACCAGCCAGCTCAAAAGAACCGGAAAAAGTAGAAACAACAGCAGCCGCAGAACCTGCAAACACGGAAACAAAAGAAAAAGCAGATGGAGAACGAATCTTTATTACGCCTGTTGCCCGCAAAATGGCAAAAGAACTCGGCATTGATATACGCAATGTTACAGGTACTGGCGGCAATGGACGCATTACACGGTTAGATATTTTAAGATATCAGGCTTCTATGGAAAAAGCAGCCCCAGCAAAAGAAAGTGCACCGGCTGCCCCAACTGTTCAATACGGCGCTGGACTAACCGGCATGCGCAAAACAATTGCCCAACGCATGATGCGCAGCGTCCAAACAACAGCTCAAGTAACCAACCATCGAAAAGTGGATATTACAGAGCTAATGAAATTCCGCGAAGAAATAAAAGCAAAAGTAAAAGAGCCGCTCACAAATGGCGAGCTAAGCATCAATACCCTTTTAACAAAAGCGGTAGTGTTAGCCTTAAAAGATACGCCGGATATGAACGCTTGGTATCATAATGGCGAATATATCCGCGTAGAAGAAGTGCATATCGGAATGGCCACTGCCATAGAAGAAGGCTTAGTGGTTCCAGTTATTCAAAATGCCCATCTCATGTCTTTATCTCAACTCGGTGCGGCTATTAAAAAAGTAACAACTGAAGCCCGCCAAGGCACGCTAGATGGCAGCCTCTACAGCGGTTCAACCTTTACGATTACAAACTTAGGCGGCTATGAAATTGAATACTTCACACCAATTTTGAATACGCCGGAAGTCGGCATTTTAGGCGTTGGCGCCATCCAAAAAGAATTGGCATTGGAAGATGGCGAAGTGGTGGAAAAAGTGAAATTGCCGCTCAGCTTAACATACGACCATCAAATTATCGATGGCGCACCAGCTGCTGAATTTTTAAGCAAAATTGCAGATTACTTGCAAGACCCATATCGTTTACTTTTATAAACAATGAAAGTTTACTCCCTTTTCCTCTCAGTATAAATAAATGATGCATGTCTCCCTTACTTTTAAACCCTTGGACTCTCACCAAAAGAATCCAAGGGTTTCATTTTTATCAAAATAAAAGAGCCGATTGTTTTTTCCATTTTGAAAAATCCGTTGCCTGGTCGAGAATTTCACGGATTTCCTTTTCTGCCTCAGCATACAATTTGGCATAGTTCGTCGCAATGAGAATGGCTTTTCGATATTCTTTTGTGATGTTTTGAAGTTTGGCTTCTGTTTCTAATGAAAGTTGGCAATGTTTTGCTATATCCACGATTGTATCCCCTGCCCTACCATCTTCAGGGAAATACTCATGGGGAGCCGTGCTATCGAAAATGCAAAGCTTCAACTCCGGCAAAATGACCATATCGATGGATTTTGAATCTAAACCGCACCATATTTTCTGTACATCAAAACCTCTTTTTAAGGCATCTTGAGCCAACTGCTTCAACATGGTCGATTTTCCTGTCCCTGGAAGCCCTTTAATAAAATATCTTTTCTCTAAATTTCGGGTGATATTTTGCAGAAAATCTTTTGCCCCATCCGGCGTCAGCGTTCCAAATAATCGGTGGGTTAAAACCCCCGTTTTATTTAGAAGCATGCCATTAAAAATTTGGTCAAACAGCTCTTTCCTTTGTTCATTTAGCGCATTCCAATCCATATGCTGCTGCGTCGCTTCTTCCCATTCATCGTGAATCTGAATCGCCATTTGAAGGGAAGCAAAACATTGGTCGTGCCATTTTTCCGCTTCTTCGGAAAGCTGTTTGAGCCGTTCACCGTGTTGAATAAGAATTGATTCATCTAAACATTCATAGAAAGAAATCACTTTATCGCGGGTGCCTAGTTGTGTTGGTTCAATGGAAGGTTTGGAGCTTTGGAGGAAGAATGTATCGATGCCTTTAACGAAAGTTGCTTGAACCGTATTTTCAAAGAGAGGATCATAGAAAAATTCAATATCATAGCCTTTATTCACATAATGATATCCGATTTCTTTCAATAAATTGGAAGCGTTAAAGCCGAAAATGCCCTTTAAAAAATATACTTCCTTCGCTTCCTTGATAATGTCTTTGTATAAATCTTTCCATCCTTGCCCAGTCATCGCCTGCCCGAAATACTTTGTAATGGAGCCTTTCAATTTTTCATCCTTTCTTTTAGCTTGCTAAACCCCGAGCAGCTCCCGCCCTACCTTTTCATAAATGGCAAGTGCCTCATCCAGCATAGCTTTTGTATGAGAAGCAATTGGCATATTGCGAATGCGACCAGTTCCTTTAGGCACGGTTGGATAAACTATGGCTTTTGCATAAACCCCTTCTTCCAAAAGACGTTTTGCGAATGCTTGCGTGAGTTTTTCATCTCCAATGATACATGGAGTTATTGGCGTTTCGGAATTTCCAATATTAAAGCCGAGACGTTTTAATCCTTCTTTCAAGTAACGGCCGTTTTCCCATAACTTCTCAGTCCGTTCGTTAGACTGCATCAACAAGTCAATGGCTGCAATAGTCGCTGCCACATCCCCCGGAGGCACTGCAGTAGAAAATAAAAAAGGACGGGAACGCACTTTTAACCAGTCAATTAACTTCTTCTTTCCAGCCACATAGCCCCCAACAACGCCAATTGCTTTTGACAATGTGCCAATTTGAAAATCAATGTCTTTTTCTAATCCGAAATGCTTCACTGTCCCTCTGCCATTCCCAGTGACGCCCGAACCATGGGCATCATCTACATAGGTAATCAAATCAAACTCTTTTGCAATTTCCACAATGTCCGGAAGCTTTGCCAAATCGCCATCCATTGAAAACACGCCATCAGTAATCACCATGATTTTCCGGTAGCGTCCGGATTCCGCCGCTTCCTTCGCTTTCCTGTGCAAATCATTCATGTCAGAATGAGTATATGCAACAATTTTCGCTTTTGATAATCGGCAGCCATCAATGATGGAAGCATGATTCAATTGATCCGATAAAATGCAATCATCCTTCCCCATCACTGCGGAAATGGCCGCCATATTGCAGTTGAAACCGGACTGGTAACTAATGGCCGCTTCTGTTCCTTTAAACTCGGCGATTTTTTCTTCCAATTGTTGATGCAAATCGAGGGTTCCATTTATGGTGCGAACAGCTCCTGCCCCTACCCCGTATTTGTCAATCGCGCGCTTAGCTACTTCTTTTAAATGGGGATTTGTCGCAAGCCCTAAGTAATTATTGGACGATAAATTAATCAATCTTTTGCCCCTGATTTCGATAACAGGACCATTCGCCCCGTCAATTACATCAATCTCGTTATATAATCCTTGGTCTTTAAGTAGCTGCAAGTTTTCCTCAAGAAAGGAATCTAAAACTTTTGCCAAACCTGCACCTCCAACTCAGTTCCTTACAGACACTATATGATAAGGGCTTTCAATTCTTATCTAATTTTCCTAAAGAAATGATTTTATTTTATACTAGTAAAAAGTGGACTTTCATTAATAAAAAGGATGGTTATGATGACAGCTGATATAACATTCCGAATTGCAACGCTCGAAGACTTGCCCATTATCGTAGGGATTTACAATTCCACAATCCCAAGCAGAATGGTTACAGCAGATTTAGAACCTGTAACCGTTGAAGATCGATTACAATGGTTCTATGATCACACGCCTGATAAGAGACCTTTATGGATGGTGGAGTGTGAAGGAAATATTTGCGGCTGGGTTAGTCTTCAATCTTTTTACGGCCGGCCTGCCTATCATGCCACAGTAGAAATCAGCATCTATCTCCATGAAAATTATCGAGGGCAAGGGCTGGGGAAAAAAATTTTAAGCAAGGTAATGGAAGAGTGCCCTCAGTTTGGCATTGAAACGCTTCTTGCCTTCATTTTTGGACACAATGAACCAAGCCTTCAATTGTTTTACCATTTTGGGTTTGAAAAATGGGGACATTTGCCGGAAGTGGCAGAATTGGATGGAGTAAAACGGGATTTATTGATTTTAGGTAGAAAAATTGTTTGATGGGCGAATTAAACTTTATAAAAAAACGCAAATTGAGAAGTAGCTTTTCTCAATTTGCGTAAGTTTTCATTTCATCGCATTTGAATAAATGGCTTTGTTCCTTCCAGCGCCTCTTCGCCAATGCATTTTAACAACAGCTTTTGGCAATAAGGCAAGGCAAATTGCACTATATAGCCGGAACCAATAGCGATAATAACCGTACCGATACCAAAAGGGCCTCCTAACAGCCAACCGATTACCGCCACGATCAATTCAATGGACATACGGGCAATCTTAATGCTTCCCCCCAGTTTTTCCACAATCCACATCATCAACCCATCTCTAGGGCCAGATCCTAAATTCGGCGAAATATACATTCCCGTGCCAAAACTTAATACAAAAATCCCTGCAATGAAATAAATCAACTGAAAGATAAAAGAATCTGCATCAGGCAAAAGCCAATAAAAGAAGTCAATGAATACGCCGGTTAAAAGCATATTCAGCCATGTACCGATTTTCGGGAAACTTCTGTACATGAGGGAAGTAAAGGCAACAATAATGAGCCCTGTAATAATTACCCATGATCCAATCGATAAACCAATTGTTTTATATAAAGCAATATGCAGCACATCCCATGCATTGACCCCTATATCCTCTCCCTTAATGATCATTGTTATGCCTAATGACATAATCATTAAGCCGATGAGATAAAATCCCCACCTCCATAAATACATTCTCCTCATCCCTATATGCCTTCTTTCTATCTATGTATTAAATTTGGTAACAGGTGCAAATTTCGCACACACCATTTCCGCCAATTCTTTAGGGTCCAGTTGAATTTGCAGCCCTATTTTCCCGCCGCTGACGATGATGTAATCAAGTTGCTCTGCTGATTCATCAATAAAGGTTGGAAACAGCTTTTTCATCCCGATTGGCGAACAGCCTCCTCGCACATATCCGGTTGTTGCAAGCAAATCTTTTAAAGGCAGCATGTCCACTTTCTTTTCTCCCGCAACTTTCGCAGCTGCTTTTAAATCCAACTCCGCTTCTACAGGAATAATAAACACAAACATTTTGCCCGGTCCTGCCGTTGTCACAAGAGTTTTAAAAACATGATTTGCTGGATGCCCGATTTTCTTTGCCACTGATACCCCATCAATAGCTCCTTCTGATTCATATGTAAGCACTTGAAACGCTATCTTTTTTTGTTCCAACTGACGAATTGCATTTGTTTTTGCCATTTTCTTTTTCGTCAATTCCATCACCTCCATTTTCATCAATGCATACTAATCATAACAAAAAGGCAAGTGTTTGAGGTTCTTTGTCAAATGATGTTGGTGAATAAATTCTAGTGACATTATTTGGTAATATGTAATCGGATGGCTTAGGGGAATTTCGAGGTTCCCCTAAGCGGTTTTTATTTTCGCTAAGTTTTGGGTAATGAATATTCGGTTTCTAAAGTGATAGAAGGATCGATAACCGAAAGAAATGCGTTTAATCACTTTGATTTTGTTATTAATC
>Ga0207747_1001037_pt1 | contig 22856 bp, 21 predicted proteins | sample HigsolmetaGSP11D_FD_184839 | JGI IMG/M metagenome (GOLD analysis project Ga0207747, IMG submission 184839) | High solid enriched microbial communities from the Joint BioEnergy Institute, USA - SP1-1-D (SPAdes) | ecosystem: Engineered > Bioreactor > SSF (Solid state fermentation) > Aerobic >...
CAACGTCACTTCCGGCTCATCGCCGTATTCCAGCACAACCTCCTGATTGCCATTGTCGAACACTCGGACCTGGATGTGAATATCATGCTCTCTGAACAACTCAACAAACTTGATCATTTCGGCTTCCGTCAGACGGATGTGGGTTTTGACATATTCTGTCGCTAACCGCTTAGCCATAAATATCCCTCGATTCTATTGTCTAAAACAGCAACAGCGCACGTATCCAACCATACGCTGCATCTTAAGTATACAATACCTGCCAAACACATTTCCTGCCGTCCGATCTCGAAATTTCAGCAAATTACGGGATATTCCGTCTTATTGAAGCATTTTGATCAAAGAATTATGAGGAATGCTCTTGATTTGAATCGCAGTTATCAGACTTAGACACGTCAGGAACGAATTGCTGGATCAGGCTCCAGAGCTCGTCTCTGCCTTGGCCGGTTTCCGACGAAAACGTTATGAACGGTGTCTCCCCGGAAAGTTCAAGCTTCTCGCGCACCGCCTTCAGATGGCGAGGGATATGCGTTTTCGGCAATTTGTCGGCCTTGGTTGCGACGACGATGGATGGAATGTCATAATGCCTTAGCCATTCGAACATGGCACAATCATCCGCGGTTGGCGGATGTCTCAGGTCGACGATCTGCAGCACCAGCTTCAGATGCTCGCGGCCGAGCAGATAGCTCTCGATCAGCTTGCCCCAGGATGCTCGCTGCGATTTGGACACCTTGGCGTAGCCATAACCCGGAAGATCGACGAAATAAAGGACTCCATTCACCCGATAATAGTTGAGCGTCTGCGTCTTTCCCGGCACCGAGCTGGTGCGCGCCAGATTCTTGCGCCCCAGCATGCGGTTGATAAGCGATGACTTGCCGACATTGGAGCGCCCCGCCAGCGCAATCTCCGGCAGGGCATCAGTTGGCAGCTGGCTCTGATGAGCCGCGCTGATGAGGAATTCCGCTTGTGTGATCTTCATGTGACATCCACGCTTTCCTTGGTCGCCGGCGACCTGACGAGCGCATGCTCCAGCACCTCGTCCATGTGGCTGACGACAACGAATTCCATGTCCTGACGCACGCTCTCGGGGATGTCGGCCAAGTCCTTCTCATTGTCCTTGGGCAACAGCACTTTCTTGATGCCGGCGCGATGGGCAGCCAGCGACTTCTCCTTGAGTCCGCCGATCGGCAGCACCCTGCCGCGCAGCGTGATCTCCCCGGTCATGGCAATCTCGCGGCGCGCCGGGATATTCGTCAGAGCAGAGATGAGCGCGGTTGCGATCGTGATGCCGGCTGACGGACCATCCTTCGGTAAGGCGCCTTCCGGAATATGAATATGAATGTCGTTCTTCTCGTGGAAATCCGCTTCGATGCCAAGCTCCTTCACCCGCGATCTCGTGTAGCTGAAGGCAGCCTGGGCAGATTCCTTCATCACGTCGCCGAGCTTGCCGGTGAGCGTCAGATTGCCTTTGCCGGGCACGATCGACACCTCGATCACCAGCGTATCTCCACCAACCTCGGTCCAGGCGAGTCCGGTCACTGCGCCAACCTGATCCTGTTCCTCTGCGAGTCCATAGCGATACTTCACCGGACCGAGATAATCCGGCAACTGGTCGACGATTATCGTGATGGACTGCGCTTCGCCCGAGACGATCTGCTTGGCGGTCTTACGGCAGAGGGCGGCTATCTGCTGTTCCAGATTGCGCACGCCGGCTTCTCTCGTATATTCGCGTATGACCTTCGTCAGGCAGGCATCATCGATCTCCAGCACCCCCGGCTCCAGACCGTGCTCCTTCATCTGCTTCGGCACCAGATAGCGCTTGGCGATCTGCAGCTTCTCCAGCTCGGTGTAGCCGGAGATATACAATACCTCCATGCGATCGAGGAGCGGCCTCGGTATGTTGTGGACAGCGTTGGCCGTCGTGATGAACATCACCTTCGACAGGTCGAAGGGCACTTCGATATAGTGATCGCTGAACGAATTGTTCTGCTCCGGATCGAGCACTTCCAGCAGAGCGGATGCCGGGTCGCCCCGGAAATCCATCGACATCTTGTCAATTTCGTCCAATAATAGAACGGGATTATTGCTGCCAGCGTTTTTGATCCCCTGAATGACGCGGCCTGGCATCGCCCCTACGTATGTTCTGCGGTGACCGTGAATCTCCGCTTCGTCGCGCACGCCGCCGAGCGAGATGCGGACGAACTTGCGCCCCAGCGAGCGGGCGATCGAGCGGGCGATGGAGGTCTTGCCGACGCCTGGAGGTCCAACGAGACAGAGGATCGGTCCTTTGAGCTTCTTCACCAGCTGTTGCACAGCCAGGTATTCCAGCACCCGCTCCTTGGGTTTGTCCAGACCGTAATGATCCTCGTTCAGCACTTCCTCCGCCTTCTTCAGATCCAGGTCGTCCTCGGTCGACTTGTTCCACGGCAGGTTGAGCAGCCAATCGATGTAAGTGCGGATGACACTGCCTTCAGCCGAAGCATTCGGCATCTTCTCCAGACGGTCGATTTCCTTCTCGACTTTCTCATATACCTTCTCAGGCAGAGCGGCTTCCTTCAACTGGTTGCGCAATTCCTCGATCTCGTGAACGCGGCCTTCCTTCTCCCCGAGTTCCTTCTGTATCGCTTTCATCTGCTCGCGCAGATAATATTCTTTCTGCGTCTTCTCCATCTGCTTCTTGACGCGTTGGCCGATCTTCCGCTCCAGCTCGAGCACTTCCTGCTCGTTGTTCAGCAGGGTGAGCAGTTTCTCGAGACGCTCGCGCACATCGATCGTTTCCAGGATCTCCTGTTTGTCCTTCAACTTCAGCGACAAATGGCTGCAGATCACATCGGCCAAACGCCCCGGCTCCTCGATATCCGCAACGGTCGTTAGCGTCTCTGGGGTAATTTTCTTGGAGAGACTGATGTAATTCTCAAATTGGTTCAGAACCGAGCGCATGAGGGCGTCAACTTCCGGCGCATACGTCTGGGCTTCCGGCAGTTCCTGCACGATCACTTCGTAGTAATCTGAATTGTCGATGAAGCTGAGGATGCGCGCTCTGACGATGCCTTCAACGAGCACCCTGATCGTGCCGTTCGGAAGCTTCAACATCTGGCGTACCTTGGAGATCGTACCTACCCTGTAGATGTCTTCCTCCTTGGGCTCCTCGATATTCACCTCCGACTGCGAGGACAGCAGAATCAGATTCTCGTCGACCATGGCCTTCTCCAATGCCTTGACCGATCTTTCTCTCCCAACGTCAAGATGAAGAACCATCGTCGGATAGACCAACAGCCCCCTCAACGGCAGCAGAGGCAATCGTTTCTCTTTGCTTCTTAATAGTCCCATCCTCCAGCACCTCCCTGTCAGCCTCTCCATACGAAACATGCAACGTCGAAACACAGGCCGGCACCAAGTTCATCTGAACGTCGGTGACAGCTCATTTAAGACCATGGAAATACCGCTGGCGCCATGTCTTCACAACGTCAGTGACAGCATCCATTAGCCCATGGAAATACCCGGCTGGCATTCCAAGTAAACGGATATAAGTGGTATTAACCATTCTATCAGATGTGTCGGTCAAATACCAAATTCCCATCCAAGGTACTTTAGTCATGCTTGATATGCAACAGCGGAACAGCCGGCGCGATCATCAGATCACCGCTGGCCGCAGGAAGCTCTGTTGTCTTCTCCTGACGTTCTAAACCAAGAGCCATGTTCAGAACTTCTTCGATGGTTTCAACCGGATAAATCCTCAAGGCCTCGTATTCACCAAACATCTCTTGCCAGTTATCCTTCGGAATGATGACCTTGCGTGCTCCGGCCTGATGTGCTGCCTCTACCTTGGCCACGATGCCGCCGACTGGCTTCACTTTACCATGAATGCTGACTTCGCCGGTCATCGCCAGTTCGTTGTCGATCGGTCTGTTGGTGATGGCCGAGGCGATCGCTGTGGCCAGTGCGATTCCGGCGGATGGTCCATCAATTGGCACGCCACCCGGGAAATTGATATGAAGATCGTAGTCGTGTGGTCTCAGCCCCATGCGACGAAGAACGGTCATCACGTTCTCCACCGAGCTTCTGGCCATGCTCTTGCGGCGGATCGTCCGCGCACCGCCACCCATCTCCTCTTCATCCACGATGCCGGTCAGGTTCACCTTGCCCTGTCCGGGTTCTGCCGGCATCGCCGTCACTTCAATCTCCAGGAGCGTGCCGAGGTTCGGGCCGTACACCGCGAGGCCATTGATCAACCCGACCCTTGGCTCCGGATGGATCTTCTTGTCCGGACGCGGCGAGAGCTGGCTGCTGTGCACGACCCACTCGATGTCCGCCCGGGTGATCTCGGACCGGTTATCGGTCAGGGCGAGCCCGCCAGCGAGCTGCACGATGTTGACCGCTTCGCGCCCGTTCTTCGCATAGCTCTTGACGACGTTAATCGCTTCTTCACTGGGCGGGAAGCCGATCTTGTCGAATGCCTTCAGCGCGATCTCGCCAATCTCGTCCGCCGTCAGCGGGCGGAAGAAAATCTCCATGCAGCGCGAACGAATCGCCGGCGGTATCTCCTCCGGCGTGCGCGTCGTCGCTCCCACGAGCCGGAAGTCAGCAGGCAGCCCGTTCTGGAAAATATCGTGGATATGCCTAGGGATATTCGGATCCTCCGAGTTATAATAAGCGCTCTCGAGAAACACCTTGCGGTCCTCGAGAACTTTTAATAATTTATTCATCTGTACCGGATGCAATTCACCGATCTCATCGATAAACAGCACGCCGCCGTGCGCCTTGGAAACGGCGCCTTGCTTCGGCTGCGGGATGCCGGCCACACCCATCGCTCCCGCTCCCTGATAGATCGGATCATGGACCGAGCCAATCAGCGGATCGGCAATGCCGCGTTCATCGAAACGCACGGTCGTCGCATCGACCTCGACGAACTTCGCGTCCTTCTGGAACGGAGACCGCGGCGACCGTTTGGCCTCCTCGAGCACGACGCGGGCGGCCGCCGTCTTGCCAACGCCGGGAGGTCCGTATATGATCACATGCTGCGGATTCGGGCCGCAAAGCGCAGCCTTCAGGGCACGAAGCCCTTCCTTCTGTCCAACGATGTCGTCAAGCGAAGTCGGCCTCGTCTTCTCCGCGAGCGGCTTCGTCAATTGAATCTGCCGCATCTTGTGAAGGCGCTCCATCTCCTTGCGCGATTCACGATCGACTGCCATCCGGTTCGTCTTCTGATTGCGCAGCAGGTTCCAGAAGTACAAGCCGATCACAATGCCGAAGAAAAGCTGAATCAACATCAATATTGTCGTCACACTCATCCATCATCTACCTCCTATAGCCGCGAAAGGGCGCCTATAGTTGGTAGTATTGCCTTCTGTCTGTGCAGATAGTCGAACGGGGGGGATGAATTTTTGTCGCTTACGCGCATCAATGCTTTCTGCCAGGTATCACCCCGGTGCGCTCATACTCGGCGACGATCGCGTCGATCTCCTTCTTGAGCTCGTCCACCATAGTCTCCTCCGGCACTTTGCGGATCATCACACCATGTCGGAACAACAGGCCTTCGCCCCGGCCGCCGGCGATGCCAATGTCCGCTTCTCGCGCCTCGCCTGGCCCGTTGACGGCGCAGCCAAGCACCGATACCTTGATCGGAGCCTTGATCTTCGAGATATATTCCTCCACCTCGTTGGCGATCCGGAACAGATCGATATCGAGACGTCCGCAGGTCGGACAGGAGATGAGCGTTGCAGCGTTCGAGATCAGTCCGAACGACTTGAGCAATTCGCGCGCGACCTTCACTTCCTCCACCGGATCGGCGCTCAGGCTGATGCGCATCGTGTTCCCGAGACCGCGCGCGAGGAGTGCGCCAAGTCCGGCTGCACTCTTGACGGTGCCGGCGAACAGCGTGCCCGCCTCCGTAATCCCGAGGTGCAGCGGATAACGGAACTTCTCCGCAGCGAGCGTGTACGCGTCAATCGCCATCGGCACATTGGAGGCTTTCAGTGAGACGATAATGTCGCGGAAATCGAGAGCTTCCAGAATCCCGATATGATACAAGGCGCTTTCAACCATCGCCTCTGCAGTCGGGTAACCGTACTTCTCCAGGAGATGATTCTCCAGCGATCCGGCATTGACGCCGATGCGGATCGGGATGCCGCGTTCCTTGCATGCCTTGACGACAGCCTCAACCTTGTCACGCTTGCCGATGTTGCCAGGATTGATCCTTACCTTGTCGATGCCGTTGTCGATCGCCATCAACGCCAGCTTGTAGTTAAAATGGATATCCGCCACCAGAGGAATATGAATCTGCTTCTTGATCTCCTTGATGGCATGAGCCGCTTCTTCATTGTTCACCGTTACCCGCACCAGTTGGCAGCCCGCTTCCTCCAGCCTGTGAATCTCGGCAACCGTCGCCTTCACGTCTGCCGTCTTCGTCGTACACATGCTCTGTATGATCACTTCGTCGCTGCCGCCGATCGTCAGATTGCCGACCTTGACAGGTACGGTGTCCTTGCGATGATACATGCACCTTCACTCTCCCATGACTATGTTGGCTATCACGTTAACCGATAATCGTTCAATCATGTGAAATATCCATCGCCCGGCCACCTGACGGCCTGAAGCGATGGATAATTCATCATGTCTATGCGGAAAGCGCCTGCTCTTATGCGCTTTCTTCTTTTTTCTTGCCGCGTGTGCTGCTGCCATCCCGCAGAGTGAGGATCGGAGGCAATTTCTCCTTGACCACTTTCTCGGTGATGACGCATTTCTGCACATCCGTGCGCGATGGAACCTCGAACATCACGTCGAGCATGATGCTCTCGATGATTGCCCTCAGGCCCCGCGCCCCGGTATTGCGCTTGATCGCTTCCTTGGCGATCGCCTCAAGCGCCGCATCCTCGAATTCCAGCTCGACATTGTCCAACTCGAGCAACTTCTGGTATTGTTTGACGAGCGCGTTCTTCGGCTCCTTGAGAATGCGTACGAGCGCAGCTTCATCAAGCGGCTCCAGCGTGGAGATGACCGGAAGACGGCCGACAAATTCGGGAATAAGCCCGTACTTGAGCAGGTCTTCAGGCAGTACCATGGACAGATACTCGCCAGGCTTCAGATCGGCCTTCTGACCGTCGCTGTTGAAGCCGATGACCTTCTTGCCGATGCGGCGTTTGATGATCTGCTCCAGCCCGTCGAATGCGCCGCCGCAGATGAACAGGATGTTCGTCGTGTCGATCTGGATGAACTCCTGATGCGGATGTTTGCGTCCGCCTTGCGGAGGCACGGAAGCGACCGTACCTTCGAGAATCTTGAGCAGCGCCTGCTGCACGCCTTCGCCCGACACGTCGCGGGTAATCGAAGGATTCTCCGACTTGCGGGCAACCTTGTCGATCTCGTCGATGTAGATGATGCCGCGTTCGGCTTTCTCCACATCGTAGTCGGCAGCCTGGATCAGCTTGAGCAGGATGTTCTCCACGTCCTCACCGACGTAACCGGCTTCCGTGAGCGAGGTAGCATCGGCGATGGCGAACGGCACGTTCAGGATGCGCGCCAGCGTCTGAGCGAGCAGCGTCTTGCCGCTGCCTGTCGGCCCGAGCAAGCAGATGTTGCTCTTCTGCAGCTCGACATCATCGTTCTTGCTCTTCGAGTTGATCCGCTTGTAATGGTTATATACGGCAACGGAGAGCGATTTCTTCGCTTGCTCCTGTCCAATCACGTATTGGTCGAGTACCGCGCGAATCTCTTGCGGCTTCGGAACTTCCTTCAGATCCAGCTCCTCTTCGTTGCTGAGTTCCTCTTCCACAATCTCTGTGCACAACTCGATGCACTCATCGCAAATATATACACCGGGGCCAGCCACAAGCTTGCGCACTTGCTCCTGGGATTTCCCGCAGAAAGAACATTTCAGTTGTCCTTTTTCGTCGTTAAACTTAAACATCCACTCACCCCTTCATTTGTTCCAGATCACGCCTGGTGATGACTTCATCGATCAACCCGTATGCCTTGGCCTCTTCTGCAGTCATGAAGAAGTCACGATCCGTGTCCCTCTCGATTCGTTCGTAAGGCTGACCCGTTTGCTTCACGTAAAATTCATTGATCTTGTGCTTCGTCTTCAGGATCCAATCGGCGTGAATCTTGATGTCCGAAGCTTGACCGCGAACGCCGCCAAGCGGCTGATGAATCATGACTTCCGCGTTGGGCAGGGCGAAGCGTTTGCCCTTGGAGCCTGCGGTGAGCAGGAGCGAGCCCATGCTGGCAGCCATTCCGACGCAGATGGTCGAGACGTCTGGCTTGATGTAATTCATCGTGTCCAGTATCCCGAATCCGGCCGTTACGGAGCCGCCAGGTGAATTGATATAAAGATGTATATCCTTCTCAGGATCCTCTGCAGCCAGGAATAACAGTTGGGCGATGACGACATTGGCCACGTCATCATCGATCTCGCTGCCCAGGAAGATGATCCTGTCCTTCAGCAGACGTGAATATATATCGTAAGAGCGTTCTCCTCGATTCGTCTGTTCTACGACCATAGGCACCAGATTCATCGTTCTCAACCCTTTCTCTTTCGGCCTCTTCCGACTTATTATCGCCTTATATTGTAGCATTAACTCACCAAACTGTCATGGTGGATTACGTCCAAATTCAAGCACGCTGAGATTGTGTTCTACATGTATGAGATTGTGTTCTACATGTATATGTATATCATTTTCTGACTATGTTTGGTTCCCATTTCTTGCTGTTAAACCGTGTTGGCCATGAACGTCAAGGCGACGCCGCAAGGGTATAAAGAAGGCACGCGCGGTTATTGCCTAACGTGCCTTCATCTCGCGTTATATGCAGTTATGTGATTGCATTGTGCAGAATGGATGGTTCGACCGATCAGGCAACTTCGCTGACCGTCTTGCTGTTGTCAACGAGGAACTGCACGCTCTTGCGAGTGAGCAGATCGCTGCGAAAATCATCGAGCGTTCCGTTGGCGGTGAAGATTGCACGAATCTCGTCCACCGAACGTTGATACATTTCAGCCAGCTTGGCCAGTTCTTCCTCGAATTCCTCGTCGGTTACGGTCAGATTCTCGGCCTTGGCGATCGCTTCGAGCACGAGGAAGTTGCGCACGCGGATCTCTGCATCTGCCTTCATCTGCTCGCGCAGCTGTTCCTCCGTCTGTCCAGTGAACTGGTAATACAGATCCAGGTTCAGGCCTTGCTGACGCAGGCGCAGGTCGTAGTCGCGCAGCATGTTGTCGACTTCGGCGCGAATCATGCCTTGCGGAATTTCGACTTGAGCCGCTTCGGCTGCCTTCGTCACGACCGTGTTCTCGATGTAACGCTTGCGCTCTTCTTCCTTGCGCTTGAGCAGAGTTGCTTCGATATCCTTCTTCAGCTCGTCCAACGTGTCGAATTCGCTGACATCCTTCGCGAACTCGTCATCCAGCTCAGGCAGCACCTTGCGCTTGATGTCGCCCACCTTCACTTTGAATACAGCCGCTTGGCCAGCCAGCTCTTCGCTGTGGTATTCTTCCGGGAAGGTGACGTTGATTTCCTTCTCCTCGCCCTTCTTCATGCCGATCACTTGCTCTTCGAAACCAGGGATGAAGGAGCCGGAACCAAGCACGAGCGAGTGGTCCTCGCCTTTGCCGCCTGGGAATGCAACCCCGTCCTTGAAGCCTTCGAAGTCGATGATCGCCGTGTCGCCTTCTTGTGCTGGTTCGCCTTCTTCAAGCACGACCAGTTCGGCATGACGCTCCTGCATCTTCTTCAGTTCAGCGTTGACGTCTTCCTCGGAGACGAATACCGCTTGGTCTTCCACTTCGATGCCCTTGTATTCGCCAAGCTCTACTTCAGGCTTCACGTCAACGGTCGCAGTGAACTTGAACGGTTGTCCTTTCTCGATCTGCACGATGTCAATCTCAGGAGTATCTACAGGCGTAATGCCGGACTCTTTAACAGCTTCGGAGTATGCTTCCGGAAGCAGGATGTCTACGGCGTCCTGATACAGGCTCTCCACGCCGAAACGCTTCTCAAATATCGCTCTCGGTACCTTCCCCTTGCGGAAGCCCGGAACATTCACCTTGGCAACCACTTTCTTGAACGCTTTATCCAGCGCTGCCGAGAATTTGTCTGCTTCCACCTCCACGGTCAGCACACCGCGGTTCTTCTCTATTTTTTCCCAACTAACGTTCATTTTATGCCTTCCCCTCCAACAACTTTTCCGTTAACATTTTCGGTCAAATGCCAGTATAACCACTATATTATATCACAAAACGTTATTGATTCAATAAAATAGTTATTTGCTCATGTCTCAGTCATCTGAGCGGCTCCAACTGTCCATGGAATGGACCGCTTTCTCGAACTGCTTCAGGTCATCTTCATCCGAAAGCCCGTACATCTCCAGAACCGCGTCGCGATTCGCCCCGCCAAGCATTCTGTCCGCCACGATAAAGTGGAGTGCCGCCGCCCATGCATCAGTATGAAAATGTTCCTTCAGCAAATAATCATACCGCTCAGTTGCATAAATGCCGTACAACCACTCCAGCCAGAACGGCTCCGCAAAATAGACAAGCGACGGCAGCTCGGACTCGCTCACCAGGCGAACCCTGGTCAACACCTTCTGCAGCTTCTCCGGAAATGCCTCGATGCCGATTGGCGTATCCTCAACCCGGACATACAGCGGCGCACCATCGCTCAGAATCGCCACTTCGCCGACGACACCGCGCTTCTTCAATGCTTGTAATACGGTGTATTGGAGCGTCGGCGGGATGTCGGCATTCTCCAGCCATCTGATCAGCGTGTCATTGATGAGCGGATGATCGAGGTACGTGAGCTGCTCGATCGCCATCAACTTCTCATCGACGCCGGGCGAATATTGGACGAGTTCCAGCAGATGCTCGACGAATTTTTCGTCCTTCTCCGCGTGGGAGAGAAGGGCCTTGCGCAGCATGTCGCTCTCGGTCTCTTCTTCCTCAGGCTCTTCATATTGCGGATATTCCTGTTCCAGCCAGGCAAGCAAAGTGCGCCACTCTTCCATGACTTCTGCGTCGTTCGTCTGACACTCCTGCAAGAAACGCAGCAGTTCCTTGGCTTCGCCGAAACGCTCTCTCTCGAGAAGCTCCGTGATCTGGAACTGGTAGTAATCGACCGTCTTGGGCAGCAGGAAGATGTTGCCGCCGTCTGCCTCATCCCGGTAATACCCATCGTCATATGCCATTATGTATTCACCACCCTCATCTGAAATACGGTTGTCTGTATGTCACCGCACAGCCTCGTGATCGGGCCGTTTAGTGGCTCCCTGTTACAAAGCTTTTTATCCCACTAGCCGAGAGTGTATCAAACGTGTGCAACGAAAGCAAACGATCGTTTGGACATTCGATACGTCTGAGAGACGATTTTTTGGGCTCTCACGCCGCTCCGACCGCTTCGATTCACCTGAGAGACGAATTTTTTGGGCTCTTGCTCGAACCATCAAAATTCCAATTGTTGTGATTGATTTCTTATGCGGGCTGTGCTATTATAATCGGTGTTTCTGTCCCAGTAGCTCAGCAGGATAGAGCATGCGCCTTCTAAGCGCACGGTCGGGGGTTCGAATCCCTCCTGGGACGTAGTTCAAGTCGCCTTCGGGCGACTTTTTTCGTTCCAGGAGGGTGAGAGCCCACGAATGGCGTTCGTCGATGCTCTTCGGAAAAAAGCCGCCTCTAAGTCTTAAGCCCATCCCTTCACCGCACATCCGGACATAGACTAATACCGTCCACGGAAGTGGGATCCATGCGAAAACGGAGCAAATCCGGTACACACAAACAGCTCAGGGTGACCGTTCGTATCAGCAGCGGTTGTTCCCGAATGAATCGCTGGCCTATCTGTATCTGATCATGTTGACTCGGAGACCAAGCGGCAGTTGCCAGCAATGAAGCATCCAACGATGTCAGACATAACATCGAACAGATCGCTGACATCCTGATCAAGGTCAAGGTATGCTCGTATATCGTGAACGAATCCTCCGAACGCGTGAAGCATGAATATGCGAAGATTTTCAATGATTTCAGCCAATATCCACCGTTACGGATGAAAATATGGCATCCATCGAAGAAGTGGCCGCCAACATGGACAGTCAGAACCATAAGATCCATGATATCGTTGAAGCTTATGTTCGTCTGGATGCGCTCATCACAGAGCTGAAAGCGTTGGCTGATCAGGAATCCAGGGGATAATCACAAGGTATCACGCTCATAAAAAAATCAATCACAAATGCCCAAGCCCACACTTAATCGGGACAGACATTATCCCATCCGCGGCATCATACTGTTATTTTATGATTTGCTAACGGATGGGAAAGGATGAATCGCTATGTGTGGAATAACCGGTTGGGTCGAGTGGAAGAAGGATCTGACGCATTTCCCTTCCATTCTGGAAGCCATGACGGAAACACTGGCGGAGCGCGGGCCGGACGCCTCGGGCACGTGGATGACGAAGCATTGCGCCTTTGGCCATCGCAGGCTGTGCGTGATCGACCCGGAGAACGGCGCGCAGCCGATGTACCGAACGGAAGCAGATGCGACCTATTGCATCGTCTATAACGGTGAGCTGTACAACACCCAGGAGCTGAGGAAAGAGCTAGAGTCGCGGGGTTACTCGTTCCGCACGAACTGCGATACAGAAGTGCTGCTCGTATCCTACATCGAGTGGAAGGAGGAATGCGTGGAGAAGCTGAACGGCATCTTCGCCTTCGCCGTTTGGGACGATCGCGAGCAGACGCTGTTCATGGCGAGAGATCGGGTCGGCGTGAAGCCCCTGTTCTACAGCTACCGCAATGGCGCGCTGCTCTTCGGCTCGGAGCCGAAGTCGCTGCTCATCCATCCTTATGTGCAGCCGGTGCTTGGACCAGACGGCATGGCCGAGATCTTCGCCGTCGGTCCGGCCAGGACGCCTGGACATGGCATCTTCAGAGACATGCAGGAGCTGAAACCCGGGCACCTGCTGCGCTTCTCGCCGAACGGGCTCAGCATCCGGCCTTATTGGAAACTCGAGGCGCAGGAACACCTCGACGACGTGGATACGACGGCCGAGCGCATCCGTGAGCTGTTGATCGATACCGTGAGGAGACAGCTCGTATCCGATGTGCCGGTATGCACGCTGTTGTCCGGCGGGCTTGATTCCAGCGCCCTTACCGCTCTGGCCGCCCAGCATTACATGGAGCAGAATCTCGGCGCGCTCCATACGTTCTCTGTTGATTACAAGGATAACGACAAGCATTTCAAGGTATCGGCCTTCACTCCGAATCCGGATGCGCCGTGGATCAAGCGGATGGTCGAGACGCTTGGCACCGATCATCATGCCGTCGAGTTCGACACGCCGGAGCTGGTCGAGTCGCTCAAGGCAGCCGTCGATGCGCGGGACACTCCCGGAATGGCGGATATCGACGGATCGCTCTATCTGTTCTGCCGCGAGATCAAGAAGCATGCGACCGTTGCTCTGTCCGGCGAAGCAGCCGACGAGGTGTTCGGCGGCTACCCCTGGTTCCACAGAGAGGATGCGCTGAATGCCAACACCTTCCCCTGGTCGCTGCATCTTCAATCGCGCGTTGACATTCTGAATCCCGAATTCGCCGCATGGGTCAAGCCGGAGCAATATGTCGCCGAGCGTTATCAGGAAGCGCTTGAAGAAGTGTCTTTCCTGCCGGTGGAACGTTCAGACCCGAACAAGCGCAGGATGCGCGAGATGTCTTACCTGAACATCACTCGCTTCATGCCGACGCTGCTGGACCGCAAGGACAGGATGAGCATGGCCGTGGGCCTCGAGGTGCGCGTGCCCTATTGCGATCACCGGCTGATCGAATACGTCTGGAATATCCCCTGGGCGATCAAGACGGCAGGCGAACGGGAGAAAGGCATCCTGCGGCGCGCCCTGACCGGCATCCTGCCTGACGATGTGCTGTACCGCAAGAAGAGCCCATATCCGAAGACGCACAACCCCAGCTACCTGCAAGCAGTCAGATCATGGATGCTCGATATACTCGACGATCCTTCATCACCGCTTAAACCGTATGTCAATCAAGACAAACTTCGCGCCCTGGCGTCCTCCGAACAGGATCAGTTCAACATCCCCTGGTTCGGGCAACTGATGAATCTGCCTCAACTATTCGCGTATCTGTGCCAGGTTGATTACTGGCTGCGCAAATACCGCATCACAAGCAAATAGCCGCGGCTCCGTTCATCCGAGAAAATGAACGAATCGCGGCCATCTCGCGATCAACTCTGACGGGATAGGCAGTTGCACAATCCTCTCACGCAGCCCAACGTATTGCTGGCCGAGGTTCGGGTATCCGCTGCTCCGCGCAGCGACGAGCCCCAGCCAGATCGCTGGACTGGAGCGGCCATCAGCCACCCCGACTTGCGTCAGACTCACATCAGCCGGCTGCGAAGCTCATCCAGCAGTTGCCGCAGCGCCTGTCCGCGATGGCTGATGGCGTTCTTCTCGTCGCTGCTCAGTTCAGCCATCGTCCTCCCATATTGCGGCACGTAGAATACCGGATCATATCCGAATCCGCCACTGCCAGCGGGCTGATCCACGATGTATCCCTCGAGCCGCCCTTCGCTGACGATCATCGCACCGGACCCTTCCGTCATCGTCGGGTCGTAATACACGATCGCGCATATGAACGCCGCCTTGCTGAGCAGCTTCACCGTGCTTCCCGAAGCCAGCGTTGCTTCGCCTGTCGGCGCGTCAAGGGCTCCGCGCTGCTCAAGCTCATCGAGCAGCTTGCGGATGTTTGCTCCATCCGTCGCTCCGGGCCCGGCATATCTCGCCGAATATACACCCGGCGCTCCGCCGAGGAGCTCTACCGCCAAACCGGAATCATCCGAGATCACAGCGGTATGCAGCCGCTCTGCAGCCACTCGCGCCTTGATACCGGCATTTTCGATAAACGTCGAGCCCGTTTCCTCGATGTCCGGCAGCTCCGGATGGTCAGCCAGGCTCTCCACGCTATAGCCGAGCGGCTCGAGCATCTGAGCGAATTCCCGTTTCTTCCCTGTATTGCGGGTTGCCACTACGATCTTCCTGATACCCGTTCCCATCCCGTTCACGACCTGCCTCCTTCGATTCGCTCGCCCAAAGGGCCGAGAATTTCTTTCTGCTTGACGATCAGCTCGCCGATGCCAGCTTCGGCCAGACGAAGCAGCTCGTCCATCTCCGCACGGGAGAACGGAGATTCCTCGCCGGTTCCCTGCACTTCGACAAATTCGCCCTTGCCGGTCATCACGACGTTCATATCGACCTTGACATTGGAATCCTCTATGTAATTCAGGTCGAGCAGCGCCTGTCCGTCCAGAATGCCCACGCTGACCGAGGCGAGGTAATCATCGATCGGAAATACCGGCAGCTTGTGTGTGGTGACGATGCGATCGACGGCATATACCAATGCGACGAACGCGCCTGTTATGGATGTCGTGCGCGTGCCGCCGTCCGCCTGGATGACGTCACAGTCAATCGTGATCGTCCGCTCCCCAAGCGCGCTCAGATTGACGACCGATCTCAGCGCTCTGCCGATCAGCCGCTGAATCTCCATCGTCCGCCCGCTGAGCTTGCCTTTCGCGGATTCCCGCTGATTGCGAACCTGGGTTGCGCGGGGCAGCATCGCGTATTCGGCTGTGACCCAGCCTCGGCCTTCACCCTTCATGAACGGAGGCACCCGCTCGTCTACAGTCGCTGTGCAGATCACCTTCGTATCGCCGAACTCGATCAATACCGACCCCTCAGCATGCTTGATGTAGTGCGGCGTAATCTGAACCTTGCGCAGCTCGTTGAATTGTCTTCCGTCGCTTCTCAATGAATGTAATCCTCCTTAGAAACAGATCGATACCTTTTATTACCTTCAATAAAATAACCCGAAACATGACCGGCTATCTATCCAGCATACCGCATCGAGTCGTATACCGTCCTTAATTGTAACAAAGAGCGACGAGAAAATCATCCGCATGCGCGAAGACGGGGCTGTCCAGAAAGTCTGTGTTTGTTGCCTGACAGCGAAAAGAAGTGCCCGAAAATGCCTGATATAAAGGCATCTTCGGGCTTATCTTCGTCCGGCGTCAGGATCAACTTCCACTTATCGGAAAGCCCCGTCTCTGGTTCGTATGGAGTGGTTACGGTTTGCGTCACATGGAATAGACGTTGATATGCTCCGGCCGCGTCACTGGCTGCGTCAGGCTTTGATTGTCGCTGCTCAGCACCTCAACATTGCCGTTCACCTTGATCTGCACGCGATCTGCGATCTGGTTCTCGGTCAGCGACAGGATGATCGACAGCATCGCGTCCTCAAGCAGGCGGTATTCCGGATCAAGCACATAATCATTAAAATCGACTGTGACGAGATCATCGGCAGGCGTAACTTCCAGCACCTTCACATCCGGCGCCAACACAGCATACAGCCCTTCCTTCTCAGGCCCTGTGATCAGCTCCTGCAGCACCGCTTCCGCCTTGTTCTCCGTGCGGTTGATCATTCTTGTCACCGGCACGAGATACTCGAAGTCATCCGGAGATTCGCTCTTGAAGTACAGCATGATCGGTTCGGCAGTAGCGAGGTTGACGCCTTCGATGCTCTCCAGATTGATGCCGATGTCACGCGTCAGAGGCTCTTGCAGCGGCAAGCCGTTAACCGGCATCTGATGGAGCGGCTCGCCGTTCACCCACAGCTTCACCTTCTCGATCGTCGGGAAGCCGGTCAGCATCCAGGTGATCGCTTCAACAAGCTTCCGTTCGTCCCTGGCATCATATGAAGCAAATTCCGGGGAGAAATCGACGATCGCCAGTTTCTCCTCCTCGACGATGTTCATTCCCAGCACGGTCGTTCCAGCCGGGATAAGCGGCGTAAAGCCTTCTGGCAGATCCTTGCTCGAGGTGCTGCCGTCAATCATGTATTCCAGTGCCCGCTGCGCGATCTCCGTCGTCATCGGGATTGCCATCGTCACCGGAGCGACATTGCCATTCATGTCCTTGAAGTAGAGGGTCACCGGGGCAAGCTCCCCGTGCTCCTGCATGTCTTCATCCGTGCCAATCTCCCAATGTTCGCTGAGCACCTCCTCCGTCAGGCTGTCATCCTGCGGCGGATCGATCGTCCCCGAGTCTGACTTCTTGCCGGTAAGTGAGCAGCCTGCCAGGAGCAGAGCGATGAGCGCTGCTGACAAGATCATCTTGAACGTTCTGTTCCTCATAGTGTTGTCCTCCTCATGTAATGTTGTACTACTATGTATACGAGCCCCTGCTTGTTTTATAACTGGCTTGGCACAACATTTTTTGCCCCGGAGATGATATCCTTGCCGGGCATTTCTCGCCTTCACCCAGCGCCTGTAGTATTCGTACACGATCGGCTGTTCATACTAACGGTGCTGACAGGCTGAAGACGTTAAAATTATTTGGACATAATAATGGCTGCGGAATGCCTGGGTACCAACATGAAGTCACAGATGGAGTCACATCACAAGGGAGGAACAACATGAAGTCGAGTCTGGACAATGCCCGTACGAGGCAAGCCGCGATCAGCTGGCTGAAGAAACGCGGCGTTTCGATCGAGGAAATCGCAGAGCTTGTCATGCTGCTGCAAGGGGACTACATAGAGGGTCTGCAGATGAAAGATTGCGTGCGGAGCGTCGAGCGGGTGCTGGCGAAGCGTGAGGTGCAGAACGCGCTGCTCACCGGCATCCAACTGGACATATTGGCGGAAGAGCGGAAGCTGATGAGCCCGCTTCAGGAAATCATCGAACATGATGAAGGTTTATACGGCTGCGACGAGATCTTGTCCTTGTCGATCACCAACGTATACGGCAGCATCGGCCTCACCAACTTCGGCTATATCGACAAGATCAAGCCCGGCGTCCTCAAACGGCTGAACAGCAAGGACGACGGGCAGATCCACACCTTCCTCGACGATATCGTCGGCGCGATCGCTGCAGCGGCGAGCAGCCGCATCGCCCATTCCCGTTATTGAACGGGATCGGGACTTGCGGCTGCTGACTTACACAGGAAAGGTACGAATGCGGGTATAGACGAGCATGTCTCCTCGTTGCTCTGCCTGGATATTTTGCCTTTGCTCCAGGTACACGAGGTGCGCGATTGTCTCCGACATGGCGAAGCGCAACTGATGGGTTGACAGCCGCTTGCCGAACATCGCCATGCACACCTCATGGGCGGAGGCCGGCTGGTGCAAGAGATCTGCGATCTGCTGCAAGCGGCGTTCATGGTGCGCTTTCAGCTCTTCTACGCGGCCTGGCAGGTCGCGGAACGGATCGCGATGTCCGGGATAGACAGCTTCCATCTCGCCGCATCCGGCCAGCTTGTCCAACCCTTCCAGGAAGGAATGGAGCGGATCAGGATCTTCATCAGGCAGATAGCTGATATTCGGTGAGATCCTCGGCAAGACATGGTCGCCGCACAGCATCAGTTTATTCCGCTCATCGAGGAAGATGAGGTGGCTGTATGCATGGCCGGATAGGGACAGAGTGCGGAAGTTCAGCTCACCGGCGCGCCATACGTCGCCTTCCTCGAGATGTTTGACCTCCGTTGGCTGCGGAGACACAAGCGGGATGAAGCTCTTCATATGATCATACATCAACTGCTGTTTGTCCACAGGCAAACCGTGTCTGGCGAACAGGGCGCACAGCTCATCGGTCAGCGTCTCCCCTTCGCCCCACAACCGATTGACCAGCGAATGACCGGCAGATGATATGTACACCTCGCAATTCGTCAGCTCCTGCATCCAGCCGGCAAGCCCGTAATGATCCGGATGATGATGCGTCAGCACCGTCTTGCGAATCTGCTTCAGTTCGATGCGCAGCTCCTCCATTACATTGAGCCAGAGTTCTCTGGCTTGCTCCGTATTCAAACCCGGATCCACGATCGTATATCCCGCTTCCTCCTGCAGCACGTACGCATTTACCCACTGCAACGGAAATGGCACCGGCACCTTGATGCGGATGATCCCGTGCTCGTACTGATTGTATGCGGCCACTGATGCCACTCTCCTTCGATCACAACTTGCCATTCAGGCGATGCGAACAGAGCACGCTCACAACGCTAGGCACGTTCCTATTGTAACCGCCGCCACTCCTTCACGCAACGAGTGAGGAACCTGTTTGCCAAGGAGGGTTGATTGCAGCACATTTCCTCAGATGCCCGCATAAAGAAATACCTGGCTGGCGCCAAGTCCTTTAGGACGCCGGTGGCAGCTTGGTATTTCTTATGTCTTACGAGAATGTATGGGAAGTTATACTTTCTATAAGACTAAATTAATAACCTTCTTTCCGGCTTGCCTGCAGCAAGTACGAAAAGAAGGTCCTTGAGAAACGAGATCGTCACGAGACACGGTCAAATGCTGAGCTCCCCGAGCCGAATTAATTCGACAACCGCTTGTGAACGACCTTTGACATTCAGCTTCTGCATGACATTGGAGATGTGGTTGCGCACGGTCTTCTCGCTGATAAACAACTGCTCGGCGATATCTTTGGTCGTCTTGTCCTGCACCAGTAATTCGAACACTTCGCGCTCACGATTCGTCAGGATTTTGTTCTTGTGGTCGTTACCCTTCAATTATTGTCACCCCTCCTTGCCCGGGCTTTTTAAGTTACAAGGTTTAGGGATACAGTCAGAAATATAGTATGAAGGGTATACGCAAGTGGTGCGGTCATCGAACCAAAATGGGCGAGATTACTGGCCGAGGATGCTGTACGGAAAATATTGCTTCATGTTCGCGTTGAAGGACCTGACGAAATTGCGTTCAGAAACGCCATTCCCCAGCTTGGTTGCGTATAGCTTCAAGGCATCAAACACCTCCGGACGGCCAGACGCATAGACGTTCATCACCTTCGAATTCGCCGTCTTCACCGCCAGGATGATGCGCGCCCGCATGGTGTCCGTCAGTTCCCCGTTCCGCATGCCGGCTGCTCCGACCGTCCGGACGCCAACATAGGCGTTCATGTCCGTTCGAATCACGATCGCTTCCGCAATCCCATCCAATTGTCCGACGACGCTGCTGAGCGTATCGGACAGCTCCAGGCGCGTATTGTTATGCATATCCGTCCAGTCGAGCTGGCGCGGATCATCTACGCCATAGGTTTTCCAGTTGTCATCGCCAGTCGCCAGCGGCGTCTCGTCCTCATCCGGACCAGCCTGCCATCCGCAAGCTGCAAGCGACATGAAGATCCCCAGCAGAACAAGCATTTTGCCTGACTTGATCATGATGCTGCCTCCTGTTCAAACGAATCGTACACCTGATAACCATAGCTTGCATAAGCAGATGACGATTCATGCGGATGCATTGAGGAAGTTTTTGTCGTGAGTCCGGGCCGCACCGTCCATACATGCCATCCATGCTGCAGGAGCAGCAATTTCCTGGCGATTCATATCAGGTTGAACCCATGCTGTCCTCCATCATCCGTTACTCTGCAGAACCCCTCACCCCCATGCCATCGATGCCGCTGGGCAGAACCTTCCGCGATTATCCGTCATATGTTGCTATGTAAGATCTTCTGATAGGCGGTGACATAAGGGATATGGAGAAGCAGATTACCGAGCTGCTCACGCACATGGCGCGGGCACATGAGGAGCTGGCCGCCATCCTGCACGCATCCAAAGACATCACGATGCATACGGCGCAAGATCTGGTCGGTACGCTCCCGCAGCATGGCATCGCCAGCGGCAAGGATGCGATCCTGGAGAGCGCACTCGCGCTGGCCGGCAGCGTCGTCGCATATCTGAACAGCATCGGCGATCTGCAGGAAGCGCTGGCGGACAATCTGGAACCGGTCATGGAGCAACTGCATGGGGAATATGAGGAAGAATAAACTGCAGGAAGGGGCATGGGCATTGACGAACAGGCAAGCTTTCACGCGCATATTGGCAGCAAACGCGAACATTCAGCACCACCTGGCGATCATCCTGGAAGCACAGGCGAGGGAAATGGTGAAGGTCGGAGCGTGGACCCACGCTCAGGTTCGGTCGTCGACGTATGAGCTGCACGAAGCGCAATTTAAGGATGCTCTTCGCATCCATGAACGAATGGTAGAAGTGATCGACGGGATCACGAAGGTGGAGACGGGACTCGCCAGACATATGAAAATGGCGCTACACACCGACAGCGACGGAGAATCTTCATCTGACGGGCTCCTGGGGAAATTGCTTGATGCATAAAGGTGACTGATGCCGATGAGTATGCTCCATAGAGAAAATGAATTACGGCTCGCTATACTGGAAGCGATCGCCCGCTCGCAGCAGGCGCTGGCCAGCATCATTGAGACGGTGGCCGCTGCAAGGGATGTGAGCGTTGCCGTCTCAGACAGCGATCAGGCGGCTCGTGAACAACTGGAAGTACTGGCTCGTTATCAGTTGGTGCTGGCAGAGAAGATCCTCCGCTTGAAGCTTCGCCATATACGAAACGGGGAGCCCGGCCAGCCGTGGCTCAGCAGCGAAGTATGCCGCTGCGACACCGCAGACTAGCCTGAGCTCCCTGGGATGATGCATGTCGGATGGCCTTACAGCTTGCCGCGCACGATATAGATTCGGCTCGTCTCCTCGAAGATCTCACCCGGCTTCAATCCGATCAGCCCGATCTCGTCAGCAGGCAGATCGACGTTAGGCGCATTGACGAGATTGATCTGCGGCTCCGGACAGAAAAACTGCTCGCTGCGGTTATTGTTCCAGATCATCCATTGCTTGAATGCCGTTCCCACATCATAGACCAGCGTCACATTCTCGCGTGCGTCGTACAACTCCATGCGGTTGCGTCCGTTCTGCGGCTCGGCGGTATAATGATTGTCCATCGCAGCATAGTATGGCGAAGCGGTTCCCTGCTTCATGCTCTCTTCCTCCGCCGTGAGCGGCTGGAACTTGCCGGTCGGCAGCATGCGGTCATTGAGCTCCCAACGTTTGCCGATGGTCAGCTTGAATGTGTAGTCCGAAGCCTTGCTGTTCGGCGCAAACGGAGCATTGATCGCCGTATGGAAGGCAAGCAGACAAGGCATCGCATCCCTGCCTTCATTATGTATGGAAACTTGCTGGCGCAGACCATCCTTGTCAAGCGCGTACCGCAGACGAACCGTGAAGCGATGCGGCAAGTACCGATAGACAGGATGGTGTTCGTCGACCGTCACAGAGAGGACAACCCGGCTTTCGAGCTCGTCCGCACCGAAGCCTTCAACGTTCCACGGAATGTTCATCAGGAAGCCGTGCAGATGGTTGTTCGTTGCCGCTTCATTGACCGGAAAATCATAAACCTTGCCGTTCCATGGGAAGCGTCCGTCCTCGTAACGATTCGGCGGGAACAGCACAGGGATGCCGTAGATGCCTGGCGCAGCGCGCAATTCCTCGATCGAATACGGTTCTCTCAGGATCGTATATTGGTTGGCATGATCGCGCAGCGAGATGAGATTCGCCCCGATGGACGGGATCACAGCCGCTTCGTAAGACCCGTATCGCAGGATAACAGCATCCTCTCCGAGGAAAGTGCCGCGAATTGCTTCGATAGACATTGCATTTCTCCTCCTAATATCCTGATAATCACTCAACCCCTAGCATATCATATTTGATTGGTCACGCGAAGCTGGTTGTCTGCCTGTCTGGATGTTCTTGCAGGTGATTGTTGGCGTCGGGTGTACCAGTTGATGGTTGCCAATTAATACGTGTGTCAGACTGTGCCTCGAAAGCAAAGAAATACCTGGCTGGCGCCAAGTCCTTTAGGACGCCGGTGGCAGCTTGGTATTTCTTATGTCTTACGAGAATGTATGGGAAGTTATACTTTCTATAAGACTAAAGAAATACTTGGCTGGCGCCAAGTCCTTTAGGACGCCGGTGGCAGCTTGGTATTTCTTATGTCTTACGAGAATGTATGGGAAGTTATACTTTCTATAAGAC
>Ga0207747_1001044_pt1 | contig 22734 bp, 24 predicted proteins | sample HigsolmetaGSP11D_FD_184839 | JGI IMG/M metagenome (GOLD analysis project Ga0207747, IMG submission 184839) | High solid enriched microbial communities from the Joint BioEnergy Institute, USA - SP1-1-D (SPAdes) | ecosystem: Engineered > Bioreactor > SSF (Solid state fermentation) > Aerobic >...
GAGGGCATCAAGGAGCTCTTTCACCGATCGTTACGCTGTCCGATGAAAACCATTGGAAAAAAGCTGCCGCACTATTGTGCCCTCCAAATCAACCAACTAGCCTCGTAAGCAACAATTGAGTTAAACATAGCCAACATTTTAACCACAATGGTTCATGGACCAGATCCTGTCCGGGCTGCTTCATCCCGGAGAAAAAACTGTCCACGGCCCGCTTCCTTCTGTACAATGGAGATAAAAAGGATGTGCACAGCATCTAGCACAGGAAAGTCGGAGGAAAGCATGGACGACAGACGGGACCAGTTGGACAAGCAGTTACAAGCGCCAATCCACGCGCAGGACTTGCCCGGAAAGGACGCGCGACAAGAGGACCAGCAGCTGGTTGCACAGGAACCGCAGCGCCTCCCCGTGAAGCGACTTCCGGGCACGCATGAGCCTGTGAATCATCTTGCGGATCAGGAGGAGTATCTGCCTCCCCTTGCGGGAAACCGGCAAGACGCGCAAACAAGCCCGATCCATCACTCACCGGAGGCGCGGCACCAGCGCGATGCGGTTGACCCGACCAGCGGGAGCGAGCCCGGCATGCGTGATGACGGGTTCGAGGAAGGAAGGGAGTTCAGCGAAGAAGAACTGGAGCGATACTTCGCCGAAGCGGAGGAAGAACCCGCGACTCAGCCGTTCTTCGCTTCGCCCGCAGTGCGGAGAGTGGTGGTGGCGGTCATCGCGCTCGTCATGCTGGTGCAGGTCGTGGCCTGGCTGCCCTCGATCTACTCGCTTGACGCGATCCGGTTCCTCCAGGTGTCGGCCGAACTGTCGCGATCTCCCGACATCCAGCTGTACAAGCAGGCGGTTGCCATCGTCCGCACGAAGGACGGGAAGGGGACAGGCTTCGTCGTGGATCAGGGCGGGTGGGTCATCACCAACCGCCATGTCGTGGGAGATGATCCAACGCCTGTCGTCGCGGTGAACGGCGAGCGGTATGTGGCGCAGGTGGTGGCTGCAAGCGAAGAGGTGGACCTGGCGCTGCTCGCCATTGATGCGCAGGACCTTCCGGCACTGTCTCTGGCCGACCGCTATGATGGCGAACCAGGCGTTCCCTTCTACGTCATCGGCAATCCGCTGTTCTTCAGCGGCATCGCCAACGCAGGCGAGACACTCGGCCTGATCGGTCATGCCCGCGCACCCGCGATGGCGCTGCAGGCACCCATATACAGGGGCAACAGCGGCAGTCCGATCATCAGGGAAGATGGTCAGGTCATCGGCGTCGTTTACGCGATGAGATCGGTCCAGGTCAATCAGCGCAAGATGAAGATCGGCCTCGCCATCCCCGTCCAATGGGTGCATCAGCTGATGGAGGATGCGGGTGTCTGGACGGAAGCTGCCAGAGCAGACGTTGAATGATTGTTTACAATAATAATTGATAGATATATTACAAAATTTGTCAAGTAAGTCACAAACAGGGAATGAAAGAGAGGAAGCACATGAGCAAGCTGGCTGTCTTCATAGGGATATTGATTGTCGTGGGGGTATATGGAGGATCGAGCTTCTATATCGGGGCAAGATTGATCCAATGGTTGAAGCTGCTGTTGCCTCCATACCTGGTGATCACATGCGCGGTCGTCTATATCCTGTGCGCCTTGTCGATCGTCCTGTCGTTCGCGCCTCTTCCCGGCATCCTGCGCGGCATGACGAGCTGGCTCGGTTCGTACTGGATGGGGATCTATGTATATCTGCTGCTGTTCTTCTTCGCTCTGGATCTGGTCATCTGGCTCGGGCATCTGGTGCATATCATTCCATCTCCGGTCCCGCAGGGCGTTCGTTTCTATGCCGGGCTGGCCGCGATCCTGCTGACGGTGTGCACCGTCGGTTACGGCATATACAACGCGACCCAGATCAGACATGTGTCCTATGAAGTGCCAACGAAGGAAGACAGGGCGAACGCGGACATGAACATCGTCCTGATCAGCGACCTGCACCTGGGAGCCATCGGTTCCGAGAAGCGCCTGGAGAAGCTGGTGCAAGCCATCAACCGACTCGAGCCTGATCTGGTCTGTATAGCGGGTGACATCTTTAATGACAACTATGATGCGATTCGGGACCCGGAGAGAGCGATCCGCCTGTTCCAGCAGATCCGGTCGACCTATGGCGTCTATGCGAGCCTCGGCAACCACGACAGCGGACGGACGTTCAACAGCATGCTGGAGTTCCTCAGACGCAGCAACATCAAGCTGCTGACGGATGATTACGACATCGTCGGCGGACGCGTCGTTCTGATCGGAAGGGTGGATCCATCACCGATAGGCGGCTACGGGGCTCTGAAGAGGCAACCGATCACAGACCTGATCGAATCCCTTGATCCGCATCTGCCGGTCGTCGTGATGGACCATACCCCGAGCAATCTGGACGAATACAACGACAGGATCGATCTTGTGCTGTCCGGTCACACGCACAAGGGGCAGATCTTCCCGGCGGGTCTTGTCACCAACGCGATCTTCGAGGTGGACTATGGATACTATCGGAGGGACGAATCCAGCCCGCACGTCATCGTGACGTCTGGAGCGGGAACCTGGGGCATGCCCATGCGAATCGCCTCCAACAATGAGATCGTCAGCATCCATTTGCGTAACCATCTGGGAGGTGACGGGTGAACCTGGCACAACCTGCGGAAGCGGAGGGGGAAGCACGGAGCCTGAAAGGCAGAGGAGGAATCAGGGGGTTACGAGGCTCTCGGGTGGCCGTTCGGTTTGCCCCACGACCTTTATGACAGATGGAAAGATGCTCCCAACCTTTGTTAGAATGGTGTTGCCGCATAATCCCCCGGAGAGGAGCTCCATAGTGTATGACATACGAGATCACATTCAGAATCGCGACGCTTGAAGACTTGCCCGTCATCGTTGATATATACAACTCCACCATTCCCGGCAGGATGGTCACGGCTGATACCGAGCCCGTGACGGTCGAGGATCGCCTGCCCTGGTTCCACGCCCACCATCCGGAGAAAAGACCGTTGTGGGTGATCGAATGCGAGGACGGGGTCTGCGGCTGGGCGAGTCTGCAGAATTTCTACGGTCGGCCGGCGTATCATCCGACTGCCGAAGTCAGCATCTATCTGCATGAGAGCTTCAGGGGCAGGGGGCTCGGGAAGAAGATTCTCGGCAAGGTCATCGAGGAATGTCCGAAGTACGGGATCGACCGGCTGCTGGCATTCATCTTCGGGCACAACGAACCGAGCCTGCGCCTGTTTGCCGCTTGCGGCTTTGAGAAGTGGGGGCATTTCCCCGAAGTGGCGATTCTGGACGGGATCAGGCGGGATCTGGTGATCCTCGGGAGGAAGATCTGAGGCGGCGTTGATCGCCCGGGATCACCCTTCCCAGGGCAACGGAACGTCGATTCGCTATATGGGCAAGAAAGGCCATATGCCTGCTGCTAACGGAACGTCAGTGCGACATTGGATGATGATGCCAGGTTTTCCTGCTCATCCATCGGATCATTCAACAGCCAATCGTTGAAACCAAGGCAAGAAGAAAAGGAGGGTGTGTGGTGGCAGAGATCGATAGGACCCGTCGCGCGGCTTCGCTGATCAAGGAAGCCCGCCGCATGGTGCTGATCTCGGGAGCCGGGCTGTCTGTCGATGCCGGCGTGAAAGACTTCCGCTCCTCAAGCGGGTGGTGGCGGAATATCGATCCGCGGACGGTCGCGACGGTTGAGGCGTTGGAGAGCCATTACGATCTTTTTCATGAATTCTACAGGATGCGGATCGAGCAGCTGCAACATGTCGTGCCGCACCAGGGGCATCGCATCCTGGCGGAATGGGAGAAGCGGGAGATGCTGGCCAGCATAGGCACCCAGAACGTGGATCGCCTTCATCAGGCTGCCGGCAGCCGCAATGTGCATGAGCTGCATGGCACGATCCGCACCTTCCGTTGCCATGCGTGCGGGAAACCGCATGAGGAAGCGGCGTTCCTGCAGAAGGAGAGGTGCGCGTGCGGCGGCAGGCTCCGTCCGAACGTGGTGCTCTTCGGCGAAACCTTGCCCCCGGACGCCTGGAATCATACGCTGGACGCCATCCGAGAGGCGGATCTGGTGCTGGTGATCGGCACGAGCCTGCAGGTCGCGCCGGTCAATCAGCTGCCTTTCCTGACGCGGGCGGCGCGGATCTTCATCAATGCGGAAGAGACCGGCTATGAGGGGCAGTTCGACATCTTCCTCAAGGGCCGGGCTCTGGACGTGCTGGTGGCGATAGAGGAAGCGATCGCCCCGCCGCTCATCCCTTGACCGCGCCGGCGACGACGCCTTCGATGATGTACTTCTGGCAGAACAGGTAGAAGATGATGATCGGCACGATCGCCAGCACGAGCATCGCCATCATCGCGCCCATGTCGATCGAGCCATAGCCGCCCTTCAGGTACTGTATGGCGATCGGCACCGTCTTGTACTCCGAGCCGATGACGAGCAGCGGCAGCAGATAGTCGTTCCAGATCCACATCACGTTCAGGATGGCGACGGTGATGGCGATCGGCTTCAGCAGCGGCAGGATGACACGGAAGAACGACTGGATCGGATTGTACCCGTCGATCATGACCGCTTCCTCGATCTCCAGCGGGATCGACTTGACGAAGCCGCAGTACAGGAACACGGACAGACCGGCGCCGAAGCCGAGGTAGATGAGGATGATGCCGATCGGGTTGTCCAGCCTCAGCGTGTTGGCCGTCTTCGTCATCGTGAACATGACCATCTGGAACGGCACGATCATCGAGAACGTGAACAGGTAGTACAGCAGATTCGTCAGTCCATTCTTGACGCGGGTGATGTAATAAGCGGTCATCGCGGTCAGCAGCACGATGACGGCCACCGAGCCGATGGTGATGAACAGCGACAGGCCGAAAGCGTTGAAGAATCCCGTCTTCACCACGCCGCTCGTATAGTTCGTCAGCCCGACGAAAGTCTGCGCGTTCGGAAACTGGAACGGCGTATCGCTGATAAAGAACCGCCCCTTGAAGGAATTCATGAACACGATCAGGATCGGACTGATGAACAGTACCGACAAGATGACCAGCACGATGAAGATGAGCACACGACTTCCGGAACCACGTTTCTCCTGCATCAGCTTTCCACTTCCCTCTTGCGTGTGATTAACAGCTGCACCAGCACGATGAGTGCCACGATGATAAAGAAGATCACAGCCTTGGCCTGCCCGACGCCTTCCCAGCCGGACTTGCCGTAGAATGTATTGTAGATGTCGAGCGCCAGCATCGTCGTCCGCTTGGACGGCGCGCCAGCGGTTAATGCCAGGTTCTGGTCGAACAGCTTGAACGAGTTGGACAGCGTGAGGAACAGGCAGATCGTGATCGACGGCATGACGAGCGGCATCGTCACATTGCGCAGCGTCTGCAGCCGGTTCGCGCCATCGATGCTGGCCGCCTCGATCAGGTCCTTGGGCACGTTCTGCAACCCGGCGATGTAGATGACCATCATATAGCCGATCATCTGCCAGTTCATGAGGATGACGAGTCCCCAGAAGCCGTATGTGGGCTTCACGGTCAGCGTCGCGTCGAAGTTGTACAGGATGCCGTTCAGGATGAGTTGCCATATGTACCCCAGCACAATCCCGCCGATCAGGTTCGGCATGAAGAAAATCGTGCGGAAAACATTTGTCCCGCGTATCCCCCTCGTGAGCAGCAGGGCGATCAGAAACGCAAACACGTTAATGGTGAGGACGGAGACGATCGTGAAGCGCACCGTAAACCACAGGGCGCGCAGAAAGTCGGGATCGCTGAAGACGCGCGAATAGTTGGCGAAACCGACCCACGTGGCGTTCGTCACCGTCGTGAAGGTGGTGAAGGACAGATAGATGCCCAGCACGAACGGCACGACGAAGGATATCGCAAATGCAAGCAAAGTCGGCAAAGCAAAAAAAGCGAAGTATTTCCTTAGCTGTTTCTGCATATCGCATCTCCTGTGCAAGAATCGGAATCGAAGGATGGGGCTGTCCAGCAGGTCCAGAAGCCTGGCCTGCCGGCAGCCTCCTTCGTTGTCGCCGTTCCGATGTTACTTGGCCTTCTCGCTGGCCCAGGCTTCCCGGACGGTCGAGGTCACCTGCTCCCAATCGATGTTGCCTTGCGCGTACTCGAGCAACGCGTTGCCGAACTGGTTCTTGAACTCCTCGCTCGGGAAAGCCGCGAACGTCCATTCCACGGAATTGACATCCTTGTCCAGCCAATTGATGATCTCCCGTGCCAGCGGGTCCGAAGGTTGTTCGTCCTCGTTGAACGTATTGAATGGCGCGATGAACCCGAGCTTGTTCACCACGTAGTCCTTGCCCTTGTCGCTTGTGAACAGCCACTCCAGGAAGTCGATCGAGGCTTGCTGCTTCGCCTCGGACACCTGCTTGTTGACGGCAAAGTAGTTCTCCGTCCCGATCGCCAGCCCCTGTTTCTCCTCGCCTTCGACCCCGATATAGATCGGCAGGAAGCGGATGTCCTCCGCCTTCACCACGTTTCCTTCCACATCGTTGATCTGCGACCAGGCCCAGTTGCCGTTCTGCACCATGGCGACCTGACCGAGCGCGAACTCGGCCATCGAGTCAGCGACCGATTTGCTGCCGAGCAGGGTGCTGCGGGTGATCGAGTTGTTCAGGTAGAGATCGAAGATGTTCTTGAACTGGTCGCTGTAACGGAATTCGATCTCGTCAGCTTCCAGGGCGGTGAGCACCGTGCTCTGATCCTTGTTGTCGTCCAGGAATTCGTAATACATCGGCATGTTCGCCAGGTGGGTCTGCCAGCGCCATTGCTCACCGGCCGCAAGCGAGGTGGAGGCGAATACCCCCTTGATGCCCAGCTCGTCCAGATGAGCGGTCATGTCTTCGACGACGGCTTTCAGATTGGCGAAGTTGTTCACCTCGTCCATCGAGGAGATGTCCTTGACCGCCCGGTTCTCCAGGGCAAAATAACGCGACAGGATCTCATTGTTGTAGATGATCCCGTAGCCCTCCACCACATACGGAATGCCATAAACGCCATCGCCGTCGGTTACAGCCAGTCCCGGGTCGGACAGGCTGCGGTACAGCTCGGTGTCCTTCAGATCGCGGGTGTAGTCCTTCCAGGTCTGATAGCCGATCGGTCCGTTGATCTGGAAGATCGTCGGCGCATTCGCCTTGGCGATCTCGGAGCGCAGGGTCGTCTCATAGGTGCCGCTGGCGGCGGTCACGACCTTCACCTTGACGCCGGTTTCCGCTTCGTAATCTTTCGCGATGTCGTTGTACACCTCGGCGATCTCCGGCTTGAAGTTGAGGAAGTAGATCTCCTCCTTGGCTCCGGCCGTTCCCCCGCTTCCCTGGTTGTTGTCTTTCCCGTCGCTGTTGGCCCTGGCGCAGCTTGTCAGCGCCAGCATAACCGTCAGCATGACAGTGAGCATGAGGGACATGAGTCTGAACGATTGTTTGTGTAGCATGCTGTCACCAACCTTTGTCGTTCGATTGTTTTTTGTTGAAACAGATTGTGGGAAGAACGATGGTACATTCAAGCATGGTATCAACGGTTAATATGAACAGGGCGCAGCCTGAATATTCCGTTTGGACGAGTTGGCGACGGATGGGCTGATGAGTGTGCCGACGGATCGGCTGACAAAGGATCCGAGGGGTTGGCCGAAGGCATGCGGAGGGATGGGCTGACAGGTCGTTTACAGGCGGAAACCTGGGGGTGCGATCCTCCAATGATGCATATTTGGGACGATAATTGCGCACCAGTAAGATGATGTAACGATCACATGAGAGCGACAAGAAGGAGCTTTAGTCTATGGTTGATCAGCGATTACAGGACAAACCGTATCTGATCGATGCGATCATCGGCAATTCCTCCATCCTGGCCTCGCTGGGCGCGAATGGCCGGCTGTACAGGTTATGGTGGCCGCACATCGATACGCCGCAGCATGTGGACAGCGTGCGCGTGGGGCTGGAGCTGGATGGCACGGGGACTGTCACCTGCTTCGATGATGAGGCGGAAGGCTGGAAGCATCAGGCGGCCTATGTGAACCGCAGCAACATCTTCCTTGTGCAGGCGACGCATGATTCGTACCCGCTGGAGGTTGACAGCCTGCATTTCGTCGTTCCGGACAAGGATCTTGTAGTACGGGAATATACGTTCACCAATACGGGCGATACGGCTCTATCCTTCTCATTCCTCCTGTACTCCTCGATGATGGTCTGCGAAAATCCGCTTTACACGACCACCATGTTCGACTCTTCTGCAGACGCGCTTGTGCATTACAAGCAACAGACCTATCTGGCATGGGGTTCGCCGCTGGAGGTGAGCAAGTTCCATGCCGGCATCCACCTCAAGCAGGTGCGGGAAGGTTCGGAGGCGCTAAGCGGCAGCCAGATCGACATGGAGACCTGCGGAGCGCTGTCCTGGCGAATCGAGCAGCTTGAGCCCGGCGAGTCGGCCGTCATTCCGCTGTATCTGGTCGTTGGCAGCGATCTGGAGGAAGCGGTGGAGCTGCTCAATGAGGCGCGGGAGCGGACGAGCGGCGAATGGTACGAGGAGACCCGGGAATATTGGGTTCGCTATCTGGACTCGCTGAAGCCCTGCCCGCTGGAGGATGACGATGTGCGTGAGCTGTACGAGCGGTCGCTGCTCATGTTCCCGCTCATGTCGGATGCGAGGACGGGCAGCATCATCGCGGCGCCGGAGTTCGACGAGCATTTCACCCGCTGCGGCGGCTATGGGTATTGCTGGGGACGGGATGCGGCATTCATCACAACGGCGCTGGACAGAGCCGGACTCACTCAGCTGTCCGACCAATTCTACGAATGGACGCTGACCGCCCAGTCGTCGGACGGCTCCTGGCAGCAGCGGCATTACCATGACGGCAGCCTCGCGCCTTCCTGGGGATTGCAGATCGACGAAGGGGCGTCGATCATCTGGGGGATGTATCAGCATTACCGGCATACGGGCGATGAATCCTTCGTCCACCGGGTATGGCCGGCGGTTCGACGGGGCGCCGAATTCCTCATGCGGTTCCGGGACGAGGAGACCGGCTTGCCGCTGCCGAGCAAGGACCTCTGGGAGGAGCGTGAGGCGATCCACACGTATTCCTCCGCAGCCGTGTACGGCGGGCTCAGCGCGGCGGCGGAGTTCGCCCGTCTGTCCGGCGAGGAGGAACTCGCCAAGAGATGGATGGAGGCGGCGGAGCGCATCAGGCGGGCGATCGCGGAGCGTTGCTGGAACGAATCGCGCGGCTGTCTGTATCGGGGGCTCAGGCTGACCGTGGATGAGAGCCGGTTCAGGAAGGCGAAGGCGGAGGGAGCCTCCGGCAGCGTCGAGGAGCTGCCCAAGGGCTACCAGCGCCATGTGCTTGATGTGGATCCGGTGATCGATGTCAGCCTGATCGGCGTGGCCGTGCCGTTCGGGGCGCTCCCCGCGGACAGCGAGCAGATGCGCCAGACAGCCGATCGGGTGGAGGAGGCGCTGACGGTGCCGGTGGTCGGCGGCATCAAGCGCTATGAGGACGATCCGTATATCGGCGGCAATCCCTGGATCCTGACGACGCTCTGGCTGGCGCAGTACCGTATAGCCGTCGGCGAGCTGGATGAGGCGCGGGAGCTGATGCGCTGGGCGATCGAGCATCGGACGCGGACCGGACTGCTGCCGGAGCAGGTGGACAAGGAGACCGGCGCCACCGCCTGGGTCGTGCCGCTCACCTGGTCGCATGCGATGTTCGTGCTGGCGGTATGGATGCTGGCGGATGCCGGGCAACAGAAGGAGGGACAGCAAATTCATCGTCACCAGCCCATCCCGAGCTGAGTATGCTAATAGTAATTCATACTCGCGGATACGGAGGGATGAGGTTGGGTTATTACGTGACGGTGGAGCCCGGGGTGAATCTGTACGTGGAGGATCTGAACCCCCAGGGGAAGAAGACGATCCTGTTTATTCATGGTTGGCCGCTCAGCCACAAGCAGTTTGAGTATCAGTTCGATGTGCTGGCCTACAAGGGCTACCGATGCATCGGTCTGGACTGGCGAGGCTTCGGCAATTCCGACAAGCCGGCCTTCGGTTACCATTATGACCGGCTCGCCGATGATCTTCGCGTCATCATCGATACGCTGCAGCTGAGTGAGATCACGCTCGTCGGCCATTCCACGGGGGGCGCGATCGCGATCCGCTATGTGTCCAGGCATCAGGCGCACGGCGTGTCGAAGCTGGTCCTGGTCGCCGCTGCTGCGCCGGTCGGCTTCACACAAGAGAAGGCGAAGGAGATGATCGCCGCGACGCTCACCGATCGTCCGAAGATGATGCGCGGCGTGACGGAGTCCTTTTTCTTCCAGGACGTTTCCGAGCCTTTCGCAGCATGGTTCACCCAGCTCGGGCTGCAGGCTGCAGGCTGGTCAACCGCCGCGGTCGCGCAGATGCTGGCAACGTCTGATCTGACGAACGATCTGCCGCGGATCAGCACGCCGACGTTGATCACACAGGGCGTGCATGATCAGGTGGTGCCCTTCCAACATGCGGAGATCCTGAACCAGGGCATCCGCGATTCCAGGCTGGTGCCGTTTGAGTTCAGCGGACACGGTCTCTTCTGGGAAGAACGGGACAAATTCAACAAGCTGCTCATGGAGTTCGTGGGCTGATACGGCGACCGGACAACAGATGGGCAACACGACAAGACGGTGCAAGGAGATGGTCCTGCACCGTCTTGCTGTTCACATGGCTTGCTGCCCTTATCTCTCCAGCCTTCTGACTCTTGCCTCCAGCTGATCGATCCGCCGACCCAGCTGATTGATCTGCCTCTGCAGCTGGTTCTGCTCGCGTTCGAGCCGATCCAGCCGCTGGTTGATCCCCGCACCTGGACCTGGCGCCGGCCCTGGACCGGGTCCGGGGAAAGGCGGGAAGGCACCGCCGGTCGTCGGGATGTAGATCGTCTGGCCCACATAGATGGCGGCCGGGTCGGTGATGCCGTTCGCCTGCATCAGCGCCTGGAGCGAAACCCCGAATCGGTTGGCGATCGACCACAATGTATCCCCGGGTCGTATCGTATAATTCATTCCTGTCCCTCCTCCGTCGATGTTGATCTGTACAGTTGTGCGCACGATGCATGTATATGCCTATCCTCATTCGTCCGTATGGGAGATGGCCCAATAGGGGGAGAAAATCGGGAGGGGGGATGGGCAGTATTTTTCATGTAGTATGTACAATTTTAAATTAGGACGCAATATATCTTGAATTTATCGAAATAATGTGTAATATATATGAATAGAGACGGTGATTAAGGAATATTAATTAAGTAAAAAATATGCAATTCATCGACCTGACGATCACCACTCGCAAATCAAACCTGGGAGGGTGTTGGATGCTCGGTCTGATCAAGTGTCGGGTATGTGACGAGGATATTGAAGTGTATGATGCGGAGAAGGTGATTATTCATTATTCGACATGCGCAACATGCAGGGAAAAAAGCGGATATCCGGAGCAGTCGAGCACTGATCTGTCTTTCAAGAGCCATTGGGAAGACGCATGAACGGATCGGAAAGCGGTTACCCGATTATCATGGGGAGATGATCGTACAGCTCACAGGAATGAGTGCGAGAGGCAAACGAATGAGGATCATGGCATAGCCGGGAGGTGAGAGAACCGGCAACAGGATAAAGGGGCGTATGCGCGAGCATACGCCTTCATCCGTATCAGGTCTTGTCGCCATTCATACGGCGACGGAAGACGAGGATCGCGGCGATCAGCACGACGGCGGCATAGGCGATCACGATCCACAGGTGCGGGAAGATGGCGGCATAATCTCCGGCCAGCGCGGCTCGTCCGGCTTCAACCGAACGGGCGAAGGGCAGGGCATAGGCCAGCTTCTCGAACCAACCGCCGACAAGACGGACGTCGAACCAGGTGCCGCTTAGCCAGGCGCTCAGATTCGTGAGCAGGGCTCCGCATACGCCACCAACCTGCTTGTCGTTCAGCAGGCTGCCGCACAGCAGGCCGATGCCGATAAACAGGAGGGCGGCTGGCAGCAGCACGAGGATCGTCGTCAGGACGTGAACGGTGATGTCCAGACCGAGGCACACGGCGGTGATCAGACAGACCAGGATCTGTCCGATCGCCATCGGGATGAGCGGCACCGTGTAGCCCAGGATGTAGTTCGACGAGGTGAGCGGCGAAGAGAACAGCCTGAGCAGGAAAGAGGTGGATCGATCCTTGGCGATCAGCAACCCGGCGAACAGGGAAATGAACGACAGGCCGAAGACCGCAATCCCCGGGGTAAGCTGGCCGATCTCGAACATGGTGACGGGAATATTCGCCTGGATCGCCGACAGGAGCAGCAGCAGGATCACCGGAAAGCCGATCCCGAACATCAGGTTGAGGCGATCCCGCAGGATCTCCTTGTGGTTGCGCGAGGCGAAGACGAGAGTGGCACTCATCTGCTGATCACCTCCTGGTCTGTGGCAAGCGCCACGAAGGCATCTTCAAAGCTGTCCGTACCGGCCAATCGCATCAACTCATCGGCTGTGCCTGCGGCCTTCAGACGGCCCCTGGCCATGATGCCGATGCGGTCCGACAGGGCAACTGCTTCCTCCATATAGTGCGTCGTCAGGATGATCGTGATCTTGCCCTTGAGCCTGTCGATCACGCTCCAAAGCTCCCTGCGCGCGAGAACGTCGAGGCCGAGGGTCGGCTCGTCCAGGAACAGGATCCTCGGATCCGTGATGAGCGCCATGCCGATGCTTAGCCGCCTCTGCATGCCGCCGGACAATGTATGGGCCTTCGCGTCAGCGACCTCCTCCAGGCTGAAGACGGCGATCATGTCGTTCGCCTTCTCTCTCGAGGTTTTCCGGTCGAAGCCGTAGATGCCGGCGATCAGCTCGAGATTCTCCCTGACGCTCAGATTGCGGGCGACGGCTGTTTCCTGCGGCGAGACGTTGATCTTCGCTTTCACCGCTTGAGGATTGGATACGATGCTGTCTCCCAGCAACGTCGCGTCACCGGAAGTCGGAGCGACAAGGCAGGACAACATCTTGATCGTCGTCGTCTTGCCCGCTCCATTGACGCCGAGCAGCGCAAACAACTCCCCATCGAAGATCGTCAGGTTCAGATCATCCACTGCGGTTTTCGTGCCGTAGGTTTTCGTGAGACGGTTGGTTCGCACTGCGATCGGGGCCGTCATGGCTGAAGCTCTCCCTTGTCGCGCAGGATGTTGAGGAAATGCCGGTTGAGCTGTTCATTGGTTATGATGGCCAAGCCTGACGCTTCATCGCCGATCAGCATCAGTTGATCGCCGGGCTGGATATTGAACAGCTCCCGTGCTTCTTTCGGGATGACGATCTGCCCTTTGGTGCCTACTTTGACCAAGCCGAATATGTGTTTGCCTTGCCGACTTTGATTTTGGTCGTTCATTCATACCATTCCTCCTTATTATACAAGTATAACTGGTGTGACTAATCATACCACGGATGAGTGAATGGGGCAAGGCATGTGGAGATGGAGGTTGATACGATTTATGGTTGGTCAACCTTATAATGGGTTCTGAGTCGAGGGTTTATCAACAACTGGGAAATAGACATAAATTACATCGTAAATTTTTCGTCCAGGTACTTGAATCGCCGTGAGAAACGTGTTATAAATAATATTCGTTGAGGGTTTTGCTGATGTAGCTCAGCTGGTAGAGCAACGCACTCGTAATGCGTAGGTCGGAGGTTCGAGTCCTCTCATCAGCATACTGGGCAACCTGCCACTCGGTGAGGGGCAGGTTTTTTCATGCGCTGTTTTCTCTTCATTGTTGCGAGTGGCCGGAGGAAGGAACGGGAGACCAGCCTTCCCACCGTAACGGAACGTCGATTCGCTATTGGTGGCATATTGAACATAGTCTCCAGGCTAACGGAACGTCAGTGTGCTATTGGATGACTTTGGGCGCTGAACGCGCCTGAAATGGTTGAATAACACGTTCCGTTAGCTTCAGGCCACCCGATCATCAGCAACAACCGATGGAAACAGGGCCTTTTTATTTTGCTTATCTTCCCTGCAAACAAACGAACCACAAACAAACGCACCAGAAAAAACGACGGTGATCCCGGCTCGGGACACCGTCGTTTGATCTTTAGATCTTGAATTTCTTCACCTGGTCCTCCAGCATCTCGGCCAGCTTCGCCAGATGCTCGGCGCTCTTCGCCACCTGCTCCATGGACGAAGAGGCTTCTTCCACGGAGGCCGAGGTTTGCTCCACGCCGGCGGCGGTGGTCGCGGATACCTCCGCCACCTGATCGATCGCCGCGATCGTATCCGACGATCTTCGGTTAATCTCCTGCAACGTGCCGGTGATGGAGCTGATCTTGTCCGACACATCGGAGATCGCGGCTGTGATCGTGTAGAATGCCTTGCCGGTGGCCCCGATCTGTTCGCTGCCCTGCCGCAGCTCCCCATATCCATGATTCAGGGATTGCACCACCGCCTTCGTATCCTGCTGGATATGATCGACGATCGACGTGATATCCCGCACGGCGCCCGCCACCTGTTCCGACAGCTTCCGGATCTCCCCGGCCACGACCTGGAAGCCGGCGCCATGCTCGCCTGCACGCGCCGCTTCGATCGAAGCGTTCAGCGCCAGCAGATTCGTCTGATCCGAGATCTTGCGGATCGCGTCGACGAGCGAGGAGATCTCATCCGCCTGACTGTCCAGCTGGTAGACTTTATCCACCGCTTCCTTCATCGTCCGGTTGATCTGACGCATCTGCGTCAGAGACTCATCCATCAGACGGGCTCCCTCCACGGCGATCCCATGAATATCCGACGACTGGTCGGCAATCTCGCCGCCCAGCCGGTTGGCTTCTTCGATCCGGACGCCGAGCAGGTTCATATCCCTTGCCAAGGTCCCCAGCGTCGCCGCCTGACTGTCCGCCCCCACCCCCAATTGCTCCATCGTCGCGGCGATCTGCGTGTTGATCTGCTTGACCTCCTGAGAGGACTGGTTCAGGTCTGCGCTCTGATCGCTGACGGACTCGGCCGTCTGCAAGATGTTGCGGATCATGTCGCGCACACTGTGCTGCATCGTGTTGATCGTATTCGCCAGATAGCCGATCTCGTCCATGCGGCGCATGCTGATGCTGGCGGTCAGATCACCGGTGCCCATGCGTTCCACATGACGGACCAGCTTCTTGAGCGGCCTGAGCGAATAATGGATATACGCGAAGATCAGGACGCTGATGATCATGGCTGCGCCAAAGATGAAGACAAGCAGCTTGCGTTTGCTCGCGTTCATCTCCTCGTATGCTGCGGTCACGTCGATATCCGCGCCGATGATCCCGATGTTCTCGCCGGATGGTCCGAACAGCGGCATATAAGCCGACAGGGTGCCGCCCCATTCCTCGGTGTAGGTCATTTCGAACTGCGTGGTGCCCTCATCAAATGCCTTGACGATCTTCGGGAAAGAAGCGATATCCTCCTCCGGTTCCCCGAGCCACGATTCGTTCTCGCTGCCCACAGGCAGACCGTCCACCATATAGATGTATTCGTATGTATCATTCACCTGGGTGCGCGTCATCGTGTAAAGGTATGTGACTCCGGCCTTCAGGCGGAAGTCGTTCAGCGTGTCCCTGAGCTCATAGTAGTAATTGTTTACTGCCGGATGCTGCACGAACTGCTCATACCTGCTCATATCGATGGCGCTTGCGGCATTTTCGATCACCTCCCGGGCGATCTCGCTCAGCGTATTCTCCACCAGATTCCTGGATGAGGTGGTGCTCACCTGGTAGATGATCAATCCGCACAGCAGGATAATGGCTACCATGGTTACGGTCAATCTGGTTCCGAGGCTTGTTCTCACTGTGTGTCACCTTCTGTTGTCGTGGTCTGTTGGATCCTGCACAAAATATCCTCTATTATATCCTGTTTTGCTGGCAATGGGGGAATTTTTTAACCTGATGCCAACATTGACTTTGACGTTGCGTGAACGTTTATCAAGTACAGCCGGGAGATCCGGCAGAAGTACGGTGATGATACCGTGGATCAGGCGAACCGGAAGCTGCTGGATATGACTGAAGAACAATATGAGGAAATGAAGCAAGTGGAAGCCGAATTCAAGAGGACGCTGGCGGCCGCCCATGAGACGGGGGACCCGGCAGGCGAGCTGGCTCAGAGAGCGGCTGAGCTTCACCGGAAATGGCTGTCCTTCTACTGGCCGAACTACAGGAAGGAGGCCCACGTCGGCCTGGCCCAGCTGTATGTCGACGATGAACGGTTCGCGCATTTCTTCGCTGATCAACAGCCTGGCGCAATCGCGTTCCTGCGGGATGCCGTTCGCATCTATACCGGCATCCATAACGAATGGCAAGGCCCCGCTGTCAGGGATCCCGGAACCCGGTCCTGACAGGCGGGGCCTGCTTCTGCTATCTGGTCCGTACGAAGGTGATGTAATCCACGTTGACCGGCTCATGTCCTTCCCGGCGCAGGGCGGCATTGATCTGTCCGCGATGGTAGGAGCCGTGCAGCGCCACATGGATGAGGATGTCGCGAACGGATGTGGTGAAGGGCTGGCCGGATTGATTGCGATAGCTGATCATCTGATCCAGCCGCGATTCGTCCAGATTCCCGAGATAGGCGCTGTAGTCCTGTTCATTAGCCTGCAGAAGCGCGGCCAGTTCCTGCAGGCTGCTGCTCCGCCACAGCGGCAGATGGGAGGAGTCCTGCCCCTTTAACCGCAACAGCCAGACCTGCTCGGCCCGCAGCACATGATGCAGCAGCGTGGTGACGTAGTCGGACGCTTCTCCGGTTCGCGCGATGGCGTCGAGGATGCGGTCGTTCGCCCATTTGACATGATCGTACATGCCAAGGATGGATTTCATGGAATGATGCCTCCTTCAGATCATGCCGACCGCTTCGGCGAGCAGTTCGTAGGAGCGGAGCCGGGCCGCATGATCGTATATATGCCCTCCGACGATGATCTCGTCGGCCTGGGTCAAGTCCACGATCTGCTGCAGCTTGTCTCGGACGGCCGCCTTGTCGCCGATGACGGTGAAGGCGAGCTGCTTCTCGACGATCGCTCGCTCTTCCGGACTCCACAGATCGTCCATGCTGTCGACCGGCGGGCGAAGCTTGCCCGGTCGACCGCGAATGAGGTTCAGGAACTGCTGGAGCTGGGAAGTCGCCAGTCTCGCGGCTTCAACAGCCGTGTCGGCGGCGATGACGTTCACGCCGATCATGACGCGAGGCCGCTCAAGGTCTTCCGATGGCTTGAAGCGGCTGCGGTATAATTCCAGCGCCGGCAGGAGATAATCCGGAGCGAAATGGCTGGCGAAGGCGAAGGGCAGGCCCAGTTCCGCCGCCAGCTGCGCGCTGAACCCGCTGGAGCCGAGCAGCCAGATCGGGATATGCAGGCCTTCGCCGGGAACGGCCCGAACGCGAAGCGGATAGGGAGAGCGGGACGGGTTGAAGTACGTCCTGAGCTCCTCCAGCCGGTCCGGGAAATCATGGCCGTCGCTGCCAGCGCCGCGCCTCAGCGCCAGCGAGGTGAGCTGGTCGGAGCCGGGTGCGCGGCCGATGCCGAGATCGATGCGGCCCGGGTACAGCGTCTCCAGCGTGCCGAATTGCTCGGCGATGACGAGCGGCGCATGATTGGGCAGCATGACGCCTCCGGAGCCGACGCGAATCCTCGAGGTTCCGCCCGCCACGTATCCGATCAGCACCGAGGTGGCCGAGCTGGCGACGCCCGGCATGCTGTGATGCTCCGCAAGCCAGTAGCGGTGATAGCCCCAGCGTTCGGCATGCTGCGCCAGATCCAGCGTGTGCTTTAGCGCCTCGCGCGCCGTGGCCCCATCGACGATGGGTGCGAGATCAAGGACAGACAATGGGATGCTGCTAAGATCTTTTTTCAGTTGAACACGCCTCCTCTCGTCAGGCTGAACACGCCGGACTTACGGCTTGGCCGCAGGCTTGCAGGCGCCATCCGTGCAAGCGGCGTCAGCGTCCGTATCATCGCCGATCACGGTGATCGGAGGCTGTTCCTCACTGCGCGCCTTCTCCAGGGCGCGGATGAACACCTCGGTCGGCTGGGCGCCGGAGACGGCGTATTTGCGGTTGATGACGAAGAAAGGAACGCCCCGCACTCCCAGCTGCGCAGCTTCCCGTTCGTCGGCGCGCACCTCATCGCTGTAGCTCGCGCCGCTCAGCGCTTCCGACACCTCGGCCGGGTCCAGCCCGACCTCGGCAGCGAGCTCCGCGAGCACCTGACGATCTCCGATATGCTTGCCCTCTGTGAAGTAGGCTTTGAACAGCCGCTCCGTCATCTCCACCATCTTGCCGTGCGTCGCAGCCAGATGGGTCAGGCGATGGGCGTCGAAGGTGTTCGTCGGCTTCGCCTCATCCAGGTTATAGGTCAGGCCGACGGAGCGAGCCTGATCACTGACATTGTCATTCATGCTCTTCGCCTGCTCGCGGCTGATGCCGAACTTGGCCGCAAGGCTGTCGTGCAGATCACGATTGCTGCTTACCGGCGCATTCGGGTCCAGCTCGAAGCTGCGATAGACCGTTTCCACCTCATCGCGGCAGCCGAGCTGGGCCAGGGCTTCCTCGTATCGGCGTTTGCCGATATAGCAGAAGGGACATACGATATCCGACCAGATCTCTACTCTCATCCTCATTCTCCTCTCAAAGGTTTTCCGAAGCTCCCCGCGTAGATCAATTCATCGAGCGGCCGCCTGCCCTTCGGAAACTCTCTCTGGCGCAGCGGCTCATCCAGCAGATCGGCGCTTCCCTGATAGCCGATGGCGACCAGCGCCTGAATCGCGTACTCCTCGGGGATGTTCAGGATCGACCGGGCCATGCTAAAGTCGAATCCGGTCATCGGATGCGTCGCCAGTCCTTCCATCGTCGCGGCGAGCGACAGATATCCCCAGGCCGTTCCGGTGTCGAAGGCGTGGGATGGGTTCGGCGCGCCGTCCCGGTTGATCTCGGAGATGATCAGGACGAGCACCGGCGCCTTGCGGCACCAGGCCAGATTGTTCTGGCTGATGCACGGATAGAAGCGCTCCTTGTCCTCCCGCGAGGTGAGCAGGATGAATCTCCAGGGCTGATGGTTAAAGGCTGACGGGGCCCAGCGCGCAGCCTCGAACAGGCGCATCAGCTTCTCTTCAGGGACCGGCTGTTCCAGAAAGGAGCGCGGAGACCACCTTTCGACGAATATCGGATCAATCTTGTGTTCTGGTTGTCTGACAGTGATGTTTGCCATTATGCAGGTACCTCCTGTTGTTGCGTTCTGATACCATTCTAACATTGATCCGATATTCATGAAAGCTACTATAAAAACGTATGTCGTATCAATTGCCTTGGCTCGATTGCGAGCGTGCGACGTATTCGATCGTCCAGTCGATCATGCCGTTCATCATGTTGAGGATGAGATAGGCGATATCCTCCAGCTTGAGCTGCCCGCCGCCCGTCTGGCTGGAGAGATAGGTGTTCATCTTGTTTTCCAGGCTGCTGGTGAAGCCTTTGAGCTGCAGGAAGTCATTGGCGATCTTGGCGATGGGAATCGGATTCTGGTTTTGATTTTGCTGCACATTCTGCCCGCCGCCCGATGGACCTCCGCCGCTGCTGTCCTGATTGTATCCGCCGGAATGCAGGTTTTGACTTCTTGGCTGATTTTGGTTATGTTGATTGTATTGACCGTATGGGTCGTGCTGGCCCTGTGGCTGGTCGGATCCGGGGCCTTCCCCTCCTTTGCGGGAACGCTTGAGCTGCTCGGATTGCTTCTGCAGCATCAGCTTCAACTGCTTGATCTCCTCCGACAGGACGAGGTTCTGAGCGGTCAGCATTTCGATTTCCTCTCTAAGCTCACGATTGATCATGCTTCTTTATCTCCTTGTCTCAATATTGGTGTACATAGTATTTGCAGTCCGGTTTGAAAGTAGTACAGGATCACTGGCGGTTCATATGGCAATGGACCAATATCTACACGCGTGAAGGAGGCCACGGGAAATGTCTGTCATCGTATGTACGATCGGGCTAAGCGAGCAACAGGCGGAACGGATTCGCAGCGCCGCTCCGGGTTATGAGCTGCTGTGCGGGAAGGACAGGGAGCTATGGCAGCATCGCGTGCAGGAGGCGGAGATCATCATCGGCTGGAGGCGAATGTTCACAGATACATGCCTGGGGCCGGAGACGAAGCTGAGGTGGGTGCAGTCATGGTCAGCGGGAGTGGATGGATTCCCTCTGGAGCAGATGGCGGAGCGGGGCATTCATCTGACGACGACCAGCGGCATTCATGCCTATCCGATCTCGGAGACGATCCTGGCGATGATGCTGGGCTTCACGCGAAACTTGCATATTTATGCACGTCATCAGGTCGCGGGCCGCTGGATGCGCACCGATCCGACGCTCGAGATGCACGGCAAGACGGTGGGGATCATCGGCTTCGGAGAGATCGGGGAGGAGACGGCGAGGCTGTGCAAGGCATTCGGCATGCGGGTGCTGGGGCTCAGATTGTCGGGACGCCCGTCGCCTTACGCCGATCAGATGCATGATCCGGGCGGGCTCGACGAAGTGCTGGCGGAGAGCGACTATGTGGTCGTGACGCTGCCGCTGACGCGGGAGACGAGGCGGTTGTTCGGTCGGGAGCAGTTCGCCAGGATGAAACGGTCGGCGATGTTCATCAATATCGGACGGGGCGGGCTTGTCGATGAGCAGGCGCTGATCGAGGCGTTGCGTGACGGCGTGATCGCCGGAGCGGGGCTGGACGTGTTCGAGACGGAGCCGCTTCCTGAGGACAGCCCGCTGTGGTCGATGGACAATGTCATCATCACGCCGCATACGGCTGGCGGGTCGGGGATGTATCATGAGCGGGCGCTGGAGATTGCGCTGCGGAATCTGGAGAGCTATCTCCAGACCGGCGTGCCGAGCGTCAATCTTGTCGACTACGCGAAGCAATATTGATGGAAGACAGGCTGAGATCGGCCTTTGGGCGGGAGGAAGGAACTGAGGAACACGCTGAGACCGGCCTCCCGCCGTAAACGGAACGTCGATCCGCTATTTGTGGCGAAGCGGCTATTTTATCGCCGCAAACGGAACGCTAGCGCGTTATGGGATGATGGGGGCCGGTGGTTCGTTTCATCGGCTTGCGGCTTCCGGATCAGGGTCGAGCGAACGGGCTTATCGCTTGCTGAACGCGATCTGCAGGGCGATCACGGTGAAGATCAGGCCTTGCGCGATGTTGATCCTGCGGGCTATCGTCCTGCTGCGCGTCAGCCACCGCCCGAACCGGTTCGCGAACAGACTGACGAGGCTGAAGATGATCAGCGCCTGCACGAGGAAGATAAGACCGAGGCCAAGCATCTGCAGGGAGATATGACCCAGGGACCGGTCGACAAACTGCGGCAGCAGCGCCAGGAAGAACAGCGATACCTTCGGATTCAGCACGTTCATCAGGATGCCTCTGCGGTACAGCGCGCCATATGCGGCATGGGGCTTGCCCGCCAGGCCGATCTCGCTGCTCTTGTCGCGAAGCGCCTGCCAGGCCAGATAGAGCAGATAGGCCGCGCCTGCGTACTTGACGATCGCGAAGGCGGTCGCCGAGGCATAGATCACCGCCGATACGCCAAGCACGGCGGCCGTGATATGCGCCAAAAGGCCGGTGCACAGCCCGCATGCGGTGGCGATCCCGGCCTTGCTGTTCTGCGATATGCTCTGGGCGATGACGAACAGGATGTCGGGTCCGGGAGCAAGCGTCAGCAGGATGGCCGCTCCCAGGAAGGACAGGGTCAGCGCGAGATTCATGACCGTTCTCCTTACAGCCCTTGGGCCAAAGTCTCGATCAGTTGCAGGGCTTTCTCGACATTCTCGGAGCCGACGTGGATGCCGGCCATCGCTTCGCTCGAGAGAGAGGAGTATTCCTGAACGATCGGGATGCGAATCGTATAGATATGATACTCGCCCGGCTGCTCGTCCGGATCCAGCCCGCTTGGTTCGGTGCGCAGGTAGACGAGATTCTCTTCTCCAACCGATGCCTTGAGGCGATCAGCGTATTCGTCAAGCGGGCGGAACAGCCCCTGATTGACGAGATTCTGCACATTGTTACCATCGACCATGTAGACATCTGAACGATCCGTCACGAGCGTGACGATCGCTTTCTGCTGCAGGGCCACGTCGAATTCGCTGGTGATCTCCGACGGCACATAGGTATGATTGACGACAACCCGCTGCCAATCCGGTCTGGCGAGGAGGATGCCTTCCTCAATGCTGGTCAGGTTCGGTTCATAGAAATCGCCGAAGATCATCATCGTGGCGTCAGCCGGCGGCAATGCCGCAAGTCGCGCTTTCTCCTGCTGATTCTCGATCACCGTGTTGATGATGTAAACGATACCGATGATGAGGATGATCGCGCCGATCACGTGATACTTGTAATAAGTCCAGAAATGATCGAGCTTCTCAATCCGCGGATCGCGCTTCGGCTTGCTCTGATCTTCCAGCTGATGATAATGATCGATGATGGTCCGGTATGCGGCATTGATCTGCGCAAAATCGAACTCCTCATCAACCGCTTCACCCTGGGCTTTGGCGCGCTTCAGCGCCCGGTCTTTCCGCACCCAGACCGCGTACTGTTCCTCCACTTCCTCACGGCTCGCCGATTCAGGTACGCCCAATATCCGGTATGCTTCTCTCAGATCCATATGCTGTACTCCTTTGGTTATATAGTAGGACCTGTTTAACTATATAAATTGTAATCAAAATAAAGGCAAAAATAAAGTCGAGCGAGCAGGAC
>Ga0207747_1001046_pt1 | contig 22715 bp, 18 predicted proteins | sample HigsolmetaGSP11D_FD_184839 | JGI IMG/M metagenome (GOLD analysis project Ga0207747, IMG submission 184839) | High solid enriched microbial communities from the Joint BioEnergy Institute, USA - SP1-1-D (SPAdes) | ecosystem: Engineered > Bioreactor > SSF (Solid state fermentation) > Aerobic >...
GGCCCAGGCGCTCGCGCCAGCGAGGCACCGGCGCGGTGATCGGCGGTTCGTAGCGTTCATAACCCATGGCGGAGTAGCGTATCAGCTTGCTTCGGCTTCAGCCCTTCATCCAAGGCCAGTCGACTTTTGATCGTGGTGGACCGGCTGAAGCCACTCTTTGCTTTGGCCCAGCCTAAGGCATAGCGACGATTGCGGCTGGCACTACACATGCCAAAAGCGACAGCCATCGTCGCCATCGGCAGGAACCGCGGCACGCGTCGGGGCCGCGCCGGGGAACAACACTCCAGCTGCGCCTTCAGACTGGAGGCACCAACACCCGAACATCGTTCAGGGGCAACCCCGAATCCGGCAGCCCCCAAGTGCAGACCACTCCCACAGTGTGAACCGCCCCGGGATACCTGGAGGCTCCAACTCTTGAGAGGATGGAGTCATGAGCAAGCCAGTGAAGTATTCCCCGGAAGTGTGGGAGCGGGCGGTGCGGATGGTGCTGGAGCACTAGGACACGCACGGTTCGCAGTGGGCGGCGATCGAGTCGATTGCCGGGAAGATCGGCTGCACGGCTGAGACGTTGCGCCTGTGGGTGCGCCGTGCCGAGCGAGACCGGGGCAAGCGGCCGGGCCTGACGACGGACGAGCGGGCGCGGATGAAGGCGCTGGAGCAGGAGAACCGGGAGCTGCGGCAGGTCAACGCGATCCTGCGCAAGGCGTCGGCGTATTTCGCCCAGGCGGAGCTCGACTGCCGCTTCAAGCCATGACGGGGTTTGTCGCCGAACACCGTCACGCCTACGGAGTCGAGCCGATCTGCCGGGTGCTTCAGATCGCTCCGGCGACCTGCTACAGCCATATGGCCCGGGAGGCTGATCCGGAGGCACGTCCGGACCGGTGGTGGCGGGACCGGGCGCTGGAGGTGGAGGTCCGCCGGGTCTGGGACGAGAACAAGCAGGCGTACGGCGCCAGGAAGGTCTGGAAGCAGTTGCTGCGGGAAGGCTGGGAGGTGGCGCGGTGCACGGTGGAACGGCTGATGCGCCGGTTGGGGCTGCGCGGCGTGATCCGCGGCAAGGGAGTGAAGGCCACGGTCAGCGACAAGGCGCAGCCGTGCCCGCTGGACCGGGTGAACCGGCGGTTCCAGGCCGAGCGGCCGAACGCCCTGTGGGTGAGCGACTTCACCTACGTGTCGACCTGGCAGGGCATGGTGTACGTGGCGTTCGTGATCGACGTGTATGCCCGGCGGATCGTGGGCTGGAAGGCCTCCACTTCGATGACCACGGACTTCGTGCTCGACGCGCTGGAACAGGCCCTGCACGCCCGACAGCGGGAGGGCGAGCTGATCCATCACTCCGATCGCGGGTCGCAATACGTGTCGATCCGCTACAGCGAGCGACTGGCCGAGGCCGGGATCGAGCCGTCGGTGGGCAGCGTGGGCGACAGCTACGACAACGCGCTGGCCGAGACGATCAACGGGCTGTACAAGGCCGAGGTGATCCATCGGCAGGCGTGGCGCAACCGCGAACAGGTGGAACTGGCCACGCTGGACTGGGTGCACTGGTACAACCACAAGCGACTGCTGGGGCCGATCGGGCACATCCCGCCAGCAGAAGCCGAAGCGGCTTACTATCGGCAACAACCCGGTCAGGCCAAGACGGCCTGACTCAAACCAAACGGCCTCCAAGAAACCCGGGGCGGTTCAAGCCGGCGTCGTTGCCGAACTTGCGCAGCGCGAACAGCAGGCTGGCGGCCAGGCAGTTGGCCACCGCGGCCAGCAGCAGGCGCGAGGGGTTGGGCCCGCGGTCGTGGCCCAGTGGCGCCGGTTCGTCGGTCAGCAGCGGATCGAGCGCGGTGTCGTCGAAGACGATGCGGAAGGCGTAGTCGCTGTCCTGCTCCAGGCGGATGCGGATCGGAGTGTCGGTGCTCATGGCGTGTCTCCCGTGGTGCCGGCGTCGGCGGGGACTTCCACCCACAGCGCGCCGCGCAGGTCACCGACGGCGAAGCCGGTGGCGTGGTCGTCCGGATAGCGTTCGGCAATCGCGGCGCGGACCGGTTCGGCCACCTCGCTGCCGTGGCAGGCCAGGCAGCCGGGTTCGGTGGCGATGCCGCGCATCATCCGCAGCGCGATGCCGTCGGGCAGGTGCTCGCGGATCACTGCCACCTGGTCGGCGGCGGCTTCACCGCCGGACACGCGCTGCTGGAACAGGTCCAGCGTCAGCAGTTGCCAATCCTGCGCGGCCTGCGCCGGATGGCGGTTGCGGCCGGGCAGCGCCACGCGCCCCAGCCGCACGCCGTGTTCGGCCATCACCGCGTCGGCGATGGCCGGTGCTTCGGCGTGGCAGACCTCGACCGCCGCGGTCGGGCCGCCGGCCTGCATCGCCGCCTGCAGCTTGCCGCGCAGTTGTCCGCTGAACGCCATCGCCGCGGCCTTCGCGCGGTCGAGCGCCGGATCGGTGGCGGGATCGGTGGTGGAAGTGGCCGATGCAGGCGCGGGCGGGGGAAGGGGATCGCCCTGCGCCTGCATCGGTCGTTCGGGGGCGGCGTCCTGATCGGTTCCAGGTGCGCAGGCCGTCGTGGCGAACACGAGACATGCGGCCAGCGCGGCGGGGGGAAATGCCCTCTTGTTCATGTGGAAGCCTCCTTGGGGGCACGCTGCCGCAGCAGCGCGTAGTAGAGCAACGGAATCACCACCAACGTCAGCACCGTCGAGACGAGGATGCCGAAGATCAGCGAGATGGCCAGGCCGTTGAAGATCGGGTCGTCGAGGATGAAGAACGCGCCGGCCATGGCCGCCACCGCGGTCAGAGCGATGGGCTGGGCGCGCACCGCGCAGGCCTCCACCACCGCGCTTTCCAGGGTGTGTCCCCGGGCGAGCAGGTGGTCGACGAAGTCCACCAGCAGGATCGAGTTGCGGACGATGATGCCCGCCAGCGCGATCATGCCGATCATCGATGTCGCGGTGAACTGCGCGCCGAGCAGCGCATGGCCGGGCATCACCCCGATCACGGTCAGCGGGATCGGCGCCATGATCACCAGCGGCACGATGTAGTTGCGGAAGTACGCCACCACCAGCAGGTAGATCAGCACCATGCCGGCGGCGTAGGCGATGCCCATGTCGCGGAAGGTCTCCCAGGTGATCTGCCACTCGCCGTCCCACTTGATCGAGAAGCCGCTGGTGTCGGCCGGCTGCGCGATGTAGTGCTGCGACAGGTGCTGGCCGTCGATGGCGTTGTCGGCCACCTGCCCGACCAGGTCGAACATGCCGTACAGCGGGCTGTCGACGGTGCCGCTTTCGTCGCCCATCACGTACACCACCGGCAGCAGGTCCTTGTGCATGATCGCGCCGTCCCACGGCGTGCGCTGCACCGTGACCAGCTCCGACAGCGGCACCAGCTGGCCGTCGCCGCCGCGCACGCGCAGCGCCAGCAGGCCGTCGAGCGAGGCCTGCCCGGCCACCGGCAGGCGCAGCCGGATCGGCCGCGGATACTTGCTGCTGCCGTCGATCACCCAGGTGGCATCGCTGCCCGAGAGGCCGGCGGCAATGGCCTCGGCGATGGCCGCCTGCGACACGCCCAGGCGCGCGGCGCGCACCCGGTCGATGACGATCACGTCGCGTGCGGCGTCGGCCTCGATGCTGGTGTCGACATCGACGATGCCCTCGGTGTCGAGGAATCGCTGTTCCAGCGCGCGGCCCACGGCACGCTGGTGCGCGTAATCCGGGCCGTAGACCTCGGCCACGATCGGCGACAGCACCGGCGGGCCGGGCGGCACTTCCACCACCTTGACCGAGGCGCCATGGCGGCGGCCGATCTCAGCCAGTCGTGGCCGCAGCGCCAGCGCGATCTCGTGGCTCTTGCGCTCGCGTTCCCGCCGGTCCACGAGGTTGACCTGCAGGTCGCCGACGTTGGCGCCCTGGCGCAGGTCGTACTGGCGCACCAGGCCGTTGAAGTTGATCGGCGCGGACGTGCCCACGTAGCCCTGGTAGTGGAGCACCTCCGGCGTGTCGTCGAGTACCGCGGCCAGTTCCGCGAGCAATGCGCTGGTGTCTTCCAGCGTGCGCCCTTCGGGCAGGTCGACCACGATCTGCAATTCCGACTTGTTGTCGAACGGCAGCATCTTCAGCACCACCAGCTTGAACACCGCCAGGCTCGCGGCCAGCAGCACCAGCGCGGCCATGGCCGCGAACAGCGCGTGGCGGCGGCGGGCACCGCGGTCGGCATCGAGGAACGGGCCCATCGTGCGCTCGAACAGGCGGTGCAGCTTCGCCGCCATCGTGCCTTCGGCATGGCCGTGGCCGCCGTGACCGACGGCATCGTTGGCTGCGTGGTCGGCGGCGTGGCGGCGCAGCAGCTTCAGCGACAGCCACGGCGTGACCACCAGCGCGATCATCAGCGACAGCAGCATGCCGACCGAGGCGTTGATCGGGATCGGGCGCATGTACGGGCCCATCAGCCCGGTCACGAACGCCATCGGCATCAGCGCCGCGATCACGGTGAAGGTGGCGAGGATGGTCGGGCCGCCGACTTCGTCCACCGCCGGCGGGATCGCCTCGCGCAGGGTCTTGCCACCCTGGCTCATGTGCCGGTGGATGTTCTCGACCACCACGATGGCGTCGTCGACCAGGATGCCGATCGAGAAGATCAGCGCGAACAGCGACACGCGGTTGAGGGTGAAGCCCATCGCCCACGACGCGAACAGCGTCACCGACAGGGTCAGGATCACCGCGCTGCCGATCACGATGGCCTCGCGGCGGCCCAGCGCGAACAGCACCAGCAGCACCACCGAGAGCGTGGCGAAGATCAATTTCTTGATCAACGTCTGCGCCTTGTCGCTGGCGGTCAGGCCGTAGTCGCGGGTGACCTCGACATGCACGCCGTCGGGAATCAGTTGTCCGCGCAGCACGTCCACGCGGCGCAGCGCGGCCTGGGTGATGTCGGCGGCGTTGCTGCCGGGTTTCTTGGCGATGGCGAGGGTGACAGCGGGGGCGACGCCGGCTTCGGGGCCGTCGCGGCCGGCCGGGGCGCCGTGCCAGACGTAGCTCGACGGCGCGTCGGCGGCATCGGTCACCGTGGCCACGTCGGTGATGCGCACCGGCTGCCCGCCCGACACGCCCAGCACCAGTTCGGCCACGTCCTCGCGCCCGGCGAGGAACTGCCCGGAGGTCACCTGCACGACGCCCTCCGCGCCGGTGCGGTTTCCGGCATGGCGCACGACGTTGGCCGCGCGGAGCGCGTCGGCGAGGTCGGTCAGGGTCAGCCCGTGCGCTGCGAGCCGTGCCGGATCCGGCGTGACCAGCATCGCCCGGTCCGGCGCGCCGATGGTATATATGTCGCGCGTGCCTGGGACGCGCTTGAGTTCCGTCTCCAGCGTGTGCGCGACTTCTGCTAGCTCGCGCGGACCATAGTGGGGATCGTCGCTCCACAGCGTCAGCGCCATCACCGGCACATCGTCGATGCCCTTGGGTTTGACGACCGCGGGCCCGGCGCCGAGGTCGCGCGGCAGCCAGTCCTGGTTGGAAAGGACCTTGTCGTAGAGCCGCACCAGCGCAGCCTGGCGTTTCACTCCGACCTCGAACTCCACCGTGACCAGAGCCATGCCCGGGCGGCTGGTGGAATAGGTGTGCCGGATCTCCTCGATCTCGGACAGCTTCTGCTCCAGCGGGAACGTCACCAGCTGCTCGACCTGGCGCGCATCGGCGCCGGGGAAGGGCACGATGACGTTGGCCATGGTCACGTCGATCTGCGGCTCTTCCTCGCGCGGCGTGATCATCACCGCCACGAACCCGAGCAGCAGGCCCAGCAGCGCCAGGATCGGCGTTAGCGGACTGTCCTGGAATTGACGTGCGATGCGTCCGGACAGGCCCAGCGGAATATCGCCTGCCGTCGCCATGTCAGTCTTTCCCGCGTGCGGCGACCAGGGCCCGCCGTGCCGCGGTTGCGTCGACGGCGATAATCTCGCCCGGTTCGAGCCCGGAGATCACCTCCACCGCGTCGCCCTCCTGCCCGCCGGGGCGCACGTGGCGCAGCGACAGGCGGTCGTCCTTGAGCACGTACACGGCGTTGACTTCGCCGCGGCGGACCAGCGCGGAAGCGGGGATCCGCGGGAACGCCTCGCCGGCCGTGGAGCGGAACGATACCTTCGCGGTTGTGCCCGGCCACGGCGGCGGGTCGAGCGGCGGCAGCCTCACCCGGATCCGGACCGAATGGCTCGCGGCATCGGCGGCCGGGAACACGGTCACGTCGGCGCTTTCGACGGTGCGGCCGTCGTCGAGGCGCACGGATGCCACCGGGTCGCGGCGGATCGCTTCCGCATCCGACTGCGGCACGCTGACCTCAATGCGCATCGCACCGGGTTCGAACATGGCCATCAGCGGCTGGCCGATGCCCACGCTCTCGCCTGGATGCACGTGGCGCGCATTGACGAAGCCCGTGTAGGGTGCGTGGACGACCGTGTACGCGCGTTGCTGTTCCAGTTCGGCGAGTTGCGCGCGGGCGGCGTCGAGTTCGGCGCGGGCCTGGTCGAGTTGCATCCCGGAGACGTAGCGATCCCTGGCCAGCTCGGCCATGCGCCGGTACGTGGCCTCGGCCAGGCGGACGCGCGCGCGCGCGGCGTCCGCCCCGGCCTGCTGCTCGACCGCGCTCAGCCGCACCAGCAGTGCTCCCGCGGGCACGTGGTCACCGACGTCGTGCGCGACCTCGGCGACGCGGCCCGCCGTCTGCGCCGACAGCACGGCCTGGCGCTCGGCCTCGATCACGCCATCCCATGCGTGGGCCGACGGCCGGCCGGCCTCCACCCGTAGCGTGGCCAGCCCGACGGGCGCCCCGGGGGCGGGCGCCGGCGGGGCCACGTCGCCGGCACAGGCGCCGAGCGCGATGACCAGTGCCGCCGGGAGCAGGAGTCGGGCGTGAAGCATCGGCATGCCGGCCTCACTTGAACGCGCAGCCGCTGGGGACGCCGAGCTTGCGGAACACAATGGCGGCGGGACAGAAGCCGGTGACGCTGGCCTGCAGCATGTTCAGGCCGATGAAGGCGGTGAACCACAGCCACAGCGGCGAATGGAAATGGGCCAGGGTCAGGCTCAGCAGGACCATGGCGCCGGCGAAGGCGAGGACGGCTCGGTCGAGGTTCATGACAGGTCTCCTGCAAGGCGTTGGAAGGCCGGGGTTTGGGCCGGTGCGGATGCCGCTCCATCCCGGCCAATGGCGCGATAGATTAGTAATTTCTAATATTAGATTCAACTGATATGCTGCGCGCCAGGCACCGCTTCAGCGACGGACATGGGCGGACAACAGGCCGGATGCGGCCAGGCACCGTTGCCGTTCCACCAGCCGCGCGTCCAGCGCGCGACGGGCGCGTGCGTGGCGCCCGCCGGCGGCCCGGGCCTTGTCTGCCGCCGCGAGGCGTGGCGCAATGCCGTCCTTCCGCCCCCCCCGCCCACGACGATGGCTCCGCGACGTACCGGTTCCGGCTTCGATCCTTCCGCCATGCAGGCCCACGCGGCCGAGGCGGCGCGCCTGCTGAAGGCGATCGGGAACGAGAAGCGCCTGCAGGTGCTGTGCCTGCTGGCCGAGGGCGAGCGTTCGGTCAGCGAGATCAACGCCCTGCTCGACCTGAGCCAGTCGGCGCTGTCCCAGCACCTGGCCGTGCTGCGCAGCGAGGGCCTGGTACGGGCGCGGCGCGACGGGCAGAGCATCTACTACACGCTGGCACCCGGGCCGGCGGCCGAGGTGATGCGTACGCTGCACGCCATCTACTGCGGCCCGGTCGCCCCGGCGCGCCGGCGCCGCGGCGCGGCGGCCTGACCGGCGCCGCCCGCGCGCAGGCACGGGTGGGGCAATTTGTCCCTTCCCTTCCGGGTGCGTTCTGCAAGAATGGTCCGGGCAACGGTGCGCGGCGCGCACCGCGCGCGCGTTGCCTGAAAGCGCGGATCCGGACGGGCGCGCTTCCACCGTGCCGGGCGGGGATCCCGGCACCGCTTGCGAGAACCGAGGCCTCTTGCGCCCTGCAACCGGCTCCCGGTTCCAGGAGAGCACGATGTTCGCGGAAATCGACGTAGTCCAGCTGTCACGCCTGCAGTTCGCGTTGACGGCGATGTATCACTTCATCTTCGTCCCGCTGACCCTGGGCCTGTCGTTCATGCTGGCCATCATGGAGAGCGTGTACGTCATGACCGGCCGCGAGATCTGGCGGCGCATGACCATGTTCTGGGGCACGCTGTTCGGCATCAACTTCGCCCTCGGCGTGGGCAGCGGCATCGTCATGGAATTCCAGTTCGGCATGAACTGGTCCTACTACAGCCACTACGTGGGCGACATCTTCGGCGCCCCGCTGGCCATCGAGGGCCTGATGGCCTTCTTCCTCGAGGCCACCTTCATCGGCCTGTTCTTCTTCGGCTGGAACCGGATGTCGAAGCTGGCGCACCTGGCGGTCACCTGGCTGGTGGCGCTGGGCACCAACCTGTCAGCGCTGTGGATCCTGGTGGCCAACGGCTGGATGCAGAACCCGGTCGGTGCGGTGTTCAATCCCGACACCATGCGCATGGAGATGGTCGACTTCGCCGCGGTGGTGTTCAACCCGGTGGCGCAGGCCAAGTTCGTGCACACGGTCAGCGCCGGCTACGTCTGCGCGGCGGTGTTCGTCACCGGCATCAGCGCCTGGTACCTGCTGCGCGGCCGGCACCGCGCGCTGGCGCGGCGCTCGCTGACGGTGGCGGCCAGCTTCGGCCTGGCCTCGGCCCTTTCGGTGGTGGTGCTGGGCGACGAGAGCGGCTACCTGAGCACCGAGCACCAGAAGATGAAGCTGGCGGCGATCGAGGCCATGTGGGAAACCGAGCCTGCGCCGGCCGGCTTCAACCTGGTGGCCTGGCCGGACCAGGAGGCCGGGCGCAACGCCTTCCAGGTGCACGTGCCGTGGGTGATGGGCCTGATCGGCACCCGGTCGGTCACCCAGGTCATGCCCGGCATCCACGACCTGGTGGACAACGCCGAGCGCCGCATCCGCAACGGCATGTACGCCTACGACGCGCTGGAGCGGGTCCGTGCCAACCCGGACGACCGCATCGCCCGTGAGCAGTTCGCCCTGTCCTGGCAGGACCTGGGCTATGGCCTGCTGCTCAAGCGCTACCGCGACGACGTGCAGAACGCCACGCCGGAACAGGTGCGCCAGGCGGCGCTGGACACGGTGCCGCAGGTGATGCCGCTGTTCTGGACCTTCCGCCTGATGGTGGCCATCGGCTTCTACTTCATCCTGCTGTTCGGCTACGCGTTCTGGCGCATCTCCCGCGGCCACCGCATCGAGGACAGCCGCCGCTTCCTGAAGCTGGCGCTGTGGAGCCTGCCGCTGCCGTGGCTGGCGGTGGAGGCCGGCTGGTTCGTCGCCGAGTTCGGCCGCCAGCCGTGGGTGATCGAGGGCGTGCTGCCGACCTTCTACGCGGTGTCCGGCCTGTCCCGGCTGGACCTGGCCATCAGCCTGGCGGTGTTCGCCACGCTGTACTCGATCCTGGCGGTGGTCGGCTTCCGCCTGATGCTCAAGGCCATCCGCATGGGGCCGCCGGAGGACGACGGCGCCGCCGCCCCGGCCGGCCACCCTGCCTGAACGATCCGGAGGATGCCATGGACGTTTCGATGATTCCGCTGGACTACGCCACGCTGCGCGTGGTGTGGTGGCTGCTGCTGGGTGTCCTGCTGATCGGCTTCGCGGTCATGGACGGCTTCGACCTGGGCGTGGCCGCGCTGCTGCCGGTGGTGGCCAGGACCGACGAGGAGCGCCGGGTGGCGCTGAACCTGGTCGGTCCGGTGTGGGAAGGCAACCAGGTGTGGCTGATCACCGGCGGCGGCGCCGTGTTCGCCGCCTGGCCGCTGCTGTACGCGGCCGCGTTCTCGGGCCTGTACCTGGCCATGCTCCTGCTGCTGGTGGCCCTGATCCTGCGTCCGGCCGGCTTCAAGTACCGCAGCAAGCTGCCGGATCCGCGCTGGCGCCGCAACTGGGACGCGCTGCTGTGCGCCTCCGGCCTGGTCGCCAGCCTGGTGTTCGGCGTGGCCATGGGCAACCTGCTGCTGGGCCTGCCGTTCGGCGTGGAGGCCGGTTCCCTGCGCCCGGTGTACGAGGGCAACCTGTTCCAGCTGTTCACGCCCTTCGCCCTGCTCGCCGGCCTGGTCAGCGTGGCCATGCTCGGCGCCCACGGCGCGGCGCTGCTGGCATGGCGCACGGAGGGCACGGTGGCCGCGCGCGCGCGCAAGGCCGGCGGCTGGCTGGCCCTGGCCACCGCGGTGCTGTTCGCCCTGGGCGGGGTGTGGGTGGCGGCGCTGGACGGCCACGTGGTCACCGCCCTGTCCGACGCCGCCGCCGCCAGCAACCCGGCGCTGAAGTCGGTGGAGGTCGCCAGCGGCGCGTGGCTGCAGAACTTCTCGCGCTGGCCGGCGATGTGGGCGGCCCCGCTGCTGGGCATCGGCGCGGCCCTGCTGGCCGCGGTGCTGCTGTGGAAGGGCGCGCGCGCGGCGGCGTTCCTGGCCACCTCGACGGCGATCACCGGCATCATCCTCACCACCGGCTTTACCCTGTTCCCGTTCCTGATGCCGTCCTCGCTGCAGCCGTCGCTGGGCCTGACGGTGTGGGACGCCTCCTCCAGCCACTTCACCCTGTGGGTGATGCTGCTGGTGGCGGTGGTGCTGCTGCCGGTCGTGCTGGCCTACACCGGCTGGGTCTACCGTGTGCTGCGCGGCCCGGTGACGGCCGATTCGGTGGCGCGCGACCCGCACGCCTACTGAGCGCGAAGGAGGTAATGCGCCATGTGGTACTTCTCGTGGATCCTGGGGCTGGGCCTGGCCTGCGCCTTCGCCATCCTCAACGCGATGTGGTTCGAGCTGCGCGAGCACGACCGTGATGCCGCCGGGGAGGACGGTCCGCGCACATGAGCACTGAGGGCGGGCCGCAGGCCGCCGCGGCCGCGCGCCTGCCCGCGGAGCACGCGGCCTGGCTGCGGGCGCTGGCGTCGCTGGCGCGGCGCCCGCTGGCGCTGGCCATGGGCCTGCCCCTGCTGGCCGGCCTGCTGCTGCTGGTCCAGGCCGCCGCCCTGGCGCGGGCGCTGCAGCGGATCGTGGCCGACGGCGCGGACCTGGCGCAGGCCTGGCCGCCCCTGGCCCTGGCCGCGGCGCTGGTGCTGGTGCGCGCGGCCCTGCTGTGGTGGGCCGAGCGCGCCGGGCAACAGGCGGCCGAGGCGGTGAAGCTGGCGGCGCGGCGGGCGCTGTTCGCGCGCCTGCTGGAGGCCGGCGTGCTGTGGAGCCGGGCGCGGCCCTCCGGCGAGCTGGCCGACGCCCTGGGCACCCAGGCCGAGGCGCTGGACGGCTACTTCGCCGGCTACCTGCCGGCGCTGGCCGGCGCGGCGGTGCTGCCGCTGCTGTTCTGCGCGGTGCTGGCCGGCTTCGACGTGGTGGCGGCGCTGGTGCTGGCGTTGACCGTGCCGGCCATCCCGCTGTTCATGGCCCTGGTCGGCTGGGGCGCGGAGGCGGCCAGCCGCCGCCATGCGGCGGCGCTGGCGCGCCTGTCCGGGCTGTTCGCCGACCGCGTGCGCGGCCTGCTGACGCTGCGCTTGCACGGCCGGGCCGAAGCCGAGCAGGCGCGGGTGCGCGCCGCCAGCGAGGCCCTGCGCGAGCGCACCATGGCGGTGCTGCGCATCGCCTTCCTGTCCTCGGCGGTGCTGGAGTTCTTCGCCGCCCTGGGGGTGGCCGGGGTGGCGCTGTACTTCGGCCTGTCCTACCTGCGCCTGATCGACCTGCGCGCCGCGCCGCTGACCCTGGAGACCGGGCTGTTCTGCCTGCTGATGGCGCCCGAGGTGTACCTGCCCCTGCGGCGCCTGGCCGCGCACTACCACGACCGCGCCGCCGCGCGCGGCGCGGTGGCGCAGATCGCCTCGCTGTACGGGACCCTGCCCGATCCCGCCCCGGCCGCCCCGGCGGTGGATGCCGGCGCGCCGCCGGCCGGTCCGCGGCGGCTGGAGATCGCCGGCCTGCGCGTGCCGATGCGGGCCGGCGCCACGCTGCGCCTGGAGGGGCCGGTGGCGGTGGCGCCGGGCGAGTGGATCGCCCTCACCGGCCCCAGCGGCAGCGGCAAGTCCACCCTGCTGGAGGCCCTGGCCGGGCTGCGCGAGCACGACGGACGGCTGGAGCTGGCCGGGCTGGCTCCGCGGGCGTGGCCGCAGGCGGCGCTGCGCCGCGAGCTGCTGCTGATCCCGCAGCGGCCGTGGCTGCTGCCCGGCAGCATCGCCGACAACCTGCGCCTGGCCGCGCCGCAGGCCGACCCGGCCGCGCTGTGGCAGGCGCTGCGCCAGGCCGCCCTGGACGAGGTGGTGCGGGCCCTGCCGCGCGGCCTGGACATGCCGCTGGGCCAGCGCGGGCAGGGCCTGTCGGGTGGGCAGCTGCAGCGCCTGGCGCTGGCACGGATGTATCTGGCCGATCCGCGCATCGTGCTGCTGGACGAGCCGACCGCGCATCTGGACGCGGCCACCCGCGACCGTGTGCTGGCCGCGCTGGCGCGCTTCGCCGCCGGCCGCACCCTGGTGGTGGCCACCCACGATCCGGCGGTGGTGGCGCTGGCCTCGCGCCTGTGGGAAGTGCTGCCCGATGGCCGGGTGGTGGCGGCATGAAGGCGCTGCTGGCCGAGCTGTGGCCGCTGCTGCGCCGGCAGCGCCGCCGGCTGGGGCTGGCGCTGCTGCTGGCGCTGGTGACCCTGCTGGCCAGCATCGGCCTGCTCGGCGTGTCGGGCTGGTTCATCACCGCCACCGCACTGGTGGCCGGGGCGCTGGCCACCTTCAACCTGTTCGCGCCCTCGGCGCTGGTGCGCGGGCTGGCGTTCGTGCGCATCCTGGCCCGCTACGGGGAGCGCGTGGCCGGCCATGCCGCCACCCTGGGCCTGTTGTCGGACCTGCGTGTGCGCGTGTTCGGCCGGCTGCTGCGCGAGGACGCGGCGCGGCTGGCGCGCTGGCGCGACGGCGACCTGGTGGCGCGCCTGGCCGGCGACGTGGACGCGCTGGACTCGGTGTTCCTGCTCTCGCTGCAGCCACTGCTGGTCGGCGGCCTGGCCGGCGCGGCGGTGGTCGGGCTGCTGGCCTGGGCGGTGCCGGCGGCGGCCTGGGGGGTGGGCGTGGCCTGGGTGCTGCTGCTGGCGGCCGTGCCGGCCTGGCTGGCGCGCCGGGCCCGCGCCGCCGGGCAGGCGCGCCGCCTGCACCTGGCCGGACTGCGCCAGCAGGTGCTGCAGGCGGTGGACGGCCACGCCGACCTGCTGGCACTGGGCGCCGCGGCGCGGGCGCAGGCGGACTTCCAGGCCGGATGCGCGGCCCTCGGCGGGACCGCCCTGGCCGAAGGGCGCGCTTTCGCCCTCGGCCAGGCCCTGGCCCACGCCGGCGCCGGCATGGCGATGCTGGTCGTGGCCGCGGCCGGGATCGGCCCGCTGCGGGAGGGCCGCATCGGCGGGGCGGTGCTGGTCGGCTGCGTGCTGGCCGTGGCCGCGCTGTTCGAGGCCGCGGTGCCGGTGATGCGCGGCGCCGCGCGCCTGGGCAACACCGCCGCGGCCGCGGCGCGGCTGCGCGAGATCGGGCGCGGGCCGGCGCGGGTGGCCGACCCGGAGGCGCCGCGGCCCCTGCCGGCGCAGGGCGAGGTGGAGTTCCGCAGCGTGCGCTTCCGCCACGACCCGCGCCTGCCCCTGCTGGAGGGCATCGACCTGCGCATCCGCCCGGGCGAGCGGGTGGTGGTCACCGGCCCCAGCGGCAGCGGCAAGTCCACCCTGCTGGCCCTGCTGCTGCGCCTGCGCGACCCGGATGCGGGCACCGTCACCTGGGCCGGCGTGGACCTGCGCCAGGCCCGCCAGGCCGAGCTGCACCGGCGGATCGCGCTGCTGGCGCAGGATTCGCCTGTATTCATGGGCAGTGTGCGCGACAATCTGCGCATCGGCGACCCCGGTGCGGACGATGCGGCACTGTGGGAGGCGTTGCAGGCCGTCGGTCTGGCCGGCGAAGTGCGCGCCCTGCCGGCGGGCCTGGACGAGTGGCTGGGCGAGGGCGGCCGGACCCTGTCGGCCGGGCAGGCGCGACGCCTGTGCCTGGCAAGGGTGCTGCTGTCAGGCGCCCCGCTGCTGGTCCTGGACGAGCCGACCGAAGGCCTGGATCCGCAGGCCGCGCAGGCCTTCCTGGCCGAGCTGCCGCGGATCCTGCAGGGCCGGTCCCTGCTGCTGGTGACCCATGCCCGGGTTCCGCCCGGGCTGGCCCACGCCTGCTGGCGCCTGGAGGGCGGCCGGCTGCGGCCCGCCTGAGCCTGCCGGGCCGTGTCCGGCGGCCCTGCTCACGGATCGAGTGTGACGTCCTGCGCATTTCCCGGAAAAAGCCGCCGGGAGATGGAGGAAACGCCGCGCTCGCGCATCGAGGGGGGGAACGGCGGTCCCAAGGGCCGTCATCGCGTTCGCAGAACTGATTGGAGGCAAGATGCGGAACAGACAACGGGCCCTGGCACGGGCGGTTCGACTGGGTCTCCTGGCCGTGGTGGCGACCACCGCCGGCCAGGCGCTGGCTCGCGAGATGAGCTTCGACGTGGCCGGCGGCAGCCTGGAACAGGCGCTGCCGGAGTTCGCGCGCCAGGCGGGCCTGCAGATCATCGCCCCGGCCAGCGAGGCCGGCGTCCCCAGCATCCAGGTTCCCCCGCTGGTGGGCCAGATGGAGCCGCGCGAGGCGCTGTCGCGCCTGATCGCCGGCACCGGCCTGCAGGTGGCCGCCGACGACGGCCGCACCATCACCCTGCACCGTCCGCAGATGCTGGCCTCGCTGGGTGGCGCCGGTGCCGTGGCCGCGTCCGGCCGTGGCCAGCAGGCCGACCAGGTCGCCGCCGAGCCGGTCGCCAGTGACGCGTCGGCCGCCGGCGACGTGGCCACCCTGGACCAGATCATCGTGGTCGGCACCCAGATCCGCGGCTCCAACGCCGCCGCGATCCTGCCGGTGGTGACCATGCAGCCGGAGCAGATCGAGGCCACCGGCGCGGTCTCCGGCGACGACCTGTACCGCTCCATCCCGCAGATGGGCGACGTCTCCTTCGTCGGCACCAACGGCGGCAACAGCTCCAACTACGCCCGCGGCGACATCGCCTCGGTCAACCTGCGCGGCCTGGGCGTGGGCAACACCCTGGTGCTGATCAACGGCCGCCGCACCGTGGTCCACCCGACCAGCCAGTCCGACAGCAACCTGGTGCCGGTGCTGGCCTACAACGCCAACGCCATCCCGGTGGCCAACCTGCAGCGCGTGGAGGTGCTGCTGGACGGCGCCGCGGCCATCTACGGCACCGACGCGGTGGCCGGCGTGGTCAACAACGTGCTGCGCGACGACATGGACGGCGGCGAGGTCACCGTCCAGTACGGCACCGGCGAAGGCACCGGCATGCACGACTGGAGCATCAGCGGCATCGTCGGCAAGAACACCGACGACCTGCGCGGCAACCTGACCCTGTCGTTCAACCACTACCGCACGACGGGCATCGACTCGCACGACTACGACTGGACCCGCACCGCGGACCGCCGCTTCGACTTCGTCGGCACCCGCTTCGAGGGCGACCCGGCCCTGGATGCCCGCAGCGCCACCAGCGCCTGGGGCAACTTCACCGCCGCCCAGGCGGTGCGCCGCAACGGCTCGCTGGTGACCAGCGGCGCCGGCGCCTTCCACGTGCAGCCGGTGACCAACTCCGCCTGCTCGGCCGACATCGGCAACGACATCTGCGTGGCCTCCGGCAGCAAGGCCAGCTCCGGCGCAGACCGCAACCTGCGCTCCGACGCGCAGAACCAGTGGCCGCTGTCGCTGACCCCGGAGGTCCGCCGCACCAACCTGTTCATGACCTCCAAGTGGGCCTTCGACAACGGCGTGGAGTTCTTCTCCGAGCTGGGCTACTACCACGCCGACGCCGACAGCCTGCAGTCGCCGGTCAACTCGATCGCCGCCCTGCCGGTGGTCGTGCCGGCCAGCAACTACTGGAACCCGTTCGGCGCCGCGGGCAGCCCGAACCGCCTGGACGGCCTGGACATCGGCCCGGACGGCGTGCCGGTGACCATCACCTCCTACCGCTTCGAGCGCCCGACGAAGATCCACGTCGAGAACGAGCAGGTGCGCGCGCTGGCCGGCCTGCGCGGCTACCACTTCGGCTTCGACTGGGAGTCGGCGGCGCTGTACTCGAAGGCCGAGGTCACCGACACCCAGCAGGCGGTCAGCATGACCCTGTTCCAGCAGGCGCTGGCCGACTCCACCGCCAACGCGTACAACCCGTTCTGCGGCGGCTGCAACCCCGACGCGGTGCTCGACCGCTTCTACGTCGACGCCACCCGCCGCAGCCAGACCGAGCTGTTCCTGTGGGACTTCAAGGGCTCGCGTCCGGACCTGTTCTCGCTGCCGGCCGGTGACGTCGGCCTGGCCGTGGGCATCGAGGCCCGCCACGAGCGCCAGCGCGACGACCGCGACCCGCGCGTGGACGGCACCATCCTGTACACCGACGCGGTCACCGGCATCGAGTACCCGAGCGACATGTACGGCGTGAGCCCGACCCCGGACACCGAGGGTTCGCGCTCGGTCTACGCCGCCTTCGCCGAGCTGTCCGTGCCGCTGGTCGCGCCGGAGATGGAAGTGCCGCTGGTGCGCTCGCTCGACCTGCAGGTCGCCGGCCGTTCCGAGTACTACAGCGACTTCGGCAGCGTGACCAAGCCGAAGCTGGCCCTGGGCTGGGAGCTGCTGGACGGCCTGCGCCTGCGCGCCTCCTGGGCCGAGGGCTTCCGCGCCCCGAACCTGGAGCAGGTGAACGCCACCCTGGTCAGCCGCTCGAACAGCCGCACCGACTACATCCAGTGCGAAGCCGACGTCCGCGCGGGCCTGGCCAGCGACTTCAGCAACTGCGCGCACACCGCCTCGACCACCGCGCGCCGTTCGGGCAACCCGGACCTGAAGCCGGAGACCTCGACCAACACCGGCTTCGGCCTGGTGTGGCAGCCGCGCTTCCTGCCGGAGGCCGCCGGTGACTGGACCTTCTCGGTCGACTACTTCAAGTACGAGCAGGAGGGCATCATCGGCCTGTTCGGCGAGGGCAACGCGCTGATCCTGGACTACCTGCTGCGCATGCAGGGCTCCAGCAACCCGAACGTGGTCCGCGCCGACCCGACCGCCGACGACATCGCCCGCTACGAGGGCACCGGCCTGGCGCCGGCCGGCCGCGTCCTGTACGTGACCGACCGCTACGTCAACCTGCAGCCGCAGACCGTGCGCGGCCTGGACTACAACGTCAGCTGGCGCTCGCAGGAGACCGCGTGGGGCCAGTTCGCGGTGAACATCACCGGCACCCGCGTGCTGGAGTTCTACCGCGACCTGTCGCCGGAGCTGAAGGTCCTGGCCGACGCCCGCGACGCCGGTCTCATCGACGGCTCGGTGGTGATCACCGGCGGCGGTGACCTGATCGGCCAGGGCGGCACGCCGGAGTGGAAGTGGAGCGGCACCGTCACCTGGCGCAAGGGCAACCTGACCGTGGGTGGCAGCGCGCGCTACACCGGTTCGGTGTGGGACACCGGCCTGTCCGACTCCGACGGCAACCAGTGGCGCATCGCGTCGCAGACCCTGGGCAACCTGTTCGCCCGCTACCAGTTCGAGGGCGACGGCCTGCTCGACGGCCTGGCGGTCAAGGTCGGCGTGAACAACGTCACCGACAAGCGTCCGCCGGTCAGCTCCGACGCGTTCGGCTACCTGTCGAACCTGTACCAGCCGTATCCGCGCTACTGGTACATGAGCGTGACCAAGTCGTTCTGATGGACGACAGCAGGGCAGGCGGGGGCGGGCGACCGCCCCTGGCCGTCGGCCGTGCGCAATGGCTGGCGGACCAGATCCTTCCGCACGAACCGTCGTTGCGGCGCTGGCTGCGCGAGCGGCTGGCGCTGTCGGCGGCGGACGCGGACGACATCATCCAGGAAAGCTACGCGACGCTGGCGGCCCTGGAGAGCGTCGAGCACGTGCGCGAGCCCCGCGCCTACCTGTTCACCGTGGCCCGGTCGCTGGTGCAGCAGCACCTGCGCCGGGCCCAGGTGGTGGCCATCGAGACGATGGCCGAGCTGGACGGGCTGGGCACCGAGGCGCCGCGGGCATGCCCCGAGGGCTTCGCCTCCGCCCGCCAGCAACTGGCCCTGGCGCAGCGGCTGCTGGCGGAACTGCCCAGCCGCTCCCGGGAGGTGTTCCGGATGCGTCGCATCGAGGGGTTGTCGCAGCGCGAGATTTCCGAGCGGCTGCGGATCAGCCAGAGCACGGTGGAAAAACACATGATCAAGGCGCTCCGGCTGCTGATGGCGGGGATGAGCGCCGCCGAGGATCCGGACGTGGTCGCGGCCGAGGGACGGGCCGGGAGAAAGGAGCGGTCGCATGGACACAACTGACCGCCAGGACATCGACACCGCCGCCGCGACGTGGGTGGTGCGCGAGGACCGGGGGCCGCTGACGGCGGCCGAGCAGGCCGAGCGCGACCGCTGGCTGGCGGCGTCGCCGCGCCATTTCGGCGCCTACGCGCGCGCCCACGCCCTGCTGGCGTGGAGCGGGCGCATGACCGCGCCGGCCGTGAAGGCCGTGCGCCGCAGGCCCTGGCGCCTGCGCTGGCCGCTGGCCGCCGCCGCCGCCGTGGTGCTGGCGGCGGGCCTGGCCGCGGGCCTGATGCTGGCCTGGCCGTCCGGCAGCGTGCACGAGACCGGGCGTGGCCAGATCCTGCGCGTGGCGCTGGAGGACGGCTCGCACATGACCCTGGACGCCGACACGCGCGTGCGCGTGGATTATCGGCAGGGCCGGCGCCGGCTTGAGCTGCTCTCGGGCAACGCGCTGTTCGAGGTGGCGCACGACCCGCAGCGTCCGTTCACCGTCGAGGCCGCGGGCATCCGCGTCACCGCGGTCGGTACCCGTTTCAGCGTGAGCGTGGACCGCCACGAGCGCGCCGCCAGCCCGGTCGAGGTGCTGGTCAGCGAGGGCGTGGTGGACGTGGCCGGCGCCGACCGCGGCCCGGCCCCGGCGCGCCTGCACGCCGGCATGCGCGCGGTGGCGCGCCCGGCCAGCGGCGTGGCGGTCTCGCCGGTGGAGCCGCAGGAGCTGGACCAGCGCCTGATGTGGCGCGACGGCATGCTCGCCTTCAACGGTGACACCCTGTCGGTGGCCGCCGCGCGCTTCCGCCACTACAGCGACACGCCCATCATCATCGAGGACCCGGACGTGGGCAGCCGCCGCGTCGTGGGCCTGTACCCGGCGCACGACCCGGTCGGGTTCGCCCGCAACGTGGCCCTGAGCCTGGGCCTGAAGGTGGAGCAGCGCGCCGACGGCATCCACCTGTCGGCGCCGGCCCACGCCGCCGCCCCGCCGCGCCGCGACCTGCAATGAGGACCGCCATGCCACGCGCCTTCCGCTCCTGGACCTTCCTGCTGACCCTGCTGGTGCTGTGCTGGAGCGCCGGCGCCCAGGCGGCCACGGTGCTGCTGCGCCAGGCGCGCGTGGCCGACCCGGACAGCGGCCAGGTGCGCAGCGTGGACGTGCTGCTGCGCGACGGCCGCATCGCCGCCATCGACGCCCGCCTGCGCGCGCCGCGTGGCGCGCGCGTGGTCGAGGCCGAAGGCCTGGCGCTGCTGCCGGGCCTGTTCGACGTGCACACCCACTGGACGCCCAACGCGCGTCCGGCCGCACTGCCGGCGGTGGCCAACGCCTACCTGGACGCCGGCGTGACCACCGTGGCCGACTACCACCAGCCGCCGGAGGCCTACGCGCCGCGGCGTGCCTGGCTGGCGCAGGTGGCCGCGCCGACCGTGTTCCTCGGCGCGCGGGTGAGCACGCCGCTGGGCCACGGCGCCGACTGGGGCGACCAGTCCACCACCCGCTGGGTGAACTCGCCGGCGGCCGCGCGCGCGGCGGTGCGCGAGCTGGCCGCGTACCGGCCCGACTTCATCAAGGCCTTCACCGACGGCTGGCGCTACAACAACTACCCGGACAACACCAGCATGGACGAGGCCACCCTCGCCGCGCTGGTGGAGGAGGCCCACGCCCACGGCATCCGCGTGTTCACCCACACCGTGACCCTGGCCCGCGCCAAGCAGGCCGCGCGCGCCGGCGTGGACCTGATCGCGCACAGCATCCTCGACCGCGAGGTGGACGAGGAGCTGGTGGCGCTGATGCGCGAGCACGGCACCGCCTACGCGCCCACCCTGGCGGTGTACGAGCCGGTGCGCATCGGCGATCCGCCGCCGGCCGACCCGGACAACCGCGTGCTGCGCCAGCGCCGCGCCAACTTCGCCGTGGCCCTGGCCAACGCCGGGCGGCTGCATGCCGCCGGCATCCCGGTGGTGCTCGGCACCGACGCCGGCATGACCGGTACCCCGCACGGCCGTGCCACCCAGCACGAGCTGGAGCTGCTGGTGCGCGCCGGCCTGACCCCGCTGCAGGCGCTGCACGCCGGCACCGCCGCCGCGGCCAGGGTGCTGGGCCTGGAGGACCGCGGCACCATCGCCGTGGGCAAGCGCGCCGACCTGGTGCTGGTGGAGGGCGAGCCCTGGCGCGACGTGGCGGCCATGCGCAACGTGCGCCGCGTGTTCGTCGCCGGCGAGGAGGTGACCGGGCCGGACGCAAGGCGGCCGGCGGCCAACGCCCATGACAGCCTGCCGCCGGTGCGGCTGCCGGCACTGCTGGACGATTTCGAGCGCGCCGACGGCCGCACCGCGCTGGACACCCTGCGCATCACCGACAACGACGGCGGCAACGACCGCACCTGGCAGTCGAGCCTGCGCATCGCGCGCGGCGACGGCCACGGCCACGTGCTGTCCACCCACGCCCGTTTCTCCCATGCCGAGCGCCCTTACGCGGCGGTGCTGCTGCCGCTGACGCGCGGCTCGTTGGCCCCGGCCGACCTGGGGGCCTGGTCCGGAATCACGTTCCAGGCGCGCGGCGAGGCCGGCACCGCCTGGGTCGAGGTCCGCGGCCAGGAGGGCCGGCGCTGGATGCACGCCATCGCCCTGCAGCCGCAGTGGCGCGAATACCGCATCGCCTGGAAGGACTTCCAGGGCATGCGCCCGTGGCGCGGCGAGGGCGAGCCGCCTGCCTGGCGCGGCGACGACGCGGTGCAGATCGCCTTCTCGGTCGCCGGCGCGCCCGGCTCGACCGCCTGGTTCGAGCTGGACGAGGTGCGCCTGCTCGAGGCGGAGGCCGCGCAGCCATGAGCCGCACCGCCCTGGCCACCGCCCTGCTGTGCCTGCTGGCCCTGCCCGCGCACGCGGCCGGGACGCCGGCCGCCGACGCGGCGCGGGTGCGCGCCGCGGTCGAGGCCTGGGCTCCGCGCCAGGCCGCGCTGGCGCAGGCGATCTGGGAGCGGCCCGAGCTGGGCTACCAGGAGACCACCGCCTCGGCGCTGCTGCAGGCGGCGCTGCGCGAGGCCGGCTTCAGCGTCGAGGCCGGTGTGGCCGGCATCCCCACCGCCTTCGTCGCCCGCGCCGGCCGCCGCGGCAAGGGGCCGGTGATCGCCCTGCTGGCGGAGATGGACGCCCTGCCGGGCATGTCGCAGCAGGCCGTGCCGCAGCGCCTGCCGTTCGAGGGCCAGGACGCCGGCCATGCCTGCGGCCACAACCTGTTCGGCGCCGGCGTGGTCGGCGCGGCCCGCGCCATCGCCCAGTGGCTGCGCGAGAGCGGCCGCGACGGCGAGGTGCGCGTGTACGGCACCCCCGCCGAGGAAGGCGGCTCGGGCAAGGTGTACATGGTCCGCGCCGGCCTGTTCGACGACGTGGACGTGGCCCTGCACTGGCATCCGGCCGACGCCAACTCGGCGGTGCAGTCCACCAGCCTGGCCAACCTCAGCGGCAAGTTCCGCTTCCGCGGCGTGGCCGCGCACGCGGCCATCTCGCCCGAGCGCGGCCGCTCGGCGCTGGACGGCGTGGAGGCCTTCAACCACATGGCCAACCTGATGCGCGAGCACGTGCCCGACGGTACGCGCATCCACTACGCCATCACCGACGGCGGCCGCGCGCCGAACGTGGTGCCGGCCTACGCCGAGGTCTACTACTACGTGCGCCACCCCGACGGGAACGTCGTGCGCGAGGTGTTCGAGCGCCTGCACGACGCCGCGCGCGGGGCCGCCCTGGGCACCGGCACGCAGGTGGAGTTCGAGCCGCTGGGCGGCGTGCATGCGCTGCTGCCCAACGACACCCTCGGCCGGGTGCTGGACCGTGCCCTGCGCCAGGTCGGCGGCGTGGCCTACGACGCTTCCGAGCGGGGCTTCGCCACGCAGCTGCAGGCCACCCTGGAGCGCCGTCCACCGCTGGAATCGGCGCTGGAGGTGGCGCCGTACCGCGCCGACGAACGCGGCCTGGCCTCCACCGACGTGGGCGACGTCAGCCAGGTGGTGCCCACCGCCGGCATCGCCACCGCCACCTGGGTGCCGGGCACGCCGGCGCACAGCTGGCAGGCGGTGGCCGCCTCGGGCATGTCCATCGGCCATCGCGGCACGCTCAACGCCGCCGCGGCGCTGGCCCTGGCCGCGGTGGAGCTGTACTCCGATCCGGAGCTGGTGCGCGCCGCGCGCCGCGAGTTCGAGCAACGCCGTGGCGGCGCGCCCTACCGGCCGCTGCTGCAGCGCGAACGGCCCCCGCTGGATTACCGCACTTCCCCCTCCCCCTGATCTCCCTGTGCGGACGGCGGTGGTGCCTGCGTGCCCACCGCCTTTTTTT
>Ga0207747_1001050_pt1 | contig 22655 bp, 19 predicted proteins | sample HigsolmetaGSP11D_FD_184839 | JGI IMG/M metagenome (GOLD analysis project Ga0207747, IMG submission 184839) | High solid enriched microbial communities from the Joint BioEnergy Institute, USA - SP1-1-D (SPAdes) | ecosystem: Engineered > Bioreactor > SSF (Solid state fermentation) > Aerobic >...
CGATGCCGTCGAGGCTCGGCAGCAGCGGGAAGGTTATCTCTCGGCCATTGTGCATCCCGACGTTCTCGGCGCGATCGCCGGCGGCTACTGGCAGCGGATCGCGGTCACCTATGTCGAATGGTCGGGCTCCAGCCAGCAGCGCACCGTCGTGGACTGGACGCTGATCGACGGCCGGGAAAGCGCCGAGGCCTTCGCCTCGGTCCTGGCGGAAGCGCCGCTTGCGCCGCTCCTCTACACCTCGATCAGCCACGCCATCGACTACGGCGCCTCGCTGTTCGAGGGCAACGGGTATGACGGCGTGCGGCGGGTGATCGACATCTCGGGCGACGGTCCGAACAACAGCGGCCGACCGCTCGCCGCCGCTCGCGCCGCTGCGCTTGCCGCGGGAATCACCATCAACGGCCTGCCGATCATGAACGACCGGATGCAGCCATTCGGGCTTCCGACCCCGAACGAGCTGCGCCTCGACCTCTATTACGAGCAGCAGGTGATCGGCGGACCGGGAGCCTTCCTGGTCGTGGCCGAGGACTTCGAAGCCTTCAGGGACGCGATCCTGAACAAGCTCGTGCTGGAGATCGCCGATGCGGGGCCCGCCACCGCGGCATCCGGCGATGCGCCCCGGGGGAGGATGGAGCGCCGGTAAGGGCTTCCTCCCGGGGGCATGGCCCGGCTAATGTCGGAATTCGTCCCGGGGATCGAACGCTCCCTTGGCGATCTGCTCCCGGAATCGGTCGAGAATCGCCAGGGCTGCGTCGCGCCCGTAGGAATCGACGATCTGCGTGAAGGCGGTGGCGAGCGCCGTCGCCGCCAGGGTATCGACTCCGGCGCCGCGATCGATCGACCGCTGCCAGCATCCGCTCATCTCGTCCAGCACGATCGTCCGCTGCTCCTCGTCCGACAGCTCAGGACGGGTGCGCGGATCCATGTCGTCGTTCGAGTGGGTCATTCACTCATCCTCCGTCGGTGGGGGATGCGACGCGAGGCGCCACGCGGCAACCCTAAACGCCAATGCGGCCCGCGTCGACCCGCTGCGAACGGGGTGCGTCACTCGGCACCCGGACCCGGTCGGCCTCCCCGGCTCAGGGTCGCCAGAACGGCCGGGCGCAGTCCCGCGCGACGTCCGCTTCCATCAGGCCCAGGTCCTTCAGCCGCTTCGGATCGGCCTCGAGGATCCGGGCAAGCGCCACCCGTCGCGCCCGGCGGCGGCGCCACCACCTGACCGTGGCGAGCAGGCGGGCGAGCGCCCGTCGCGGTGCGGTGTCCTTCCGGACCAGTTCGATGGGGAACATTCGGCCCTCCTGGATTTCGCGAAGTTCATGCCCGGGACCAGCTTAGAGGGCGGCCGGTGCGCTGGCCGCCGGCAACGCTTCGGCCGTGCCCGAAGCGTCGGGCGGCGAAAGGGGGTTGTGTCCGGCGGCGGGCCGCGCGACGGTCGGAGTTCCCCCATTTCGATCGACTGCTAGGCCGCCATGAACCCTGCCATCGATCTCGCCTATGTTGCCTCGGCCATGGCCGATCCCAGCCGGGCGATCATGCTGTCCTCCCTGCTGGGCGGCGTGGCTCTGCCGGCGGGCGAGCTTGCCTACCGCGCCCGCGTGTCCGCCCCGACCGCGAGTGGGCATCTCGCCCGGCTCGTCGAGGCCGGGCTCGTCGTCGTCCGCCGGTTCGGGCGCTTCCGCTACTACGAGCTGGCCGGTCCGGCCGTTGCGGAGCTGGTCGAGGCGATGATCTCGTTGTCGCCCAGGGTGACCGAAGGGCCGCGCAGCCGGGTGCCGGACGATCTGCGCCGGGCCCGCCTGTGCTACGATCATCTGGCGGGGGCGCTGGGGGTCGGCCTTGCCGATCGGCTGGTCTCGGGCGGTCTCCTCGTCCTGGATGCCGGCGACTTCCGCCTGACCCCGGAAGGGGAGCGGGCCTTTGCGGCCTTCGGCATCGACACCGCCCTCCTGCGGCGGCACCGGCGCCCGCTGATCCGCAGCTGTCTCGACTGGAGCGAGCGCCGATGCCACCTGGCCGGCGGGCTTGGCGCGGCGCTGACCCGGCGGATCTTCGAGCTGGACTGGATCCGGCGCGTGCCCGGGACCCGCCGCCTGGAGGTGACGCCCGCCGGATTGGCCGGCTTCGCCGCGCAGTTCGGGCTGGATCCGGCCGCATCGGCGCCGCCGGACAGCCCGGCCTTGCCTTGAGCTCCGGTCATATCGCATCCGCGATACTGTGCAGTTGCCCGTTTCGCTTCAGATGTTATGGTGCGCGCGCCCTAGGGGTGGGTGGCTGCCGTAGCCCGGCTGCTGATCGGAGCACAGCCCGCCTGCCGGTCGTTGAAGCGTTGCCGTCGAGGCGAATGGAGCGCGGATGAATATCCATGAGTATCAGGCGAAGAGCCTGTTGAAGGAGTATGGCGTGCCGGTGCCGCGGGGCGGCGTGGCGTTTACGCCGGAGGAGGCGTTGTCGGTCGCCGGCGAGCTTGGCGGACCGGTCTGGGTCGTGAAGTCGCAGATACATGCGGGCGGCCGTGGCGCGGGTCGGTTCCGGGACGATCCGTCTGGGAAGGGGGGCGTGCGAGTGGTGCGTTCTCTGGAGGCGGTCGGCGAGGCGGCGTCGGCGATGCTGGGCCGGGTTCTGGTGACGAAGCAGACGGGTCCGGCGGGCAAGGAGGTCAAGCGGGTCTATATCGAGGAGGGCTGCGCGATTGCGCGCGAGCTCTACCTGTCGCTGCTGGTCGACCGGGGGACGTCGCGGGTGACGGTGATTGCGTCGACCGAGGGCGGCATGGAGATCGAGGAGGTGGCGCGGCGGACGCCGGAGAAGATCGTGACGGTGGCGATCGATCCGGTGACGGGTCTGTCGGGCTATCACGGCCGCAAGGTGGCGTTTGCGCTGGGGCTGAGCGGCAAGCAGGTGGGCGCGGCGGTGAAGCTGCTGGGCGGCCTGTACCGGGCGTTCACGGAGCTGGACGCGGCGATTGTCGAGATCAATCCGCTGGTGGTGACGGAGGCGGGCGAGCTTCTGGCGCTGGACGCCAAGCTGGGCTTCGACGACAACGCGCTGTTCCGGCATCCGTCGATCGAGGCGCTGCGGGACGAGAGCGAGGAGGACCCGAAGGAGCTGGAGGCGGGCCGTCACGAGCTGAACTACATCGCGCTGGACGGCAATATCGGCTGCATGGTCAACGGCGCCGGTCTGGCGATGGCGACGATGGACATCATCAAGCTCTATGGCGGGTCGCCGGCGAACTTCCTGGATGTCGGGGGCGGCGCGACGCGGGAGCGGGTGACGGCGGCGTTCAAGCTGATCCTGTCGGACGCCAATGTCGAGGGCATTCTGGTGAACATCTTCGGCGGGATCATGCGCTGCGACGTGATCGCCGAGGGGGTGGTGGCGGCGGCGCGCGAGGTGTCGCTGCATGTGCCGCTGGTGGTCCGGCTGGAGGGCACGAATGTGGAGCTGGGCAAGAAGATTCTGAGCGAGAGCGGTCTGCCGATTCTGTCGGCCGACGACCTGGCGGATGCCGCGGAGAAGATCGTCAAGGCCGTGAAGGAGGCCGCGTAAGATGGCGGTGTTGGTGGACCGGAACACGAAGGTGATCTGCCAGGGCTTTACCGGGGCCCAGGGGACGTTCCATTCGGAGCAGGCGATCGCCTATGGCACGCGCATGGTCGGCGGGGTGACGCCGGGCAAGGGCGGGACGCGGCATCTGGACCTGCCGGTATACGACACGGTGGCGGAGGCGGTGGCGGCGACCGGGGCGACGGCGAGCGTGATCTATGTGCCGCCGCCGTTTGCGGCGGACGCGATCCTGGAGGCGGTGGATGCCGAGCTGCCGCTGGTGGTGTGCATCACCGAGGGCATTCCGGTGCTCGACATGGTGCGGGTGAAGCGGGTGCTGGCCGGGTCGAAGACGCGGCTGATCGGGCCGAACTGCCCGGGGGTGATCACGCCGGGCGAGTGCAAGATCGGGATCATGCCGGGGCATATCCACCGGCGCGGCCGGATCGGCATCGTCAGCCGCTCGGGCACGTTGACCTATGAGGCGGTGGCGCAGACGACGGCGGTCGGGCTCGGCCAGACGACCTGCATCGGCATCGGCGGCGACCCGGTCAACGGCACCAACTTCATCGACTGCCTGGAGATGTTCCTGGCCGATCCGGAGACCGAGGGCATCATCATGATCGGCGAGATCGGCGGCTCGGCCGAGGTCGACGCGGCCGAGTTCCTGGCCCGGGAGCGGAGCCGGAAGCCGGTGGTCGGCTTCATCGCCGGCCGCACCGCCCCGCCCGGCCGGCGCATGGGCCATGCCGGCGCCGTCATCAGCGGCGGCAACGACACCGCCGACTTCAAGATCGAGGCCCTCAAGGCCGCCGGCATCCACGTCGCCGACAGCCCCGCCGTCCTCGGTCAGACCATGCTGAAGGCAATGCAGGGCTGAGGCCCAATGTACCGTCTCCGACGACGCCCTCCCGCCCTTTCCGATCGTGCCGGACCATGGTCCGGCCGACCCGGGCGGGTGTGCCGAATCGGACGGTCCGAGCCTTGGCCTGAGGCCGTCCGTCATCGATCCGGCGCCGAAAGGGCTGAAGTCGATGACGTATCGTCATATATGAGACGGGCGGAAGCTTGGGGGGCATGCCCCGGGGCTTCCGCCCTCGCCACTCGGTCGTCGGGGCCGGGCGCCGAATCGGGCGTCCGGCTTTGCGGTCATCAGGGAAGTGGACCGGCATAACGCCGCCCACTCGAACAGGATCATGGCTAGCCAGGCAGAGCAAACGTCGTTCCTCTTTGCCCATAACGCAGCGTTCATCGCTGACCTCTATTCCCGCTTCAAAAAGGATCCGAGCTCCGTCGACTCGTCCTGGGCGGCGTTCTTCGGAACCCTCGGCCAGGACGCGCGGGACGCGCTGGACGACCTCGGGGCGCCGAGCTGGGCGAAAAAGACCGCACCGGTCTCCCTCGACGGGTACGGCGACGCGCTCATGGCCGAGGTGACGCCGCCCGCCGCCAAGCCGGACCGGCAGACGAAGCCGAACGGCGCGGCCGTGGCCGAGCCGGCGGATGTCGAGCAGCTCCGCCGCGCCACGCTCGATTCCATCCAGGCGCTGATGCTGATCCGCGCCTACCGGATCCGCGGGCACTTCAAGGCCAATCTCGACCCGCTCGGCCTGATGCCGCATCACGACCATCCCGAGCTCGATCCCCGGAACTATGGTTTCGGGCCCGAGGACTGGGATCGGCCGATCTTCATCAACAACGTGCTCGGCTTCGAGACCGCGACGCTGCGCCAGATCATGCAGCGGCTCGAGGAGACCTACTGCGGCACGATCGCGGTCGAGTACATGCACATCCAGGATCCGGCCCAGAAGCTCTGGATCCAGGAGCGGATCGAAAGCGTCCACAACCGGACCGACTTCACCGAACGCGGCCGCCGCGCGATCTACGAGCGCCTGGCCGCGGCCGAGAGCTTCGAGAAGTTCCTGCACCTGAAGTACACGGGCACGAAGCGCTTCGGCCTGGACGGCGGCGAGGCGCTGGTGCCGGCGCTCGAGCAGATCATGAAGCGGGGCGGCCAGCTCGGCCTCAAGGAGATCGTGCTCGGCATGGCCCATCGCGGCCGGCTGAACGTGCTGGCCAACGTTCTCGGCAAGCCGTTCGCGGCGATCTTCTCCGAATTCCAGGGCAATCCGGCGAACCCGGACGAGGTCCAGGGATCGGGCGACGTCAAGTACCACCTGGGCACCTCGGCCGACCGTGACTTCGACGGCAACGTCGTCCACCTGTCGCTGACGGCCAACCCCTCGCATCTGGAATGCGTCAATCCGGTCGTCATCGGCAAGGTCCGGGCGAAGCAGATGCAGCTTCAGGACACGGAGCGCGAGATGGTGCTCCCGCTCCTGATCCATGGCGACGCCGCGTTCGCCGGCCAGGGCGTGGTCGGCGAGACGCTGATGCTGTCGGAGCTGAAGGGCTACCGGGTCGGCGGCACGATCCACTTCGTGATCAACAACCAGATCGGCTTCACCACGGCCCCCAGCTACAGCCGTTCGGGACCCTACCCGACCGACGTGGCCAAGATGATCCAGGCGCCGATCTTCCACGTGAACGGCGACGACCCGGAAGCGGTCGTCCATGCCTGCCGCATCGCCGTCGAGTTCCGCCAGCAGTTCAAGAAGGACGTGGTGGTGGACATGTTCTGCTACCGGCGCTTCGGGCACAACGAAGGCGACGAGCCGGGCTTCACCCAGCCGCTCATGTACAAGCGGATCGCCAGCCATCCGACCACGCGGGAGATCTATGCCCGGCGCCTGGTCGAGGACGGGGTGATGACCGAGGCCGAGGCCGAGGCCGTCATGCAGGAGTTCCTGAGCCACCTGGAGCAGGAGTTCGAAGCGGCTTCCAGCTACAAGCCGAACAAGGCCGATTGGCTGGGCGGCGCGTGGTCGGGGCTCAGCATCGCCAAGGGCGATGAGCGGCGCGGGACAACCGCCGTTTCGGCGGAATTCCTGAAGGAAGTCGGCCTGGCGCTGACCAAGGTGCCGGAGAACTTCAACCTCAACCCGAAGATCGCGCGCCAGCTGAAGGCCAAGGAAAAGGCGATCACCGAGGGCAAGGGCATCGACTGGGCCACCGCTGAGGCGCTGGCGTTCGGGACGCTGGTCGCCGAGGGCGTTCCGGTCCGCCTGTCGGGCCAGGACTCCGGCCGCGGCACCTTCTCCCAGCGGCATTCCGTGCTGATCGACCAGGAGACCGAGGAACGGTACGTGCCGCTGAACCACGTCCGTCCCGGCCAGGCCGTCTACGAGGTCCATGACAGCCCGCTCAGCGAATTCGCGGTGCTGGGCTTCGAGTACGGCTTCTCGCTGGCCGAACCCCGCGCGCTCACGATCTGGGAAGCCCAGTTCGGCGATTTCGCGAACGGCGCGCAGGTCATCATCGACCAGTTCATCTCGTCCGGCGAGGCGAAGTGGCTGCGCATGTCAGGTCTGGTGATGCTGCTGCCGCACGGCTACGAAGGCCAGGGTCCGGAGCACTCCTCCGCGCGGCTCGAGCGGTATCTGACCATGTCCGGCGAGGACAATTGGCAGGTCATCTACCCGACCACGCCGGCCAATTACTTCCATGCCCTGCGCCGGCAGATCCACCGCGATTTCCGCAAGCCGCTGATCGTCATGACGCCGAAGTCGCTGCTGCGCCTGAAGGACGCCCAGAGCGACATCGACATGTTCGTCAACGGCTCGAGCTTCCACCGGGTGCTCTACGAGGACGGCCGTGACAAGCCGGACGAAAGCGTGCGCCGGGTCGTCCTGTGCTCCGGCAAGGTCTATTACGACCTGAAGAAGGAGCGCGACGAACGCGGCATCAAGGACATCGTCCTGGTCCGGCTCGAACAGCTCTATCCCTTCCCGCGCAAAGCGCTGGGCGAGGAGCTGGTGAAGTATCCGAACGCCGACGTGGTGTGGTGCCAGGAAGAGCCCGAGAACATGGGCGCCTGGTTCTTCGTCGACCGCAAGATCGAGGCGCTGCTGGCGGAGATCGGCCACAAGTGCAAGCGTCCGGCCTATGCCGGCCGGAAGGAGGCGGCCGCCCCGGCGACCGGCCTCCTGCGGCGCCACAACCAGGAACAGGCCAAGCTGATCGACGAAGCTCTCACGATCGCTTGATCGGGAAGCCAACTCACGGAACGAGAGAACGAAGGTACCGGTATGAGCACAGAAATCGTGGTGCCCGCCCTGGGTGAATCCGTTACGGAGGCGACGGTCGCCCAGTGGCTGAAGAAGGTCGGCGACAAGGTCTCGCGCGATGAGCCGCTGGTCGAGCTCGAGACCGACAAGGTGACGCTGGAGGTCAACGCCGCCGCCGACGGCGTCCTGGAAGAGATCCTGGCCGACGCCGGGGCGACGGTCGAGGTCGGCGCCAAGCTGGGTATCCTCGGCTCGGGCGACGGCGCGGCGGCGGCTCCGGCCGCCCCGGCCAAGAGCGAGCCGGCCGCCCCTGCGCCGAAGGCCGAGGCCCCGGCGGCCGCCGAGGCCGAGGAGGCGATCATGCCGGCCGCGCGCAAGCTGATCGAGGAGAACGGCCTCGACGCCGCCGCGATCAAGGGCACCGGCAAGGGCGGACGCATCACCAAGGAGGACGTGCTCGCCCATCTGTCGCAGCGGGCGCAGCCGGCGACCGGCGGCAACGGTGCGGCGGGCGCCGGCACGGTGATCGAGATCCCGGCCTTCACCCGTCCGGAAGGCGCGCCGCGGCCCCAGAAGGACCGCGAAGAGCGCGTGCGCATGTCGAAGCTGCGCAAGACCATCGCGACGCGGCTCAAGCAGGCGCAGAACACGGCGGCCATGCTCACCACCTTCAACGAGGTGGACATGAGCGCGCTGATGGCCACCCGCGCCCAGTACAAGGACAGCTTCGAGAAGAAGCACGGCGTGAAGCTGGGCTTCATGTCCTTCTTCGTGAAGGCCTGCATCACCGCGCTGAAGGAGCTGCCGGCCGTCAACGCCGAGATCGACGGCGACGAGATCGTCTACAAGAACTACTACGATATCGGCGTTGCCGTCGGCACGCCGCAGGGCCTGGTGGTGCCGGTCGTCCGCGATGCCGACCGCCTGTCCTTCGCCGAGGTCGAGAAGACGATCGGCGAGCTCGGCCGCAAGGCGCGCGACGGCAAGCTCTCCATGGCCGACCTGACGGGCGGCACTTTCACCATCTCCAACGGCGGCGTCTACGGCTCGCTCATGTCGACGCCGATCCTCAACCCGCCGCAGTCGGGCATCCTGGGCATGCACAAGATCCAGGAGCGTCCGGTCGCGATCGGCGGCAAGGTCGAGGTCCGGCCGATGATGTATCTGGCGCTCAGCTACGACCACCGCATCATCGACGGCCGCGAGGCCGTCACCTTCCTCGTCCGCGTCAAGGAGTGCCTGGAGGATCCGCAGCGGATCCTTCTGGACATCTGACCGGAAGCGGAAAGATCCGGAAAAATGCGGGACGCCGGCCTTCAGAGGCCGGCGTTTCGGTTTCGGGCCGGCGAGACACTCTTTCCCGCGGCCCGCCGGTTGACTATGTCTCTTTGACCCGAGGTTTCCCGAAAACGAGGATCCGAGACCCGTGAAATACCTGCACACCATGGTCCGTGTGACCGATCTCGACGAGTCGATCCGCTTCTACAATCTGCTGGGCCTGCGCGAGGTGCGGCGCATGGAGAACGAGCAGGGGCGCTACACGCTGGTATTCCTGGCGGCGCCGGGGGACGAGAGCGCGCAGGTCGAGCTGACCTTCAACTGGGACCCGGAAACCTACACGGGCGGGCGCAATTTCGGCCATCTGGCGTATGAGGTGGACGACATCTACGCGCTCTGCCAGAAGCTGATGGACAACGGCGTGACCATCAACCGCCCGCCGCGGGACGGCCGGATGGCATTCGTCCGCTCGCCCGACAAGATCTCGATCGAGCTTCTGCAGAAGGGCGCGCCGCTGCCGCCGCAGGAGCCGTGGGCGTCCATGCCCAACACCGGCGAGTGGTGACCCCTTCGCGGGGCTGAAACCCGTCGCTCGCCTGCGTGACCTTCAGCGGGAAAGCCGGCTGCCGTCGGCGTAGCCGCGGACGATGTCGTTCAGGGTCACGCCTCCGCCGCCGGGCCCGGCGGAGGCGGGCGGCGACGGGGACGGGGCCGGCGCTGCAGCCGCCGGGGTCCGCCCCGGCTGGACCGGCTCGACCTCGATAAGACGACCGCCGGGCCCCCCCTCGCGCAGCATGACGGGCTGACAGCGCTCCGACGCGGCATTGCCCCCGAATGTTGCGCCGCCGGGCGCCGCGCAGCCTTCCGAAAGCTGGTTCATGGCCCGGTTCAGGGTGTCCGTCGTGATCGGAAGGCCCTGGCGCCGCAGCAACTCGACCGCGGAGCTCACGGGCGAGGGGCCGTTCGGGGCCAGCCGTTCCCGCGCCAGCTTCTCGGCAAGCTGCTGGTCGAGCGTCCGGGGCGGCGGCGCCAGCTCCACCGGGCGCTCCGGCTCGGCCCGGCGCGGCGGTCGGGACTCCGCAGGCGCCGGATCCCGCGGTCGCTCGGCCGCCGCCTCTGCCGTCGCGGGCGGGGCTTCCCGGACGGGCTGCCGGGGGGATGCCTGGGACGCAGCTGCAGGCGCGGCCGGCGGTGCCGGGGGCGCTGAGGAAGGGGACTCCTGCCCGGGAATAAGCCTGCGCGAGGTGTCGAGCCGGAGGTCCGGGCCGAAGGCCCGGGCGACCGGGTTCCCGCCGGCCTGACCGGAAGCGCCCGCCGAGGCGATGCGGGCATCCCTCACCGCGAGGCCGATGCTGTCCTTGATGATCTCCGCCCACCATTCCTCGACCGCCTGGGGATGATCGGCCGCCACCCGGTCGACGGCGGCCATGGCGGAGGCGGCGACCGCGTCCATCGCGGCGGTGTCCTGCAACCCCGCGACCGCCCGGCCGACGATGTCGATGGACTGTTCCAGCTTTTCCGGCGGCAGCGCCAGGATCGCGTCCCGGACGGTCCTGGCGGCGCCGACGCCGGCCGGATCGGCCGGCGCGGCCGCCGGAGCGGTTCCGGAACCGGCGGCGGACTCGGCCGCGCGCCCTGCTGCGGGAAGGGCCGCCAGCAGGACCAGGGCAGGTGGGATCGCCAGCAGCGTCGGGCGAAGCAGCCCGGCGCGGAGCGGGGGGCACCCTTGACGCTTAGCCGCTTGCCCGCCAAAACCGCTTGCGGCAAGGTGCCGGGTCCGTCCGTTTCCTCCCATTACCTGTCCTTCGAGGATCTTCATGAGCGAAGCAAGCTACGACGTTATCGTCATCGGCAGTGGTCCTGGCGGCTATGTCTGCGCAATCCGGTGCGCACAGCTGGGCCTGAAGACCGCCTGCGTCGAGAAGCGGGAGACGCTGGGCGGAACCTGCCTCAACGTCGGATGCATCCCGTCGAAGGCAATGCTCCAGGCTTCCGAAAAGTACGACGAGGCACGCAATCATCTGGCCGCCTTCGGCGTGAAGGTGGGCAAGGTGGACCTCGATCTTGGCGCCTTCATGGCGCACAAGGATTCCGTCGTTAAGGCGAATACGCAGGGCGTCGAGTATCTGTTCCGCAAGAACAAGATCGACTGGCTCAAGGGAACCGGGCGGATTGCCGGCAAGGGGCAAGTCGACGTCGACGGCAAGACTTATTCGGCGAAGCATATCGTCATCGCGACCGGGTCGGATGTCATGCCGCTGAACGGCGTCACGATCGACGAAACCCGCATCCTTTCGTCAACGGGCGCGCTGGCGCTGCCGGAGATTCCGAAGCGCCTCGTCGTGATCGGCGGCGGCTATATCGGGCTTGAGATGGGTTCGGTGTGGCAGCGGCTGGGCGCCGAGGTGACGGTCGTGGAGTTCCTGGACCGCATCCTGCCGGGCATGGACGGCGAGATCTCGAAGCAGATGCAGCGCGTCCTCGCCAAGGGCGGGATGCAGTTCAAGCTGGGCACCAAGGTCACGGCCGCGCGGACGACCAACAAGGGCGTGACCCTGACGGTCGAGCCGGCCAAGGGCGGCGCGGCCGAGGAGCTGGAGGCCGACTACGTGCTGGTCGCGATCGGGCGCCGGCCCTTCACCGAAGGGCTCGGCCTCGAGGCCGTCGGCGTCGAGCTGGACGATCGCGGCCGGGTCAAGGTCGACGGGCGCTTCCGGACCAATGTCGAGGGCATCTACGCCATCGGCGACGTGATCCCCGGTCCCATGCTCGCCCACAAGGGCGAGGAGGAAGGCGTCGCGCTTGCCGAGATCCTTGCCGGGCAGGCCGGCCATGTGAACTACGACGCCATTCCGGGTGTCGTCTACACCTGGCCCGAGGCCGCCTCCGTCGGCAAGACGGAGGAGCAGCTGAAGGCCGAAGGCCGCGAGTACAAGGTCGGCAAGTTCCCGTTCTCAGCCAATGGCCGGGCGCGCGCCATGAACGCCACCGACGGCTTCGTCAAGGTCCTCGCGGACAAGAAGACCGACCGGGTCCTGGGCGTGCACATCATGGGCGCCGAGGCCGGGACCATGATCGCCGAATGCGCGATGGCGATGGAGTTCGGCGCCTCGGCCGAGGACATCGCCCGGACCTGCCACGCCCATCCGACCCTGAACGAGACGGTCAAGGAGGCCGCGCTGGCGGTCGACGGCCGGGCGCTCCACATCTGACGGCCAGGCGGAGGGGCCGTGGCGGTGGCCGCGGCCCCTCCGGGCTTGAACGGCCCGCCGCCGTTCTCATTTGAGGGAGGCCGCACCCGCCCCGACCTCGAAGTCAGATGACCGCTCGCGCCAAGACCATAGGGCTCATAATCCTCGGCTGGACCTTCGTCCTCCTGGGCATCGCCGGATTGTTCCTGCCCTTCCTGCAGGGTTTCCTGTTCCTGTTCATAGGCCTGATCATCCTGGCCCGGGTCCACACCTGGGCGCGGGCGCTGGTGGTCAGGAGCCGCCGACGCTTCCCGGTGGTCAACCGGACCTATTCCTTCGCCGAGCGCCAGGCCGACCGCTGGCGCCGCCGCGCCGCCGCCCTGTTCGGGCGGTAGGACACACCGTCTCAAGAAAGTGATCTGCAGGCCGACCGTGGCGATGTGTCGCCTGTGGTCGAACAGAGCCAGGTTCGAACGATTGTCGATGAAGGTGTACTCGGCGCGCGCCGCCACGCCGGAAAACAGGCGTTCGCTCAGATCCCACAGGACGGCGGCGCCGACGGTCTGCTGTCGGTCGTGTCGCGCCTCAGGGAAGATCGCCTGACGGGCATCATAGTCATTGTCGCTGCAGCGATAGCTCGCCGACACGCTCATCCGACACGTCATTGGCCTACCGCGCCCATTTCGGGGAAACGCCGGCGCGGACATTGCGCCGGTCGCTCGACACCCGGGTCGATGACCTGCCGGCAATGAGGGAGCAGCCGCCCGCGCGGGATGCGAATTCAGTCCCTGGGCGGTGTCCGCTGTCCCGGACTCGCCGCCCGGGGATGGGCGTTGCGGTAGATTTCCATGAGCCGCGCGTCGTCCACTTCGGTGTAGCGCTGGGTCGTCGACAGCGAGGAGTGGCCCAACAGCTCCTGGATCGCACGGAGATCGGCGCCCCCGGCCAGAAGATGGCTCGCGAAGCTGTGGCGGAGCGCGTGGGGCGTCGCCGTGTCCGGCAGCCCCAGCGCCGCCCGCAGGGTGCGCATCTGGCGTTCCGCGACGCCGGGATTGAGGCGCCGTCCCCGGGCCCCGACGAACAGCGGGTCGTCGGCGGAGAGCGCGAAGGGACAGGCCGCGACATAGTCCCGCAGGGCGTCCCTGACCGGCGGCAGCACCGGGACCTGCCGCTGCTTGCCCCCCTTGCCGAGCACGGTCAGCCTGCCGTCTTCCGGCAGGTCGCGGCGGCTGAGCGACAGCGCCTCGCCCAGGCGCAGCCCGCAGCCGTAGAGCAGCGCGAAAAGCGCCCGGTCGCGCAGGCCGAGCCAGTCCTCCGTGGCGAGGTCCGGCGCCGTGTCGACCGTCGCCAGCGCATCGTCCTCGGCCAGCGGGCGGGGCAGGACGCGCGGGCGCTTCGGCGTCGCAAGCCCCGCAAGGGCGGGGTTGTGGAGCAGGCCCGAGCGGTCGAGATAGCGGAAGAAGCTGCGGATGCCTGAAAGATTCCGGGCCCGGCTGGCGACGCCGGTTCCCCGGCCCGCCCGATGGGCCAGATAGCCGCGGAAGTCGCGCAGGCCGGCATTGCCGAGGTCGTTGAGCGAGGGCCGGCGCCCCAGATGGTCGCGCAGAAAGGCGAGAAATCCGGTCACGTCGCCGACATAGGCCCTGACGGTATGGACCGACGAGGCCTTCTCGACGGCGAGCCAGCGCTGCCAGCGAAGGCACGCATCGGCGGTGTCGGCGGCGCACAGGAAGGCGAGGCCGCTCCCCTCGGCGTCTTCCGGCGCCGGCGGCCCGTCCTCGCCCGCGCCTAGGGCGGCAGGTCCAGCCATGCCCGGATGCACCGTTCCATGACCCGCGCCATGAAGCTCATGAGCTCGGTCCGCATGCCGTCGTGGAACATGTCGGGCTCGCGCGAGCCGAGGGCGAGCAGGCAGGGCGGCGTCTCGCTGGAGACGTTGAGCCGGGCGAGCGCATGGCTGCGGACGAGTCCGGCGGCCGAGCCGAACAGCGCTTCGTCGCCTTTGACGTCCCCCGCCAGCACGATATCGCGCCCGCCCATCAGATGCGCGACGAACCCTTCGTCGACGACGCGGATCCCCGATGTCAGCGCCTGGGGAATGTCGTGTCCGTTCGACTCGATCAGCAGCGAGACGACGTCCAGGTCCAGAAGGACGGCCAGATCCGTGGTGATGGTCTGGATCAGATGCTCGAAATCCTCGGCATCCAGGAGGAACAGCACCGCCGCGTGGACCCGGTTCTGGCTGTTGTGATTGGCCCGGGAGGCGCTGATGATCGCCCGCTGCTGGCCCTTCAGCCGCTCGACCTCGGCGCGCAGCCGCTCGACCATGAAGCTCTGCAGGTCGACGACGCCGTCAGGGCGGGTCGATGGCGGCGGATTCAGCCGCGCCAGCACCTCCGGGTGCTGGTTCAGGAAATCGGGATGGGCGACCAGCCACGCCGCGATGTCGGCGTCGGTGATCCGGCTCTGACCGTCCCGATCGCTGCGCCAGGTTTCCTGAACCATGCCCTTCTGCCTCGATACCCCGTGTCTGCGGCTGTCCCTAGACCGCCTTTGCGGTCTTGGCGGCGCCGAGGATGGACTGCCCGGTCTTCTCCCAATCCGCGACGAAGGCCTCGAGCCCCTTGTCGGTCAGCGGATGCTTGTAGAGCTGGCGCAGCACGTTGGGCGGCATCGTGGCGACATGGGCGCCCAGCTTCGCCGCCTCGATCACGTGCTGCGGGCCGCGGATCGACGCCACCAGCACCTCGGTCGTGATCTCGGGATACATGTCGTAGATCTGGACGATCTCGGCGATGAGCTGCATGCCGTCATGGCCGATGTCGTCCAGGCGGCCGACGAAGGGGCTGATGAAGGCGGCGCCGGCCTTCGCCGCAAGCAGCGCCTGCCCGGGCGAGAAGCACAGCGTCACGTTGACCTGCGTGCCCTCGTCGCTCATATGGCGACAGACCTTGAGTCCGGCGGGCGTCAGGGGCACCTTCACCGCGACGTTCGGCGCGATCTTGGCAAGAACCTTGGCCTCGGCCAGCATGGTGTCGAAGTCGACCGCGGCGACTTCGGCGCTGACCGGACCCTGAACGACATCGCAGATCTCCGCGACCAGGTCCAGGAAGTTGCGGCCGGACTTGGCAACCAGCGAGGGGTTGGTGGTCACGCCGTCCAGAAGCCCGGTGGAAGCCAGGTCGCGAATCTCATTGAGGTCGGCGGTATCGATAAAGAACTTCATGAACTGTGTTTCCTTCCGGACGGGACGCGGCACGACGTCGCAATATCTCGTAAACCAACACCCGAGCTTAGCCGATGGGTGATGACCATGCCAATTCCCGGGCCCCTGTCGGAGCCGGGGAAACGCCCGGGCGCGTTCGGGTGCTGCTGCCTTTACCACTTGCCGAAGCCTACGACTACAGCGTTCCGAACGGGCTGCGTCTGGCGCCGGGGGACTACGTCCAGGTTCCTCTCGGCAATCGGGAGCTTACCGGCGTCGTCTGGGGGCCGGCAACGGGGCGGGTCGCCGCGGACCGGCTGAAGCCGGTCATCGCCCGCCACGACGCGCCGCCCCTGCCGGAGGTCGGCCGCAGCTTCGTCGACTGGGTCGCCGCCTATGTGATGAGCCCTCCCGGCGCCGTGCTGAAGATGACCCTGAGCGCGCCGGCGGCGCTGGAGCCGCCGCGCCCCGTTCTCGCCTACCGGCGGGGTACGGTGGACATTGCCGACGCGAGGCTGACGCCGGCGCGCCGGCGGGTGCTGGAAGTGCTGGGCGACGGTCCGCCGCGCCTGCCCGTCGAGCTGGCGCGGGAGGCCGGCTGCGGCACCGGCGTCCTGAAGGGGATGGCGGAGATCGGCCTGATCGAGGCGGTCGCGCTGCCCGCCCGCCCGTCCGGCCTGCACCGCCCGGACGGGAGCGGGACGCGGGTCGAGCTTTCGCCCGACCAGGCCGCCGCCGCCCGGACGCTGCGCGAACAGGTGCAGGGCGGCGGGTTCGGGGTGACGCTGCTCGACGGGGTCACCGGCTCCGGCAAGACGGAGGTCTATTTCGAAGCGATCGCCGAGGCGCTGGAGGCCGGCCGCCAGGTCCTGGTCCTGCTGCCGGAGATCGCGCTTTCTGCCCAGTGGCTTCGTCGGTTCGAAGCCCGTTTCGGAGTCCCGCCGGTCGAGTGGCACTCCGACCTCACCTCCGCCCAGCGCCGGTCGACCTGGCGCGCGGTCGCGGAGGGCGAGGCGCGGGTCGTCGTCGGCGCCCGCTCGGCCCTGTTCCTCCCCTATCCGGAGCTGGGGCTGATCGTCGTGGACGAGGAGCACGAGCAGGCGTTCAAGCAGGAGGAAGGCGTCATCTATCATGCCCGGGACATGGCGGTCGTCCGGGCCCGGCTGGGCGAGATCCCGATCGTCCTGGTCTCGGCGACCCCGTCGCTCGAGAGCAGCGTCAACGCCGACCAGGGCCGATACCGGCGGATCCATCTGCCCGGACGCCACGGGAGCGCCGTCCTGCCGGCGATCGAATGCATCGACCTGCGCCTGGACCGACCGGAGCGCCAGCGCTTCCTGTCGCCGACCCTGAAGCTGGCGATCGCCGAGACCGTCGCCGCCGGCGAGCAGGCCATGCTCTTCCTCAACCGCAGGGGCTATGCGCCGCTGACCCTCTGCGGCTATTGCGGGCATCGCCTCGAATGCCCGAACTGCACCGCCTGGCTGGTCGAGCACCGCCTGGCCGGCCGGCTGCAATGCCATCACTGCGGCTATTCGACCGAACTGCCGGCGAGGTGCCCCGCCTGCGAGACCGAGGGCAGCTTCCGCGCCTGCGGCCCGGGTGTCGAGCGGATCGCCGAGGAGGTGGCCGAAAGTTTCCCCGGCCTGCGCGCCATCGTCATGGCGTCGGACCTCATCCACGGGCCGATCCAGGCGGCGGAGCTGGTGCGGCAGATCGAAAGCCACGAGGTCGACCTGGTGATCGGCACCCAACTCGTCGCCAAGGGGTACCATTTCCCGCTCCTGACCCTGGTCGGCGTCGTCGACGCCGATCTGGGGCTGGCGGGCGGCGACCTCCGGGCGACGGAGCGCACCTATCAGCTGCTGCATCAGGTCGCAGGGCGCGCCGGCCGGGCGGAGCGGCCGGGCCGCGTCCTCCTGCAGACCTACATGCCCGAGCATCCGGTGCTGCAGGCCCTGGTCGAAGGCGACCGGGACGGCTTCCTGGCGCGGGAGGTCGATGCCCGGGCGCTGAGGGGCATGCCGCCCTTCGGCCGGCTGGTCGCGCTTGTGGTCTCGGGGCCGGATGCGGGGCTGGTGGACCGGGTGGCGGCCAATCTGGGCCGGACGGCGCCCCGCGCCGACGGGGTCGAGGTGCTGGGACCGGCGCCGGCGCCGCTTGCCGTCCTGCGCGGGCGCCATCGCCGGCGCCTGCTCCTGAAAGCCGGGCGCGGCGTCCGCGTGCAGCCGGTGGTCGCGGACTGGCTTTCGCGCGTCAGCGTTCCGGGGTCGGTGCGCGTCACTGTCGATGTCGATCCCTACAGCTTTCTTTGAGGGCAGAATCCGCGCGAACACGGCGCGTTCTGGGTGGCGGAGTGGTTGCGCGTGCCGCCCCGGTGTGTTAGATGACGCGCGGCCGAGCGGGCAGGGTACTGCTGCGGCGCGGTTTCCTTTGTTTCTGGCTCTGTTTCCGGGCCCTTACTTCCGGGCCGAACCAGATCGTTCGAGGTTTTCAGTGGCATCCACCAGCACAGGCCAGTCCCAGATCGCCGAGCGCTATGCGGCGGCTCTGTTCGATCTGGCGGACGAAAGCAAGGCGCTCGACCAGGTCGCCGAGGATCTCAAGGGGATCAAGGCGATGCTGACGGAGAGCGACGATCTGAGGCGTCTGGTCTCCAGCCCGGTGCTGAGCCGCGACGAGCAGCGGCGCGCCATGGCCGCGGTCCTGGACAAGTCGGGAGCCTCTGAGCTCACGCGCAAGTTCATCGGGCTGGTGGCGTCCAACCGCCGCCTGTTCGCGCTGCGGGGAATGATCGATGCCTATCTGGCCGAACTCGCCCGCCGCCGCGGCGAGGTGACCGCCGAGGTCACGTCGGCCACGAATCTCGATGCCCGGCAGATGACGGCGCTGACCGACCAGCTGAAGAAGACGGTCGGCCAGAATGTGGCGGTCAATGTCGCCGTCGACCCGTCGCTTCTGGGCGGTCTTATCGTCAAAGTCGGTTCGCGCATGGTCGATAGCTCCCTGCGCACCAAGCTAAGCAAGCTGCAACTTGCCATGAAAGGGATTGGCTGATGGAAATCCGCGCCGCCGAAATTTCCGCGATCATCAAGGAGCAGATCGCCAATTTCGGGACTGAAGCCGACGTGGCCGAGGTCGGCCAGGTGCTGTCGATCGGTGACGGCGTCGCGCGCGTCTACGGTCTCGACAACGTCAAGGCCGGCGAGATGGTCGAATTCCCGGGCGGCGTCAAGGGTATGGCGCTGAACCTCGAGAACGACAATGTCGGCGTCGTGATCTTTGGCGAGGACCGGGCGATCCGAGAGGGCGACACCGTCAAGCGTACCGGCCAGATCGTCGAGGTCCCGGTCGGCGAGGGGCTGCTGGGCCGCGTCGTCGACGCCCTTGGCAACCCGATCGACGGCAAGGGCCCGATCAAGGCCGCGCGCATGCAGCGCGTGGAGGTCAAGGCCCCGGGCATCATTCCCCGGAAGTCGGTGCACGAGCCGATGCAGACCGGCCTCAAGGCCGTCGACTCGCTGGTGCCGATCGGGCGCGGCCAGCGTGAGCTGATCATCGGCGACCGCCAGACCGGCAAGTCGGCCGTCGCGATCGACACCATCCTCAACCAGCGCGCGATCAACGCCGGCAGCGACGAATCGAAGAAGCTGTACTGCGTCTACGTCGCGGTCGGCCAGAAGCGCTCGACGGTCGCCCAGCTGGTGAAGACCCTGGAGGACAACGGCGCGCTCGAATACTCGATCGTCGTCGCCGCCACGGCGTCCGAGCCGGCGCCGATGCAGTTCCTGGCGCCCTACACCGGCTGCGCCATGGGCGAGTTCTTCCGCGACAGCGGCCGCCATGCGCTGATCATCTACGACGACCTGTCCAAGCAGGCCGTTGCCTACCGCCAGATGTCGCTGCTGCTGCGCCGTCCGCCGGGGCGCGAGGCCTATCCGGGCGACGTCTTCTACCTGCATTCCCGCCTGCTGGAGCGCGCGGCGAAGCTGAACGACGAGCACGGCGCGGGGTCGCTGACGGCGCTGCCGATCATCGAGACCCAGGCCGGCGACGTGTCGGCCTACATTCCGACGAACGTGATCTCGATCACCGACGGCCAGATCTTCCTGGAGACCGGCCTGTTCTATAAGGGCATCCGTCCGGCCATCAACGTCGGCCTGTCGGTCAGCCGCGTCGGTTCGGCCGCTCAGATCAAGGCGATGAAGCAGGTCGCCGGCCGCATCAAGCTCGAGCTCGCCCAGTTCCGTGAAATGGAGAGCTTCGCGCAGTTCGCGTCCGACCTCGATGCCTCGACCCAGAAGCTGCTGGCGCGCGGCGCACGCCTGACCCAGCTCCTGAAGCAGCCGCAGTTCTCGCCGCTGCCGGTCGAGGAGCAGGTGGTTTCGATCTTCGCCGGCGTCCGCGGGTTCCTGGACAATGTCGCGGTGAACGACGTGAGCCGGTTCGAGGAAGGCCTTCTCAACGAGGTGCGGTCGAAGGGTGCCGACATCCTGGCGACCATCCGCGAGGAGAAGCAGCTCTCGCCGGAGACGGAAGAGAAGCTAACCGCCTTCATCCAGAACTTCGCCAAGGTGTTCGCCTGAGGCCCGTCCCGGGGAATCCCGCAGATTTGAGCACCGAACGAAGCACGAGACTGATCGCAGGCCGGCATGCCAAGCCTTAAGGACCTTCGAAACCGGATCTCCAGCGTCAAGTCGACGCAGAAGATCACCTCGGCCATGAAAATGGTCGCGGCCTCCAAGTTGCGCCGCGCTCAGGAGCAGGCCGAGGCCGGGCGCCCGTTCTCCGAGCGGATGGAGCGCATGCTGGCCAGCCTCGCCGGCCGCGTGAACGTGGCCGGCCAGGGGCCGAAGCTGATGGCCGGGACGGGGAAGGACGATGTTCATCTGGTGATCGTCGTCACCTCCGACCGCGGCCTGGCCGGCGGCTTCAACGCCCAGATCACCCGCGAGGCGCGCCGGCACATCCGGGCGCTGAAGGCGGACGGCAAGACGGTCAAGATCCTGACGGTCGGCCGGAAGGGCCGCGACAACCTGCGCCGCGACTTCGGGAAGGACCTGGTCGAGGGCTTCACCGAGATCGACCGGCCGCGGCTCAGCTTCGCTGCGGCCGACCGGATCGCGGACCGGGTGCTGGCCATGTTCGATGCCGGCGAGTTCGACGTCTGCACCATCCTCTACAACCGCTTCAAGTCGGCGATCTCCCAGATCCCCACCACCCAGCAGCTGATCCCGGTCGCCTTCCCCGAATCGGAAGAGACCGGGGCCGCGGCGGGCGGCAACGCGATCTACGAGTTCGAACCGGACGAGGACGCGATCCTGCGTGAGCTGCTGCCGCGCAACCTGTCCATCCAGATCTACAAGGCGCTTCTGGAAAGCGCCGCGGGCGAGCAGGGCGCGCGGATGACGGCGATGGACAACGCGACGCGCAACGCCGGGGAAATGATCAACAAGCTGACGCTGACCTACAACCGGACGCGTCAGGCCACCATCACCAAGGAGCTGATCGAGATCATCTCCGGCGCCGAGGCCATCTAGCCTCGGCCGCCGTCCGGGCCGCTCCGAGATCGCAGCACTTCATTCGCAGGGAAACATTCCATGGCCACCATGACCGCGAACAACACCCAGTCGAGCAACACCGTCGGCAAGATCACGCAGGTGCTGGGTGCCGTCGTGGACGTTCAGTTCGAAGGCGAGCTGCCGCCGATCCTGAACGCGCTTCACACCGAGAACGACGGCAAGACGCTGGTGCTCGAGGTCGCCCAGCACCTGGGCGAGAACACCGTGCGCTGCATTGCCATGGACTCCACCGACGGCCTGGTCCGCGGCCAGTCGGTGACCGATACCGGAGGCCCGATCACCGTTCCGGTCGGCCCGGAGACGCTGGGGCGCATCCTGAACGTCATCGGTGAGCCGGTCGACGAGCGCGGCCCCGTCAACGCCAAGCGAAAGGCGCCGATCCACCGTCCGGCGCCGGACTATGTCGACCAGGCGACCGAGACCGAGATGCTGGTCACGGGCATCAAGGTCGTCGACCTGCTGGCGCCCTACGCCAAGGGCGGCAAGATCGGCCTGTTCGGCGGCGCCGGCGTCGGCAAGACCGTCACCATCATGGAGCTCATCAACAACGTCGCGAAGGCCCATGGCGGTTACTCCGTCTTCGCCGGCGTCGGTGAGCGTACCCGTGAGGGCAACGACCTCTATCACGAGATGATCGAGTCCGGCGTCATCAAGCTGGACGGCGAGGGCTCGAAGGCGGCGCTGGTCTACGGCCAGATGAACGAGCCGCCCGGCGCCCGCGCCCGCGTCGCCCTGAGCGGCCTGACGCTGGCCGAATACTTCCGCGACGAGGAAGGCCAGGACGTGCTGTTCTTCGTCGACAACATCTTCCGCTTCACCCAGGCGGGCTCCGAGGTGTCGGCGCTTCTGGGCCGCATCCCGTCGGCGGTGGGCTATCAGCCGACCCTGTCGACGGACATGGGCGCCCTGCAGGAGCGCATCACCTCGACCAAGAAGGGCTCGATCACCTCGGTGCAGGCGATTTACGTGCCGGCCGACGACCTGACCGACCCGGCGCCGGCGACCTCGTTCGCCCACCTGGACGCGACGACGGTTCTCAACCGCTCCATCGCCGAGCTGGGCATCTTCCCGGCGGTCGACCCGCTCGACTCGACGAGCCGCATCCTTGACCCGCGGATCCTGGGTGAGGAGCACTACAACGTCGCCCGTTCGGTCCAGCGCATCCTGCAGGAGTACAAGCAGCTGCAGGACATCATCGCGATCCTGGGCATGGACGAGCTGACGGAGGAGCAGAAGCTGACCGTCTCCCGCGCCCGGAAGATCCAGCGCTTCCTGTCCCAGCCCTTCCACGTCGCCGAGGTGTTCACGGGCACGCCGGGCGTGTTCGTGCCGGTCGAGGAGACGGTGCGCGGCTTCAAGGGCATCGTCGAGGGCGAGTACGACCACCTGCCGGAAGCGGCGTTCTACATGGTTGGCACCATCGACGAGGCCGTCGAGAAGGCCCGCAAGCTGGCCGCCGAGGCCGCCTGAGGCATCCTCCACCGGGACTGGCGGTAAGCGCGGCCGGTCCCGGCGTTGAATTCAAATCGTCCTGCCCCGCGGCAAGCGGGGCATCCGGGAACTGGTGACGGTAGCATGGCTGAGAAAACCGCCTTCGAATTGGTCTCGCCGGAGCGGCTTCTGGCATCGCTCGACGCCGAGATGGTCGTGGTGCCCGGGGCGGATGGGAATTTCGGCGCCCTGAAGGGTCATGCGCCGCTGATCTCGACGCTTCGGCCCGGCGTCA
>Ga0207747_1001051_pt1 | contig 22642 bp, 21 predicted proteins | sample HigsolmetaGSP11D_FD_184839 | JGI IMG/M metagenome (GOLD analysis project Ga0207747, IMG submission 184839) | High solid enriched microbial communities from the Joint BioEnergy Institute, USA - SP1-1-D (SPAdes) | ecosystem: Engineered > Bioreactor > SSF (Solid state fermentation) > Aerobic >...
CCGCCAACCCGATCGATCCCAAATATTCACTTCTCGTCAAATCCTATCCAAGGGGGCTTTGGATGTCAAAGAAGAAAACATGCGAGAAAGCGAGAAAAACGGAGAAAACATTAAATTATTGAGGGAGGAAATGAGAATGAGCCTTACGAATCAATCGCTGGATCAATTGGCAGTCAATACGATCCGCACACTGACTATTGATGCAGTGGAGAAAGCAAAATCTGGCCATCCAGGCATGCCGATGGGCGCTGCGCCGATGGCATACGAGCTGTGGACGCGTCACATGAAGCATAATCCGTCCAATCCGGAATGGATCAACCGCGACAGGTTCGTGCTGTCTGCCGGTCATGGTTCCATGCTGCTGTACAGCTTGCTCCATCTGTGCGGATACGATCTGTCGATGGAAGAATTGCAGAACTTCCGCCAATGGGGCAGCAAGACTCCAGGACATCCGGAGTATGGTCATACAGCCGGTGTAGATGCAACTACCGGTCCGCTCGGACAAGGCATCTCGATGGCTGTCGGCATGGCGATGGCAGAAGCGCATCTGGCTGCAACGTACAACAAGGAAGGCTATAACATCATCGATCACTATACATTCGCCATCTGCGGGGACGGAGACCTCATGGAGGGCGTATCCTCCGAAGCGGCTTCGCTGGCAGGCCATCTCGGCCTCGGCAAGCTGATCGTGCTGTACGATTCCAACGACATCTCGCTTGACGGTGAACTGAGCCTGTCGTTCTCGGAGAATGTTCGTCAGCGTTTCGAAGCCTATGGCTGGAAGACGCTGCTTGTCGAAGAAGAGAACAATCTGCAGGCGATCGGTGAGGCGATCGCAGCAGCGAAGGCTGATACGAGCCGTCCGACGCTGATCGAAGTGAAAACGACGATCGGCTACGGCTCCCCGAACAAGGGCGGCAAAGGCGGTCACGCTGGCCCGCACGGTTCCCCGCTTGGACCGGAAGAAGTGAAGCTGACGAAGCAAGTTCTTGGTTGGCCGGAAGAGCCGGATTTCTACGTGCCGGACGAAGTGCGCGCGCATTTCGCAACGGTGAAAGCCCAAGGCGAAGCTGCGAACGAAGAATGGAACAAGCTGTTCGCTGCTTACAAGAGTGCTTATCCGGAGCTGGCTCAGCAGTTCGAGCAAGCTGTGAACAATGAATTGCCGGAGGGCTGGGATTCCGAGCTGCCTTGGTACAAGCCTGAAGACAAGGCGATCGCAACGCGTGCCGCATCCGGCGCTGCGCTCAACGCACTTGCCAAGAAGGTGCCTGGCATCATCGGCGGTTCCGCTGACCTCGAGTCTTCGACCAATACGCATCTGAAGGGTTTGCCGATCTACAAGCGCGGCAGTTACGAAGGCCGCAACGTATACTTCGGCGTTCGCGAGTTCGCAATGGCCGCTGCAGTCAACGGCATGGCGCTGCACAAGGGCGTTCGTCCTTACGGCGGCACATTCTTCGTGTTCTCTGACTACCTGCGTCCGGCTGTTCGTCTGTCGGCTATCCAGAAGCTGCCGGTTGTCTTCGTGCTGACGCATGACTCGATCGGTGTAGGCGAAGACGGTCCTACCCATGAACCGATCGAACAACTGCCAGCGCTTCGCGTCATTCCTGACGTGACGGTGATCCGTCCGGCAGATGCCAATGAAACATCGGCCGCATGGCGCTATGCTGTGAAGCAGAATGAAGGTCCGGTAGCGCTCGTGCTGACTCGCCAGAACCTGCCGATTCTCGCCGGTACGGCTGAGAAGGCGCTCGAAGGCGTAGAGCGCGGTGCATATGTGTTGAGCGATGCGGCGAACGGTCAGCCGGTTGCGCAGATCATCGCCACAGGCTCCGAGGTTCAACTGGCTGTAGCAGCTCAGGCGAAGCTCGCCGAAGAAGGCATCCATGTACGCGTCATCAGCATGCCGAGCTGGGAGCTGTTCGAGAAGCAGTCCAAGGAATACCGCGACTCCGTCATCCTGCCGAATGTGAAGGCAAGACTGGCTGTGGAGATGGCTTACCCGCTCGGTTGGGAACGCTATGTAGGCGACCAGGGCGACATCCTCGGCATCAGCAAGTTCGGCGCATCCGCTCCAGGTCCGAAGGTAATCGCGGAGTACGGCTTTACAGTAGAGAATGTCGTCGCGAAGGTTAATGCTCTTCTGTAATCAATCATCGCGTGGTCCGGATATCTGAAAGGGCCTGACCATGAAGAAAGGACGGAAAGTCAATACGGTTTTCCGTTCTTTCTTATGGTACGTCCAGCATGGGCGTCATCTTTAGGGTGAAAGTCCCGAACGGGGGCTGGCGAGCGCCTACCGTTAGCCAAGGGCAAGGGTGGCGGGACCATGGGAAATGTCACGGAACATCAATAATGCCCTTCCGACTTCCTACCGGGAAGCGAAGAGGCTGAAAAGCATGCTTTCTCGCTACATGGAACTTCGTCAACCTTTTGGAACCGCCTAGTGCGGACCCGCATGCTGGGTGGTGTGAGAGGACGGGGGCTAGCCGCCCCCTTCTACTCGATTTCACAATTATTAAGCAGATCAGCAACTCCAATTCAACCCAGGAATGCCTGAAAATCAGCATTCCTGGGTTTTCTATTTTGGTGTCTTACGCGTCTTCATAATAAGAGAATAATGACTATCAAATACTGATTCGCCGCATATTATATAACCAAAAAAAGTATATTTTCAATATATCACTTAATATGTATAATAATAGCATAACATGCATGTTAACCATATTAGTAGAAAGGGAGGTGAGGTTGATGAAAGGGAAAATAACCAGAGCAATAGCTATTGCTGTTTTGCTGGTGTCTGTCTCAGTGACCCCTGTACTTGCTGCATCAGCCAACTATATTTATACCATTTACAGTGGTGTATTGAGAGTTGCCAGCTATGCGGAATCCTTCAGCGAATCTGGTTATGACAGAATTACAATTGACAATTCAATCTATGAAAATAGTTCAAAGAAAGCTAGTAACAGCGCGGATTGCATCGATGACGGCAGTATGACAATCAGTTCATGTTCCACCAATGAACTGATTGTCATGTATGACTATACCAAGAGTTATGAGTCGAGATCCTATCATTATTTCTGGCTAAGATACAGTATCCAGAAGAGTCATTCTTTAAGTGACACACTATAATAAAATAAGGGGACGGGTAACCTTAAGCCACAAGGTCTTATGGATGAACTTGCAACAAGTGGTGTAAAGTATAATGCTAGTGATGTTGTTGCAGTCACTAAAACCCCCGATGGCAAACTAGTATGGCTTGAGAACGGAAATTCACAAGCAGAATTAAATCATATTCTTAAACATGCTGATGAATTTGCCACTAAAGGGATTAGCCAAAACCAGTTGCCCGAGTTCATTACAAAAGCAGTAAGCGAAGGAAAAATTGTTGGATACCAAGGAAAAGGTACTGGCAGACCTATCTATGAAATTGACTTTAATGGACAAACGCAGAGAGTTGCAATAACTACGGGCAGCAATGGTTTTATCGTAGGTGCAAATCCAGTGTCTGTGCCATAGGAGGTAAAAATGAAAACCATAAAAATAGACTTAGAGTATCAGTGCTATCCTATGTGGATTTACAATGATAAAGGTGAGTTAGTTGATAATACTATAGCTAATGAACTTGAGAACGACACATTAATTGTTAAAGCATTGGATGAAATTCAAGAGGCGTATGATAACTTGTTTGAGGATAACGAGGTGAATTTTGAATTTAAGGGATTCGCAAATGAACAAGAAAGAGAGCAATTTCTACGTTTAGTCAACGAAACCGTAGATTCCATTAAGAGTAAACTAATTAATGTTTACAAGGTCGAAAACAAAGTGAATCTTTGAAGAATGATTAATTACCTTGATAGGCTTCTTGCCTTTCAAGGTTTCTTTTTTTTGATGGGGCTACCCAGTGACGGATGAATCGGGTGCCCTACGTCAATGTCACATTTGGCGGTATTTCAACGCCATTCCCTAAGTTTCGGACATGGCGTAATCCCTTGCCCCATGCGCCTTCCAACGTTTTCTAACGCCAATTTTGCGAATTTCCGAAAGCGGACATTATCGACGACATTCCCTAAAATTTTCTCGGCGATATCCTCTGTCAAATAGACGTTAAGGTATTGCCGTATTTCCGCTTTACTAACCTATATCGCCGCAACCTTGGCGAACATTTCGGCGACCACATATTACTTTTAATTTTTTACTTCTTACCGTCACACCTTTGGCGATTATCGCGACATACTCCAACGTCAAGGAAATCATCAGGATATAGTTGACTATATATCGTGGGGTAAAGCAGATGCATTGATATTTTGGGATTTACCCATGATTTTATTTCGTGAAATGAATCTCATTCCCCCTGTGAATCAGATGAGTTGGAGTGAGCTTATGGAAATGGCCCGTCAGTTCAAGGGAGCGATCAATGAAAGGAATGAACCGATCATTGGATTATCTATGCCTTTGCATGCTTCTGTTTTCTCGGTTATAGCAGACTATGCGGCCACAGAGCAGCTAAATCTGACGAATACTGCGCAATGTGTGCTGTTCGATCAGCCCGGTTGGAAAACGGTTGTTGAGGACGTTGTTACAGGTTTGCGGGAAGGTTACCTGTCTGTTCCCGCCGTCAGTTCGGGGCAGGATGAAGCTGCCTTCACGGATTTTAACGCGGGAAACATCGCCATGATGCTGGCAGATAATGTGTTTATCGGTTCGATGCAAGATGTTGAATGGGATGTGGTAACGGAACCGGTCAACAAGCTGTATCCGAATGCCGCATACAAGATCAGAATTCATATGTATGGCATCCACAAGGAAACACAGGTGCTGCCGGCTGCCTGGGAACTGCTGAAATACATCATCCTGCACGAAAAAGAGGCATATCCGGAGGCCAAAAGTTTGCTGTATGCGTATCAACCATACGATGATGTCGTGAAAGAGAATAAGCAAGCGAATTTTTACCAGTTCCAGGGTGTTCTAGAACCGCCGCGCGAGGCGGTTTCGCCGGACTTTTTCACCCAATTTCAAGCTATTGCTGAATCCTGGCTGCTGCAAGCCGTATCAGACAGGATCGACATCAACACTGCTATTCAACATATTCAATCAGAAGGACAGAGCTTATGGTTGGCTGAGCTGGGCGGCGAAGAGGAAGGGATGGATGGATGAAGCGAACATGGATCCTGTTTGTGACATCGCTTCTGTGGATCAGCGTGATGATCAGCGCTTGCCGTTCGACTGCGGAACTGTCTGAAGTACATATTCATGAGGAAGTGTCCGGAGTCTTGCGAATTGCCTACGCGGATGAAAGTGAATTTCTTGACAGGTTTGGCCGTATATTCAAGTTTTATTATCCCAATGTTCAATTGAGAATCGTATCTGCGAATTACCCGGATGTGAATAATACCGCGAGGATACCGGAATATCTGGAGCGAGAAAGTCCGGATGTGCTGGTGTTGGACAGGATCCTGTACGCGGGACTAAGTCGGCAGGGTTTCCTTGTTAATCTGGATGACTGGTTTGTAAATGAATCGATTGACCTTTCCGTCTATGCGGATACTGTTATGGATGCTTTAAGCAAGGACGGCGGAGGGAACATATATGGAGTTGCACCTTTCTTCGTCAGCCGTGTACTCTTCTATAATATGGATCTGTTTGATCAGTACGGGATTCCGTATCCCGAATCAGGCATGACCTGGGATCAGATGCTGGAGCTTGCTTTACAGTTTGCACGCAAAGGTTCTGTCACGAATGGTCACTATGGTTTCCACTTATTCAGCTCCAGTAAGAATGTTAATCCATTTAATCTGGTTCGTACTATAGCAGAGAGCGAAAATATTAGTCTGACCAATGAAAATAATGACATCGAGCTGATCGGCAGCAGGATCGAGGAAATCTATCGGCTCGTCATTGAAGGATTGCGTCTTGGCATCATCGCTCCTCCCGTTGATGATCTGCTGAATGAAGGTTTCTATGGAGGACAAGCGGGCATGATGGTTGGCAACTATTATGATCTGCGCGATGCAAGCATATGGTCCTTCAAATGGGGAATTGCCTCTGAGCCATCTCCAGATGGCACAACACCAAATTATCAACTCGATACGATATTTGCATTCCTATGACATCGGCTAATCAGGAGCTGGCGCTGGAATTCATCCGATTCCTGATGAGCGAGGATTATATGCGCCTGAAGGGCAGATATTTGGGCGAAGATGGCCTGCCGACGATGGAGAGTATATTGGACGGTTACGCCAGACTGGATGTGGATATGAGCAATTTCTACAGCTTGTCACCGATTGCGTTAGATGAGATTCAGCCATTTATAAACAGAGATATTCCCGTCTTCCAGGAGATCACCCGTGAATATTCCCTGCAGGCAGTCACCGGTGAGCTAACCATCGAGGAATCTTTGCAACTTATGGAGCAGCGCTTGCGAGAGAATGATGTGCCGTAATGTAGAGTTGAATCAGAACGGGCGACTGGTGACATGAGGTTTGATGGTCCTTAACAACGTTTGCATTCCCGTCAGATCAAGATTTGGCGCAGTCATAATTCTTCTCCATCTTTACTTGATTCACCACAGACTTTTCGTTATGCTATTGCTAGCAAGACAAGCCCGATACAAGGATAGGAGGAACTTGAAGTTGAGCAAATTACGCTTTGACTACAGCAACGCACTGGCATTCGCCAGACAGCACGAGATTGATAATCTGGCACCGTACGTGAAACTGGCGCATGATCAACTGCATGACAAGACCGGCGCAGGCAGCGACTATCTGGGGTGGATCGACCTGCCGGTGAACTACGACAAGGAAGAGTTCGCACGCATCAAGGAAGCGGCGAAGCGCATCCAGTCTGACTCGGAAGTACTCGTGGTCATCGGCATCGGCGGTTCCTATCTCGGCGCGCGCGCAGCGATCGAGATGCTGTCGCATTCATTCTATAACGTGCTGCCGAAGGAGAAGCGCGGCACTCCGCAGATCTTCTTCGCTGGCAACAACATCAGCTCTACATACACGAAACATCTGATCGAACTGATCGGCGACCGCGACTTCTCGGTGAACGTCATTTCGAAGTCCGGAACGACGACTGAACCGGCGATCGCTTTCCGCATCTTCAAGGAACTGCTGGAGAACAAATACGGCAAGGAAGGCGCGAAGAAGCGCATCTATGCAACGACCGACAAGGCGAAGGGCGCGCTCAAGACCGTTGCGGATTCGGAAGGTTACGAAACCTTCGTCATCCCGGATGATGTTGGCGGCCGTTACTCCGTGCTGACCGCCGTTGGCCTGTTGCCGATCGCCGTAGCCGGTATCGATATCGACGCGATGATGCTAGGCGCAGCTGACGCTTCCCGCGAATATGCGAACCCGAACCTGAGCGAGAACGCCAGCTACCAATACGCAGCGGTTCGCAATGCCTTGTACCGCAAGGGCAAGACGACGGAAATCCTTGTCAACTATGAGCCATCGCTGCATTTCTTCTCCGAATGGTGGAAGCAGCTGTACGGCGAGAGCGAGGGCAAGGACCACAAGGGCATCTACCCGGCATCTGTGGATTTCTCCACGGACCTGCACTCCATGGGCCAATTCATCCAGGAAGGCACGCGCAACCTGTTCGAGACTGTCCTGCAAGTGGACAAGTCCGCTGAGGAGATCGTCATAGGCGAGGACAAGGACAACCTTGACGGCCTGAATTTCCTGGCTGGCAAGACGGTGGACTTCGTCAACAAGAAAGCATTCGAAGGCACCCTGCTGGCGCATACCGACGGAGGCGTGCCTAATCTCGTCGTGACGATCCCTGAGATCTCGCCATACTGGTTCGGCTACCTCGTTTACTTCTTCGAGAAGGCTTGCGGCATCAGCGGTTATCTGCTTGGTGTGAATCCGTTCGATCAACCGGGTGTCGAAGCGTACAAGAAGAACATGTTCGCTCTGCTCGGCAAACCGGGTTACGAGGATCAGAAGGCGGAGTTGGAGCGTCGTCTGGGAAGAGCGTGACCAGCCGGTGGTCGAGAGATATCGAACGGTAAGCGCTCCCGCGGAAACGGAGATCGTCATCAAGAAATCGCGGTTTATCGGACATTGTCGGCCTGTGGCGAGCGAGCAGGAAGCGATCGCATTCATCGAAGAGATCAAGAAGAAGCATTGGTCCGCAACGCATAACTGCTCCGCTTACCTGGTCGGCGACAAGGACGAATGGCAGAAGCAGTCGGACGATGGTGAGCCGAGCGGCACGGCGGGCAAGCCGATGCTGGAAGTACTCAAGCAGCAGGGGCTGAAGTATACAGCGGTCGTCGTGACGCGGTATTTTGGCGGGATCATGCTGGGCGCGGGAGGTCTCGTCAGAGCCTATACCGAAGCGACGGTGGAAGCCGTCAAGGCGGCCAGGCCGATCTGGAAGGTGCTGCACCGGGAAGTGGCCGTAACCGTTGACTATACCTGGTACGGCAAGCTGGAGAATGAGCTGAAGCAGAGAAGGTATCTCACCCGTCCTCCGGAGTTCACCGACCAGGTGCGCATCGTCTGCCTGCCGGAGAGCACGGATGCGGACCGCTTCATCGCCTGGATGACCGATCTGACGCAAGGGCAGGCTAGCATCGAGGCTGGCTCATTCGTGTACGTAGATCGTGATGAATAAATGGCGGAGGAACGCTGCCCACAGCATTCAGTTCCATGAATGAAGGTAGGGAAGAGAACAGACCGTTTTCTTCCCTACCTTTTTTGGTCTTATAGAAAGTATAACTTCCCATACATTCTCGTAAGACATAAGAAATACCAAGCTGCCACCGGCGTCCTGAAGGACTTGGCGCCAGCCAGGTATTTCTTTAGTCTTATAGAAAGTATAACTTCCCATACATTCTCGTAAGACATAAGAAATACCAAGCTGCCACCGGCGTCCTGAAGGACTTGGCGCCAGCCAGGTATTTCTTTAGTCTTATAGAAAGTATAACTTCCCATACATTCTCCGTAAGACATAAGAAATACCAAGCTGCCACCGGCGTCCTGAAGGACTTGGCGCCAGCCAGGTATTTCTTTAAAGATATGGGTCAAGATTTTGAGATAAGTTGCTCGACAAAAGCAGGGAGCATAAAACAGCTGCGAAGAATCCCTTCATTCACATAACGCGCCGGTTTGTCGAACGTGAGCTTGTCGATGTCAGGCAGCGCCTGCTTCGCGCCGAGGGTGAAGCTCCATAGTCCGCCCGGGTAAGTCGGCACGACAGCCGTATACAGCCTCGTATGAGGGAACAGGCTGCTGATCCTTGTGTATGTCTGCGTCATCACATCCTGATGGAAGATCGGCGATTGGCTCTGGCATACCAGTATGCCATCCTCGCCCAAGGCTCTGTGCAGTTCGCGATAGAACCCAAGCTCAAACAGCTGCGTTGCAGGACCGATCGGGTCGGAGGAATCGACGATAATGACGTCATAACGATTCCGATCCTGGTGCCGTTTCACGAACTCCACGCCGTCCTGATAATGAATATGAATCCGCGCATCCAACTCTCGTCCGCCCGATACCTGCGGAAGATGGTTCAGACATGCGCGGACAACCGCCTCATCGATCTCAACGAGGTCTATGTGCTCGACGCTGTCGTACTTGGTTGCTTCTCTTGCCGCACCGAGATCGCCGCCGCCGATGATCAGCACCCGGCGAGGGTATCGGTGAAGCGTGAGCGGCATGTGGGTGATCATCTCATTGTAGATGAACCCGTCTATTGCCGTTGTCTGTACGATACCGTCCAACACTAGCATGGGGCCAAATGCTTCCGAATCCAGCACCATAACATGTTGAAACTTGCTGTGTTTCTCTGCCAACACGTCTTTGATCTGATAGCTTACTTTCACATGGTCCTTCTCCGCTTCGGTCAACCATAGTTTCCCGTTTGCACCCTCGATGTACTTTGGTAACCGTGTCATTCTCTACCTCCACCTTATTGTGACATGATCCTCTTTATTGTACCAAACATTTCGATGAAAGGCAGTGATAGTAAAAAATCTGTTCGACAGTTTCCAAATATTATTGTACAATGCTTACGCTCTATGTTATATTAATCTAGTTAGTCCGAATTCACTACGATAATAGCAAACTCATCGAAAGGTGAGGACGCAAAGCTACGGGCCTAAGGAACATTGCTTCTATTGGTCGCCGGGTTGCCGAATAAGTGGATCTTTGAGTGCATACATATTTGACAGCATCCACCGGCAACCGGTGGATGTTTTTATATGATCACCGAAGGTGTAGGACGATATATCGTTGAAGGGACGAATTAGCTTGTTAGAGCGTGAAGACATCTTGATTTTGTCAGGCATTGGGATAGTGCTGATATTGGTAGCCTGGCGGATAGGATTCATAACGGCCATGAGAGGAGTTAAGCGAAACGGCAACCCCATCATCATCCATGACCCGCTGACCGGACTGCTGATCCGCCAACCCTTCCTGCAGAAGCTGGATGAACGCATCCGAATGACGCAGGATGGACAGACGTTTTCAGTTGCGATATTCAACATCAATCGTTTCCGCTGGATCAACGATTCGCTTGGCGCGGATATTGGCGATCTGGTGATCAAGTTCGTGGCCGGGCATATGCGTTCGGTTATGGGGGATGGTGCGGACATCGCGCGGCTCAATGGCGACGAGTTTGCGGTCATATTTGAGGCTGATCTGGCGGAGTCCGTACGTAAAGCATCCATGATCGTGCGAACGTTCGAGGATACTCCGATCGTGCTGCGCGGCAAGCATATCCACATCCTGACTTCGGCAGGTCTGGCCGGATATCCGGAGCATGGCACGACTGCCAGCGAGATCCTTGGACACGCCGATACGGCGCTGTCCAGCGCGAGACAGAACAGCAGCGGGGTCACTGTGTTCGACTGCGATATGGATCGCGAGCTGCGAGATCGATTCCTGCTGGCCACCGAGCTGCGCTTCGCCATCGACAAGAAGGAATTGACGCTCCACTATCAGCCGCGCATCGATCTGACTACAGGCCGGATCGCTACGGTCGAGGCGCTGCTCAGATGGCAGCATTCGGAGCTGGGGGCGATCCCGCCGAGCACATTCATCCCGATCGCGGAACAGACCGGGTCGATCGTGCCGATCGGTCTCTGGGTACTGGAAACCGCTTGTGAGCAGGCGGTGAGATGGGATCGGGTGATGGACCACGATTGCCGGATCAGCATCAATATCTCGGTTCATCAACTGCTTGGTCCGGGATTCGTAGAGCATCTGGATGCGATCCTCCGAAGAACGGGACTTGCGCCGCAGAAGCTGGAGCTTGAGCTGACGGAGAGCATCTTCATCGAACAGCCGCAGAAGATTAACGGCATCCTGGAGAGGGTGAAGGAGATGGGGATTCGTATCGCGATTGATGATTTCGGAAAGGGGTATTCGTCCTTGAATTATCTGAAGAGCTATCCGGCGGATACGCTCAAGATTGACAAGGACTTCATCACCGATATGAGGACCGCGAACGGACGGATCATCCTCACTTCGGTGATCCAGCTGGCGAAGAAGCTGGGTCTGACGATCGTCGCGGAAGGTGTCGAGCAGCCTTCGCAGCTGCAATATCTCATGGACAATGAATGCCACGAAGTGCAAGGGTATCTGCTGTGCAAGCCGGTCCCAGCCCATGAATGCGAACGGTTCATGCGGAACTTTCACCTGGCAGATCTGCTGGACCTCTTCCGCGAACGGCACACTGCATACTCCATGTAGTAAGAGTTTTCGGGTTAAGATGAACCGGATCCATCCTCGATGAAGCGAACGAGGCAGTTGCGGCGTCGCGGGCCATCGAACTCGCAGAAATAGATGCCCTGCCATCTGCCCAGCACCAGTTTGCCTTCATGTATAAGTACCGTCTGCGAAGCGCCGACCGTTATCGCCTTCAGGTGAGCGGCTGTGTTGCCTTCGATATGGCGGTATTTTTCGTGTTCCCACGGGTAAACTTCATCGAGCCGGAGCAGCACGTCATGGCGCACGTCCGGATCAGCATTTTCATTGATCGTGATCCCGGCCGTGGTGTGCGGACAGTAGATGACGGCGATCCCCTCGCGAATCGAGCTCTGCCGGAGCAGATCTTTCACCAGATTGGTGATGTCGATCAGTTCATCCCGTTTGCGGGTCAGTATATCCAGCTTGTGAATCATGCGGGTGGGCGTCCTCCTTGTACCATTGATACATCAAGTATATAATACTTAACAGGCTGCGGGAAAGTCGCCGTGCGACAGGAAGCGGCAATATTCATGTGTCGATGGTTGGACGGGGGTCATGACTCGACATCCTGCGACATGCAGAGGTTATGATGATGAACATTGTACTGACTACGCTCAATGCGAAATATATACACACCTGTCTGGCGCTCCGTTATCTGAAGGCATATGCGGAGCGCGATTTCTCTTGCGAGATCGTCGAATATACGATCAAGGATCCTGCGATGAACATCGTCTCCGATCTGTACCAGCGCAAGCCCGATGTCATCGGCTTCTCCTGCTACATCTGGAATATCGAGGAGACGATGGTCGTCATCCGCATGCTGCGCAAGATCCTGCCGCAGGTTCGAATCGTGCTCGGCGGTCCTGAAGTTTCGTATGACACGGATGATTGGATGAACCGCTTGCCGGAAGTCGATTTTATCGTGATGGGTGAAGGAGAGGAGACGTTCCATCATCTGCTGAAGGAGCTTGCCGGCGAGGGCAAGTTTCACTTCGTGTTCGGCCTGGCATATCGCCGCGGCGGAGAAGTGATCATCAATCCCGGCAGACCTAAGCTGGATCTGAACACGATCCCTTCTCCCCACCGCTTCGCGGAGGATCTGCCGCATATGGCGAATCGCATCGTCTACTTCGAGACGAGCCGCGGCTGTCCGTTCAGCTGCCAGTTCTGCCTGTCGAGCATCGAGGTGGGCGTCAGATACTTCGATATCGAACGGACCAAGGCTGATCTGCTGTATCTGATCCAGTCCGGGGCGAAGCTGATCAAGTTCGTCGACCGGACGTTCAACATCAAGCGGGACTATGCGATCGAGATCTTCAGGTTCCTGGTCGAGAACCATGGCGGCTGCGTGTTCCAGTTCGAGATTACGGCGGACATCATGCGTCCGGAGGTGCTGGAGTTTCTGGCGGAGAACGCGCCTCCCGGCATCTTCCGCTTCGAGATCGGCGTGCAGTCGACGAATGATCTGACCAATGAGATGGTGAAGCGCAGGCAGAACTTCGCGAAGCTGAGCCGCACTGTGACGATGATCAAGGAGAGCGGCAAGATCGACCAGCATCTCGACCTGATCGCCGGCTTGCCAGAGGAGGACTATGACTCCTTCCGCAAGACGTTTAATGACGTCTTCTCCCTGCGGCCGGAAGAGCTGCAGCTCGGCTTCCTCAAGCTGCTGCGCGGCACGGGACTGAGGATCGAAGCGGAGAAGTACGGTTACGTCTACATGGATCATGCACCATATGAGATACTCGGCAACAACGTCATGCCGTTCAGCGATCTCGTGCGCATCAAGCGCGTGGAGGACGTGCTGGAGAAGTACTGGAATGCGCATCGGATGGATCATACGGTCGAATATTTGATCGGTCATGAATTTCCATCGGCGTTCGACTTCTTCCAGAGCTTCGGCGACTACTGGGAGAAATGCGGTTGGCAGAAGATCGGCCATCAGCTCGAAGATCTGTTCATCCGCTTGCGGGATTTCCTGCAGGAACAGGAGCTTTGCGCTCCGGAGGTGGCGGAGGGCCTGATGAAGCTGGATTACTTTCTGAACCATAAGTACAAGCCCCGCAAGATCTGGTGGCCGTTCAGCATGACGAAGGAGGAACAGGGCCGGCTGATGGCGAGACTGGCGGAGCGTCCGGAGGATGTGTCGCCGGAGTTTGCGGCCTTGCAGCTGTCCGAGAAGGACCTGCACAAGCATGCGGTGATCGAGTGTGTAGGCTTCGATCTGCGCGCTTACCTGGATCAGGGCCGACTGCCGTCGCCGGGGGCGGAAGGGCAGACGCTGCTCATCGTCTATTATCCGCCGGAGGGCGCTGCACCGCCGCAATATCATATGATGCCCGTATGAGATTGAAGCGTCTGCAGATAAGCAAAGGGTTGATTCCGAAGCGGCAGCTCTCAAGCTGCCGGTTAACGGGGTCAACCCTTTTCATTTAGCTTGCGTCTTCTCAATCGCCAGCAGATAGGGCGCACGTGCGTGCTTGTTCAGCAGCTTGTAGCACAACACCTGGGCGGAAGTCTGCGGCAGTTCGCTCGCCCATGCCTCCACTGCGCTCGCCTCGGCGTTGCCGCCCTCATGTCCGGGGTAAAGGACGATGGTCAGAATGCCGCGCGGACGAAGCAACGCAAGCGCCGCATTCAGCGCAGGGATGGTTGACGCTGCAGTGGTGATGATGGAGGTGTCGGCGCCGGGCAGGTAGCCGAGATTGAACATCGCCGCTGCGATTCTGCCATGGTCGACGGGCGCGATATGTTCGGCCATTCGGGCGTGGCTGTCCAGGATGAGCTGCACGTTGTCCATGCTTCTGCCGGAGCGCGTGAAGCGTTCCCTCGTCCGGTCCAGCGCCCCCTGCTGGATGTCGAAGCCATAGACCAGCCCCTGTCGCCCTGCCTGCTCGGCGAGGAACAGCGTATCGTTGCCGTTTCCGACCGTCGCATCGATCGCGCGATCACCCGGATGGAGGCGTTCCTTGACCAACTGATGTGCATAACCCAATACAGATACAAATCCCAAACCTGATTGAACCTCCCTGCGTCTGTCTCATCTGCTCCTCGACCTTCAGGCTGGATCACAACTGGTGAGCAGTATGTGACCAACCCCCCGTCCCTCTGTCACCAGGTCCTTCGGTCACGCTCCGGTCCACAGCTTGCCTTGCCAGGTGTCGCGGCGTCTCAGCTCTTCATCGATCGCGTTCAGCACTTCCCATTTGCGCAGGCTCCACATCGGGCTGATGAGCAGATCGCGCGGCGCATCCCCGGTCAGGCGGTGGACGATCATCTCGGGCGGCAGGATCTCGAGCGAATCCACGACCAGCTTCACGTACTCGTCCATCTCGAGGAATCTGACGAGCCCCTGTTCGTACTGCTTCACCATCGGCGTCTTGCGCATCAGATGAAGCAGATGAATCTTGATCCCCTGCACATCCATATTCGCCACTGCTCGGCAAGTGTCCAGCATCATCTCATGGGTCTCGAGTGGCAAGCCGTAGATGATATGCGAGCAGACGCGGATATTGTGCCTGCGCAGTTTCTCGACCGCTTCGTAATAGCAAGCAGTGTCATGGGCGCGGTTGATGAGCTCTGAAGTGCGCTCATGGATCGTCTGCAAGCCCATCTCCACCCACAGATAAGTGCGTTCGTTCAGCTCAGCCAGATATTCGACGACATCATCAGGCAAACAGTCAGGCCTGGTGGCAATCGACAGCCCCACAACGCCGGGCTGATCGAGGATCGTTTCGTAATATTCGCGGAGCACCTCCACCGGAGCGTAAGTGTTCGTATAGGCCTGGAAGTACCCGATATACTTGGCATTCGGCCATTTCTTGTGCTGCCTGTCGCGGATCGTGTTGAACTGGGTGACCAGATCATCCTTGCGCCGTCCGGCGAAATCTCCCGAGCCTCGGGCGCTGCAGAACGTGCATCCGCCGATTGCGATCGTGCCATCCCGATTCGGGCAGGTGAAGCCGGCATCAAGCATGACTTTAAAAATTTTTTCGCCGAATTGTTTTCGCATTTCATAATTCCATGTATGAAATCGCTTGTCTCCCCAGATCAGGGGTTGCGGGGTTGTTTTGAGCATCGTTCGTAAAAACTCCCTTGGTTAAGACTTGGATACCACTATTGTAGCAGAAAAAGGTTATGAAAAGCGAATAATTATCTTACATTCCGTGTGAACTTTCGCCAAATGATATAACCAAAAATGGAATTAAAAGCCAAATATTTTTATACGCTTTCAAACGCTCTGGTCTTGAAAAACCTTACATGATGTGTTAAATTAAAACTGAGGAACGATAAGGGTTTCTCGAAATTGTGCGCACAAAACCAGTACGTATGGAACGTACGGGGAAGACTACAATTATCAGCCTGGAGGGGTGATGAAAAATGGAAAATCAATTCAAAATTCCAAACGGTGATGAAAAGATCACGCTGGAACTGACAGTGAAAGAAGCTCTTGCGTTGACTGGCGCCCGTTTCCTGGAGCCGAATGTAGTAATTGATGCGCGTAAGAAAGTCAAAGAAACGCTTGAAGAGAAGGTACTGAGCCACTGATCCGCATGACGTGGCCAATATGGAATGGCATATGAGAGCTGTCTTGCAAGTGGTTGGACATTACTTGCGGCAGCTCTTTTTTCATGCTTGTCAAGCAAGATCTGGTCCAGCCAAGGCGATCATGCATTATGTCAGCGGGCGCAACTGCAATTGCCGTTCATCGTCACGGCGTATAACAGAACTTGGCTCGAGCGCAAGATTGCTATATATTATTATACGGGATTGAACCAGGTACTGGATGTATCGAATGTTAGTGCATGGTACGCTTGCAGATAAAGGGCATAAGCAAGCGGATGGATATACCTAAGACAGCTGATATGGAGGCAGGGCATGCGACTGAGACGTAAGACTGGAACGAAGGAATGGCTGGCGGAGCATGATCGCCTGATCGTGCTTGACGGGCGGCAGCGGCGCGGCGAATGGAGCAAGATAGCCGGAGGCAAGCCGATTCACGCAGAGCTGGGCATGGGCAAGGGAACGTTCATCAGCGAGATGAGCGCGCGCAATCCGGATATTCACTATATCGGCATCGACCGTTATGACGAACTGCTGCGGCGCGGGGGTGAGAAAGCGTATGAGGTGCACGCAGCAGCGGGACGGGGAGAGCCGGACAATCTGTCGCTGGTGCTGTTCAACATTGAATACATCGACGAGCTGTTCGCTCCCGGTGAGCTGGAACGCATCTACCTCAACTTCAGCGACCCGTGGCCGAAGAAGCGGCATGCAGAGCGCCGTCTGACTCACCCCCGTTTTCTTCGCAAATATATGGAGATCCTGAATGATCGCGGAGAGATTTATCTGCGCACGGACTCGGCATCGCTCTTCGAGTTCTCCCTCAACAGCTTCGCCGACACCGGACTGCGCACGGCCGACATCACCTTCAACCTGCATGCGGAAGGCGTGCCGGAGGGCCACGTCATGACGGAGTACGAGGCCAAGTTCAGCTCACAAGGCATGCCGATCTACCAATGCCGCGTGATCGTCGGCAGCAAGGCGCTGGAGGAGCATGAGGCCAGGCTGCGTGCTCGTGATTCTGCCAGCGGCAAGCGTGCTGCGCGGGAAACCGCAGAGAACGCGGCAGAGAAAGTCGAATCATTAGACTGAATAGTGGATCGCAACGGAAAAAGGATGGGTTGAATACGGCAGGTATTCTTCCCATCCTTTATTTGTGCGGCGTATCGGTTCAGGCGTTCGCCCAGGAGCGATTCGCTTCCACGGTCTCCTCGAGGAATTGCAGGATTCGCTCTACGCAGAGCTCAGGTCGGTAGCTGACCATCTTGCGTTCGTATTCCTGCTTCCTGCGTTCGAACTCCGCCGGATCATGCGCGAGCATGTGAAACCATTTGTCCAGGGTTTCCATTCCGTCGATCGTTTCAGCGTACCCGTTGTTAATGAAGTATTGCAGATTCTCCTGTTCGGGACCTGGTATCGCCTCGAAGACCAGCATCGGGATGCGCTTGATCATCGCTTCTGTACACGTCATGCCGCCCGGTTTCGTGATCAGGAGGTCTGAGGCGTCCATCAGCTTGTGCACTTGATCGGTGAAACCGATCAGATGGATGTGCGGGTGTCGGAACATCGGGTTCTCAAGCAATTCTTCGCGGGCTTTGTCATTATCTCCGAGACAGACGATGAATTGCAGGTGATCCCGCCATTTGACGGTATATTCAAGGACGTCCATGCGGTTCAGGATTCCCCATCCGCCGCCCATGACGAGCACAGTCGGGATATTGAGGAAGCCGAGTTCTTCGCGGATCTTGTCCTTGTCATGCTTATGCCAGAAGCTCGGGTGAACGGGAATGCCCGTCACTTCGATCAATTCGGGCGAGACACCCTTTCCTATCAGCTTGTCACGTAATTCGGCAGTCGAAACCAGATAGAGATTCGTGCCGGAATTGATCCATGAGCCATGCGCGTCGTAATCGGTGATGACGGTGCACAGCGGCACGTCTACGCCGGAACGCTTCAGCCGGGAGACGACGTTGCTCGGGAACGGGTGCGTCGAGATGACGATATCCGGGCGAAGCTGCTCGATGACATTGAGCGTTTGCGCGTAGAAGATCCGATGCAACGCCAACTGCGCGAAGCGGTTTAAGGATTTGTTATATTGCGAACGATACAGCATGCTGAACAGCTTCGGACGGTTGGTTACCGTCTTGCGGTATGCGTTGAAGATCATTGGAGCGATTGTTGGGTGCAGAAATGCGCCTAATTCCAGCACTTTCGCATGAACATCAGGCGACAGCTTGCTCAGTCCATGAGAGATGGCATGCGCCGCTCGGGTATGGCCTTTGCCGAACCCCTCCGATAAGAGGAGGACTCTTTTCTTTCTCAATGGGGGTCACGCATCCTTTTTAAATAATGCTACTACTTTATTCATATCCTATAATGTCTTCAGTCGATATATGGTTTCAGAAGAAGGCTGTGCACAAGTAGCCTGCGCCTGTTCCGATGATCATGCCAGCGGCACAGTCTGACGGATAGTGCAGCCCCAGATAGATGCGTGAGAAAGCTACGATGAAAGCGATAGGAATCAGGATGAAGCCGATCATCGGAAAAGCCAGAATGAACGGTGTCGTACTGGCAAACACCGCCGTTGTATGTCCGGACGGAAAGGAATGATCCTTCAGCATTTGCTTGCCGATATTCGTCTTGGGCAATACCAGATAAGGCCGCAGTCTGGGATACAGACGTTTGATGATGGCAACCGGTATATGGCTGAACGCAAGTGCGGCAAATGCTTGCCAACCAGTCTTGCTAAGCTCGCCGTTGGCGAAGATGGCAATGCTGAGCGTAGAGACGATCGTGAAGACAGCTCCGCCTATATGTGTAATAAGATTCAAGATATATTGTACGAATGTGTGGTGCAATTTATGATTGATATAGAGAAAAAGCCGCAGCTCTTTATTGTACAGCCATGATACAACACGGGCCATCGCATATCCCTCCAATTAAAATATTACACTGAACAGGTGGAAAATGCATCTGTAATTTCGTTCATGTCCGTGGTCTTCCTGTTCATGTATGTGCAAGGGTCGGGGTCTATCACGGCATGTCCTCTTCGTACGGGCAGTTGGGCGGCTGCGTCTGCCGCGTGTGATTGGAACTCCGTTATTTTTCATTTTACCCTGCATTTTCCTGAACTAACGGAACGCGGGAGGTTAGTTTTGTGATTTTGGGACGATTGATCTGCGTGAAACGAGGGCATGGCGGAACAACGTACCGCGCCAAATTCCATGACACGGCAGGTTGACAACGTGATGCGTTCGTGATAAGATCGTCTGGTGAACAACACCGTGAATGAAGTAGAAGCGCCCGCTTCTCACCTGTCCGATGCAGATGTCGGCTGGTTATTGGATCATATTTCTGGATCGAATCCCTGTGTCTCGCTGTGTAGCGACGGCATCAGACCTGATTCGAGTCGGATACAGATTGACCAATTAAGGATGTGGGCGGAAGCTCACATCCTTTTTGCATGCAGGCGAATTTACACAAAGCACGGTACTTTGACTCGAGGCTTCTCGAGATTCCTGTTTGGAGGTGGCACATTATTACTAGAGATCATCTGATTAACAACGACATTCGCGCTCGTGAAGTGCGATTGATCGGGGCTGACGGTGAGCAGATCGGAATCAAGCCATTCCGTGAAGCGTTGCAGATGGCGATGGACGCCAATCTGGACCTGGTGGCTGTAGCGCCGCAGGCGAAACCGCCTGTATGCCGGATCATGGATTACGGCAAGTTCCGCTACGAGTCCCAGAAGAAAGAGAAGGAAGCGCGCAAGAACCAGAAGATCGTCAAGGTGAAGGAAGTCAACTTCAGCGCGACTATCGAGGAGCATGACTTCCAGACGAAGATGCGCAACGTTCTCAAATTCCTGAAGGAAGGCGACAAGGTGAAATGCTCCGTCCGATTCCGAGGCAGAGAGATTACGCATGCGGACATCGGCAAGAAGGTGCTGGACCGCGTTGCGGATCTGTCTGCGGAGCATTGCACCATTGAGCGCCATCCCAAGCTGGAAGGCCGCAGCATGATTATGATCTTGGCGCCCAAGGAATCGAAGTAACCGTACTTATAACCCATGACTGGAGGATGAAATATCATGCCAAAAATGAAAACACATCGCGGTGCCGCTAAGCGCTTCAGCAAGACAGGCACAGGCAAGATCAAGAGAAATCGCGCTTACAGAAGACATCTGCTCGAGGGCAAGACCCCTGGCCAGAAGAGACATCTTCGCGGCAGCGCCATTATGTCAAAGGGCGACGCGAAGCGCATCGAACAACTGATTGCATACGTCAAATAATGATATGAATTGACCTGAGGAGGTAGAACACGAATGGTAAGAGTAAAAGGCGGATTCGTCACGCGCCGCAGACATAAAAAAGTTCTCAAGCTGGCTAAAGGCTACTACGGTGCTAAACATAGATTGTTCAAGAAAGCAAACGAGCAATTGCTGAAGTCGTTCAGCTACGCATATCGTGACCGTCGTCAGAACAAGCGCAACTTCCGCAACCTGTGGATCGTGCGCATCAACGCTGCGGCTCGCAACAACGGCATCTCCTACAGCAAGCTGATGCATGGCCTGAAGCTGGCTGGCGTATCGATCAACCGCAAGATGCTGGCTGATCTGGCTGTCAACGATGCGCAAGCATTCTCGCAGCTGGTAGGCATCGCCAAGGAGAAAGTTAACGCATAAGGAAATTCGATAACCTTGATAAAAGGTATTGACTATACTTTGCGGTGTGGCATATAATAAGCGTTAAACATGGCACGTCAGCATGTGACAGTACATTGCGTATAGCTAGATCGGCTATGATGAGGACGAAGTTATAAGGGCAATTATGAACAGAGAGCAGAGGAACAGCTGAAACCGATGCCTTAATCCCTTATGTACGAGCTCACCTCGGAGCCGTTCCCCTGAACGGATGCCGCCTATTAGGGGGAACCGGATTGGCGCACGTTAATCGCGCCTCAGGTGCGTCTGCACGCACCTGATAAGGCCGAATGCTGTGAGGCATGCGGTGAAGCAGGGTGGTACCACGGAAGATTAACCCCTTTCGTCCCGGTTGTCTGGGATGGAAGGGGTTTTTTATTTGGCTCGATCGAATCCTTGATTTGCATGGCTATGCAAGTACCTTAATTTTAACGAAGAAGGAGGAAGGGAACATGAGCATTCAGAGTGTTGTATCTACAAGCCAGTCGAGAGAAGAATTGCGTCAGCGGCTGCTGCAGCCTGATGAGATCACCGGTTCTGAGATTTTGCTCCGCACCTTGTTATTGGAAGGTGTTGAGTGCGTCTTCGGTTATCCGGGCGGAGCCGTATTGTACATCTACGATGCGATGCATGGCAATCCGGACTTTAAACACTTGCTAACTCGACATGAGCAAGGCGCGATTCATGCAGCCGACGGCTATGCGCGTTCCACAGGCAAAGTCGGCGTCTGCATCGCAACCAGCGGACCGGGGGCAACGAACCTGGTGACGGGCATCGCGACTGCGTATATGGATTCAGTACCGCTGGTCTGCATCACTGGCAACGTGCCAACTACACTGATCGGCACAGATGCCTTCCAGGAAGCCGACATCATCGGCATCACGATGCCGATCACCAAGCACAGCTACCTGGTGCGCGATGTCAAGGATCTGGCCCGCATCATTCGCGAGGCATTCCATATCGCAAACACTGGCCGCAAGGGTCCTGTACTCATCGATATTCCGAAGGATGTCTCCAACCAGGTAACGAAGTTCATCTATCCGGAGACGATTGATCTTCCGACCTACAAGCCCACCGTATATCCGAACAAGCTGCAGGTTGACCGATTGCTGGCGGCGATCGAGGAGGCTGAGCGTCCGGTGATCCTGGCAGGCGGCGGTGTCGTCTATGCTGACGCGTCCAAGGAACTGATGGAGTTCGTCACCAAGACGCGCATCCCGGTTACAACGACTCTGCTGGGTCTGAGCGGATTCCCGAGCGCACATGAGCTGTCGATGGGCATGCCGGGCATGCACGGGACGAAGACGGCGAACTATGCGCTGCAGAACGCCGACCTGCTCATCAGCATCGGCGCCCGCTTCGATGACCGCGTGACGATGAAGCTGGACGGATTCGCTCCGCATGCGAAGATCGCGCATATCGACGTCGACCCGGCGGAGATCGGCAAGAACGTCAAGACGGCGATCCCGGTGGTTGGCGACGTCAAGGAAGTACTGAAGCTGGCCAACCTGAAGGCAAGACAGGCCAAGTCCGAAGCCTGGCTCCAGCGCATCGCCGAGATGAAGGCGCAGTATCCGTTCCGGTACAAGGACGCAGATGATCAGATCAAGCCGCAATACGTCATCGAGATGATCAGCGAGACGACGAACGGGGATGCGTATATCACGAC